>Ga0310121_10000493_pt1 | contig 43290 bp, 33 predicted proteins | sample CB27_Tmax_986_MG_FD_203504 | JGI IMG/M metagenome (GOLD analysis project Ga0310121, IMG submission 203504) | Marine microbial communities from Western Arctic Ocean, Canada - CB27_Tmax_986 | ecosystem: Environmental > Aquatic > Marine > Oceanic | place: Canada: Western Arctic Ocean | collected... | reverse complement strand
GGATTACAACGAGCGTCTGGGGCGGATCGAGGAGTCCTTCCTGAAAGTATCCGACCAGGTGCGACACATCGATTCGACCATACCCGAGACCGAGAGCCTGGAGGCCCACTTCACGCAACTGCGTGAACAGGTCGCCTCTGCCCAGGCGGAGCTCCGCCGAAACAGTCAAGGAGTTGCGGAAATCGGAGGAGCATTCGGCAGTCGCCTGGATGACTTGGAGGGCATTCTGCAGCAGGTTATCACCAGATGGGACAGCGGCGACCAGTTACAGACGGGGCAGAGGATCAGGCACCTGCCGAGTGTCCAACCGGGTCCGTTGACGGAGCACAAGCAAAACAGTCAAGAGGTTACGGATCTCAGGGATGCGTTCAGAAGTCGTCTGGATGAATTGGAGGGAATTTTGCAACGGGGTCTCGCCAAGTGGGGCAGCGACCAGTTGGAGTTGGCGCAAGCGATTAACACCCTGCAGGGTTTTCGCCAGGATCCGTTGAATAACGCCAACTTCCAGCAGGCGGGGCATTTGGAACCCATGAAACCCGTGACGGTGTATGCCAAGCAACACCCGGTGTTTTATCGCCCGAATCATTTCGAGCAAACGTTCAATGGACAGCCGGTAGCGTACTGGCAGAGTCAAGTCCCACCGGTCAATGAATCCGAGAATGTTCTCCAAATGACCATCCTGGCGTTTAAATCTTGCGTTGTTGGTGTTTTAGTGACATGCATGGCTGTGCTTGGCGCGATGGTGTTTTTCGTGTTGCAAAAAAAAGGGCACACCAGTTAAACGCGTCAACGTTCTGCATTAACCACCCGCGGGCGTGAACTTTTACTTATTGCGTCACCCGGGCAGTGAAAGAGGAACTGTGCAATACGGTCAGTCATGTTTACCAAGTGAGTTGTCAGGGATTCCACCAGTCGCGAATACATCATGGGTAAGCATTGGCGAAAAGGCGCAATTTGTCGAGAGAGTTTGCCAGAAAACCAGTTGCAATCCATTAATAAGTTTAGCTTCGAGGGGAACCCTGTGAACGCCACCCCGGGATTAGGTCGGCGCTTCAATGCGGTGACCTACATTACCTGTGGATTTTTCGCGACAGGTGTTTTGTTAATCGTATTCTTAGGCTCGCTCTCAAAAACAATCGATAGGGTGGATGGTTCGCTAGCGACGCAAACCGTTCATTTCCCGCTCCAGACAGAGCATGGCCAGGCCGGTCGGGTGGGGGGGCGGATTTCCAAAGACAGTTCTTCTGATGATGAGACGGATTTACCTGCGAATTTAGAACGGTCAGGTGTGCGAAATCTCACGCTCGAAAGTGGTACCTGGCAGCGACCGTATTTTCGGCCACAGACGACAGAAGTCGATGGACGAGCGTTGGGCGACGCGGAAGATTCTTCCGAGCAACCTGAAAACGACCCTTCAGATAAAACTGTCTTGAGGAGTGACGACGTTGTTGCATCACCGTTCGTGCAAGAACCGGATCAACTGACTAACTTCGAGGATCCGGATACGCAACCGTTGATTACGGAGACCGAGGAGCCAACCGGTGGGTCAGAACCTGGAAATCTTGCGAACCCGGTTCCCTCAATCGAAAGGTCCCCGGTCGCAGGATCTCAGAAGATTCAGAAACCGGATGTGTTCCCGGAAGTACTGAGACGGCTGCCACCTTCGTACGAGCAGGTCACGACCGCCTCGGCAAGCAGTCTTCGCCCAGCCGACTCCAGTGAGTCGAAACCCTGGCCGGCTCCGGAGTTCCCGCCAGATGTTGGTGACTCGACGGAGGGTAAAAAATTCACGGAGTTCGTGGAGGGCAGTGACTCCAAGACACCTGTCATTTTAAAATCCGATCTCACTGCTTTACCTGTTGCCAAACAGGTACGACCTCAGAGAATAGCGCAAAACCAGCCTTCTACGCCTTCATTGCCGATCCCCGAACCCGACAACAGCGGTACGGGCACGAGCCGAACCAATCCCCAAGCGGATTCCGGCACTGACCGTGACGAGGAAACCTTGGGTGAAGAGCCGGAACCATCTGACCCTCAGTTCTTGAGAGATCAGACGATTCTTCTGGATCCCGGTGAGTATCAAATCGAATGGGGAATTCAGTATTTGCAAGACTCGTCCGATTTTACCTTGGCACAACTCGTGGACAGTTCTTTGGTAGTAGCCGAAGCTAGACGCCGGGCGCGAGTTCTACTGACTCCGCTTGAATTCCGTTACGGCCTTAGTCCTGTTTGGCAGGCAAACGTCAACATTCCCTGGGGTTTTTCCAGTAATGAGTTTGCCTTTTATTCGACCGACGAATTTGGCAACGCGGGGGGGCTCGGGGACGTCAGCGTAGGATTGACCGGCTTGCTTGTTGAGGGAAAGAACCAGCGTGCAGACGTGTTGATGATTGCTGCGGTCACTGCCCCAACGGGAGAATCCAGCTTCAGTTCAACTCTGGCAGTTCCCGGTTCCAGTTTGGGAGAAGGATTCTGGGCTTTTACAGCAGGTGTCAACTTCATTCGCACTTATGATCCTGTGGTCATCTTTTGGGGTGCCGGATATCGACATCGTTTGCAGGCCGATTTTGAAGACGAACTGGGCGGCATATTGGAAGTGGACCCAGGGGCTCATGCCTTTTACCGTTTGGGCGTAGGTTTTGCAATTAACCCGCAAGTGACAGTAGGGGCTAGTTTTGTTGGCTCTTATATTGCCGAGAATTCGATCAATGGCTTGCGTGCCGCAGGTGGTATTCGCGAGCCGATAATGCTTCGTTTGAACGTCACCATTGCCGACCGGGACCAGAAGAAAAACAAGCAGCAGCACCGTCCGAAGGGGAAAAGGAAAGCAAAAACAACGGAACCTTTCGTCAACATTGGCCTTACCGAAACTGCTGCCGACGTCATGTTTGGAATCAGTTGGACCAAGTAACAAACCTTCGGCTCAGTTGTCTGAGCGGTTCCCGAGAAGATCTGAAAGGGTGCTGTCGAGGGCGGTTTATTTCACGATGCTTTTTGCGGTGAGAAAAATGTGCAGGGAAAGCTCTATGTCTGCCTCCGGTGTTGATTGGCGCCACGGGTTGGTGTGGCTCGCTCTATGCTGGTTTACCTTCGTGATAGGGGTTTGGGATGTGGGATTTCTGGGTCCGCAAAGGGCTCAAGCTCAAGACAAACCTCGTCGAAAGAGTGCACCCGTCCGTGATCCAGAACGTCGATTCAATCGGTATGTGACCAGCTGGACGGTTTTGAAAAAGAAGCATGTTGTAATGCAGGAACGTGACTATTCCTGCGGTGCGGCCGCGCTGGCAACTTTGATGCGGCATCACTGGGACGACGATGTTACGGAGACGGACCTAATACTAGAAACCATTCGTATGCTGACGCTCGAAGAAATGAGGGAGCGGTACGAAAATGGTCTTACCCTTTCTGATTTAAGGCGGTTAGCCGTTCGTCAGGGCTACCTTTCAACCATTGGCCGCTTGGAATTTGACAAACTGACGAACTCCAAGATCCCGTTGCTCGTCGGCGTTGTGGTCAACGATTTCGAACACTTCGTGGTTTACCGTGGCACCGACGGAAAATATGTTTATCTGGCGGATCCTGCACGAGGAAACGTTCGTACGCTCATTCCGGAATTCAAAAAACAGTGGCAAAAAAACGCCGTTTTGGTTGTAGTCAAAAAGGGCCACGACCCGCAGAAGCAGTCGATGGTGCTTGTTCAACGTGAGGAAAAGAGATTGGGGCGACTCAACAGATTTTACCTGCGTGATCGCTTAACCACCCCCCTTTTTCCCGCGATCCAGTAAGGCCCTTTGCTGTGCACTGAGCAATGATTTGCTGGTTTGGCTGGTTCCGAAATAACAACCTATAAATCGTTCGCCCACCGCTGACATGTAGAGTGGTATTCCATGTCTGCCACACGGTCCCACTTGCAGGAGCGGACATCCGTTTTGCCATGACCCACCCGTTTCACGAACCTACACGATGTGGTAGCTGCTCCGACGCAGTTTCGACCGGTGCTAGCACGCGGGACTGCCGGTCATGCTTCAGGGGTAAATCACCGAGGACCTGCCGCAGGACGGATTTTGCAGGGTCCGAACTTTTCGTCATCGGATCACGACAACGGAATGTGTTTAGGCTTCTTCAGTCGTTCGTAAACCAATGAGTAACAAGGACCTAGGTGTTGTCCGTTCGGGCCAATCTCAGAAAGCTGAAGAATTGCGACTCTAGTAATCGTTCAGGTTGAGACGATACTCCACATCAGGCACATTGTAACGTTTCGTAATGGTCGTTCGTGTTTCTACCGTTTTGACGATCGTAGGTACAGCATGGGTCGCAACGGTAAAACCGTCGTGGGCCACTTCCCGCTGAATGGCGCATTCCATTCAGCGGTTTTGTGCTCCCTGAAGGGGGCTAGGGATGATCATAAGATTTTACTGGAGAACAGCACAACAGAATTGAATCTGACCAACTTAATTGACCCTTAAACCGTGTCTGTTGTGCCACCAGTCTTTGTCCAGGGGGGGAAAGATGACGTGGTTAAGAGCTTTCGTGGTAACCTGGTGCACCGTCCTGTCCAGCAGTTTGCCCGTTGAATCCAAAGGACAGGAAATTGATCAAATACCACTCGAAGTACTCATCGGCGCCGCACCTGGGCCGATGCACATGGCTTCGGGCGACCAGGCAACAGTTCAGCGCCACGCGGGTATGCAACCTGGTTCGTATCCGGTAACTAACGGGTATCCAGTAACTACTCGGTACCCGGTAACTAGCTCGTACCCGGTAACTAGCTCGTACCCGGTAACTAGCTCGTACCCGGTAACTCAAGTTTCTGCGAATGTCAATGAGAAACAGGCGGCCCGTGCGCCGAGGAACTATGAGCCTGGACAGGCTGGTTCCCATGCGGTCGCTGTCACGAACCGGTCAGCAAGGCCACCTGAATTGGCCGGTTCTCTTGAGAATCAGGCGGTACAGCCCGCCGACAGATCTCCCGCCACGACGCCTGAGGCAACTCTGCCAGTACAGAACGCCACCGCTCTGCCAGTACAGAACGCCACCGCATCTTCGACTGGTGCCAATTCACTAGTTCAGGCGGCACACGCGGCACAGGGGGTGGCTGAACAGATCGCTCTGGTCGGAACGACGCATGAAGTTTTGCCAGGTCCGCCCCGGGATCCCAGATCGGGTGAGGATGAAGTCACCGTTTCGGAAGAAGGATTCGATTCGCTCGACCAACCCAATTATTTGTGGGGGGACATACGCAACGCGTGTGGCTCCTGCTGCGAGTCAGGGTTGTTTATCGGTGTCGAGGGTCTCTATCTTGCTCCTTTTAATGAACCCGAACATCGGGTGACTTTTACGGACCTGGTGACAAGCGATAGCTATTCGGGGGCCTCGAACCCGAGTCTGGGGACAGGCGTTCGTACCTGGATTGGGTTGCAGGATTGCGGTCGCGGGTTTCGTATCAGCTACACGTATTTCGGAAACGAAAACATCAAACCGATTCCGTCGGTTCCCATCAACGCCCAACCCTCGTTTCTCGAAACCTACTATCTCAATGCCAGTTCATTGGACGTTGAGTTGACCCACGCATTCCGTTTTTGCACGTCCGAGTACGAGGCCTCCTTGGGTGCTCGTTACGCTTCGCTGGAACGAAACGGTACGACCGTTGGTTACGGAACGGTCGGCGACGTGAACTTGTTGGGTGTGGCGATGGGTGCCAACAAGATCGAAGGTACCGGTTTCACCGGCATGTTGGGATCGCGCAAACCTCTCGGATGCAACCGTGGCTGGTATGGTTTTTGGAGATACCGAGGTTCCTTATTATGGGCCGATTCCACTGCTTCGGTACTGACCGAAGCCAACGCGGTCATCAAGGCTCCGGTTGGTGCTGCCGCAGCCAACTCGCAGGACAAAGCCTCTGCCAGCAAGGACCACAACGAAAGCGTGTTCATTTCGGAAGTTCAATTGGGTGTTCAGTATTGTAAACCACTTTGCTGTAGCCCCGCACTTTTCTACTTCCGAGCTGCCGTGGAGTATCAACTGTGGAGAACCGGGGATGTATTCGCCGCGTCCAATTCTTTCGCGTCATTGGCGGGCGGTCCGCCGTTGTTCGGTGGCCAAGTCGATGCGACTTCCCGAGCTCATGACGGTGGTTTGGATATGTTCGGCCTTGTCATTGGGGCCGGAATTACCTTCTAGCCATCACTTTTAGTGGCTACACGCAAGTTGACCATTGTGCGGACTATGTGCAGCGCTCCTTGAGGGCCGAGTTGCCGGAGGGAGAATCGTGTCGCGATGGAAAGAACCGTCGCTGTGGTTAGGTGAGGGCGGCTGGAGACGCTTCATGTTGACAGGTGTCCGTTTTATTGAGGAGCAACGTGCGCTCGCCTAATTTCTGGCGACCTGATTTCCGCTCACACGGCGAATGAGGTGTCTCGCTTCCAGGACACTGACCGTCGATAGGACCCGGTGAACCGGCAAGCCACTTTCTACGACGACCTGGTCGATTATCGTCGGTTCGGACTGAATGACCGTCAGCACCTGGAGTTCCTGTTCATTTAACTGAAGCTCTCCGGGACGCCGGATTTCACGACCTTCTCGGGTTGTTGTGGGAGCCACCAGGGGTCCTAATTCCTCCAGCACGTCTTCTGGTGATTCGACGAGTTTTGCTCCGTCACGTAACAACTGGTGACAGCCCCGCGAAGTTCGATTGTCAACGCGACCAGGAATTGCAAAGACCTCCCGGTTTTGATCCACGGCGTGCGACGCGGTGATCAAAGCTCCTGAACGATTCGCAGCTTCCACGACAATGACCCCCAAACTCAGTCCAGAAATCACGCGGTTTCGTCGAGGAAAGACGCCTTTTGTGGGCTTTGCCAGGGGAGCGCTTTCACTCACGACTGCGCCCTGGGAACAGATGTCACCCGCCAGTTCTTTGTGCTCCGGGGGATAGACACTGAGAACTCCGCTTCCCGTCACGGCAATTGTCCGGCCACCCGCTTCGAGTGCTCCGCGGTGAGCGGCGGCATCAATGCCGCGAGCCAAACCGCTGACAATCGTCACACCGGTTCGAGCCAATCCTGCCGCAAGTTGACGAGCCTGGGCGAGACCATAGTTTGTTGCGTGACGTGTTCCCACGATTGCAATCGCCAGGTCATCTTGAGACTTCAATGTGCCGCGTGCGAACAAGACTCCCGGTGGATCGAAAATCTCCCTGAGGTTGCGAGGATAAGAGTCCGATTCGTTGTGTAGAATTTCCACCTGATTTCGCAGGCAGAATTCCCACTGCTGCCGGGGATTGATCTCTCGACGGCCTTTTTCGATATGTCGAAGCAATTGAGGACCAATTCCAGGAACTTGTCGTAATTTGCTGGCAGCTGCCCGCAAAACGGCATCCGCCGATCCAAGGGTCTCGATCAGCACTTTTTGCATGCGCGGCCCGATTCCGGGAATCAGTGCCAAGTGAAGCACTGCCAATTCATCGTCAGATACTTCCGTTTTGTTGCCGGGATGGTCGGTGTTCGGTGATTTCATTCTTGCCTCACCAGAGCCGCCCTGGCGGCATCAGAATCAACGTCGCTTACAAGCTCTACGTGGCCGATTCGCGTGGGAAGTACAAATCGCAGGCGACCGTACTCGGATTTTTTGTCTCGCTGCATTGCCTCCAGTAACTGGTCATGCTCCACGTCTGGTACGTCGATCGGCAACTGAAGGGCAACCAGCAGTTTCTGCAAACGTTTTGTAAATCCTGCTTCCACCCGACCCATTTCCCGGGACAGTCGCGCGGCACAGAGCATACCAATCGAGACTGCTTCGCCATGCAAGAGTTGGTCGTAACCCGTAACGGTTTCGATTGCATGACAAAAAGTATGGCCAAAATTTAAAACTGCCCGCTCCCCACTGGTCTCCCGCTCGTCGGCCTGGACAACCTTTGCCTTCAACTGGCAACTGCGCAAAATTACGTGCCGGAGCACTTCCGGTTGACGTTCGTGTAGGCCTTGGACGGCGTTTTCCAGGTAGTCGAAGAATTCCTCGTCCAGGATCACACCGTACTTGACGACCTCTGCAAGTCCCGCCCGATACTCTCGATCAGGAAGCGTGGCCAGGACTTCCGTGTCGATCAATACACCCTGCGGTTGCCAAAAGGCACCTACCATATTTTTACTGTTTGGCAAATTGATCCCCACCTTGCCCCCGACACTACTATCGACTTGGGAAAGCAACGTGGTGGGAATTTGGAAACAAGCAATTCCTCGGGCGTACGTGGCTGCGACAAACCCGGCTAAATCTCCGACCACTCCTCCGCCGACGGCCACGATGATCGACTTCCGATCGGCATGGAGCGCCAGCAACTGTTCCCAGAGAGATTCTGCGGTGGCGATGGATTTGCTCGGTTCACCGGCGTCCACGACGAGAATGTCGACGGTCGCACCACTTTCGGTCAAATGGTCCGCCACAACGTCCGCGTGTGGTAAGTCGACATTGTTGTCCGTAACGATAATCGCTTGGTGCGCGGTGACCCTGGATTGTACGAAGTTTCCAATGTGTACCAGATTGCCCGTACCAATTTCGATATCGTAGCTACGGTGGCTCAGGTCGACACGAACGTTGTGGGAATGAAGAGACAAATTACCGGCCTTCAAGACTTAGGTGTCGAACTTCTGCGGACCAGGGTCGCGATCCGCCAGAAGAAAAAACTCGTAGCATAATTTTGGCAACTTCTGTCCACGTGTCCACTACGGATCACCGAAAAGAACCGTGGAAAGCAGGCTTGTTCGCGTGTCGATAGAAAATGGACACGGGACTGCTGCTTGACGACTTACTTTGGGGAAACACGGAAGGATGGTTGGTCCGATCAGGTTTGGTGTGGAATTCTCGCAGCCTCAAAAGTTGCAATTTTCGAGCTCAGTACCTATAATTTTCTTGAGCATTTTGTAATGGTGAAGAAAATGCCTCTCTCATGGAGCATCCCACTGCTCCAGTCGTTGAACCATCCCGAAAAGATAAGCTTGCCGGTGCGTGGCTTTGTCTTGTCCCGTTGAAGAAAACACGTTTTCAGCGGTACCGCTGCTTCAGTGCTTAGCGAACATTTTTGCGAAGGGTCTTTGCGAAGGGTCGAAGACAGGTGGAGTTTTCGGTCAGTCCAGTGAGTTTCGGGTCATGATTCGTCCAGAAAATTCAACTTCCGGTACTCCACAGATAGACGATGTCGAGCAGATTTCTCAGGAAGCTAGGGTTGCCATTTCGCGTGGAATCCAGCGTGGCGACGCGGTGGCCGAAATGGAAATGCTGGGGCTTTCTTTACGCACGATTAATATTCTGGAGGAGTCCAGATTTCAGATTGTAAGACTCAGCGAATTGGTCAGTCTCCAGCGAAATCAACTTCTGGAAATTTACAATTTTGGCGAACATGGCTTGTACGAGTTGATGGACTGCCTTTCCCGGTACTATTTGTTGGATCGATTCAAGGAGAGATTTGAGTCGAAAAGCAAATGAGTGCGACAGGTCGGACTATTGGGCCGAAGTGCGCAACACCAGTTGACTCAGTTCCGGGCGGCAGTTGATACGAAGAGGGGTCGTGCCGGCGATTCCCCGGGTAACGTGCATGAGGGTAGGTTCCTGGTAAAAGACACCGGATGCAAATTTTGTCCCGTACCAACTGGGAGTGACCACAGGACCAATCACCGGGAATCGAATCTGGCCCCCGTGTGTATGGCCTGCCAAGAGCAGGTCGAAATCGTAAGAATTAGCCCACACGAATTGGTCCGGACTGTGTGACAAAAGAATCCGCAGTTGACCCGCATTGGGCTCGCGCGACGGACAACTTTCCATGTCGGGGCACTCTGTAAACCAAGGCCTCGCGTTGCCTGCCAGAATGAGTTGCCTGCCCTTCAGCTTGAGTTGTGTCCAGTGGCCGGTCAAGGAGACCAGTCCCAGTTGCTGTAATTGCTCGTCTAGCTGCAGGACATGTTCGTTTTGCATGCGTTTTTCGTGATTGCCAAAGATGTAGTAGACACCGTGTTGTGCGCGCAATGTTCCCAACGTTTCCGGCAGCCAGGAGATGCATTTGGGGTGGTCCACCAGGTCTCCGGAGATCATCACCAGGTCCGACTGAAATTGATTGGCGCGGCGAATTATTTCTTCATAAAACTTCCGTGACAACTGACCCGTCAGATGCAGGTCTGAGAAATGTGTGATGCTGAGTCCATCCAGTTCCTCGGGAAGTCGGGGAATCCGGAGTGTTTTTACATTCGTGGTCAACTCATAAAGTTGGTTTCCTGGAATTCGGGACAGCAAAATAGCTTTTCTGCTTTCTGCGAGATTTTGTTTCAGGCAACGAGCGATATTGACAACCTCGGTGTGATTGGATTTCAGCAGCAGCGGGTTCGTTGCCCACAGTTGTTGTCCCAACCATAACACAACCGTGCGCACAGCGAAGATCCAGCAGAGACCCAGATAAACCTGGAGTAACGAGGAGCTGAACAACGCCCGATTGTCGAATCCCCAAGTTGCATTACGCACATAGTGCTGGAGAAACAAAAGGGGTATCAAAAAAGTGATCGTATAGATGACGGTCCTTGCGACTTTTACCCGACCGCGAGGCAAGGCAGTAGCATGTAAGCGATTGGATGCCGCGGTCCAAAATGCAAAGTGGCCGAGTAGGGCTATGATTCCCAGTAGCAAGTTAACAATGAACATGGAGGAAAAATGGAGGTGGGTTGAGGAGCAGGGACGTCGACAACCGTTGGCGCAGCTTCCACCTGTATGGCAGAGAAAGGTGAAGCTCCGCATTCACCGAAGGGCGATCCCGACCGCAACTGGAGCACGTGTCGGAGTTGGCTGAAATTTGTCTGAGGCCGTTTATGAGTATTTGCACCATTGCGGCAGACAAAGTGGATCCTTCAAATCCGCTTCCAGGTCGTATCCTCCAGGCGGCAGCCCGAACCGATCAGGTTTGCGACAAGCGCGTCGTGCTTTTCAGCCTGTTTTCGACAGTTTCCAATAGCGCGTCCAAACGGAACGGCTTAAACAAAACTGCGTTTGTGTTCAGCCCTGCCTGACGTGCTTTGACCACGGAGTGTCCCGGATCGTACCCGAATCCGCTCATCAGGATCAACGGCACATGGTCGAGAAGTTTTTTCAGTTCCAGGTACAACTCGTTCCCTGACATGTCTGACAGACGGACATCGGCCAAGATGACATCGTAAGCATCTTCGTTGGCAGTATGACGCACCATGTGGATTGCTTCGTCTCCGGTGTGGGCGGTTTCGACAACGCAGCCATGCTTTTCCAACAGATCATGTGCTGCATCACGGACGACATCATCACCGTCGGCGACCAGGACACGACAATTTTTTAACAGAGGATGCTTAGGCAATTGTAGAGAGGCTGGTACTGCCTCGGCCGGTGTCATTTGCTGGCCGACCTTTTGGATTGTCTGCTTGACTTCACGGGCGCTTTTTAAGATTTCTTCCAGCATCTCGCGCAATTCGTGTTCATAGCCGATGAATTTTTCCATGACATTGACAGCATTGTTCAGGATGATGTCTACCGGTTTGGCGACCGCGCTATGAATTGCTTCGACATTTTCCTGGACGGCGTTGGCTTTTTGTGCCACGAGCAACTCGAGCGTGTTGAGTGCCACAGCTACGTCGCGCGAAAAGAGTTCTAGGAATTGCAAGTCACTTTCTGAAAAGGCTCGGGTTTCGGGACTTTCGACATTGAAAGTTCCAATCACCACGTCATGAAAAACGAGTGGCACCGTTAAAGAACTTCTTGCACCTTTGAGGCCTTCCAGGTAAAGGGGGTCTTCGGCGGTGTCTTCACACAGATAGCTCTTCCCTGTGGCGGCTACGAAACCGGTCACTCCGTTTTCCTGGGGCTTCGCTTGGAGTTTCCGATTCACCGCTTCTCCGTCCAGGCCGACCGACAACAACGATTCGAGTTTGTTAGTCTTTTCGTCCAACAAGCGAATTTCGGCGACGTTGAAGTTTAAGAGATCTTTCGTGAAGTGGAGGATGTTGGACTTTAACAGTTCGACACGTTCGTCGATCGTCATGTCGAAAACTTCTTTGGCAGTAAGATCAGCCAGTTCAATCCCTGCCTTGTGGATCGCTTCCAGTTTTTGTCTTTGTAGCACGTCGCCTGTGACGTCTCGAATGGCGACAATCAGGTGGCGAAAGGAAAATTGTCCTTCCATCAACGGTGCCGCATGCACGTGAAGGTAAAGATTATCGCTGGTTCGAAGGATCGAACTGCTGTCTTTCCTGGTCGCCAGCGCGGTATGGAAAGGACAGAAATCCGGACCGAGGATTTCGGGACTTCCCAGGGCGGAATAAAAGTTGGTGTCAAGGGCATCTTCGATCACGGTCCATTGTTTCAGCGGGTTATTTGCCCAGATGATGGTGTTGTCTTCGTCCAGCAAAGCGACGCCGTCAGGCATGCCTTCCAGCACGCAATCGTGATGTAGCAGTTCGACCAGACGTTGAATTCCGTCGAGATGGGCGGAAGCGATATAGAGTCCAACGTAACCGCCCTCTTGAAAGCTGGAGAGTGCCTCATTTGCACACGGCTGGCGGACGATGTCGAAAGACTCGCGTATCATCTCGGGAAGGCAGTTTTGCTGGTCTTCCGAATCACTTAAACAAAGGAGTCTTGGCTTCTCAGACAAACCTTCAGGTCCTCCGACAAGGACGCGATGCAAGAGCATTGAATTTTACGTGGCCTAATAGCCGCAAACAAGCGCAGCAGTCGATGATTTCGATTTATTTTAGATCGGTTCAAAACCGGTCCCTCATTGACATCCCCTTGGACGTGAGACACCTTTTCGCGGTATCGATTCCCGTGGAGGCGCCTTTTCCGGCATGTCCACTACACCTGGACGGCTGCCCCTTGCACGCATTGTTCAATCATCACTGCGACAGGTCACTTGGGGGGTTGTCGTGTCAACAAATCCTTTCAAACGTTGGCGGCCATTTGGACCCGTTGTTCCACGTGGGATTGGTCACTGACTGACAAATCCTGGGAAATCCAAGTACTTTCCGGTGATTTCCACAAGTCTCAGGGACTCGTCAGCAACCGGTTTGGAGAGGCCGAACGCACGTTAAGAAGTCTTAACAGTCGCTCCGGAAAAATCACAGCGAGCGGAGCGTTGTTGGGATGCAGGTGAATTTTCCGACCTCTACCGATTATAGGGATCTCCAAAACCGAGGCCAGAAAAGAACCAAGATCACGAAAATCTCCAGTCGGCCTACCATCATCAGCCAGGTAAACAGAAGTTTACTTGGCCAGCTGAAGTGCCCGTAATTCTGGGTAGCACCGACCGTACCGAGTCCCGGCCCGATGTTGTTCAGCGTTGCGGCGACCGCACTCGCACTGTCGATCAACTTGTGCTCGACGGTATCACCCCAGGTGGCATCCGGTTCAAACGTGACGATGGCCATCCAACTGAAGATAAAACACACGAGAATCAATCCAAAATAAACCAGAATATTTCTTCGGAGGCCCGGGCCTTCGATGTTTTCTCCGCCCAGACGTAGGGTGCGCACGACCGTGGGATGAAAAGCTTGTTCCACTTCCAATCGCAGGGTCTTCAAAAACAGAATGTGTCGAATGACCTTCATGCCACCCCCCGTACTTCCGGCACAGCCACCGCAGAACATCAACAAGAGCAAGACTGCTCTTCCCATGTTGCTCCAGGCATCAAAGTCACGTGTGCCAAAACCAGTGGTCGTCAGGATTGCCACAACCTGAAACAATCCGTGCCGAAAAGCCTCGGAATAGGTGTCAAAGTGTTCGTGGGCCAGTCCCAACCCCACGATCAGCAAGGTGGCCAAGAGGATGACACCCATGTAGGTTCGCCATTCAACATTGAAAAACAGCTTTTTCGGTTTGAAGCAACAGACGGCGTATAACAGGGCGAAGTTTGTTCCTGCCAGGATCATGAAGACCACAATGGTGTAGTCGATTAATGCACTGTCGAAGTGGCCAACACTTTTGTTGTAGGTACTAAATCCTCCGGTAGCCATGGTGCCAAACGCATGACACAACGCATCGAACAGAGGAAGCCCTTCGATGTAGAGAAGCAAGGTCAGCAGTATTGTAAGGCCACCATAGATTGCCGCGAATATTTGCGCGGTCTGTTGCATCCTTGTTTGCGTTCCCTCCTTGTTAGGTCCCGGCATTTCGGCGCGCATGAGCGCTTTGCCAGCCGATCCCTGGCCGAGGATGGCCACAAACAAGACGATGATTCCCAGCCCTCCCAGGAAGTGAGTACTGCTCCGCCAGAATAGAATACAGCGCGGTACGAGACGAGGGTCTTCAAGATCGGAAATAATCGTCGCTCCAGTTGTACTGAAGCCGGACTGAGATTCGAATAGAGCATCGACAAAAGTTGCTTTGATCCAACGAATCTGAAATTGTGAATGTTCAGAATCTGAGGAATGGTTTCTGTTTTCGTGAATTGCCGATTTCCACAGGGCGTTCGTGGACCGCAGTTGTCGCAAGATTTCGGCGGACTTCTTTAGCCGGGACTGTTCTATCAGTTGGTTTTCGGTCAGGCCTTCGAACCCTGCTTGTAAGAGGGTACGCAAAACAACGCCTTGGTCTTTTGTCACAGCTTGCTGTGGCTGCCAGGGTTGTAAGCCAAAGAAACGATCATCATAAAGCAGAGGAATCGCACTGGAGTCGAATATCCGGATCGCAGGTCCTCGGTAAACCCCGCTTAGCCAGAAGGGAAGTGCTCCTAATAGGGTTGCCAAAAACCAGCTCAACCCGACGACGGCCATGGCTTCTTTGCGATAGAGTTGGCCCGTAGCCTGTCGCCCCCACCGAATCAGTAACAGTCCCACCAGCAAACAGACGGAGATGCTGCATAAAATTGCAGTCAATCCGCGCCCCTCCATGCTCGCTGCGGTGGAGCCTCCGTCTTCAGCAGCCTGCCCGATCGACGAAAAAGCCCACGGAAGGCTGCACAGCATCGTAGCGCTGATTAGAAGGCTGATGATCCCGAGTTGCCTGGCGACAAGGCGAAGATTCATGGTGATCAGGCACCGTTGATGTCAAACAAACTGATGATGTCTTCGACGGCAGAATCGTCCACTAATGCTACAACCGTGTCTCCGGCCACCAGCCGGTCATCAGCACCAGGGACACTCACGTAGTCTTCCTTCATGACGGCAGCGATGAGACAAGCACTGGGCAGCGGTAGATTGGCGAGTACATGTTCCGTCGCCGGCGCTCCTTGGATGACTTCGATTTCCAGAACTTCGATGGAGCCGCCTGGAAGTGAGGAACGTGAGATGACAGGACCGGAGTTAAGAAAACTCATCACCTGCCGGGCCATCACCTCGCGGGGGCTGACAGCCAAATCAATCCCCAATTTACCGACAACGTTGGCATAATCGGGCCGACCCACAATTGACATGATGCGTTTGGCTCCAATCTCTCGAGCTTCCACTCCCGCCATGATATTGTTTTCATCGTCTCCTGTGCAGGCGACAAAAACGTCGGCGCTGCCAACACGTTCTTCTTCAAGTACCGCACGACGGGTCGCGTCGACCTGTAGCACCGTGGATCGTTTAAGATTCGCTGCAAGAAATTTACATCGTTCCTCTGAAGACTCCATGACGACCACCGCGCAGCGTTCACCTTCCAGGGATTGAGCCAAGTGATAACCCGTCTCACCCCCACCTGCGATGACGACCCCGATTTTGGGTTCGGCTGTTTTGCGAAACACATCGGTGACTTCATCGATGTCTTCGCGTTGGCCGATAAGCGTAATCCGGTCTCCGACTTGGATGGCGTCTTCGGCGCCCGCAATCCACATTTTTCCCTCGCGGAGAATCGAACCAATACGGATACCGGTGGAAAGCTTTAGATTTTTAAGCGGCACGCCGACACTTGGCGTTTCCTCGTCGATCTCGACTTCCTTAACTTCCAACTCTCCTCTTGCGAAGTTCTCCATGGTGACCGACCCGGGATTTCGGATTCCACGGGCAAGTTCCATGGCCGACAAATGTTCCAGACTCAAGAGGCGATCAATATTGAAGTGTCGCTGGTAATCAAATGTACTCATGTCTCGGAAGACGGGCGCAAACACCCGCGCCAACGTGCGGCGTGCTCCCATGGCTTTTGACATGCTGGCCGCCACCAGATTGACTTCGTCATCGCCGGTTACCGCCAGGCAGAGGTCGATTCCCATGACACCGGCTTGAAAGAGGACGCTGGACTGCGAGGCCGAACCACTGACAGCGCGGATGTCCAGGGTTTCGTTCACGCGGCGAATGTAATCCACATCTGAGTCGACGACCGTGACACTGTGACCATGCAAGCAAAGCAAGTTTGCAATCGATGTGCCGACGGTGCCTGCCCCTAGTACAACAATTCGCATGAATAATAATGGATTGAAAGGAAGTCGTTTGGAAGTCTATGGTTGTCGCAACGACGCACGCGAGTCGTTGCAACTGCGCTCACAATGCGCATGTTTATAACACGGTAGAATGCGGGTTGCGAGGCACGCAACACAGGTTGTCCGGGAAATCTGAATCCACTGCTATTTTCTGCATCGTCTACTTCTTGTCTTGCAATACACAGCTGTTCGCGTTTTACGTAAGGATTTACTTTTTATTCAATTGTTCATCGTCAATCACTAATTCCGGAATGACTTTGCCCTGGATAATAGTTTCTTCAACGATGCGAGGCACATCTTTGGGCTGCACGCCTCCGTACCAGATCTCTTGTGGGTAAATTACGACCGTCGGTCCCAGTTCACACTGGTCCAGGCACCCTGATTTGTTTGCCCGCACGAGTGGTTTCAATCCCCGTCGGTCCAATTCCGCTTTCAAAAGATTTCGCAACGCCTCGTTTCCTTGTGGGTCGCAACAGCCTCGCCGGGCGCCGGGTGCCCTTCGATTGCAGCAAACAAAAAGGTGGTGAGTAAATTTAGGCATGAAATGGATCCGTGATCGCGCTCGTGCATGGGTCGATGAGCGTTGTTCCGATTTGCTTTCCGGTTAGCCGTGTCCTTTTACTACAGCATACAAGCAATCGTCTTTGGAAGCAGATGTTCTATACTTTTGTCGCACCTGTTTCCCAAAAGGTAATGGTTCAGTCCTCCTCAAGGTGTCCCCAAAGTTCCCCACTTTGAGTGGAACACATCAACCGGCTCCAGGATGGTTCCAAGGTGGTGCGTGATCCGCGAGTAGTGCACGTTCCTGGGGGCTTTGATTGGGGCAGCCAGGTAACGTCGTCGGAAATTATTCGACAGACCGATTCCGGTAGTTTTTTGACGAAGTCAACGGTCAGTCTCGTCGGGAAGCAAGCACAAAGCCGGATGGTGCAGTTTACCGTCATTGATCTGGCCAAGGACTTTTACGAAATCGAAAATGTCTTCCTGGAAACTGGTAACGTTACCATTCCTGACGAACTGCCCGGAATGTATTCGTTGCTACTGCCATTTATTTTTTTGAAAGTGATCGTCCAGGGAAGGCGTGTTCTTGTCCTCCCGAAAAAAATGATGGCAAAAACCGATTGTACAAGACACGTCAATCTTTGGGGAGAAGTGTCCCTTCCCATATAATGTCATTTGTAACTGCGGACAGCTGGCCCGGACTAAAGAAACTTCCATTCCAGTAGAAACAAAATGACGAAGACAATTGACATGAATCCCACAATCCCGACAGCCATCCGCCAGGCATGTTGTAAAATGGGTACCATCAACTCATGCCTGGTGGCCGCATAGACAAGACTGATGGCAACGACCAAAGGCAGTGCATACCAGAGCCGCAGGGAGAGGAAATTTGCGAACAGGAAGGAGTTTATCATGTGAGTTGGCTTCTCTATTTCAGACTTCTTGCAGCCAGTCATTGTCGGAAGATGGTTCCATCTTTGTTGAATGGGGTGTGACAAAGACGGGACCGTACGCTGCATCGTAAACAGCAAGAATGTTCAGTAAGCCCGCGATCATAGTAAACAGGGTGCCGACTTCATATTTAAAGTGAAAATCGTAGTGCCATTCAGCCAATTCGTCTCGGCTTGAAGGATTAAAGTTCCGAGGTGGCGCCATGAAACCCTGTAAAAGCGGTTCCTGTTTGTGCAATATTTCCACGTGAACCATTTGTAACCATGCCGGAAATACGAGTGCTCCAACTCCTGCCTGGCAGATCATGGCGAGTTTTCGACCCTCTGTATTTAACGATGCGTAAACAACCTTCCCACCCCCTGTAGTCATCCCAAAAATGAAGAGTCCCAGAATACATGTCATGAACAGGATCGCTTTACCGTGTCGGCCCTGATAGAAGTGGCCTGCACCGGGCAGCACCCAAGCAATCACAGTTGCGATGAAGCGGTCCTTCAAATTGACTTCTACGGATTCGAAAGTGCTTGCCGCACCTTTATCAGCAGTCATGGAAGTTTCTCCCAAGTGATTTTTGGCTGGCTTGGCATTCTATCAAGCTTCCTCATTCACTCCCAGGGCAAACCGTTTAATCATTGGTGATGTTTGTGAATGACTCCGGCTGACATCCGTATGCAGTGAGTCGGCCCTGTCTGCAGGACGGTTGGAGGCACGCGTTACTCTCCTCGCAGGTTTTCAGAAAGGACGGGATGCGAGTCGGGTGATGCATCTGGTAGAACGGTGCAGTCGTGTGACAGGTTCAGACTGCGCTGTCCGGGGTTCTTGCAGCGGTAGCGGATGTCACGTGGGACCTGCAGCAAGGTTTGGGGTAAGTGACCTGAGTCAGTCCGTTTGCGACCGCGAGAGTTTTTAAACCGTAGCTCTTGCAATGACCGTCGCAGGTGTCACCGAACGGAAGGAGTCCCGCCCGACCCTGATGGTGGAGTCAGCGAAATGGCAACGCACATTTTCTCTGTCTCGGTCTGTGTGCAATATTTTGGTCGGCTAGGCCCGGACGTCTAGCTCGTGGAAAACGTTTTCAACAGTCGCCGAGTCAACGCGCGGTAGTTCCTGTCCGGCACCTGCTAACAGACACAACTTGGCGAGCTGGTTGATGCGTCTGGGGACTCCCCCACTCAATGCGTGCAGTGTCTGTGTCGCTTCCGCATCAAACAACGTCCCTGTTCGGTCCCCACTGATGGTTGCTTGCCGGAGGTAATCTTCCGTGTCTCGAGTTGACCAGGGTTCCAGGTCGATTCGCAATTCGGCCAAATCCAGTAGATGACTGCCCAGCAGATTCAGCCGCTTCGCTTCAGCGGACAGAATAATGGAGGTTCTCGATTGAGGGGTCGTTTCCTGCTTGGCGATGCGAACCACCTGCAGGAGAGTGTCGCCGGTTGCTTCGTCCGCGTCGTCCAGCAGAATGACCGTGGACAGTTGTTGGTAGTAGTTGGTAACCAGTTGGTCGGTGATCAGCCTCCAAAGATGGAGTGTCGAGTCGTCAGTCCTGGGAAACAGACTGAACTGGTTAGCAATACTCCAGAGCAGTTCATGGGCACCCATGCCCAGCAGGTTCACTTGGCAAACACAGTGCCCTGCTTTACGCAGGTCGCGAGCCAGCACTTCCAGGAGCAGTGATTTGCCACAGCCCCTGGGTCCCAACAGAAGACCCAGGCTTCGCTGTTGTTCAACCAGGAATCCTAGTCGGGCAAGTCCTTCCTCGTGAGTCGAACTGTTGAAAAATTGTTTTGGGTCGATGGAGTTGCCAAACGGTGATTGTTTCAGTTCCCAATAATTGTTATGCATGGACAAAAACCTCGAGCGTGCGGTGACAGCACCCACTGGGTGCACAAACGCAGTTTTTTACGTTCAATGGAAAGGGCTTCCGAGTCTTTTCGGTCAGGTGTATCAGGCTGATAGGCATCGAAAACGCAGGCAGGTTGTTGGCCTCACAAGGTGGTTCACGACGATTCGCCCCAAATCGTTATCCGGTCCGATGCTTACGCGGTCTTCGTTGCCACCCGTGTGTTCGCTAGCAGTTTCCCCTGTCGGGCGCCAACAGATACCGCACCGTCTTGCTATTCGGTAAAATTTACGGGGTCGCTTCAGCGAAATTTAATTCAACCCGGATGGTGAGAAGATGCACCGCTTCTTTGTCGAAACGCCCGTTTCTTCTAACAAGGCCTACTTGGCTGGAAGTGAAGCCCATCATCTGATTCATGTGTTGCGTGCTAGCGTAGGCATGGAGGTGGTGCTGATCGACGGCAGCGGGGCTGAATTCGATGCCCGTGTGCTACGCATTGAGCGCCGAGGTGTCGAACTGGAAGTGATCACCCGCCATGCAATCGACCGTGAACTTTCGTTTCCGTTTACTTTGGGCGTCACGCTTCCCAAGGGGGACCGTCAACGATGGCTTGTTGAAAAAGCGGTGGAACTGGGTGTTCAAACTTTGGTTCCCCTGCAGACAGAACGTAGCGTGCTAACGCCCACGTCAACAAGTTTGTCCCGTTTACGGAAGGTTGTGATCGAATCTTCCAAGCAATGTGGCCGAAACCAACTCATGCAAATTGATACACCGCAGAGTCTGGAAACGTTTCAGCAACGACCCCCTCAAGAATCACTGCAGATTGTGGCACATCCCACAAGCGGAATCCCTGTTTCTTCGATTGAAGATCTGCGGTCTTCGATATTGGCCGAAGGTCGTCCGGTATTTGCAGCCGTGGGACCGGAAGGTGGATTTTCGGACCAGGAATTCGCGGACTTCCAGGGTGCGTCGTGGCAAGCCGTCAGCATGGGGTTGCGCATCCTGAGAATTGAAACGGCGGCAATTTCCCTGGTTGCGGCACTTACCTTACGTTGAGAATCGTTGCCGGTCCCCTCCAGTTTCATGTGTCCTTGGTACCAGCCTCAAGAACAGGGTTGCTTCTGGAAATCGTCATTGTCGCCCGGTACTTGTGACCCCGGTGTCCAACCCTCCGGATTGTCAAGCGGGTTGAAGTGGACAAGACGTTCGAACGGATTTTGTCAGAGTGTTCTCGAACGCCTTGTACCGTTGTCGGTCTCCTGATAGAAGTCGATTCCTGTGCTACACTAGGGAAGGGAGGGGTTTGCTTGCCTTCCGTTCCTGTTCTCGGAATCAGTCAGTCTGACCAGTGAAGGTTACCCGATGGATGCGCCCGCCGATTCAACCAGCTCTCCGGAAGACCTCGCAGAAGTTACTCCCATGACAGAGGAGCAACTTGCGGAGGCCAAGCGCTATTCTGGTGAAGAGCTGAAATGTAATCTGGCTGACAAGGCGGTCGACCTGCTCTTTTTGTCGTTCGTGGCATTGGTGTTGGCGCGACCGCTGGACCACTGGCTGAGGGAATCGTTCGGTTTGGAAAATCTTTGGTTGCGGCTTGCGGTGATGTACCTGGTGGTGACTTGCGCCCACTTCTGCGTTTCCTTTCCGTTGTCCTTTTATTCAGGACATGTACTGGAACATAAGTACGGGTTGAGTCATCAGACATTCCGTGCCTGGTTCTGGCGGTATGCCAAAGGTATTGTCTTGACGTTGACATTGGGACTGCTTCTCACCGAGGGACTTTACCTTGTTATTTTTGCAACTCATGATTTCTGGTGGCTGGCCGCAGCGGCAGCGTTTTTCGTTGTCAGCATACTACTGGGGCAACTGGCCCCGGTTCTGATATTTCCACTCTTCTACAAGATTGAACCCTTGGATGACGACCAGATCGGAAAACGGATGGAAAAACTGGCCGCAGGGACAGGGCTTTCAATCGAAGGTGTTTATCGTATGCAGATGAGTGAAGAGACGGCCAAGGCCAATGCGATGCTGGCCGGCTTGGGAAGCACTCGTCGAGTGATTATGAGCGACACACTCCTGGACGGGTTCACCCATGACGAGATTGAAGTCGTTTTTGCTCACGAAATCGGACACCACGTGCACCACCATTTACGCAGCATGCTGTTGATGGGCTTGGTTTTTTCGGCGGCGGGGTTTTTTCTGTGTCATTGGATTATCAGTGGCTGGCTGGGCAGCAGTGACTGGACACGTGAACTGCACGTCTACGTGTGGCCGATGCTGATGCTGATCACCACTCTCTTCTTGTTTACGCTGGCGCCCATTCAGAATGCCATTAGTCGCCATTTCGAACGGCAGAGCGATCGCTACGCTCTGCAGCGAACCGGCAATCGTCAGGCTTATCGATCTGCTTTTACGAAGCTTGCCAAGCTCAACAAAGATGACCCGGATCCGCATCCCCTGGAGGTTTTTTGGCTGCACAGTCATCCGCCGATTTCAAAGCGACTGGCGATGGCAGATGAGGTTTCGGCGGTGCTGGATTGAGAGGCAAGGTTCCCGTTTTTGATTAATTCCGATCGTCGTGAACCTGTGCTTGCGTTCCACCGTTGATGCATGACCATGCATGGTTGGGTCAGCGTCGTCAGCTAAAGCCGCAATTGGAAAAAGACCGACTGAGGAACGTCGATTCAGGGGCCGCCTCCTCGTAGGAAACCGCTTTGGTTTTTGTTTCCCAGGACTGGCCGGGTAGCGGCAGGCGTGTCACCGGTTTTGCCTGCTGCGAGGGTAAACGGTTGCTGGCAGTCTTGTGTGCAGGGAAAGTCAGCGACGAAAACAAACGGCCCGGCTGTTTGGTAGCACAGCCTGCTGTCAGGGCGGTGGCAAACACCGTGAGGAGGTAAAGATAGCGAAGGCGTTTTTTCATCCAGCCTACCCTGATTGCAAGTTGGGATCGTGACACAATTCAATTTCGGCACTCTGTTATCGGCTGATGGGAAGACCAACTATCGTGAAGCCGCAAACAAACGTTGAATTTTTTTCGTAAGCACTCGTCAGAAGTAAACCCTTCGTGAAGTCCAAGCAGGGCCCCGTTTTGCTGCTAGCCCTGGTGTAGATCGTTCAAGCCACGCCCCACGCATCGACCAACAACCTTGGTGCAGACTTCACTGTTTTTTTTACCGACCGTTTAACCACAAATCCTGGAAATTCTTGTCACCCGAGAAGACGAGAGGCTTCTTTTCAACCACTGGTACAGTGCGGAGACTTCTACAGCGTGGACAAGGGGACGGGCGCGTGGGTGGACAATCTGGTCTGCATTTCAGTTTGTTCTTAAACCATGTCGGCATGTTTGGTCAGGCCGAAAGCCAGCTGTACTGATCCCGCGAACGTTGCCTTGTGTTTTCCATTTTGAACTTGGTGAAAGCGGGTATTCTGAACAGGGTCTCGTCGTGTACGTTTTTGATCTGACTCGCTCGACTTCTGTTGCAGAGACAATTCAGAACGAAACCGATCCTGAGTTCTCAACGTGGTTGCCGAGTTGTCTTCGAGACCAAAACTTCTCGAATTCGTGGAAAAATCTCGCTTCTCAGTGGATGAATCAAAAGTGGATCCTGGGCTTGAATGAGGGACTTGATGGTAGGGCCAGATTTTAACACTGTGGACGACCACTTGGGTGATTGCCGACCGATTCGTCGCAGGCTTTTCCATCCCTGGAGTCATGATCGTCCCTTGCTGCTGGCACGGAGCTAGCGGCGCAATTGGAATCATCAATTTAACCCAAATACCCGATACAACCTGTAACAACGGCAGGTCGAAGCTAAAGCCCCAAAACTTTTTGGATTTGCCATTCCGTGAAACGGGCTCCGTATCTATTCTTTCACGGCTTGTTTTTAGGCCCCGTTACCGGTTCTCTTTGCAGTGGCCTTGCTACTGAGTACACGCAATATGGAAACAACTCAGCTGCTCGCCCTCTACCGTGCCATGTTCACGGCACGGAAGGTAGACGATTTTGAGCAGCAACTGACTAGTCGCGGAGAGGCATTTTTCAACGTCTCAGGTGCTGGGCACGAGTCTTCAGCTGCGCTAGCTTTCCATTTGCGGGACTCGGATTGGCTGCACTGCCACTATCGCGACAAGGCCTTGATGATCGCACGTGGTTTAAATCCGGCCGAGTTTCTTGATAGCCTGTTGTGCAAAGATACCTCTCAATCGCGCGGTCGGCAGATGAGCGCCTTTTTAAGTTCGGCCGAACTTAACATCATCAGTCAGGGAACCCCGGTGGGGAACAGTACGCTGCACGCCGTTGGTGTCGCAGCAGCCATCCGGGAGCGGGACGAGCGGCCAATCGTCGTGACTTCGGCCGGAGATGGTACCACACAAGAAGGCGAATATTTGGAAGCTTGTGCTGAAGCTGCCCGGAGTCATCTGCCCGTATTGTTTCTTATCGAAGACAACCAATGGTCGATTTCCACGCATACTCCGGGCAAGACATTCTTTTCACTTTCGCATGGGGATGCAGACTCTTTCCATGGGATTCCGATTGTACGAATGGATGGCCGGGACGCAGCGGGTGTCCTGCAACAAATCGGTCCGGTCATCGACGATGTCCGTCATCGGCGAGAACCGGTGTTTGTGGTCCTGCGGGTTGAACGACTTGCGAGCCATACACATGCGGACGACCACAGGGTTTACCGTGCGGCGGAGCAGCTTCAGTCGGCTGCGGAAACGGGCGATCCTCTCCCTCGCCTGAAACGGTGTTTGCTTGACCAGGGTCAGTCCGTCGAAAGTCTTGAAGAGTTGGAACAGCAAGTTCAGGTTCAACTGGAAGCTGCGGAAAAGGCAGCTCTCTTGGCGGACGCCCCGACGGCTACTGCTACGGCTAAACGTCCCTTGCGTGTTGAACTGACACATCCTGCACGTGAAATTCGTGGTGACGAACAGGATGCAACCCTCCCGATGAAGGATGCGATGTGCGAGGTTTTGCGTCAGAAACTACGCGATGACCAGCGTGTGTTTCTCTACGGCCAGGATATCGAAGATCCCAAGGGAGATGTGTTCGGAGTGACCAAGGGGTTGAGTACAGAGTTTGGAGGGCGCGTGCAGAACGCGCCTCTGGCAGAGGCAACGATTGTAGGAACTGCGATTGGACGGGCACTGGCAGGCCAACGTCCCGTTGCTTTCCTGCAGTTCGCTGATTTCATGCCTTTGGCATACAATCAGATTGCGTGTGAATTGGGGAACATTTATTGGCGCACAGATGGCGACTGGCAGGTGCCCGTGATCATCATGATTCCCTGCGGCGGGTATCGGCCTGGTTTAGGTCCTTTTCACGCCCACACTTTGGAATCAATTGCGGCTCATACTCCGGGTTTGGATGTTTTGATGCCGGCCACGGCGACCGACGCCGCCGGTATGCTGAATACGGCCTTTGAATCTCAGAATCCAACGTTGTTCTTCTATCCCAAGAGCTGCCTGAACGATCCTCAAATCTCGGCTCCGACAGCAGTGCAGGATCTAAGGGTACCCCTGGGTGTGGCCAGGAAGGTCCGTTCAGGTCGTGACGTCACGCTGGTCTGCTGGGGAAATACAGTCCGGCTGTGCCTCAAAGTTGCGGAATCTCTGGAACAGGTAGGCTTCGAAGCCGAAATTCTCGATTTACGTTCCATTTCGCCCTGGGACAAACATGCCGTGATCACCTCTGCTGAAAAAACGGCTCGATTGATTGTGGTCCACGAAGACAACCAAACTTGCGGGTTGGGTGCCGAAGTTTTGGCAACGGTCGCGGAAAAGGCCCGCATGCCGGTTGCCATGCGCCGGGTCACAAGGCCAGATACATACGTGCCCATGAACTTCGAGAATCAGTTGGAAATTTTGCCTTCCTATAAAAGAATTCTGGAGACCAGCGCTGAACTACTGGACCTGGAGATTTCCTGGACACCGCCTGCGGAAACAACTCCCGGCGAGTATTTGATCCAAGCGATAGGTTCTGGACCTTCGGATGAAACGGTCGAGGTTGTGGAACTGCATCAACAAGTCGGCGGGCAAGTCGAACCGGGAGATGTGGTAGCGACCTTAGAAGCTACCAAGAGTGTTTTTGAGTTGACTTCTTCCGTATCGGGTACCGTTGGTGAGATTCTTGTCGCCGAAGGCGACACGATTTTAGTGGGGGCACCTCTCTTCCGGGTTTATAGCGACAATGTTCCGACTCATCGTAAGCCACTGACTTTCGAGAATCCGGGAACTCCGGTGATGGCCCGCAAACGTAAGACCGAAACCGTGGTGATTTCTCCTCGTCGGGGGGAGCGACGGGAGATGATGGTAGGAATGTCGTCGGTTGCTACCGTGGTCGGAAGTAGAGAAATTACCAATGAACAACTCGTGTCACAGAACCCGAAGTTGTCCGCAGAGGACATTGTCCGCCGGACGGGTATTGAGTCTCGGCACTGGGTCAGTGACGAAACGGCAATCGATATGGCCGTACGGTCCTGTTGGCAATTGTTGGATCGGGAAGGTCTGATTGTCGACGACCTCGACTCGGTGATTTGTGCTACCACCAGTCCTACCGTCGCCAGCCCTTCGATGGCGTGCCAGGTCCTGAGCGGACTTGCCAACGGGCGCACCAGTGCTATGGTTCAGGCCCATGACATCAACGCGGCCTGTTCGGGTTATCTGTACGCCTTGCAATCGGGGTACGACTATTTGCAAAGTTCGCCCCAAGGACGAGTCCTGATCGTCACTGCTGAAGTCCTGTCACCGCTATTGGATCTTAACGATCTGGATACAGCTATTATCTTTGGGGATGCGGCGTCAGCAACGATCTTGTACGGCGAACAACACATGGAAAGTGCCAAGATGCGACTCATGCGGCCGGAACTTTCGGCGCGGGGTGAAGACGGTTCGGTGCTTTCAGTACCGTTTCCAACGTTGGGGCACATCCAGATGCAGGGAAGAAGAGTGTTTAGCGAGGCGGTGCGGACCATGCTCTCCAGCCTCAATCGAGTTTGTGATCGCCAGGAGATGTCGCTCGAAGATCTGTCGATGGTCGTTCCGCATCAGGCGAATGGCAGGATCATCGAAGCGATGCGGAACCGCGTCAATGTCAACGTCTACAACAATATCCGACATCATGGGAACACCTCGTCTTCGAGTATTCCGTTGTGTTTAATAGATGTCTTGCCTCAATTGCAGCCGAAAGAACGTATTGCTTTGTGTGCTTTCGGAGGTGGTTTTACCTTTGGTGCGGCTCTGCTCGAGGCTGCTTAGTGCGCAGGGATAGTTTTCTGTCCGATAACCGTCTGCCACCCATTTTGAGGAAGCCGGGACCTTGTAGAAAGACAGTCCGTACCTACTGGCCGCAGCAGCAGCTAAAACGGAGATAACTGGCAGGCCGATCGGGGTTGCTCAATCCCAGGAACTTGACAGGGGTCTTTCGGCGACCCTCCGTTCCTCTTCGAGCCCGAGGCGCTTCATTTTTTTATAAAGCGTTGTCCGGTTGATGCCGAGTACATCCGCCGTGGCATTTCGATTCCAGTTGTTGCTCTTGAGGACATCGAGAATGATCTGTCGTTCGGGACCCGCCAGGGACTCTTTCAGTGTCCTCCCTGCTGTGGATTTCGCGACTGTCGGTATCTCCGCGGCGAGCGTCTGGGGAAGATCCTCACTCGTGATGCAGTCATTTTTTCCCAGCAACACGGCACGCTCAATGATGTTCTGAAGTTCACGGACATTGCCGGGCCAATGATACTGCTGCAAAGCGGCGATTGCGTCTTCCCCGAGTTCTTTTATGTTTTTTCCGGTCTCTTCACAGACGTGCTTGAGAAAGTGTGCGGCAAGGATCGGGATATCAGAGATGCGGTCGCGCAGGGCGGGAAGTTCAATATTGATCACGTTGACCCGGTAGAAGAGGTCTTGGCGAAAGCGGCCTTCCTCGACCGCCGTCGACAGATTTTCATTCGTTGCCAGAATCACCCGAGTATCGACATGGTGTGTTTTGATTCCTCCGACTGCTTCGAATTCGAACTCTTGCAGGACGCGCAGTAATTTAACCTGCATGTTGGCGGAAGATGTTCCGATTTCGTCCAAAAAGATCGTGCCACCGTCGGCCTGGAGAAACTTGCCAATTTTGTCTCCGATTGCACCGGTGAAGGCTCCTGCTGCGTATCCAAATAACTCGCTTTCCAGCAGGGTTTCTGGTAAGGCTCCACATGCCACTTCCACGAATGCCCCGTCCCTTCGTGAACTACGGCGATGGATAGCTCGTGCAATCAGTGACTTTCCCGTGCCACTTTCGCCACTGATTAACACGGTGGATTTCGTGTCAGCAACACTGTCGATCATGTCGAAAACGCGGTGCATCCGATGGTCCTGCCCAATAATGTTCTCCATTCCAAACCGGATGTCGAGTTGGGCTTTTAGGTTCTTGTTCTCTTCGATGACTTGTTTCTGTGACAGTGCACGCTCGATCGCCATTTCGAGTTCTTCGTCAATCAAAGGTTTGGTGAGCAAGTCGAAGGCACCTGCACGAATTGCTTCGATAGCCGTGTCGACGGTCCCATAACCTGTGATCAGGATCACGATCGATTGTGGTTGTTGCAATCGACAGTGTTGCAAAATTTGAAAACCGTCCCCGTCGGGAAGGTGAATATCAGCCAGCACCAGGTCGTAGAACGACTTGTCGATTTGCGCTATGCCCTCCTGACAGTTGGCCGCAACATCGACGCTGTAGCCCTGTTCTTGTAACCAGCCAGCCATGGAATCGAGTATGTGACGGTCGTCGTCGATCAGCAAAAGCGATCCTGTTGTCATCGTATCGTTCGCTTCTTTTACGAGAAAATGTCAATGGTCCTAGCTACAAGAACACCAAAGTTACAGCGCTCAAAAGTTATTTACGTTACAAGTTGAGCTTCGTCAACGTGCGCTGTTTCAGCTTGGTACCGAAAACTCAGCCTGCACGGACTGTGCTGGAAGTGGCGCCCCCGGAACGGTCCCTACAAGTCCAGCAGGACTCGGTTTATGTTTTGACCCCGATTCAAACTCTTGCGGAAAGCCGCAACTCAACCGCTGGAACCGTCAGTGAAACTGGTGTTAACCGTTACCAACAATACGATGGAAGGTTTCGGACCGGATTCCAGCCAGGGGTTGGCCACTGGAGCTGCCCGCTGGCGTTTCTTCGGAAAACAGTAACCAGAAGCAGTTGCATTTCGGACCGGGACAGGTTGAATTTCGGTTCAGAATCGATCCAACCGGGATCACCGGTTGCTGGCGGGTGGGGTACTTGTTTTCGGGGGGGGCCGGCAGTGCCGCCGGAGGTTGTCGCGGAAATGGATGGGTTCCGTTCACTTTTCGAATGGAAGGCTGAAAGAAGCATCGTCGACGTGCGAACATTTGATCTAGTTGTAGCAGATCGGCAGGAAGTGGTCTGAATCGGTGTGACCAGTTTTTTGCGAGGCACTCGCTTTCACGTCGTGGGGCAGTCAGCCAGCGCGACGGCCCTGCTGGATTTCGTCTGCAAGTACCAACCGCAGGTGGTACTGATGGATTCGGTACTTGATGACGGAGATTCTCTGCACCTGGTGGAAAAGATCCACGCTGAACGATCAGATGCACATGTCATCATTCTTTCTGACAGCGGCAATCCTACTCACGTCGCACGTGCGCATGCCTGGGGAGCCAGTGATTTTCTTTCCAAGGAGATCAATAGAAAACAGTTGATCAGCGCCATCACCCAGGTGGTTCTGGGCCAGGCTCCTACTTCAGTGGGACTGATGCGAGACATTTCTGATAAATTATCAAGGCAGCGTAATGACGATCAAACCGGCCTGCCGGCGCTGACGTCTCGAGCAGCCCAGGTATTACGGCATTTGGGCTACGGACTGAACAACCGGGAAGTTGGACGCTGCCTGGAAATCAGTGTGGAGACCGTCAAAGAGCATGTTCAGAATCTGCTTCGCGATCGCACGCAGGCGGTCGTATGGGCCGTGAAGAAGGGAATGGTGTGACGGTTCGGCTGAGAATCCAGGGTCCAGCAGCGAGTTTGCAGGATTTCCGTTGCGTTCGGTCTATCCTCCTCATTCGGCCCACGTTCAAAATGGTACGATGTGAGAAGGATCCGTACGGTTACCTCATCCTGCTGCCGGTTGGTTGTTGCCACGGAAAGCTGCCGGCCAGCCGCCGTGGCCCGCAATGCGCTGGTCGATTTCACGCACCGCCGTGATCGTTGTTTCGATCGCCGTAAGAATCCGGCAATACTTTTGCAGGTCTTCCCGCGTCAGACTCCTGCCGCGACGGTCCTTCAACCATTTGTAACCCACCTGGTGTGCCCCCACACGGTAGTTCCAAACAGCTTGACTGACCGGTTGAAAACAGGAATTCTCGTTGATCCGTACTCGGTGTCCAGCGAGTTTTGGAAAACCTTTCTGCACGACGGGTTGCCCGTCACCTGCGAAAGTTATCCGGGAGGCCGGTAGTTGCTCTGCTTCCAGCCGGTGGCAGGCGGCCAGACGTGCGCCGGCCAGGCAAAGTTGTTTGCCCAAGGTCGGATTCACCGGCAGGAAGAGGCGTGGAAAATCCGTACACAGCATCTCGGAGAATCGCTGCCGGTAGTCAGTGGAAAAAAACAGGGCGTAGATGTAGTGAAAACAGTCTTCCGGGCCCAGTGTCGTTACCAGATCACCTTGCCCCTGTGGCGACCACTCCAGCCTGAACGCCCGGCAGATGTCGGTCACGAATTTCCGGCTGAAGTTCGCCTCCTTTGTCGGTTGGCCTGTGCTTGCGGAGTCGTGATACAAGTAAAGTGGAAAGACGGACTCATTGCCTCGATTATCGGAGCGGAGAATTCCATCGAGTGTCGGCAGTTCGCTGCTCCAAAAGAAATTACAGGGTTGTGATCGCAGCATCTGCCGACGGGCAATTAGCATTCGATTCGAACGGCCGACGATGTGTTGCGCGAGCTGAGGGCGAATCCAATCCAGCATCCAGTCGGCCCAGAAAATCCAGCGGCGGTCAAAAGGCCGATAGTCGCATTGCAGGATTCGCTGCTCCCAATCGGCGTCATCCGCCGCCCGAGCGCGGGATTTTGTCAGTTTCCAGCCGCGCGTGTCACCGGGTGGATATTTGGCTGAACGGGTGTTCTTGAAAAAACGGGCTCGTATTTCCTCGTCGCTGATATTCAGGTCACGGAACATGCGCATCCTTTGGATCAGCTCGTCGCGCTCGATGGCAACGACAAATCCATCTCGAGCAGTCACGACGGCCGAGGAGTAAAGAGGCATCACTTCGGTGAGACGGTAGCCAAGTTCGTACTCCTGCCGATGCGAGTCATCGACGGGACAAAGGAAATAGTAGGGACTCGCTGGGAAAATACGTCCGCTTGTTGGGCTCTGGAGGATCGCAGTTTTCAGGGTTGCCAGCTTTTCGCGGCGCGAACCCCAAAGATCCCCGTAGTGAATTTCCGCTGGAGTGGTGCCGTCAGCCGTACGGCAAAACAGGCCCAGAGCCACACCCTGTTCAACCGGGAACACGTTCTCGTCCGGGCGTCCCTGCGGGGCGAGTTCATGTTTTTTCCGGTTCCCATGCAGGTCGAGTAGGTGGATACGGTTGAAATCTGTCAGCAGACTTTGCCTCATGCCGCGAAAGGTCGGGTTGTCCAGGTAGCCGTGGTTTGCAACGAATGCCACGATGCCGGCCCGACGGCGTTCGACGAGCCACTGTGCGTAACGAAAAAACTTGACATAGTCGTCCTGTAACCAGAGTTTTTTTTCGCCCAGTCCTTTCCCGTTCACCGTGTAGTAGTCAGCTCCTTTTTCGCCGTCAGGAAGATCTCCTCGTAGCAGGTTGGAGATCCAGCGGCTTTTGTTTTCTGACAAGGCCGAAAATGGGGGATTGCCGATCACGACAGGGATCCTGTTACCGGGAGACCAGTTTTCAGGGTCCGGCGGCGGAGTGCCGGCAAGAGGGTCGAATGGGTGGACAATCCGTGGCAGCGGCTTTCTGAAGTCGTAACCCGTCTGCGCCAGGCGGACTCGCAGCAGCAGATTGGCGACCGACGCCGTCGCAGGTGACAGTTCGTATCCACCGATCTGCGGTACGAGAAAGCGAGGTACATACTCGTTCCAGAGTTCCTGTACCTCGCTGGCTGAATATCCCGATTGTCGCCAGATCGAAGTCGTCGAATCCTGTATCTGATCAATAACGGCCAACAGGAAGGCTCCGGTTCCAGCAGCAGGGTCCAGAATCCTTAACGAAGGCCCACCGCTGCCCCCGGGAGTCTCGGCCGCGAGCGCCAATTGGCCTGCGTCCGTTTTTACAGCAGTGACTTGCTCGGCCAGTCCGTGGAGACGGTGAAACTCGACACGCAGCAGTTGATCGACGCTGCGTACCATGCATTCCACCACGGGTCGGGGAGTGTAAAATGCGCCCTTTTTCCGCCGCTCGGAACGATCATATTCGGCGAGAAACAGTTCGAAGAAACCGGCCAGTTCAACCAGGCCCTCGCACCCCTGAAATGTTCGCATGAATTCCGGCTGGTCCTGTAGGGAACGGGACGGCGGGAGGCTTGCGCTGACGGTTTGCGGGTCAAGCGTGTTTTGCCAATCTCGTGGTGGCGCGGTCATGGAAGAGCAACCGGTTGGTAGTTCGTGGCTGCTGACCCGGGTGCCAGGTTGGACCGTGGGAACCCGGCAGAGATCCGTGGCAAACACCGCCTCTTTCACCACGGTCGGAGCGTCGACCAATTGGGTAAAAACGTTCTGAACGAGCTGTTTACCGATCCACCACTGCGCAACATTGTGGGTGTACTCCTGCAGATGAAGTTTTCCTTCTGAAGTAAAACCAACTTTTCTGTCCCGCTTGGTATCGGAATTGGGGACTGTGCCTTGCAGTGAGTCCAGGAGAGAGGCATGTAGTTGTTTCGCGTCGCCAGCCAGCGATTTTGCGAACGCGGGAAGAGAACGAATCCTTTGCACGGTAGCAGGCACAGGCTCGATTTCTTTCTGTTGAGACAGCTCGTGATTGCAGTAAAACAATGTTGCCACCGGCCAGTGGAAGGGAAGCAAGTTCCACTACAAATTTTCCGGCTTTCCCAGTACCATCAAATTCCCAGTACCATCAAAAATGTAACAAGGGTCCACCGATGGCGACAAGATGACGAGCGTCCGACGATCTGTTCCCACTGCTTTTTCGGGGGTGCATTGAGGGCCCTTCCGGGGAGTACCCGGTGTCACGTGATTTTAAGACAGAAAGTAAGGTTCTACTCATGTCTTCAAAAAAAGAGTTCCTGGACATTTTGGCCCAGTTGGACGCCATCCATCCGAACAGATTACCGGTTGAAAAACTTCGGGAAATGCAGCGGACGATCAGGATTCGACAGGAAACACTGGCCGACCGGGCAAACAAGGTTCAGAAAACCGCAACGGACGCACTGGAACAAGCCGATCCGGAGGTTCTCAATCTTGCCAGGAATCAGGCCACCCGCCTGCGCAGGGACAACGATAACCTGGAAGAACTCGATTCAAAACTGGAAAGGACCATTCACGAACGGACGCTTCGCGAAACCATGGCAACCAAGCTCGGTTCGCACCGGCGCCTGGCCTGCCTGGAAGGCCTGATTCTGGTGTTGATCATGCTGGTATTAGGACTCCTGGTCTACGACAACTTCGTTGCTGATAACGAACTGCGGCCTGCTTGGCTTTCCAGCGAAAATATTTTCATGATCGATGTGCTGTGCGGTCTTCATGGGGGAGTTCTTTTTCCGCTTGATTTGTGCGGAGTCCAAAAAATACGTTTGGAAACACTATTGGATTGACTTCGTAACATCGATTCCGATTCCCGGCGAAGCCCAATTGGCCCGTTTCGGACGTGCAGCGCGCCTGGTGCGTTTTGTGCGTTTGCTTCGACTAGTCAGGCTGCTGAGATTTTTGCGGGTGTTTTTCATGCTCTGGCGTGGCATGGATAAATTACAGGATGTCGTGGACATTAAGATCATGAAAAAGACCATTCGCTGGGCCGCTTTTGTCACGCTGGTTGGCGCGGTGTTGATCTACAAAATTGAAGGTATTCCGTCCCATGTCGACTCAGAAGGCGCTCAGACACCAAATTCCGTGGGCAGTGCTGCCCTGGCGATGTGGTGGAGCTTCACGACCGTGCTTACCGGTGGTTTTGGTGACATCCACAATCCCGTGTCTGTCAGTGGACAGGTCCTGACCGCCATCCTGGTCATTACAGGAATGGTGTTCGTTGGTGTTTTCACGGCGACACTCACTTCGCTTTTTGTGGGCGAACAAGCCGAGGAAATAGAACGCATTCAGGATGCCTTGGGCGACAAGATTGATCAACTTGCCGATCGGCTGAAAGAAATCGAGCCGCGGTGACGTGGTGAACGGTGCGCAGCAAAACTAGGCCTTGGTTTCTGTCTCAGCCAGTGAGTCCAGTTCACCGTGCAACATGTTCAACAGGGCCTGCAAGAAGGTCACCAGCATCGGCCCGACCAGGATCCCAAGCGGCCCCAGGACTTGCACGCCACCGATCACGCTGAGCAATGCCAGTAACGGGTGCAAATTGGATTGACCGTGTAAAATATATGGTTTGACCACGTTGTCGGCCATCGACACGATCAAGAATCCGTACGCCAACAAAAAAACGGATTGGTACGGACTCCCATCGATGAACAACCAGAGACAAGCCGGGACCCAGATGGTGGCCGCGCCGACGAAGGGAACCAGGGCCATGACCATCGTTAGCATGGTCAGTAGAAAAACCGATTCCAGGCCGCACAGGTAGTAACCAATTCCCGAGAGGAGTCCCTGGACGATCGCTGTCAGCAACGTCGCCAGTACAACAGCACGGCAGCTTGTGTCAAATTCCTGAAGCAATTCTGTTTCGTGGCGATCGTCCAATGGCGAGAGTCGCATGCCCGCACGAATCAATTTGGGACCATCGGCAAGGAAATAATAAACGCCAAGGATCATAATCGTGAGGTTAAAGAGAAGACTGCTGACAATGGCTGCTCCGGTTCCGGTAATCGACAACAGCATGTTTTTTGCTTCTCGAAACAGCCGGCGTTGCAGTTCTCGATATTGTTCTTCGCTGGGATTCACCGTTTCTTTGATCCAGGCATTCAGAGGACCACCCAGAAACTGGTGCCGATACTTTTGAAACGCCAACTGCAACTCGAGAATGGTTTCAGAGTACTGACGAAAATTCAGCTCACCCGCTTTGCCGGGTGACAGCTCTCCGATGGACTCCAGTAACTGTTCTTTGATGGATTGGAGTACCGCTCGTTTTGCCTGATTCGCCGTTGTTTCTACAGAGGATTGGGCCGGCTTTTCGTCGGTCGGAACCGTACTGAGCTGCTGCACCAGCTTGCGCAGCTGGTCCAATTGCCCCTCTTCGAGAACGGCTGTCCGGCCTTCAACTGCTTCTGGTTCTGTCACCAGAGAACCCCTTTCCAGCCAATTGTCAATCTGGTGCAGGAGTTCGCCATCTTCCAGGTCCAGATTGTATTTTTGACGGACGTCCTCCACCTTGGATTTGACCTTGGCCAGGGGAGTTTCGGTGGCCAGGTGGATACCTTCGCTCGTCGCCAGGGTAAAGATCCAGACCAACGGTGCGATGACAATCAGCATGATCACCGCCGTCGTGAGTGCCGCAGCCAGTCGTGCCCGGTCACGACAGCGCTCCGTGATCCAACTCTGGACAGGGCGGAAAATGACCACCAGTACGGCCGCTAGAAAAAGCGGGATCACAAAGTTGGCCATGACCCGGAAAAATACGAAGCCAGTGACCAAGACAATGGCCAGTAACAAGTAAAATGAAAACTTGCGTGTCACGGAACCCTCCCAGGCTGGCAGAAATTATAGTCGGTGTGCTGAAACCTACCAACGGCAACCAAGCAGTGGCTTCACACGGGCATGCTGATATCTGGTCGGATGTTCCGTTGCTTTATTCGATTTTCTCGAAGGGATACAGTGGTCTGCGTCGGTGTTGGTAATTGAAAGAGTTCACGTCGGCGGTTGTGGAACCCGGTGTGTTGACGCGAACGAGTTTTACGCACACGGGCTCGAACGCCGGCACCGGAGAATGCACACCCTTGGCGACGATGATTTGAAAGTCTTCCGGCTTCAGGCCGCAACTCGTCATGACTCCGATGCTGACGGGACCGCAACTTTTTGACGTCAGGCTGATCGTCAAGCCCGTATCGGTCTCGACAATGGCCGTTTGGCCCATGTCATACCTGGTGCGCCCACCGTGACGGATTTCTGATTCGGTGAAACGGCCGTTGTGCAAACTTTTCACGAGCACTTCGGTTTCCAGAGGTGAACCGTGCTGATCGTCGATTTTTCCGCCCATCCGGAGCTTTGTCTTCGCTCCGATTCCTGCCCGTTCAGCCTGCTGCATCGATTCGGGGTCATGAAGACGGACGAAGCCCCGGATATTTCCACGTTGTAGCAGCTCGTGCGCGATAAAAGTTCCATCCGCAGTTGAACCTCCGCCGATATTATCACCCATGTCGAGTAGGCAGACGGGACCATTTTCCTGCAGCGCGAGGTCGACAGCTTCCGCGACACCGATAAAATCGCCGACGAAATCCTGACGGTGATCCAATAAATATTCTGCCAGACGATTTGAATGCTGGCGGGCCAGGTCAGGATCGTTATCGGTCACCGTGATGAAAGACGTACCCATTTCCTCGACGTCGGAGTACGGATACCCCAGAACAATGCTGTTGGATAGCACGCCGGGCTGACCGGCGAGTTCACCCGCCAGTTGATACATTGAACGGCAGGGCTCTGCGTCGGTTCGCTGTTTTTCTATGTTGATCGCCAGTGGCGGAAAGGATGCTGCCTGGACCGGAGTCACTTCACGGCGCAGTGTCCGAATCATCAAGTCGGCCCCTTCCAGACCCCGCTGTATCTGATCCAGGTGAGGATTTGTCCGGTAGGCAATCGTCGCGTCGCAGGCATCGACCATCCGCGGTGACAGATTGCAGTGCGGGTCGACGACACAGATGATCGGTACGTCCCGGCCCACGGTGGTTCTGACTCGCGTTAGCCAATGGCCGTCCAGATCCCGATATTCGTCACCGGTTCCCATGTTTGCACCGTGAGGGTTGGCCAGTACGCCGTCCAGTTCACCGGCACGTTGCAGATTGTCGAACATGGTTTCCATCAACTGTTCGCAGGTTGGCCCGGTGATCGCACCCGAAGGTGGTGTCCGGGCAAAGAAAATCGGTACTGGTTCCCACCCGGCAGCCTCCAGTCCATCGATAAAGCCTTTCACCTCTCCCAATTCGCTGGAACCGAGGTCGTACATCTGTTTCCCGGAAAGGAGACCCTCTCGTTGAAACATTTCCAGGGTGGTTGGCGTCCGGATGAAAGCATTCGATTCGTGAATCAACGAGATCATTCCGATTCGCATGGTTGGTTCACTTTCGTTGTGAAGTCAGCACGGTTTCCAGTTGGGTTTCCTGCTTCCAGACGCAACGGTTGTCGATGATTCAAAATCAGGGCGAAACGTGGTACAGGGTGACAACATAGCTCCTCATACCTGGGTCAGCAATCCACCGGGGCGAGCCCTCAAGGTGAAAGCAGGCAGCGGAACGACCGTCTTTCGACACCGGGAGCCGACGGATCGTGGTGACTCGAACGGAGGTGGGTCAGACTGTTCGCGGTCCCTCCGTGAGATCCGATAAAAACCGAGCGTCAGGCGTGTTCCTACGGGAAAGTTGAAGACGGCTGGCAGGTCGTACGCAATTGCAATCAGGACGTCAGCGATGATTTGCTCGCTCGTCAAACGGGTGACCGGGTGGCTGCGGATTGTTCGCAGAACGGTCTTTAGGGGTGCATTCAAAACGGGGTGTCGATCCTGAAGATGACCTTCTCATGTGCCACTTTTCCCCGCTTGTGAGATGGAGTAAATTGAGGCGTTATGGTAGCAACCGACACCGCGATTTTTCAGATGGTGTCGATTTTGGATGACAATCGGTCTAACGGGTGGTGCTACCAGGAGCGGGAGTGATAACACTCCTGCAAATAACCTGACAAACGACGATCGTGGGCCCGTCGCTCAGCTGATCGATAGGGATAACGTCGATGTTTATTTGTCATTTACCGCATACGTCGAATGCATTCATTCGTGGGCGAGGATGCGTCATCATCAACGTGATGAGTGTGCTAGGAAGAGAACCTCTGCGTTCGGAGCGAGCCATGGACAAGATGAGTCGGCGACGTGAAGTTCTGCGCGGGTTGTCAATGGCCGGCGCGGTCGCGTTGCCGGCGTGGGATGCCCGCGCAGCTGATGCTCCGAGTGAACCCGTGGTGATCGGTGTCATGGGGTTGGGACGCGGTTTCTACTTGGCAAAAATATTCGCCTTGTTGCCCAACGTTGACGTGAGGTATTTGTGCGATACGGACGACCAACGCGTCAATACCTGCCTGAAAGCGTTTGCTGATCTTGGGTATCAAGGGAGCCAGGGAACGGCTGGTACCCGACCCACTTGCCCCAGACAAGATTGTTTCTTTCTCCAAGCAGGAAATCGTTACGCGGCGGAATTCCCCAATCTCGCCTATGCCCAAGGGCCTGGTCGACGGACTCGAAAAACAGGAGATTCTCGACTTGCTCGCCAAGTAGGAGCGATTTGCAACTGGCATCGATTCTTTGTTTCACGGTCAATTCCCGCAGAAAATGGTATGGACTGCAACATCATCAGGAGAGCTACCTGCTATGTCCAATCGTACGCCGTCTGAATCGGACAAGGAGAAAGCGGACAAGGAGAAAGCGGACAAGGAGAAAGCGGACAAGGAGAAAGCGGACAAGGAGAAAGCGGAAGGACGCACGCAACGTCATGCGCTGCTGTTTATCTGGGGCATCATTGGCGCTATCGGGTTGGTGCTGATCCTCTACGGCCAGCTCCAGCGGAGAGGAGCCAGGGCCAGCGCCGAGTGGCCGGTTGTGTCAGGAAAGATCGTCACCTCGGAGGTCACCTCTCACACCGACGAAGATGGTACCACCTATTCGGCGGATATCGAGTATGTCTATACGGTCGAGGGGATTGAGCATCGCTCGAATGTCTTGGTGATCGGCGGACACCCGTATGGCGCGCAGGAGACCGTTTCCCGTTACCCACTTGGAAAAACCGTTTCGGTATCGTACGACCCGGGCAAGGCAAGCCGCGCGGTGCTGGAAGCTGGGGTGGAATCGTTTGAGTTGCACGTGTTGGGGTTTTCCATGCTGTTCGGTTCTCTGTTCATGGGGACCCTGTTTAACTTCATCATCCGCAGGGCGGGGGGAGAGGAACGAAACCTGTTGGACAAGATCTTGATCTTGATCTTCAAGATCATTTTCTTTCCGTTGATTGTTACCAAAGGGAACTTCTGGGCGTTGGGCGGAATGGTTGGGCTGGCCATCGTTCTGGCGATACTTGAACTGCACCCTGTCTTAACGATCGGGTCGGGGATCTTCGCCGTTTTTTTTGGCCTCCTCTGGGTTCTCTGGGCCTGGGTCCATTTCATGGGATGGTTACATAGCCTTGTTGACAAGTCCTGAGCATCCTCACCCATGGCAGTGAGTTGCGAGGGATTTTCCACTGCGGCAGAGTGCGTGATAGAATCTGGCTGATGGCTTCTTTCACCCCTTATCACAAATTGGTAAACAAGGCGCAGCAGCCCCGGCACGCAGTTGGCGATTCAGCGAATCCATGACGGGGCAATTGGAAATGCCACTTTGGCCCGCGCTTGGTACAGCGCGGCACGGGGCTCGATCGGAACGGGGCATGTTGCGGTCGTTCCCGACTCACTGAATTACGATCTCTGGCAGGGCCCCGCGCCGCGCCGGGACTTTCGGGATAACGTTGTCCACTACAACTGGCATTGGTGTTGGCACTGGGGAAACGGTGAGCTGGGCAACAACGGCATTCACACGCTCGATCTTTGTCGTTGGGGACTCGGTGTATCGTATCCTAGTCGGGTGACGTCCGTCGGCGGACGGTACGCATACCGGGACGATCAGGAGACACCCGACACGCATACGGTTGGATTCGAATTTGGCCACGAGAAGATGATCACTTGGCATGGCGTAAGCTGCAATCGACATCCCGTGCAAGATCAAGCGTTCGTTTCTTTCTACGGGACAGAGGGTTCATTGGAATTGGCCGCCAGCGGCAGTTTTCAGATTTTCGATCGGGCCAACGAAGTGCAGGAAGCCCATCAAGAATCTGACAAAAGTCCGTCACTTCACGCAGCAAATTTCTTGGCTGCCGTCCGTCAGGCCGATAGTTCAACGCTGAATGCTCCGATCTTGGAGGGGCACCGCAGTACGTTGCTCTGCCACTTGGGTAACATTGCGCACCGTACGGGCCGTACGTTGACCTGTGATCCCGAAACGGGGCGCATCCTGAATGACCCGGACGCGATGCGTCATTGGAAACGAGAATACGCGCCGGGCTGGGAACCCACAACGTGACTGGCTCTGCGTTTGAGTTTGATCCTTTAGCAGGATACGCCGCCTTTCGAGCGCCCGCTATGGTCTCTCTGGTTAGATCACGGAGTGAACAGCGATGAATGTCAATTGACGAGATTGGAGAGAGTGCCCACACCGTCGATGGTGATCTCGACGACATCGCCTCGCCGCAGAGTAAATTCGCAAAGTAAATTCGCTGTCGGGTACGATTCCCGTACCGGTCATCAGGAGCACTCCGTAGGGGAAGCTGCTCTCACGAAGCCACTCGATAAGATCTTCAAAACTACGTGGCAGCCCAATTGAACACGGTTACAGACCGGTTGCAGGTTCCAAGCCTGGACACCCAACAGGGGCAAGAAAATAGTCTGGGATAGCCTCACTTCTGCCGCAGGGTGGATTCATGGTGGCCAAATTCAAAATGTCACCTCTGGAAACGAATGTAACTTGCATGTTACAAAGGCTTTGGGCCCGTAGCTCAGCGGTTAGAGCAGGGGACTCATAATCCCTTGGTCGGGGGTTCGAATCCCTCCGGGCCTACTTTCGCTTCCCGTCGCGTCTTGCAGCACATCGGCATCAGCAGCTACCTACCACCAGCGCTGGATTGGTTGCGCCAGGATCCTGATCACTCTGTCCTGCAGCGGAGCGGCTGATATTCAATCGCTCCGACGTGACTTCCTGATGGAAGAATGACACCGAGTTTCGGGCGACTTATCCCGGGTCACTGGCAAGTCGCACCGGCGACCTGCCAAACACACTGAATAGCAGCATGCCCAGCAGTGCAAGAAGTGCGCTGGTCGGTTCGGGTACGGCTGCGGCTCCGTAACCGGCGGGGTTGAAACCGGCTGCCAGCGCATTGTAGTCACTCAGGTCAACGTCGTTGTCCGCGTCAAAGTTGCCATCGTTCCAGCCGTGAGGTCCCTGGAAACCGACCGGATCGAAGTTGGTGGCCAGCTTGTTGTAGTCGCTCAGGTCCACGTCGCGATCCAAATCCGTATCACCGGGCAGATAGGGTGAGCCGTAACCATTTGCGGTGGCCGCTTGTGAGAGCCACTCCGTGATGTCTAACAAGTTACCGGTGCCATCGGAATTTAGATCGTGGGGGTCAATGTAACGTGTGAAACGGTAGAAAACCTTCCCGACGGAAGGAAAAACGCTTGAGTCGATGGGTGTGCCGTTGATAATCCGGGGTACGGAAATCCTTGGTCCGCTACCATCAGGCGCCTCGTCAAGGTCGACATACTGTGCAATCCAGTTCTCGTAGAAGTCGACTCGCGTATTGTAGGATGTGTCGCCGATGGCGGCGTTTTCTAGCGCGCCACCGGAGGTGACGCCGGCCACTTGGTATGCTCCATCGACCAGCAGGAAGGCCGGGCCGCCGCTGTCACCGGGCGTGGTGTTGCTTTCCGTGTTGTCGTCAAAATTCCACCAAATTAAGGTGCCGGTAACATCGTCGATGGCCGTTGTGCCCATGCGCTTAGTGCCGTACACCCCATCGTGACCTGTGTTGCCGTCGCCACCATAGCCAAAACCGACCAGCGTCAATACATCCCCGTCCTGCGGCGTGCCGGTAAAGATTGGACTGGGAGTAATGTCAGTTACCGCTTGGCTCAGTTCGAAAAGGGCAATGTCGTGACTTGCATCGTTTCCTAATGGTCTTGCGTAATTCGGGTGCACGGTTACCTTTGAAGTCGCATAACTTTTACCGCCGATCTCGAACGTTCCATCGGTATCACCCAACGGTTGACCCCGTGTTTGATCGGAGGGATCGGAGGGTTTTTTGTGGGCACAGTGAGCGGCGGTCAGGACGAAGGTCGGGCTGATTAACGTGCCCGAGCAGGAACCGTCCGGTTCGCCAGGGGTCAGGAGATCGACCTCTTCCAGGTCAGACATTAGAAGGTCGAGATCTTGCAGGTCGCAATCCGCGTCACCGCTAAAGTCGCAAAAAGGTGTCGGGGTCCAGCCTCGGGCAACCGGGTTGAAGCCGGGGGGGAGTTTTGTGTTGGGATAATAGTTGGGGCTGCCGGAGGTCGAGTTGAGATGCTGCGCGCCGTCCAAATTTGCGCCCCACAGGTTTGCGCCCGCCAGGTTCGCGCCCGCCAGGTTCGCATTGGCTAGGTTCGTGCTTCCCAGCTTCGTTTGACTCAGGTCCGCGCCCGTCAGATCCGCGTCGTACAGGTTTGCGTAGCGTAGGTCCGAATTGGCTAGTTGGGAGTTGGTCAGGTTCGCGTCGTAGAGATTTGCGGAGTCCAGGGGCGCGCCGGCCAGGTTTGCGTTCGACAGATTTGCTTTTGGCCCAGCCAGATACCCGCTTGTGAGTTGCCAGTGGGGGGGCAAGGCCGCCGGGGTGCCGGTGATTCCTCCAGAGACAACTTCATTGAGGATTGCGGAGGCCAAGTTTGTGTTGGTTAAGTTGGTGTTGAACAGGTTAGCGTCGATCAGGATAGCAGAGGACAGATTCACGCCGGTCAAGTTCTTGTTTTCTAGGTTCGCACTTGTCAAATTTGCCGTTGGCCCAACCAGGTACCCGCTTCTGAGCTGCCAACTGGCGGGCAGGGTGGGGTTACCGACGATTCCTCCAGAGGAAATCCAATCGAGTGTGGCGCCGGTCAGGTTCGCGCCCGTCAGGTTCGCGCCGGGCAGTCCTGCGAGGGTCAGGTCCGCGTAGTCCAAGTCCGCGTTGGTCAGGTTCGCGCCCGTCAGGATCGCGCCGGGCAGGCCTGCGTAGCCCAGGTCCGCGTTGGTCAGGTTCGCGCCGGTCAGGACCGCGTTGGTTAAGTTCGTGTTGAACAGGTCAGCGTTGGTTAGGGTAGCGAAGGACAGGTTCACGCCGGTCAAGTTCCTGTTTCCTAGGTTCGCACTTGTCAAATTTGCCGTTGGCCCAACCAGATACCCACCCACGAGTTGCCAGTAGTTGGGCAGGCCTACGGGGTTACCGACGATTCCTCCAGAGGAAACCCAATCGAGTGTGGCGCCGGTCAGGTTCGCGCCCGTCAGGTTCGCGCCGGGCAGTCCTGCGAGGGTCAGGTCCGCGTAGTCCAGGTCCGCGTTGGTCAGGTTCGCGCCCGTCAGGATCGCGCCGGGCAGGCCTGCGTAGCCCAGGTCCGCGTTGGTCAGGTTCGCGCCGGTCAGGACCGCGTTGGTTAAGTTCGTGTTGAACAGGTCAGCG
>Ga0310121_10000492_pt1 | contig 43319 bp, 38 predicted proteins | sample CB27_Tmax_986_MG_FD_203504 | JGI IMG/M metagenome (GOLD analysis project Ga0310121, IMG submission 203504) | Marine microbial communities from Western Arctic Ocean, Canada - CB27_Tmax_986 | ecosystem: Environmental > Aquatic > Marine > Oceanic | place: Canada: Western Arctic Ocean | collected... | reverse complement strand
TGCTCAAAGATAATTCACTCCCGTCTCCATGCGAGCAACATGTGCAACGTCTTTGTCACCTCGACCGCTGAGGCACACCAGGATCGATCCACGGTCGCTATACGTCGATGCTATCCGTTCCGTGTGGGCGATGGCATGGGCGCTCTCCAACGCGGGGATGATCCCCTCGAGCTCCGACAGGCGATGAAACGACGCAAGCGCGTCCTCGTCGGTCACCGAGACGTACTCAGCCTGACCCGAGTCTTTGAGGTAGGAGTGCTCCGGACCGACGCCGGGATAGTCGAGACCCGCCGACACGGAGTGGGCGGGCGCCACCTGTCCATCGGCGTCCTGGAGGACGTAGCTCATAGCCCCGTGTAGCACCCCGGGCATGCCCGCACCGAGGGTCGCAGAATGTCTTCCTGAATCGATCCCCTCACCCGCCGCCTCGACCCCGATGAGGTCTACTTCTTCATCCGCACGGAAGGCTTGAAAAATGCCCATCGCATTGGATCCGCCGCCGACACAAGCGATCACGGCCGCCGGCAACTCTCCGGTGCGGGCGAGGATCTGTTCGCGCGCCTCGAGGCCGATCACTGTCTGGAAGTCCCGGACAATCTTGGGGAACGGTGCGGGCCCGACCACAGAGCCGATGATGTAATGGGTATTCTGAACGTTCGTGACCCAGTCCCTAATGGCCTCGTTGGTCGCGTCCTTGAGCGTACGAGTCCCCGAAGACACGGGACGCACTTCGGCTCCCAAGAGTTTCATCCGGTACACGTTGAGGGCCTGGCGCTCTACGTCGACCTCCCCCATGTACACGATGCACTCGAGATCGAACAGGGCGCACGCCGTGGCGGTGGCCACGCCGTGCTGGCCCGCGCCGGTCTCCGCGATGATCCGGCTCTTGCCCATGCGACGCGCAAGCAGCGCCTGACCCATCGTGTTGTTGATCTTGTGGGCGCCGGTATGGTTGAGATCTTCCCTCTTGAGATAGATCGGACCCGCGCCGAAAGCCTCCTCCAGTCTTTCGGCCCGGTAGAGGGGCGAGGGGCGGCCGACGTAGTCCCGGAGAAGCCCGTCGAGTTGCTCCTTGAACGACGCGTCCTGCGAAGCCCGCTCGTAGGCCTCCCCTAGCTCGTCCAAAGCAGCGATGAGGGTCTCAGGAACGTAACGGCCACCAAACGGTCCGAAGCGCCCTTCTTCAGTCTGCGTAGTCATTGCACATCTTCAACGCTGTCCTCAACAGGTGCGGAACTCTCGCCCGCGCGGGCATTCCGAATGAATGACCGAATCAAATCAGGATCCTTTCGCCCCACTTGGAGTTCGACTCCCGAACTGACATCTACGACGTCGGGCCGTAACGTGTCTACTGCAGACGCGACGTTGGCCGGCCTCAACCCGCCCGCGGCAATCAGGTCGACTCCCTCGGGGATCTCTTCCCTGGTAGTGCGCATCTCGTCCCAGGAGAACGACGCGCCTTGCCCACCAGGATTTCCCTCTTGCCACCCGTCCAAGAGCACGCCGTCTACCGAGGGACCCCATGCCCGTACGGCGTGGATCGCCGTAGCTCGATCCCTGACCCGGATCGCCTTCCAGATCGCCCAGTCTCCTCGGCGACGCAACTCCTCGACATAGTCGCGCTCCTCTTCCCCATGGAGCTGAATCACGGAGGTCCCAATCATCCCGCAGATGCGCTCGACTTCGGAGACCGACTCGTCCACAAAAACTCCTACCAAACGTGCGTCGACAGCCAGCTCGATGTCCACGGCCCTACTGAGGAGAATACTCCGCTTGAACCCTTGAGAAAGAATCATCCCGAAGTAGTCGGCCCCCAGATCGGCCGCGATCCGGGCGTCCTCAGGCGTGGTGAGGCCGCAGATCTTGATCCGAACGTCACTCACGGACCCGGGGCCTCCTCGGGTGACCCACCAGGTTGGAGAGCCCCTTACCTGGATTCGTCTGGCGAAGAAGAGACTCGCCCACCAACACGGCGTCCACACCGGTCTTGCCCAGGGCGACGACATCGTGCGCTGTGTGAATTCCGCTTTCCGAGACGAGGACGACGTCGGAGGAGACGTGCGCCGCGAGGCCGAGGGTCACATCGATACGAGCCTCGAAGGTCCTCAGGTCACGATTGTTCACTCCGAGTAGACGAGCCCCTGACGCGAGTGCCCTCTCGACTTCGTCCCTGCTGTGAGCCTCGACGAGTGCCGACATGCCCAATTCCTCGGCCAGCACGCGGAAGGCGCGGATACGGTCATCATCCAAGATGCTTACGATCAAGAGGATGGCGTCCGCTCCGGCCATGCGAGCCTCGAAGATCTGCGCCTCATCGACGATGAAGTCCTTCCGGAGAATCGGGATATCCACGAGGCCTCGAGCCACTTGCAGATCTTCCAGAGATCCACCGAAATACTCCGAATCCGTGAGGACGCTCAGTGCCGAGGCGCCATGGGCCTCATAGCTCGGGGCGAGCCGAAGCGGATCCAGGTCCGGGCGGATTGCACCGGCACCCGGTGAGCGACGCTTGATCTCCGCGATCACCGCCACCGACTCCGACGCCTTCAAGCACCGACGAAAATCTCGTGCGGGAGGAACATCCGCGACCCCGGTCCGCAGCTCGCCGACGCGCTTCCGGAGGACCTCCACCTCCTGGTGTTTCGTCGCTACGATCCGTTCGAGTATGCCGGCCGGGGCACTCACCTCTCCACCCGTTCGTCCCGTCCCCTCGAAAGGCGTGCATCGACCTTGCTTTTCGGGTAACGTTCGGGTATTCTCCGTTCGGGTCTTATTCGGGTTCTTGAGATAAGAGGGTGGGCGATATGCCTCTGACGAAGCGACAAAAAGAGATCCTTGATCATGTGGAGCACTTCATCGACGAGAACGGCTACGCTCCGAGCTTCGAGGAGATCGCCGACGCGTTCGGCTACTCGTCTCTTGCCACCGTACACGAGCATCTGAGCAATCTGGAGCGCAAGGGGTACATCCGGAAGGCCTACAACGAAAGCCGCTCCATAGAATTGGTGGGTGCCGCATACGACAGTGGCGCGATAGAGCTTCCACTTCTGGGAGCGGTCGCGGCGGGCCTACCCATTGAGGCCATCCCGGATCACGAGACTCTATCCGTTCCGCAGGACATGGTCAGGACGGGACGGGACAACTTCGTGCTACGCGTCGAGGGCGAGTCGATGATCGATGAGCAAATCCGCGGCGGCGATTACATCGTTGTCAGCTCTCAGGAAACGGCATCGGACGGCCAAATGGTCGTGGCGCTCGTGGGCGGCGACTCCGCCACCGTGAAGAAGCTCTACCGGGAGACCGATGGGCGCATCCGGCTTCAGCCGGCGAACCCGACGATGGCGCCGATCATCGAGGACGCCCACAACGTGCAGATTCAGGGTGTCGTCGTGGGGGTGATCAGGAAGTATTAGTCGCCTCTCGTAGACGCTCGAGAGCTTCTAACGCGTGACCAGCCTCGAGCGCTTGTACGGCGCGCTCGACACCTTCACCCAGCGTCTCCGCGAGGCCCGCAACATGGAGCGCGGCCCCAGCGTTCAAGACGACCGCGCTTCGCGCCCCCTTCCTCTCCTTCCCTCGCAAGACGCGGAGAATGATCTCCGCGTTGTCCTCGGGCTCACCGCCGGCTAGTTCCTCGGCCGCGCAATCTACGAGTCCGAAGTCCTCTGGACGAACCGTTCTTTCGCTCATGGCGCCACCGTTGACCTCGGCAACCCTGGTGGGGCCCAGGGGACTCAACTCATCCAGACCGGCCTCTCCATGCACCACCAGGGCCCGGATATGGCCCAGTTCCAGGAGTGCTTCAGCAACGAGCGGCACCAAGAGCGGATCCGCGACTCCGACGAGCTGTCTTTTCACGCCGGCCGGATTGGTCAGGGGACCGAGGAGGTTCATGATGGTGGGAAAGCCGAGCTCCCGCCGGACCGGCCCTACGTGTCTCATCGCTGGATGCAGCAAGGGCGCAAAGATGAACACCAAGCCGGTTTCCCGCAAAATCCGCTCCATCTCTGAGGGGCTCAAGTCGATACGCACGCCCAGAGCCTCGAGTACATCGGCACTTCCACTTCGAGAGGTGAACGAACGGTTTCCGTGTTTGGCGATGGTGGCGCCGGCCCCCCTAGCGACCAACGCGGCAGCTGTGGAGATATTGAATGTGGTGACGGTGCCGCCTCCCGTCCCACACGTGTCGATCACGTCATCGATGACCTCGACTTCAATCGGGATCATGGCCTTACGCAATGCCCTGACACCGCCAGCTACCTCGACGGGAGCCTCACCCTTTGCCCGGAGAGCCGTGAGGAGCGCGGCCATCTGAACTTGGGAGGCCTCTCCTTCCATGAAGACATCGAAAGCGAATTCTGCTTCGAAAGCCGTAAGGTCATTACCCTGAACGGCCTTATGGATGACGCTCACGAGATCGAAGTGCTCCAGCGGAGAGACGGCGGTCGGGCTCATTACGCACCGGGTTGAGGGTAAGAATTCACGGTTCTCAGGACCCACCACGGGGCCCCCGAGGCGGGTAGGATCCAACCTCTTTGACATCGCTTGACAACGGTTGCGGCCCCCCTACCTTCCGGGCGTGAACGCCGTGGAGGACAATCGTCTCAAGCTGATTCTGCAGTATGATGGATCCGCCTTCCACGGCTGGCAAATCCAGCGCGACAAGCGCACCGTCCAAGGGGAGCTGGAAGCGGCCCTGAAGCAGCTCACGAGTGCCCGGCGTCCCGTGGTCGGATCGGGAAGAACGGACCGGGGGGTCCATGCGACCGGCCAGGTAGCGGCCGTGTCGGTGCCGGCACCCTGGCAACCCGCAAGGCTCAAGAAGGCGTTGTCAGCCATATTGCCCAACGACATCTGGATCGCGAGTATACAAGGGGTCCCAGCCGACTTCCATCCTCGTTTCGACGCGGTGGCGAGAACTTACGTGTATCGTCTCGGCCTGTCAGAGGCAGCCCGATCCCCCTTCGAGCGCCCGTGGTGTTGGCCGCTCATGGCGGAGCTCGATGCCCCCCTGCTCGACAACGCCGCCAGCCTTCTTCCAGGTACCCATGCGTTCAAGGCTTTCGCCAAGTCGGGCCAACCCGAAAGAGGTGACTCCTGCACTATTGCCCAGGCATGCTGGTTGCCCTGGCGCGATCTGGGACTCGAGTTTCGGATCACGGCCGACCGCTTCTTGCACCACATGGTGCGATACCTCGTCGGCACCATGGTTGACGTCGCTCGTGGAAGGCGGCCGCTGGAAGACCTCGGGCTTCTCTTGCGGGAGCCTGGTGGAGATGACTTGAAGACCTCCCCTCCAGCGCCTCCTGAAGGCCTCTTTCTTCACCACGTCGCGTATCCAGAAAACGCCCAAGAACCGCTCGCCGACCGGTTACTCCACCCACCGACCCAATGAGCCCATGAAGATTTTTCTCGATACCGCCGACCCAGAAGAGATCCGCCGAGCAGCGAACGCCGGTCTGATCGACGGAGTTACCACGAACCCGTCACTCATGGCAAAGTTCGCGGGGGACCGGGAGCCATCCAACCTGTTTAGTGAGATCTGCGAGGCAGTGGACGGCCCGGTCAGTGCGGAGGTCGTTGCCCTGGACCGGGACGGCATGCTGGAGCAGGGTCTGCGCCTTGCGAAAATCCATGACAACATCGTCATCAAGGTCCCCCTGACCGAGCCGGGACTCGGAGCATGCCGCGCACTGAGTAGTGAGGGCATCCCGGTGAACGTCACACTGTGCTTCTCTCCGACGCAGGCGCATCTCGCCGCCAAGGCCGGGGCCACCTTCATCTCCCCCTTCATCGGTCGCATAGACGATATTTCAGGGGATGGCATGGAGCTGATCCAGCAGATCAGGCAGATTTACGACAACTACGACATCGCGACGGAAATTCTTGCCGCGTCGATCCGACACCCTCAGCACATGGTCCAGGCCCTGATGATCGGGGCAGATTGCGCCACGTTACCGCCAAAAGTGTTGTATCAGTTGCTGAAGCACCCGTTGACCGACCAGGGCTTAGACGGGTTCATGGCAGACTGGAAGGCCCTCGGGCGGGACCTCTAACCGGAGGGGTGATCCGACTCATGCCGAACCGCAGGATGAGCATGCCGAGGAGATGGTCCGCCCACAGGGGTTCGGCGATCCTCATGGTAATGTTTGTCGCCTGTCGTTCCGAGGGACGCGCCCCCGATGCGGAGCTCGTGGTGGAGGTGGCGCAGGAGCGTTCAGAGACGCTCGCCGGTTCGAGGACCACCGCGATCGTGGAGGCGGCGGCGAGGGTGGCGCCGGCTGTAGTGAGCGTCAACGTCATCCGCACGGAGCAAGTGCAGATGCGCTCCTTTTTCGCCCCCTTCCCGATGCCCCGCACGAGACGGAGCCGCGGTCTCGGGTCGGGCTTCATCATAGATGCAGCGGGCGTGATCCTCACGAATGATCACGTGGTCCGCGACGCTGAGCGCATCATGGTCACGCTCCCTGACGGGCGAGACTTTGAAGCTGAGCTGGTGGGAACCGATCAACTCACCGATGTTGCGGTTCTGCGAATACAGGGGGACGGACTCCCCGTGGCTCATCTGGGCACGTCCGAAGGCCTTCTCATCGGCGAGTGGTCGTTGGCAATCGGCAATCCCTTCGGGAATCTTTTCTCGAATGCGGAACCCTCCGTGACGGCCGGAGTGATCAGCGCGACTGGGAGGCACATCATTCCCGCCGATGATGAAAGGGTCGTGTATTTCGGAATGATTCAGACAGACGCATCCATCAATCCTGGGAACTCCGGAGGGCCGCTGGTCAACTCTCTGGGAGAGGTCATCGGAGTCAATAGCTCGATCTTCTCCCGAAGCGGCGGGAGTGAGGGGCTCGGCTTCGCTATCCCCATCGACCGAGCGTGGCGGGTGGCCAGCGACCTGATGGCGTTTGGAGAGGTCAAGCGGGCCTGGCTCGGCTTTGAGGTCGACGCCGACGCTGGAGATATCTGGGGCAGAAGCCGGGGGGTCGCCGTCTCGAACGTTTCGCCCTCGTCACCCGCGACGCGGGCGGGCATCTCCAGGGGAGATCGCGTCATGACCGCCGATGGCAGAGCGCTCCGCACTCAGCTGGATTTCGAGTCCCTCATGCTCGACCTCACGGCCGGCGCATCCCTCTCTCTGGACATCGATGGACGTGAGGAAGCCGTTACCCTGGTAGCGGTGGAACTACCGTCCATTTCGGCTGATCGCGTGATCGCCCTCGAGCAAATGGAGCTCGTCACCGTCACGCTCGAGATCCGCACGGAACGAAACCTCCGCTACGAATCCGGAGCCCTGATCGTCGCGATCGAGCGCGATTTGGAGGGACGGATCGGCCTCCGCGAGGGCGACGTGATTCTACAGATCAACCGTACCGCCGTCGCCTCGGCGGAGCAGGCCGCCCAACTCCTCCGCCAAGCCGCAGGGAACGTCGCCGTTTACGTCGAGCGGAATGGTGAGGTCACCGTGAGACAGCTCGTTTTCCGGCGAAGCCGTGGCTGACTACGCTGACGACCGCTACAGCCATCCCCTCGGAGAACGCTACGCCTCCCGGGAGATGCAAGCCGTGTTCGCCCCATCCAATCGATATGGGACATGGCGGCGACTGTGGCTGGCCCTGGCCGAGGCGGAGAAGGAGTTGGGACTCCCCATCGGCGACGATGCCATCGACGAGATGAGGCGCGGCCTCGACGACATCGACCTCGCCAAGGCCGCCGAGTACGAAAAGAGATTCCGCCATGATGTCATGGCGCACGTTCACCTCTTTGGGGACACGGCACCCGCAGCTCGTGGCATCATTCACCTGGGGGCCACGAGCGCCTTCATCGGAGACAACACGGATCTGATCCTCCACCGGGAGGCCCTCACTCTGATCCGGGACCGGCTCATCCGCTGTATCGCTCGCCTGAGCGACTTCGCCGCCGAGCATCGCGACCTGCCCACACTCGCCTTCACGCACTTCCAACCCGCGCAGCCAACGACCGTGGGAAAGCGTGCGACCCTTTGGTTACAGGACTTCCTCCTCGACATCCAGGAGATGGATTTCAGGCTCGAGACACTGCGTTTCCGGGGCGCTAAAGGTACGACCGGAACACAGGCATCGTTCCTTGAGCTGTTCGAAGGTGATCACGACAAGGTCGATGCACTCGACCTCGCGGTGGCGCGCCGCATGGGCTTCACTGAGAGCTATGGGGTCACGGGTCAGACCTACACGAGAAAGATCGACGCGCAGATTCTCGGGACGCTGGCCGGTGTCGCTTCGTCGGCATCCAAGATGGGTAACGACTTGCGGCTCCTCGCGAACGCCAGAGAGGTCGAGGAGCCGTTCGAGGAAGAACAGATCGGCTCGTCAGCGATGCCCTATAAGCGGAATCCGATGCGATCCGAGCGTATCTGTGGTATCGCTCGCCACGTCATCGCGCTCTCGCAGGAGCCACTCGTCACACATGCTACCCAATGGCTGGAGCGCACGCTGGATGACTCGGCCAACCGAAGACTGTCGATTCCCGATTCGTTCCTCGCCCTCGACGGAATTCTGGTCTTAGTAGAAAACGTCGCGTCTGGGCTGGTCGTAAACGCACGGGTGATCCAGAGAAATTTGGAGGAGCATCTCCCGTTCATGGCCTCAGAGACGATCTTGATGCGCGCCGTGTCGGCCGGGGGAGACCGACAGGATCTGCACGAGCGGATTCGACAGCACGCGATGGCGGCCGCGAGCCGGATGAAGGAAGAAGGTGGTTCGGCGGACCTTCTGGAGCGCATCGCCGACGACGACGCGTTCGGCATGCAGCTGAGCGAACTGCGGGAGATCATTGATCCCGCCCAATTCGTGGGGCGAGCGCCCCAACAGGTGGATCGCTTCCTGGCCGAGTGGGTACAGCCGGCCCTGGAGCGCCTCGAGTCTGACGCCAACCAACGCCTCGGAGAACCCGATGTCCGAGTCTGACAGCATGATCGCAGAGGACCAGCTGGTGTCCCTAAAGCTTCTTCATCAAGGGAAGGTCAGGGACGTGTACGACGCGGGTGAGGACCGCCTCCTGATGGTGGCGAGTGACCGTATCAGCGCCTTCGACGTGATCCTTCCCCAAGCGATTCCACGCAAGGGAGAGGTTCTGACGCAACTCACGGCTTGGTGGTTAGACTCCCTTCGAGGGATCGTAGATCATCACCTTCTGAGCGTAGACCCTGACGAGATCGTAGCCCTCGTGCCTTCCCTGGCCGAATCCCGTGCTGCCTGGGCCGAAAGAAGCATGTTGGTCCACCACACGAAACCGGTGCTCGTGGAGTGCGTCGTTCGAGGCTACGTATCGGGGTCGGCGTGGAAGGAGTATCGGACATCGGGCACGCTGGCGGGTGAGCCGCTTCCCGAGGGCCTGATAGAGAGCCAGGAACTGCCCGCACCGATCTTTTCTCCCGCGACCAAGGCTCAGACGGGGCACGATGAGAATATTCCGTTTTCGGGCGTGGTCGAGCGTCAGGGTGAAGAGGAAGCGAATCGCCTGCGAGAGCTTTCATTCACGATCTATAGACACGGCGTCACGCTCGCGAAGGAGCGTGGGATCATTCTGGCCGATACCAAGTTCGAGTTCGGACATCACGTGGACGGGCGACTGCTGCTCATCGACGAGGTGTTGACCCCGGACTCCTCGAGATTCTGGCCGCGAGATGAGTACGAACCAGGACGAGGCCAACCCTCGTTGGACAAACAGCCGGTGCGGGATTTTCTGGACAAGCTCACCTCCTGGGACAAGCTGCCTCCTCCGCCCGACCTCCCCGATGCGGTCGTAAGGGAAACGACCGCCCGCTATTTGGAGATCTTCCGACGAATGACCGGGACGGAGCTCGACGACTTTCAGCACCCCAGCTTCGAGCATTGACGCAATGAGATTCGCCCGAGAGGGGTATCCGTTCATGCTGGCAGGGTCCGCGTTGGCCGTAGCGGCCTGGATCTTCGTCGCGAGGGTGGGCACCTGGGGCGTTGTCGCCGCCGCGCTCCTGACGGTTCCGACCGCCTTCATCTTCTATTTTTTCCGCGATCCCGAGCGAGAGCAGCCGACGGGTGACGGCTTTGTGCTATCCCCGGGAGACGGAAAGATCATTGACATCCGAGAGGTAAACGAAGCCTCTTTTGTGGAAGGTCCTTGCCGGCGTATCACGATCTTTCTGAGCGTTTTTAATGTTCATGTTCAGCGCGCTCCCGTTTCGGGTAGCGTCACACACCGGGCGTACCAGCCAGGCGAGTACGCGGTCGCCTGGCACCCTAAAGCCAGCGAAAAGAACGAACAGGCCTCTATAGGGTTGATCACGCAGGGGCAGAAGGTGCTGGTCAGGCAGATCGCGGGACTCATCGCGCGTCGCATCGTCACGTATCCCGAGGAGGGCGAACAGATCACGAGGGGAGATCGCATCGGCCTGATCCGCTTCGGCTCACGGGTCGATCTATTCCTCCCACTCGATTGGCCGCTCACCTGCTCGGTGGGGGACAAGGCCATCGGAGGGTCGACCGTCTTCGCCCGTATCAACGGCCAGGAGGACGCATCGTGATCGATCGGATTCGACCGCCGAGGAGGCTCCAGAAGGGCATCATCATTCTGCCCTCCGCATTTACCATGGCAAACCTGTTTTTTGGGTTCTACGCCATTGTAGCGGCGACCCGAGGGGACTTCGCATGGGCGGGCTGGTTCATCGTTTGGGCCGCCGTCACGGACCTGCTCGATGGGCGGATCGCCCGGTTCACCCGCACGGGGTCGGCGTTCGGGGGTGAGTTGGATTCCTTGGTCGACGCGATCTCCTTCGGTGTCGCGCCGGCCTTCATCATGTACACGCTCTATTTTTCCGATGGGAGCTGGAATTGGGTGCTCCCATTTGTGTACGTGATGGCGGTCGTTGTGCGGCTCGCACGATTCAACGTGGAGCAGGGCGGCGAGGCGAAGCGGCACTTTCACGGACTCCCCTCTCCTACTCCAGGCATGATCCTGGCCACGTTTTATCCGTTCAGCCAGACACCTTTTTTCCAAACGTACCTCGCCGCGGTGCCCTGGCCTCGCATCATGGGCATCCTATTGATCGTCCTCGGCGCCCTGATGCTCAGCAACATCCCCTACGCACTCGTCCCGAAGCTCAGCTTCAAGTCCACGCGGGGTGTGCTTACCTCCCTGTGGCTTTTCGGGAACGTCTTGGTGGCCATCATGTTCCCCGCCCATTACTTCTTCCCGATGCTGCTGGGATATACGGCATGGGGACTCGTGGAGTCGGTGATCCACGGACTCCTGGAACGCCTGCCGGACCGCGACCCACTCGAAGACACCATTGAGGGCGTAGTAACCGAAGCACGTCCGTTGGATTATGGGGAGCTGGCTCCCGACCGATATCGACACCGCGTCGCGCCTAATCATCCTGACGACTTGGAGAGTGACAGTTGACCCGTTTTCGCCTCGAGGTAAGGGTGGTCCCACGTCCGGGCTTGTTGGACCCGGAAGGCAAGGCCATTCAAAGCGCGCTACACTCGCTGGACTACGATAGCGTACGTGACGTTCGCGTGGGCAAACTGCTCTATCTCGACTTGGAGGCCAACTCCAGCGACGAAGCTCGGGAGCGCGCCGAGGCAATGTGCGAGCGGCTCCTGGCGAATCCGGTGACCGAGGATTACCAGATCGACGTCCAGGACGATGCGCAGGAGACGGTGCCGGCATGAGGGTCTCCATCGTCACATTTCCAGGGTCCAACTGCGACTACGATCTCTACAAGTGCATTCAGCTCGTGGGGGGGACGCCGGAATTCCGGTGGCACCGGGAACGCGAGCTAGGAAACGTGGACGCGGTCATGTTGCCCGGCGGCTTTTCTTACGGGGACTACCTCCGGGCCGGAGCCATAGCCACGATGAGCCCGATCATGGACTCGGTGAAGAGCTTCGCAGAAGGCGGAGGACCGGTAGTGGGCATCTGCAACGGATTCCAGATGCTGTGCGAGGCCGGGCTTCTCGAAGGCGCGCTCCTCCGCAACCGACAACTCCTCTTCGCGAGCCAGGACGTACACCTCCGGGTCGAGACCACATCCTCGATGTTCACGGGGGCTTACGCAGAGAGACAGATCCTCCGGATGCCCATCGCCCATGCGGAAGGCAGCTACTACGCCGACGACGAGACCCTGGGTCGGCTTGAAGGCGACGGCAGGGTCCTCTTCCGCTACACAGACGCTGTCGGGGAAGTCACCGATGACGCGAACCCCAACGGCTCCGCCCACGGTATTGCCGGAATCTTGAACGAGGCGGGCAACGTCATGGGTATGATGCCTCACCCCGAGCGGGCCGTGGAAGAGATCCTCGGCTCCGTGGACGGACTCGGACTATTCGAAGCGCTTCTATCGCACCGCTCCCCCGTAGGAGCCGCGTGAGAAACCCCCGACGACTCTAACCGACGGATTCATCGAAAAGTGATCCCAAGACGGGAAGACACCGGCACGACCACTGTATCTAACCCCGCACCATCGAAGCCCTCCCCCAGAGAAGGTGATCCTCCGATGACGCCGCAGCTCGTCGAAGAGCACGGTCTTTCGGAGTCGGAGTACGAAAAGATCCTGGGCATCTTGGGGAGGGAACCCACGTTCACGGAGCTGGGCGTATTTAGCGCCATGTGGTCGGAGCACTGCGGCTATAAGAATTCGAAGCGTCTTCTGCGGCTTCTCCCTACAGAGGCGCCCTGGGTGATCCAGGGTCCCGGTGAGAACGCGGGCGTGATCGACATCGGCGATGGGCTGGCGCTGGCATTCAAGATCGAATCCCATAACCATCCCTCTGCGGTCGAACCGTATCAAGGGGCGGCGACGGGCGTTGGCGGGATCCTTCGCGACGTCTTTACGATGGGCGCCCGTCCCATCGCAATTCTAGACTCGCTTCGATTTGGTGATCTCGACAGTGGGCGCGTCCGCTACCTCCTCGCCGGCGTCGTCAAGGGAGTCGGTGACTACGGGAACTGCGTGGGCATCCCCAACATCGGCGGTGAGGTCTTTTTCGACCGGGGGTACGAAAGCAATCCAATCGTCAACGCCATGTGCCTCGGGCTGCTCAAGGCTGAGGACCTCATCAAGGGTGAAGCCGAGGGAGTGGGAAATCCGCTCATGACCGTGGGCGCCCGCACGGGACGGGACGGGATCCACGGGGCCACCTTCGCATCCGAGGAACTCAGCGACGACTCCCAGGCCAGCCGCCCTCAGGTCCAAGTGGGCGATCCCTTCACCGAGAAGCTCTTGCTCGAGGCCAGCCTGGAGTTGATCAAGAGTGGCCATATCACCGGAATCCAGGACATGGGTGCTGCGGGTATCACGTCGAGCGCCTCCGAAATGGCCGGCCGTTCCGGGAACGGTGTGGAGATCGACATGAAACTCGTGCCCGTTCGCGAACCGGGCATGACTCCATACGAGATCCTCCTCTCAGAATCCCAAGAACGCATGCTCGTCGTGGCAAAAAACGGCCACGAAGGCGCGGTACGAGACATCCTCACCAAGTGGGAACTCGAGGCCGAGAAGATCGGTCGTGTTACGGATGATGGCTTGTTCAGGGTTCTCGAGGGAGACCGGGTGGTCGCCGAAATCCCTTCGCTCCCACTGACGGACGGTTGCCCGACGTACGAGCGCGAGGGAGTCGAGTCGGAGGAGGTCCGTGGGCTCCGCACCATGGACCTGACCCGGTTCGCCGAAGCGGAGTCCGACCAAACCGAAGCGTTCACGAAGCTCATGGCGTCTCCGAATATCGCTTCCAAGCGTTGGCTGTACGGTCAATACGACACGACCGTGCGCACGGGCACGGTCATCCGGCCCGGTGGTGACGCGGGGGTTGTGCGCCTCCGTGGAACCCGAAGAGCCGTGGCTGCGACGACTGACTGCAATGGCCGTTACGTGTACCTGAACCCGAGGATGGGCGCCCTGGGCGCCGTCGCCGAAGCCGCCCGGAATCTCGTGTGCGTCGGAGCGCTCCCCACGGCTGTAACGAACAACTTGAACTTCGGAAACCCGCTCAAGCCTCATATCTACTACCAGTTTCGGGAGGCGGTCGCAGGCATGTCCGAGGCCTGCAAACTCTTCGAGACACCCGTGACCGGAGGGAATGTCTCCTTCTACAATGAGACGGACGGCGTGGCTATCTATCCGACGCCGGTCATCGGCATGGTCGGAGTGGTTGAGGATATCGACCACCTGACACGCCACGCTTTTCAGCATGCCGGAGATACGATCCTCCTGCTGGGAGACAATACGGACGAGCTCGGAGGATCGGAGTACCTCTACATCATGGAGGGACTCGTGGCCGGGGAGCCGCCGTCGGTCGACCTCCTCGCCGAACGCCGGCTCCAGCATGCGGTATTGGCCATGATCCAGAGCGGCCTGCTCCATTCTGCCCACGATGTCTCGGACGGTGGCCTCGCCTGCGCCCTGGCCGAGAGTGCCCTCGGGCGGGAAGATGGACCGCTGGGCGTAGACGTCACCCTACACGACACCCTCCCCACCGTACCTCTGCTCTTTGGCGAGGCACAGGGCCGGGTCATCATTTCCTGTAATGCCCGCTCGTTGGACGACGTGCTGCGCCTGGCCAAGCGGCATGGGGTTCCGTGCCGTTCCATCGGTGAGACGGTGCCCGCTGAAGACGGCTTCAGGATAACGACTCGGGCCCCGGCCATAGAGGTCGACCTGGAGGTGCTTTCGGAGCTATTCTTCGATACGATCCCGAATCTGATGGATGGAGCTAGCCGATCGTGACCGTGAAGCCCCCCTCATTGCAGCAAGGACCCAGTGACATCCTGTCGTCGGACTTCGACGATGTACCGCGGGAGGAGTGCGGTGTCGTAGCCGTCAGCGGTATCGACGGAGCCGCTGAGTTGGTGTTCTTGGGCCTCTATTCACTGCAACACCGTGGCCAGGAATCTGCGGGGATCTGTGCCATCGAAGATGGCGAGGCCCGTCTCCATCGGAACGTGGGGCTTGTGGCTGATGTGTTCGACGCTGAATCGCTGATCAAGCTTCCTGGACGCACGGCCGTGGGTCACGTGCGATATTCTACGGCCGGCGGTAGTCGCGCCGTGAACGCTCAGCCGATCTTCGTGCGCTACGCCGAAGGCGATATGGCGGTTTCCCACAACGGCAACCTCACCAACGCCCACGACCTGAAGACCCGGTTGGTCAAGGAAGGAGCGATCTTCCAGACCACTTCCGACTCGGAGGTCATCGTCCACCTGATCGCCCGATCTCGCCAGGAAACGATCGACGGCCAGGTTGGCGACGCGATCCGTCAGTTGGAAGGTGCATTTTCACTGGCGATCACCATCGGAGAAACGGTTTATGCGATCCGAGACCCCCGCGGATACCGTCCACTGGTGCTGGGCTCGCTGGCCGGTGGACACATCGTTGCGAGTGAGACTTGCGCTCTGGATATCATGGACGCGGAGTACGTGCGAGATATTCAGCCCGGTGAGATCGTCAAGATCACCCCTACGTCGATCGAGAATCTCCCCAGCCTCCCCGAAGTAGGCGCGGCGGCTCCGTGCATTTTCGAGCTCGTCTATTTCGCCCGTCCAGATTCCCGCCTTTGGACCATCTCGGTCGACCGCGCACGTCGAAAATTCGGACGGAAGCTCGCGAACGAGCATCCGGTCGACGCAGACGCCGTCGTCTCCGTTCCAGATAGCGCCAACTCGGCAGCGTTGGGATACAGTGAGGCCAGTGGCATCCCCTTTGAGTTGGGCCTGCTAAGAAACCACTACGTGGGCCGGACCTTTATCAAGCCGTCTCAAGCCGACCGCGATTTCGGCGCACGCATGAAGTACAACCCGGTGCGGGAAGTGCTGGAAGGGAAAAGAATCATCGTGGTGGACGACTCGCTGGTTCGAGGCACGACGGTCAGGAGCTTGGTTAAGTTCATTCGGCAAGCCGGTGCACGGGAGGTCCACTTCCGTATCGCCAGCCCTCCTGTGCGCTTTCCGTGCTTCTACGGTATAGACATGCCCAGCCACGAGGAGCTCATCGGCTCACGGTTGAGCCCTGATCAAATCGCGGAGGAGTTGGGGGTGGACTCGCTGGGTTACTTGTCCCTGGACGGCATGCTCTCGGTCGTGGCGAAGCACGGGACATTTTGTGACGCATGTTTCTCAGGAAACTACGCCGCACCCTTGGTGGACGTGGACAAAGGGTACGTGCCCGGGAACCATCCCATCAGCGGCTGACCTGTATGTGGTCAGCCCATGGGATCATGAGTCTCTTTCTGCGCAGCGCGGGGCACGCCGCCCTGACGCTTCTTCTCTGCGGGTTCGTGGCCCCGCACACGCTGGCCGGTCAACGAGCGGCGTCCGATACGTTGACGACGCACAGCGTTCGTCGCGCCACGGCCAGCGGTCTTTACGCTGACACGGCCCGCGCCTTCCGCTTCCACGGATACGCGACTCTGACGTTCTCCGAAAATGGTGAGGCGTTAGGGTCGGAGGTGGGTCGCACCCCTCAGACGCTCATTCCCGGTACGAGTCCTCGTTCGGGGGTCAACCCATCCGGGTTCAAACAGGACGCCGCGATCTTCATCGGTGGGGAACCCGTCGGTGGCATCCGGACCGTAGTCGAACTTCACTTCGAGGGGAACGCGCTCGATCCCATACTGGCGGAGGCGAAGCTCACATGGGACCTGGTGGGGAGGGACGGTGGCGATGCTGCCCTTCGGCTGACCGCGGGGAGGTTCTGGTGGCCCTTCGGACAGCACGATCGAGAGTGGTTCTCGACCCTGAACTCCCTCACCGCGTTGTCGCCGGCCGCGGGAGAGGTCGTCCCGGCCCACTACAATGAAGTCGGCGCCATGCTCGAGGGGGAGGTCCTGGTCGGACGCGATTTCGGCTTCAACTACCTGGTGGCGGTCGGTAACGGTACACCGAGCTTCGAGTTGGCAGACAACGTGGGCGGGACGGCGTTTGATGAGAACAAAAACCGCACGGTCACGAGTAGGGTCGGGTTCGTGTTCAGGAACTCGGGCGAAATCGATCTAGGCTTCAGCGTCGCCCACGGAACGCTGCGCGAAGGCCTCAGCACTACCTACGCGGATGCGGACGCGCGCCGGTACGGTGCGAAGTTCACGGCGTACGGGCCGGACTTGTCCGTTTCCAGCCGTCACTTCGGCCTCACGGCGTACTACTACGTGTCCCGCGAGAGTCTGGTCGGAGCCCCACTCCCCCACCTGGACCGAGACGGACTGACGGTCGAGCCTCGAGGTATTTTCTATCCGGACATCGGACGCCTCACCGACCTGACCCTCCACGGCAGGTTCAGCTTCTCGGACGAGTGGAACCTCGACGGAAGGACCTTCCGACGCCTCCAATACGCTTTGGGGGCCTCGACCCGCGTGGCCGAACGGCTCAGCGTCAAGGTGAGCTACATCCTGCAGAGAGAGAAGCAGGACGCCACAGAAGTTCCGAATAGTATCTTCGTGCTCGCCCTGACCGCAGAGTTCTAGGCTTTCAGCCTTCGACGTCTGCAGCCAAAAACTGTTCGGCCAATTCCACCAGATTACTGGATCCGATATAGAGCGGAGTCCGCGAGTGGATCCCTTCCGGGGAGAGATCCAGGATGCGAGACCGTCCGTCCGACGCCCTGCCTCCCGCCTGTTCACAGATCATGGCCATGGGCGCCGCTTCGTAGAGGAGCCGAAGCTTCCCCTTCGAGTTCTTCGAATCCGCCGGGTACATAAAGATTCCGCCCTTGAGGAGCGTACGGTGGAAGTCCGCGACCAACGAGCCGATGTACCGGGAGCTGCAGGAGATGTCGGACTCCCCGTCGAGCCCCTTCAACCGTCTCATCAACGCCTGCTGTCCGGCGGACCAGCGGGGGTAGTACGCCTCGTTGATCGAGTACATGGGCGTAGACGAGTCGGGGATGGCAATGTCCCGATGGCTGAGAAGGAACTCACCGATCGATGGATCGAGCGTAAAGCCGTGCACACCTCGGCCGCTCGTGTATACCAGCATCGTGGATGAGCCGTAGAGCACGTACCCTGCGGCGAGTTGGCGGCACCCCGCCTGCAGGCAGTCCTCCAGGGTGCCGTCCTCCCCATCGGAGATTTTCTTGTGGATCGAGAAGATCGTTCCGATCGAAACGTTCACATCGATATTAGAAGAACCGTCGAGCGGGTCGAAAATAAGTACGTACTTCCCTTTGGGAAATTTGTCCGGGATCGGCAAGATGTCCGGCGACTCTTCGGAGACCATGCAACACAGCGTTCCCGTATGGTCCATCGCACGATAGATCACGGCCTCGGCATAGATGTCGAGCTTCTGGACACGTTCGCCTTGGATGTTCGTGTCGCCCGTAGCCCCTAAGACGTCCCCGATGCCGGCCTTGTTCACCTCTCTGGAGATGATCTTCGCCGCGAGCGTAAGGGAGTGGAGAATATTGCTAAACGCCCCGCTGACATCGGCGTGCCTGCGTTCCTCCTCGATGATGTGTCGCTCGAGCGTGACGACGCTGTTTTCGGTCATGACCTCAGGCTTGAAGCAGTGGGCGGCCAAACTTTGCAAACATAGCAGCGCCTGGACTGCGGTCAACGACTCCACAGTCTCCCCCGCAGTACCATCGGTTTCCGCTCACGATGCCCCCACGACCTCGTGAAGACCGCTCCTGCGCGCCCGTACACGGACGTGCCCGTTCCGGTCCGTCCGGAAGATCCGCGACCCGACCGTCCGCAAGCGAGCGACGACACGGTCGTCCGGGTGTCCGTACCGGTTGTTCGCGCCCACAGAGATCACGGCGAGAGCCGGGGTCGTGTGCAACAGCAAGCCGTCGGAGGTGGAGGTGATCGAGCCGTGGTGGCCGACCTTGAGAACCTCGAGGGACGTCGGAAGATCACGGAGCAGCGCACCCACGCCGGCGGCCCGCCCGCCCTTGAACGGACGCGGAATCCTGCACAGCCACGCCGCGTCGAGGCGTCTTCGGATGGGAGGGGCCACAATGAGAAGGCCCAACGCTCCCGCGAACGAAAGCTGGAAACCGGGTCGGGCCGGAGAGAGCGGATCCACGAGGAAGAGGACGAGCAGGCTCGTTGCGACCGCCCCCAACGCCCCTGGTGGCCTGGTCCGCCATCGTGAAACGGAGACGAAGGTGAGGATCAGCGCTGCCCGAGTCGCCGCGTCCGGAAACCCGAGAAAGCCAACGTAGAGCCAGGTAACCGCTGAAGAAAGCATTCCGGTCCGCCTTGGCCCCAAGCCGATTTGGCGCACGACCATGCTCACTAGCATGGACACCACGCCCACGTGGCGGCCGGAAATCGCCAACAGGTGAGCGGATACCCGCTATGGCAAAGGACTCCCTGACGTCGTGATCCAGCCCCTCCTTCCGAGCGAGAATGAGCGCGGAGGCCAAGGGCCATGTGGACGGAAACAGAGTGCGTAGTCGGCTCTCTACCCTCCCCCGGAGACGAGCCCGGGTGCGCGCCAGCCGTGCACCAGGGTCGGTATCGTTGACGCTGGCATCCGGCAACCGGAGCCGACTCGAACCACCCAGCGACCGGCCCTACAGCACCATCGGCGAGGTGGAGCCGACAATCTCGCTCCATCGACCCCCGCTGAAGGCGAGTGGTCATCGCCCCCGTGAATATCGCCAGGACCACGGAGACATATTGGGCGTTGCGAGTGCGTGGTTCGGATGTGGAGGGAGGCGTTCGCTTCCGATCGGGGCGAAGGAATGGCAGAACGGGCAGGAGGAGAAGCGTCAGCAACGGAAGGTGCGCCTCGGATGAGGCGAGAAGTGCGGATGCCGCGCTCCCGACCATGACACCGAGGGCGATCCACGCGACAGGGGGCGGTCGTGGCCTCAAGGAGGCACACAGACCCACCGGATGGAACGACGGATCAGGTTAAGGGCACCTCCTCTCCCTCCCCTCCCTCGGGATCGGCCGGGAAGAGATCTTGCTGTGTACGATCGATCAGCGCCCGCTCTTCACGATCCTCGTCTTCCAGGCGTTGACGCAGGATCGTCCTTACCTTGAGGTCGCTGTGCACACCCGCTACCAGCATCACTACCATCCCGATCAAGAGCCCGCCGAAACCGATGATGGCTACAGGCACCCGGTAAAAGACCATGACCCCCAGGTCGATCGTTACCCGTTGCGCCCCGTTCAATGTGACGAACACGGTAGAGAAGATCAGGACAAAGAAGACGCCGACGAGGCCCGCAAAGCGGGTCATGGACTCACGGCCGGGATCCTGGCCTCGAGGAGCTCCCCCATGAAGGTGGCGCCCGTCGTATCGGTCAGGCGCACGGTGTGATAACCACCGATGAGGTCCGGAGACCCCACGAAGGCGACGAGCTTGTTTCGCCGCGTCCGCCCCAGAATCTGATTCGGTCCCCGGGCCTCCTTTTCTACCAACACCTCCTCGATCCGACCCACTTCTCCACGGTTGATCTCGGATTGAATCGCGCGTTGCATGTCGATGAGCCGCTCGAGCCGATCCTGAGCTTCGTCGTCGGAGACGAAGTCTGTGGTAGGTAGGCGGGTAGCGGGCGTACCCTCCCTCGGCGAGAACTTATACATGTACGCCTCATCGAAATGGACGGTGCGGAGGAGCTCGAGAGTCTCTTCGAATTCCTCCTCGGTCTCACCCGGAAATGCCACAATGACGTCGGTGGAGAGTGCGATACCGGGTATCGCGTCACGCACTAGGGTCACCTTCTCCAGAAAGCCCTCTACGGAATAGCGTCGCAGCATACGTTTGAGGGTCCGATCGCTCCCTGCTTGGAGCGGCAGGTGCAGATGTTCACATACCGCCGACTCCTCCGCCATGACGTCCACCAACTTGGGGGTGACGTCTTTGGGATGGGGGGACATGAAGCGCACACGCTCGAGGCCCTCCACGCGAGCGACGGCTCGAAGGAGTTCAGGGAAGGACCACCCGTCGGCCTCGTAGGAGTTGACCGTTTGACCCAGCAGCATGACCTCTGTCACTCCGGAGGCCACGATATCATCGATTTCCCGCATCACCTCGACCGGCCGCCGGTTTTTCTCCCCACCGCGCACGTAGGGGACGATACAAAAGGTGCACCGGTGATCACAACCACGCTGGATTGGAACCCAGGCTGAAACACGAGAGGCCCGGCGCTGGACCAGGCCTTCGTAGTTCTCACCCAAACTCAGATCCAAAACGGCGAGTTGGGGTCCCCGCTTCTTGCCGGAACGTGACGGTCGCGTTCTGCGCCCCTCCTCGATATCTTCCAGGCGCCCCGGGAGGGACCGGTATCCGTCAGGCCCCATCACCAGATCGATATACGGCGCCTGCTCCAACAGGCTCTCACCCATTCGCTGGGCCATACAGCCGGTCACGCCCAGGATCAGTTCGGGTCGATCCTTTTTCAGCCCTTGAAGTTGGCCCACCCGACCCAACACCCTCTTTTCGGCATGCTCCCGGATCGCACACGTATTGACCAGAACGACATCCGCCTGCTCGGGCGAGGAGACGATCTCATACCCTCCATCCTCCAGCAAGCCCTCCATGAGCTCACCGTCACTGATATTCATCTGGCACCCGTACGTTTCGACATACGCACGCTTCTTTGTCGTTCGGATCATATCGAACTCAGGCATGAACGATGGGACGACTCCATGCCGGAAAAGGCCGAGCCGGCGAGTTCAATATAGAGATCCTGCCCAATCCCCCGAAGGACACCGTCATGCAAGTGCGCCACATCCTCCATCCCGGTTCCTCTCGCTTCCACACGCAAGTAGTCCCCCGTCAGCGCTGTGGCGCCGTTGGCCTCGAGCGTAACGCGCGCGCGTTGCCCGGCGCGGGAGGTCCGGTATTCTCCACCCTTATCCCTCACAAACTCCCTCAATTCCAGACTTCGTTCCCCAGCCACACGCTGTGGCACAGGGTTCGGTAGATCCTCGGCCATCGTGCCGTCTTTCGGCGAGAAGGGAAAGACGTGTAGATAGGTGAACGGAAGCTCCTCGACAAGTTCCACTGTATCGCGGTGGTCCGATTCGGTCTCACCGGGGAAGCCGGTTATCAGGTCGGCTCCCAAGCCCAACGGCGTCACTTGAGCGGCGATCTCCATCGCCCGCCGTCTATACGCGTCTCGCGTGTGCCACCTCCGCATCCGGCGCAAAACCGAATCGGCCCCACTCTGCAGGGGCATGTGTAGATGCGGAGCCACCCGGCCGCCCGACGTCACGATCAACTCGAGGAGTAGATCGTCCACTTCGGTCGCCTCTACACTGCCGAGACGGAAGCGAACTTGGGGCACGGCGTCCAGGAGTTGGGCGAGGAGGCGCGACAAAGTTGGCCGCGTTTCCAGGTCTCGTCCGTAGTGTCCGATGTGGATTCCGGTGAGCACTAGCTCCGGGTGATGGGCGGCAAGCTGAAGCGCCTCCCGAACCACCTCGTCGACTTCGCGAGAACGACTCGCGCCGCGGGCAAGGCGGGTGGCACAAAACGAGCATCGACGGTCACATCCGTCCTGGATCTTGAGCCAACCTCGGGTCGCCCCCTCTCGGCGCGAAAGTATCTTCGCTGCAATGGGCTCGAGAGCCAGGTCGTCGTACCCCCGCCCGATGCCGAGCTGCACTAATCTCGGTCCGAGACTCGCGGCCCTAGCAACCTCCACCGGATCGTGGCCCGGAACTACAGCCCCCACACCGGTGATGTCGGCATATTCGTCGGCACGAAGTGCGGCAGAGCAACCTGCCACTACCACGTGTGCCCCAGGGCTTTCCCGATGGATACGCCGGATGAAGCGGCGAGCGTCCGCGTCCGCCGCGTTGGTCACGGTACAGGTGTTCACCACGTACACGTCGACCCCACCGGGGCCGTCCACATTGATCGCTCCGCGGGCGGCAAGCTCCTGCCGCATCCGGTCCGTATCGTACTGGTTGGCCTTGCAGCCGAAGGTCTTGAAGCGAACCCTCATATGGAGTCGCCCGCGTCAGCGGCCCCCGATTCGAACCGAAACAGTGAGGCGTCTCAGATTCTCGTCGAAGTCGCCGGAGGACCGCCCACCCATCTCCCAGGCTACGTCGAACCCAGCCAACGGAAGCCCTTGGTCCTGGAACATGGTGACCGCAAATCCAAATGAGACCGCGCTTTCCTTGACTGCGTCACCGCGGAAGCGGAATGGTAAGGAAGCCCGGCGATACCCCAGACGCAATGGAAATCCGCCCGCCCAGAAATTTCCGATGTCCCACTGTATGCCCGCGCCGATCGTTGAAGCCCTGCCAACGCCGACGGAATCGATCTGAGGTACACCTAGATCCGACCAGTTGGCCGTGGACATCCCCGCGGTGATCATGAGTGCGGGACTGACCTGCGTCGTCGCCGCGAGCTTGAACTCGAGTGGCACGTCCACGTCGAGGGTCTCTCGTCCCACGTCATCCGTGGGCGTAACAGCGATCGTGCCGGACCAGTCGATCGCGCCAGTCAGCTGAACCGAGCGAATCGGGTCCCAAGACACGTTCAAGGAGACGACGGGTCCCGAATGAGTCCACCGCCCGATGTCGGAGAAGGGATCGATGGGTTCTGCAACCGAAACGCTGTCCAGCACGGTCTGTGCGAAGGTTCGCCTGAAGCTACGGGTCAGCCCGCCCATATGCATGCCCGCGGTGGCACCCACGGCAAGTGTCGGGGTCAGGCGCTTCGCCCAACCGGCTCGGGCCGTCGAGACGCCCCCTTCGGAACGAAACTCGTCGGTAATTCCGACCATGGTACCGCCGAGGTCGAGGGAATCCTGGACCACCGCAGACCACCGCTGATCGAACTTGCTTCCCATCGTGAGGGTCAGAACACTCGTAGTACCGATCGGGAAGGCAAATCCGAACACCGGGAACCGAGTCGCCGCGAAGTCACCCTCGTCCGAACCGACCGTGTAATCTCCCCAGGTCGGCTGAATCGTGAATGTCAACGTGGGAGCCAACAAATCCAAAGAAGCGGTCGGATCGCCGGGAAGAACCGTGCTGGATTGGATCGCTGCTCCCGCTCCGCCAAGCGCGCGCTGAACCGCATCCAATGGCTCGGTTCGCGTCCCTAAGCCGCTCGATCCTAGGATAGACTGACCGATCACAGCACCCGGGAACACCAAGGACCACAACAGCATGGGGAAGAAACGCCTCATGGGAGCCCTACCTGTCCCGCGAGCGTCAGCACGAGGCGGAGCGTCGGAGCACCCGCAGCCCCCAACCCCTCGAACGAGGCGAATCCGAACCGCCCCGGCTCGGTGGAATTCAAGAGGGCGATCGTGGAGAGGGGCAAATCTCCATCGCCCTCCGATTCGAGGATGCCACGAATCAGCCCGGTAACTGTCAGGGCGACTTGTGATCCCGCACGCTCCGCAAAGATCGCAGGGGGAAGCGTCGTCGCTTGGGACCCCAACGGGTCGCCGAGAGGTGACTTCGGCATCCTCTCCGGCTCGAGCACGGGTCGGATGTCCATCTGGGTCGTGTCCGAAGGCTCGAACGGCGCCTCGGTCAGACGACTGGTGAGGACAAATTCCGCCAAATTCAAGTCCGCCGTCGTCACGTCGAACTGACACCCGACGGCACCGCAAATCGCAGGTGACCCCCCGATCATGCGCGGCACCCTGAAAGTGATGACCGACCGCCAGGAGGGCGTACCCCCTACGCGCAACCAGTCCGCGGGAAGCTGGGGAGCAGGATCGTATATATAGCTCAGGTCCGCCAGACCGAAGTTCGCTTCAACGGTGGTGTCGGGGTTCGCGCTCGGCGATATGTCGAGTCGAAGGGACGCCCTGACCAGCGTCAACCGGGTACCGGGAGTCGAAGCTGCCACGAGTACCCCTCGCGAAGCATCGGTGGTGTCGGCCCATGACGCCACCGTGGCCGAGTCTAACGGGACAGTCACCAAATCGACGAAGGCCACCGAGTCTCCCTCGGCCAAACCGCGATCGAAGGTTCCGGTTCCAACCGATACCGCCGCACCCCCGCCGGGCGAGACCCAGGCCGTTTGGTCCCCCGCGGTGTCGACCGCTATTTCCCATGTCGCCGTCGGAGGGTGCCACGGTTGTCGAATCGCGAACAGCTCAACGTCGACCGGCTGATCGACCGTCCCCTGAAGTGTGTCGAAAAACAACATCACGCGTCCACCCCGGAAGATCAGATTGGAGTACATGGTGATAACGCCACCCTCATCCACAACGGCAACCGAATCGGGGTATGCACGGAAGCGAACGAGCGTTTTTGCGTTCAGCCCGTTCATGTCTCGGGCCACGATCCCCGTCGCGACGTCGGACGTGGACCCGAAACCGCCCACGATCTCGACGCCTTGCACGAAGTCGGCGAAGGGCAGAATGATCTCCACGGTCTGCGGAGCGACTTGAATCAGGTCGATTGAAGGCGCTGTCGTGTTTTCTTCTGCACAACCCCAAAATACCATCACAGAGAGCATCCAACGCGCGCTCTGAAGTAGCTTCGACTTTCTCGAACTCCCCTCAGCGACGCGCTCAGGCATCTTCACTGGCCAACCAAACCCTCGATAGCCTTGATGTAAGGCCCGTGAGAATCTCGTAACTGATCGTCCCCGCCAAATCTGCAACCTCGTCCAAAGTGATGCTCTCCTCTTTATCCGTCCCTATCAACGTTGCCGTATCCCCCACACTCACCCCTTCCGCTCCGGTGATGTCTACCACCGTCATGTCCATCGAGATCCGTCCTATGATCGGAACACGGCGGCCGGAAAGGAGTGCGCTTCCTCGATTTCCCAGACTTCTTGGAAGCCCATCCCCATATCCTATGCCGAGTGTGGCCCAACGCTCCGCACCACGGGATCGATAGGTGGACCGATAGCCCACCGTCGCACCCTCCGCCACGTCCCGGATGAACGTCACACGAGCCCGCACTCGGACGACCTCTTCCGGCCTGGCGACACCTAGACCTACGGCCCCGCCATAGAGAAAAATGCCGGGCCGCACCGCATCGGCCGCGAGAGCGGGATAGCGCAGTGCAGCCGCAGCGTTGCACGCATGAGTCAATGACCCGGGTCCTCCCTCCAACGCACCTAGCGCCTCCTTGAACCGGCGCCACTGCGCCATCGTCGCCGCATCTTCTTCCACGTCCGCGGAGTGGAAGTGGGTATAGCACCCCTCCCAACAGAGTGTCGCGCACACCCGTTCAGCTACCGCTGGGCCCCACTCGGACACTGTGGACCAGTCGAAGCCGGACCGGCCCATCCCCGTATCGACCTCGACCTGGAAACGTGCCTTCACGCCCGCGGCGGTAGTGGCATTCGAGAGTCGCTCGAGCGAGTCGACGTCGGAAATCGTCACGGTAAGGCCGTGGGCGACGGCCGACTCATACGCACCCGGAGGAATGGGACTGAATACGATCACGGGCTTATCGACGCCGGCCTCCCGGAGGCGAAGTCCCTCCTCCAGTGTGGCCACTCCGTATCCCAATGGGTCGTCCAGCTCGACCGTCTCGACCACTTGCTCCATCCCGAGACCGTACCCGTCCGCCTTCACCATGGGGATGATGGCGGACGAGCCACCGATGGCTTCACGGATCCGACGAAGGTTGCGACGAAGTGCCTGAGGCTGGATTTCCACCCAGGATCGGGTGCGGGGGTCGGTTGACATAGCCGTTGAAAAAAGCGAAAAGATATCGTCTGATCAAGATCCAGTTACCGGATAGCGAGGAGTTGCCAGATGGCCTCACACACCGATGATCCTCTCGTGCCCGACCTCGGGGCCGGTACCCTGGACCGGGCCCTGGAGCTTGTTCGCTTCCTCCGGGCTCACTGCTCCTGGGACCGAGAGCAGACGCCCGAGAGCCTGATCCCTCACCTTCTCGAGGAAGCACACGAAGTCGCGGATGCCATTCGGGCCACAGACGACGACGAGTTGGAAGGGGAACTCGGTGACCTTCTCCTCAACCTCGCGTTCCAAATCGTGATCGGGGAGGAGCGACGCCGGTTCACATCCTCCTCGGTAACGGAGCGGCTCGAAGACAAGATGCGCCGTAGGCACCCCCATCTCTTCGGCCTCGGGGACGAGGAGGACTGGGAGGCCCTCAAAGCCAGGGAGCGCCCTCGTGAAGTCTCAGCGCTTGCAGGGCTTCCGACCGGCCTCGATCCATTGCACCGGGCCCACCGCATTCAGGAGCGAGCGAGCGGAGTCGGATTCGACTGGCCAGACGCCGCCGGTGCGTGGCACAAGGTCGGCGAAGAGCTCGCCGAAGTGGGGGAGGCTCTGGGTACAGGCGAGGCGATCGATCTCGAAGAGGAACTGGGTGACCTCCTGTTCTCGGTAGTGAACCTCGTGCGCCTCACGGGAAACCACTCCGCAACTTTGCTGGAGCGGGCAAACCAGAAATTCACGCGGCGCTTCCAGCGAGTCGAAGAAATCTCCGTCGAACGGGGACTTCTCCTCGGGGAGGCGGCCCTGGAGGAACTCAACGCCATTTGGGAGAACGTCAAGGAAGAGGAGCGAGGGTAAGAGCTCTCGGCCAGTGTACGTCAGCGTGCCTCGACGTCAGTAGGCCTCGATCTTGTCCACTACATTCGTCAACGGCTCGTCACCCAAGAAGCGGCGAAGGTTCTCCACGATCAACTCCACTTCCCTCCGCCAATACGAGCGAGTGACGGCGGACACATGCGGCGTCACGATCACGTTGGGCAGGCCCCAGTAGGAATGATCACGCGGTACCGGCTCCACACCGAACACATCCAGTCCGGCGCCTCGCAGACGCCCCTCTCGAAGTGCATCGACGAGCGCATCTTCATCCACCAGGTCGCCCCTGGAGATGTTCACGAGCACCGCGTCCGGTCTCATGGCCGCCAAGGCACGCCGTGAGACGATTCCTCGGGTGGCCGGCGTGGAAGGGGCCGAAATCACTACGTAGTGGCTGTCACCGAGAAGCCCATACAGGCCGTCTTCACCCGTGACTACCCGAAGGCTCTCAGCGGTCACTCCTGCGGTCCAATCGGGCTGCGCAGCAGACTCCGAACCGTCCCTACGGAGGCCGATCACACGGGCCCCCATCGCCAACGCTCTCTTGGCCACCTCGCCTCCGACCCCACCGAGACCGATGATGCCCACGACGCTGTCCCCGAGCTCGCGGATAGGAGAGTCGACCTGGTAGAACGGGTTCGCGTCCCATCGGTTGCCCGCCTTCCCCACCGCCGCAAGGTCGAGTCCGCGCGCAAAGTACAGAATCATGCCGACTACCGTTTCGGCCATCGGTGGACCGTGAATACCCGCGGAGTTCGTGAACCAGACCGGACTCGCGAGCATCTCGGGCGTAAGAGAACTGCCTACCCCCGCGGAACCCGAGTGAACCCACTCGAGGCACTCGCCAGTCGTGAGCACTTCCGGCGGAATTCCGAAGCCCATGTAGATCCGGGCATCTCCCACCGAGGCCAGCACCTCGTCGTTCGCCCGAGCCGAGCCGTCACCGGAGCCATCGGCCGCGGCATTGACGACGGTCATCGTCCAGTCGGCGGGCAGCGCCTCCTGAATCTGCTCGACGGCCCAGTCCGGCAATGCCCACACCGGTCGCCGGTCCTTCATGTCGAAAACCAGCTTGTTCACGGAGTCAGGCGGTTCATCATGCGAGGGAACGGGATCAGCTCTCGGATATGGTGCCGCCCGGTGATCCAGGCCACAGTACGTTCCAATCCCAGTCCGAACCCGGAATGCGTGAACGTGCCATAGCGGCGCAGGTCCAGATACCAGGAGTAGGTCTCTTCAGGGAGCTTCTCTTCGCGGATCCGGGCAAGTAGCCGGTCGAAGTCGTCTTCCCGTTGGCTCCCCCCGATGAGCTCCCCGTACCCCCGAACGAGTAGGTCGTTAGAGAGCACAGTTCTCGGGTCGTCCGGGTTTTCCTTCATGTAGAATGCCTTGATCGCCTTGGGGTAGTTGTAGACGAACACGGGCTGCTCGAACTGCTCCGACAACAACATTTCGTCGGGTGCTCCCAAGTCGTCGCCCCACTCCACTTCACTTCCCTTCTCCTGAAGCAGCGTCACGGCGTCCGTGTAGGAAATCCGTGCAAACGGTGCGGCAACAGCCTCCAATTCCGCCGTATCTCGCTCGAGCACCTCGAGCTCCGCGCCACACGTATCGAGCGCTCGCTCCACGATATGACTGACGAACTCCTCTTGAAGTCTCATGTTGTCGTCGGAGTCGGCGAAGGCCACCTCCGGCTCGATCATCCAGAACTCCGTCAGGTGACGGCGGGTCTTGGACTTCTCCGCTCTGAACGTGGGACCGAAGCAGTAGACCTTCCGGAACGCGGGACACGCGGTCTCGACGTAGAGCTGCCCGGTTTGCGCCAGAAAAGCCGGTTCTCCGAAGTAGTCGGTCTCGAACAGGGTCCCCGCGGACTCACCGATAGCACCGGTGAGAATCGGCGTATCGATTCGAACGAAGTCACGCTCATAGAAGAAGTCATGGATGGCATGTTCCACTTCGTGGCGAACTCGCAGACCCGCCCTCTGAAGACTCGAGCGGAGCCACAGGTGACGATGATCGAGCAGAAAATCCACTCCGTGGTCCTTGAGCTGAATCGGGTACTCCTCGGAGGCCCCGAGTAACTCAAGCGCGGTCACCCCCATCTCATAACCACCGGGCGCACGGGGTTCGGCTCGGACCTCTCCGGTGAGCGCCACCGTGCACTCTTGGGTGAGGGACTCGAGCACCGCCCAAACGCTCTCTTCGAGCTCCTTTTTCACGAGCACACCCTGCACAAGGCCCGTCCCGTCTCTTACAACGACGAAGCCTACATTGCCGTGACCGCGCGTCGTGTGGACCCACCCCAAAACGGTGACCGTATCTCCGACGTGATTCTCGAGGGATCGTACCTCGGTTGTCGCCTCTGGGCTCATCTTCTTGCCGATGTCTCTGGTTCAGGTTTCGAGGAGCACGGACTCTAGCAGGCCTACCCGACGGAGAACAGCTTGAGCCTCTCCGCATAGCGGTGGTCCAGGAGTCGTCTGATCAGCGACACATCTTCTCCCTGCAGATCGGGGTCGGCCTCCACCATGGAGCGGGCCCGATTCTGTGCCTCCGCCAGAAGCCCTTCATCCAGCGACAGATCTGCGAAGCGCAGGATCGGATCCCGCCCATGTTGTTGTGCCCCGAAAAGGTCACCCTGCCCACGAAGCCTGAGGTCCGCCCGGGCAATGGCGAAGCCATCGGACGTGTCACGGAAGATCTTGAGCCGCTCCGCCGCCACCTCCCCCGGCTCCGCGATCAGGACGCAGTGACTCTCGGTGGCGCCACGCCCCACCCGTCCCCGTAGCTGATGCAGCTGGGACAGTCCGAACCTCTCCGCGTTCTCAACTACCAAAACGGAGGCATTGGGTACATCGATCCCGACTTCGATTACGGTCGTGGCCACCAACACGTCGATTTCCCCCGCCAGAAAACCGCGCATCACCTGGTCCTTGACGTCGCTGGAGAGTTGCCCGTGAACGAGTCCGACCCTACGGTGGGCGAACGTCTCTTCGGAGAGGCGCTCATACGCTTCGGTGGCGGAGCGTAGATCCATCTTGTCGGACTCCGCCACCAGCGGAAAGACTATGTAGGCCTGGTGTCCCTTTTCGAGTTCCGCGTCAACCAACTGATAAACGTCTTCCCGCTTGCTCGGATACCGCAGAAGCGTCCGAATCGGCTTCCTCCCCTCCGGCATCTCGTCGAGGATCGACAGATCGAGATCCCCGTACAGCGTCATCGCGAGCGACCTGGGGATCGGCGTCGCCGACATGATGAGCATGTCCGGAGGATTCGCACGGTCGCCGAACACCATTCGCTGTCGAACGCCGAAGCGGTGCTGTTCATCCACCACGACCATTCCGAGATTTCGAAACTCCACCCCCTCCTGAATGAGCGCTTGTGTGCCCACGACGAGAGAGGCGGCACCCTCTCGCAATGCATCAAGGGTCGCACGCCGATCCGGTGCGGCCATCTGACCGGTGAGCGCATAGACGTCGATCCCCAAGGGCTCCACCAACTCCCGTATGCTGCGCAGATGTTGCTCCGCCAGCAATTCGGTCGGAGCCATGAGAGCCGCCTGGTACCCCCCCTCGACGGCCAAGAGCATGGAAAAAAGTGCGACGACGGTCTTGCCCGATCCCACGTCTCCCTGCAGCAGTCGGTTCATACGCCGGCTCGACCCCATATCCGCATAGATCTCTCGGAGAACGCGCGCCTGGGCCGTCGTCAAACGGAACGGAAGCGCATCGTGAAGAGGGCGGATGAGGTCATCGGTCCGGGCGAAGACAATCCCCTGCTTCTGAATCGTCTGCCGATATCGCGCTCGAGCTTGCACGAGCTGCAGAAAGAAGAGCTCGTCGTAGGCGAGTCGGCGGCGCGCCGCCTCCACACCCTCGAGAGACGTCGGACGGTGAAGGGTCTCGAGAGACGCCTGCAGGGAGCGAAGCGAATAGGTTCGCTGCGAGTCCGCGCTCAGATATTCCTCCTCAACGACATCGGGGAGGAGAAGGTCGAGGTTCTTCTCGAACAGACCTCTGAGCACCCACTGAGGAACTTCGTCGCTCGCCGGGTAGGTCGCAAAGACATGTCCGGTGCCGCCTACCTCATCCGCCGTATCCTCCTCGCCTCTGTCCAAGACGGCGAACTCCCGCGGACGCATCTGTCGGCCATGAAAAAACTTCACCGGGCCGGTCACGAGGAGTAGGTCTCCAACTCGGAGCTTTCGCTCCAACCACGGCTGCCCAGGCCAGGCGCACGTGATCATGCCCGAATCGTCCTTGAGAACCGCCTGGAAGATGCGAAGGCCCTTGCGGGTCGGAATCACGCCACTCGAGCGGACACGCCCGACGGCCGTGGCGTCGGTGCCGACTTCGAGGTCGGCGATGGCACGGATCGTGGACGCGTCGTCATAACGGCGCGGCACGTGATAGAGTAGATCGCGCGCCGTCACGATCCCCATGCGTGCGAGCGCTTCCGCCCTGACTGGGCCCACACCCTTCAAGAACTGGACGGGTTTGTCCAGCCTGAAAAAGCTCACTCCGCCAAAACCCCCTCGATGAAGTCGTCAGGTTCGAACGCCTCGAGATCGTCGACTTCCTCCCCTAATCCTACCAGCTTGACGGAGAGGCCGAACTCCTGTTGAAGTCCGACGACGATCCCACCCCGGGCAGTACCATCCAATTTAGTAAGAATGATACCGGTGAGCGGTACCGCGGCGCGGAAGGACCTGACCTGTGACATGGCATTCTGACCCACGGTAGAGTCGAGAACGATCAACGACTCGTGGGGCGCCCCTTCACAGCGATTGCGAATCACACGGTCGACCTTGACGAGCTCGTCCATGAGGTTCCTGTGCGTGTGGAGACGACCGGCCGTATCCACCAAGACGACATCCGCTCCTCTCGCCTCGGCCGCGTCGATGCCGTCGAACGCGACCGCGGCAGGATCCCCTCCCTGGTGTCCGGCCACGAAGTGAGCCCCGACACGCTCAGACCACACTCGAAGCTGCTCGACGGCGCCGGCTCGGAAGGTGTCGGCCGCGGCCACGAGCACCTCATGTCCTTCCCTCCGGAAGGAGTGCGCGAGCTTGGCTACCGAAGTCGTTTTTCCGACTCCGTTGACTCCCATGATCAGGTAGACCGTAGGGCCCTTCTCGGCGACCCGGAGAGAGGCATCCTTCGCGGGCGCCAGGATTTGGGCCATCTCTTCCTTCAGAGCGGCCCGCAACTCCGTTCCTCCGCTCACCTTACCTTTTCGCGCCAGATCCTGGACGTGGTCGACCAACCGCATCGTGGCGTCTACGCCGAAGTCGGCGGCGAGTAGACGCTCCTCCAGAGATTCCAGCGACTCATGGTCCACGCCCCCGACCACGACCCGAATGTCGGTCAGAGCGAGGTCGACCACCCGGCGCCAAAGCCCGGTCCGCTTTTCGCCTTCCCGTCGGAACAGTCGGGTCATCGTCACGATGCCATGTCAGCGCGCTACCGTAGCCCCCCCCGGCGCCGACCGATCCACTCCCCGGTCAATAGCACGAGAATAAGAACATAGGGCACCGGATGCGTGCGTAGGGGTCGTCCAGTGCCACCTCCAGACCGGGTCACACGCACCCCATCCGCTGCACCCTGCGAGACCTCCGACGGCTGACGGAAGAGCTCGAGACTATGAAGCTCACTCTCCACCCTCCCGCGCCCCACCGGCCCGGCGCCACTGTCCCGGGCGACCCTGTACGTGTAGCTCGACGGAGGAAGCCCTCGAGTACGCGCTACCCCGGTCTGGTCCACTGCGACGACCGTATCCATCACCACCGAGTCGGCGATCGTGAGGGTCACGTCGATTTCCTCGCCGATCATGCCGGGCGCGCGCCAAACCATCGGCTCAGCGACACTCCATACCCTCTTCGCCGGGAACACGACCGACCCTTCTCCCTGGGGAGGAGAAGCGAGAAGCCATCCTGCTACGCCAGCCCAGAGCTGCCGATACGCCTCCCGCTCAGATCCTCCCCGAAACGCCCATCGCCAGAATCCTGAGGCGAGAACGACGGTCCGGCGTCGGCCTTCGTCCTCGTGAAGCACCAGAGCGGCTTCTGTGGGACCGCTACCCTGAAGTTGAACGTAGAGCGGGCTCAGGATGGCTTGTCCAGGATCCTGGGGGAGGACACCCTCCAGAGGAGGCAGGCCCGTGAGCTCCGCCCCCGAAAGACTCGCAGCCAACGGTGAGGGCGGCAGATCCGGAGCGGCATACCACTCTCCCTCGCGCGCCACACCCGTGTTCACTCCAGCGGCAGCCGCACCCCTGGCATCAGCCGGAAACACGATCACACGGGGAGCGGACGCCATCGCGGACCTCAACCATGCGGGAAGCAGCGCCCCGACTCCGTGCAGGACGAGAAGCTCGGCTCGGGAGACTGCAACCTGTACCCGCGCCTCATCCACGATGGGACCGGACGCGTCCGTGGACCCCAACTGCAGATATCGTCCTTGGCTCAGGGTGAGGAATCCCACCGCGTCCAGGCCAGTTACCTGCGCGAGCACCAGTAACAGGAAGCGAGGCTCCCAATCAGGTCGAAGGGAGAGAAGCACCACGCCCCGCTCCTCTGGATCGATCTCGACGAACATCACCTTCGCGTCATCCCCGGGGAACTGGTCGCCGTCGAGGGCGACGGAAGCCCTGTAGCGGGTCCATCCTTCACCCTGGGACGCCGGAATCTGCAACGAAGTGGTCGCGAAGCGCCCGGACCCCGCCGGAAGGACACTCCCGACGGCCACCACACGATCCTCCTCACGGACCTCGATCCGAACCGTATCACCGACCTCGGTGCCCTCGGAGAAGACAGCGATCTCGGCAACCAGAGACTCCCCGTCCTCCGCCCTCGAGGGTAACTCGAAGCGGGCGATACCCACGTTTTTGACTTGTGACGCGGATCTCTCCACCTCAAGCCGGATCGCCGACTGACCGACGATCTGCTCCACCTCGACCGGGTCGTCGAGTCGAAGGTCAGAGAGCAGCGTCACATCAGTCGCGCCCGACTCGATTGCACGGGCGAGCGCTGGAGCGAGTCGGGTGGCCGCACCGTGAGGGGTCAGCGATTCGAGCGAGTCGGTGGCCACCTGAACGGCGCTTTCGCCGAACACGAGGACGCGAGCGCCCTGACCGGCGAGCTCACGGGCTCGGTCGAGAATGGGCGGCCAAGTTTGCTCCGGGCCGGTCGGCCCGACTCCCATACTCGCCGAGCCATCCAGAAGAACCCAACGATTCCCCGACGCGAACGTTCCTGCGGCGTATGGCAAATGTGGGTCCCAGAGGAGCAGCAGAACGAGGGCGAGGATGAGGGCTCGAGCAATTCCGAGAAGCCTCCGGCCGGGAATAGGCACCTCACGTCGGGCATAGATCCACGACGCGAACCCCACAACACCGATCACCAAGACTGCGAACACCAGCCAAGAAAGCGTCACCGCGCTCCCGTATTGGATGCCACATCGTCCCCTAGAACATTCACGGCCAACTGAACGTCCCACGGCAGAGGTAGTCGGTCGAGGAGGGCTAGGCGGGCTCTACTCTGGATCTCCCAAACGTCCCAATAATCCCCCGGAACCGGGTCCCCGGCCGGAAGATCGATGGAAAGTGGATCCTCGGGTGCTCCATGGATCCGCATCTCATAATGAAGATGTGGTCCCGTGGCCAACCCGGTCATCCCGACGTACCCGATGATGTCGCCCTGTTTCACTCGACTTCCCACGCCAAAACTTCGAGTGAATCCGCTCATATGGGCGTACCGGGTACTCCAGCCGTTCGGGTGCCTGATCTCGATCAGATTGCCGTACGTACTCTCCCGCTCACGCCTTACCACGACCCCGTTTCCAGTGGCTTGGATGGGCGTCCCCGAGTTAGCCGCGTAGTCGACGCCCCGGTGGGCGCGCCACCTCTGGAGAATCGGATGAAAGCGACTGTTCGTGAAGCGGCCGGATATCCGATGCCGTAACGCGATCGGACTCCGTAGAAACGCCCTTCTTACGGAGTTGCCATCGAGGTCGTAGTACGTCCCATCCCCGTCGCCGTTCGGGTCGAACCACAACGCCGTGTAGCGACGTCCCCGGTTCACCAACTCCGCTGAAAGCACGTGCCCCATGCGCATGCTCCCGTCGGGCCGAACCTCTCGCTCGAACGAGAAACGGTAGAAGTCTCCTTCTTGTATCTGACGGACGAAGTCGACTTGCCACTTGAACACATCGTCGAGCTCCAGGATCAGCTTGGCTCGATCCTTCGGGTCCACCCTATCGAGGCTCTCGTTCGCGACTACCGCATTCCACAACGAAGATGCGATTTCCCCCGAAGCCCACACCGTGTCCGTGAGGACCGGCGTTGTAATGAGCTCAGAGCTCCAACCGACGACGGTCGGAGCCAACCGAACGGTCTCGTCGGCATTGAGTGCGATGTCGACCGCTCGAAGCTGGGGTGGGTCACCCTTGAGCCACCGAAAGGCTACCTCCGTCCCAGCCCGCATTCTGCGCGGATTGGCTCGCTCTCTCAGGGCGAGGATCAGAGAGTACTGCTGGTTGGCGTCGAGGACCCCCGCGAGCAGATCGCCGAGCGTCTGATTTCTGGCGAGCTGGCGAAGCTCCACATGTTCCGGCGCGGCCGCGTAGACGGGCTCGACAAGACCTACGGTCGGAACGTCACCTCCCCAAGAGATGACGAACGCGCCTCCGGAGACCACCAGTCCCATTAAGCCGGAGAGTCGCCATAAATTCGAGCCCGAACGCACGTTGTTTCCCTCCAGCGGACGCAATGACAACCTCTATTGGTCCTATGTCAATCCATCTGACGGCGAATGAAGGTCGGAACGTCCAATTCGCCGATCTGATCACGGGTCACGACCCGCTCGGGCAACCTGGCGAGCGGCATGACACCCGCCGGGGCCCCACCCGCCGCTGCCATCTGCAACTGCGGCATGATCTGCCGCTGAGGCTGCGGACGGTACGGCTCAGGCCTGCCGAAGTCCGGCCTGATCACGTCGTCGAAGCCCGTCGCGATCACAGTGACCCGAATCTTTCCTTCCAGGTCGGGGTCATGCACGGCTCCGAAAATGATCTCGGCCTCGTCCCCGACCTCCTCTTGAATAATAGTCGATATCTGGTGCACCTCGTCAATGGCGAGATCCATCCCTCCCGTGATATTGATGAGCACTCCCTTGGCCCCCTGGATGGACACGCTGTCCAATAATGGCGAAGAAACCGCCTCTTGGGCCGCCTCTTGGGCCCGATTGTCTCCTTCACCGAATCCTGAGCCCATCAAAGCCGCACCGCGGCAGGCCATGATCGTCCGAACGTCGGCGAAGTCCACGTTGACCTCCCCAGAGATCCGAATGAGGTCGCTGATCCCCTGCGTGGCGTGCAAGAGAACCTCGTCCGCCTTCTTCAGCGCGTCCCGGAAGCACGTGCCCTTCGGCACTACCGACAGGAGTCGGTCATTCGGCACGACGATCATGGTGTCGACCGTACGACGCAGCTCCGCGAGGCCTTGATCCGCTTGCCTTTCCCGCTTCTTCCCTTCGAAGGAGAAGGGCTTCGTAACGATACCGATCGTGAGCGCCCCCATCTCGCGGGCGATCTCGCCGATGATGGGTGCGGCCCCGGTTCCGGTACCCCCGCCCATTCCAGCCGTGATGAACACGAGGTCCGCACCCTCCAGCACCTTGCGTATCTCGTCGGAGCTCTCGGCTACCGCCTGACGGCCGATCTCCGGACGTGCCCCCGCCCCGAGTCCGCGTGTCAGTTTCTTGCCGATTTGAAGCGTGACCTGAGCACGGGAACCCTTCAGGGCCTGAGCATCGGTGTTGGCGGTGATGAACTCGACTCCCTCCAAATCTTCATCCACCATGCGGTTGACGGCGTTACCGCCTGCGCCTCCGACACCGACCACCTTCATCCGAGCCGACAAAAGCGGCGTGTCTTCAAATTCAAAAATCATCATGAGTTGACTCCCAAAGTGGTGGGTTGAAGTGAGTTCACTCCTAGAAAAATTCCTTGAGCCACGACCCGACTTTCGAGACGAGTCCTGAAGTGAGTGTGGAGGCCCCCGCCCCCGTCTCCTCGAAGCGGTCGGCGCCGTACAGCGCGAGTCCGGCGGCCGTCGCGAACTTTGCCGCCCGACCGAATCGGCCAGTCCTGCAAGCCCCTCGCCAGGAACGCCGATTCGAACCGGTGATGCAAACACCTGCTGGGCCAACTCCACCGTGCCGTGAAGGACCGAGGCGCCCCCCGTGAGCACGATCCCGGCGCCGAGTCGGTTCAACAGCCCCTGCTGGTCCAACTCCTCCTGAACCAGGCGAAACATTTCGTCGAGCCGCTGTTCGACGATATGGGCGATGAACTCGCGGGCGACGTGCCGTTTCTGGCCGGGGCTCGGACCGGGGAGCTCCACGGTCTCCTGCGGATCCACTAGCTGCGTGAAGGCTACTCCGAAGTGTTCCTTCGCCCTCTTCGCTTCGGCGAAGGGGATCGAAAGCCCTCGGACCAAGTCGTTCGTTACGCTGATACCTCCAACGGGCAGAACTGCAATATGGCCGATTTCGCCGTCACAATAGGCTGCAACCTTGGTCGTACTCGCCCCGATCTCGACCATGGCCACGCCCACCTCCTTCTCGTCCTCGGTCAAGACCGCCCGGGCCGCCGCCAACGGTTCCAGCACCAGCTCTTGAACACGGTAGCCGGCCCGCTGGACCGATTTTCTGATGTTCTCGGCTGCGGGTGACGAGCCGGTCACCAGGTAGACTTCCGCCTCCAATCGCGTCCCCACCATTCCGACAGGGTCCTTGATGCCGCCATGGTGGTCGACGGTGTAGTCTCGTGGAATCGCGTGTAGGAGCTCCCGGTCCGGGGGGTGAGCCACCGCACGTGCCACTTCATGCACGCGGTGGAGGTCGAACGGCGAGATCTCGTCGTCGAGAACGGCCACGACCCCCGGAGAAGCCATCACCCTGATGTGTTCACCGTTGATGCTGACGTAGACGCGATCGACCCGCACACCGGCCATGAGCTCGGCCTCTTCGAGCGCCGCCCTCACCGATTCTGTTGTCTCTTCGATATGGGTGACGATCTGCCGCATCCCGGTACTCTTGGCTTGGCCAACGCCGAGAATCTTCAGATCACGTCGCAGACAAGGGTCTTCGTGAACCTCCGCGATGACGGAACAGGTCTTGGTTGTTCCCAGGTCCACGGCGGCGATGAGAATCGAGTGCATCTACTCATGCCCCCTCTGTGCCGAGTAGGACACGACGATCTGATCGGCGTAACGGAGATCGACGATGGTAGCTCGCCTTGTCGGATGGCGGCGCGTCGCGTCTTCGAGCGCCGTGAGTCCGTCACCAAGACGCTGATGCGACAAGGGGGGCCTGAATCGAAGGAGCACTTCGCCGGGCAGGGTCGCGGTGGCATCGCCTGTAACGTCGATGGACATCTCGGAAACGCCGGCCAGGAATGACGGATCGTCGGCCCGAAGCCGCTCCACCTCGGTGGCCAACACCCTGACCTGGGAGGGAGACAACTCCCTCGCCCCGGCTCCCGCGGCCCTCAACAGGGGGAGGTCCAACCAATGCGTCCCCGGGTCGAGCGGGAGGACATGACCGTCCCGATCCACTGGCTCCAGCACGAGGCTCGCCACGAACGCGACCGGAGTCCTCTCCTCTACCGTGAGGACGAGGGTCGCGGGCAAGCGCCACTCGATCACGACCCGTCGAACGAGCGGATGTCTTTCCAGGCGCTCCTCCCACGGCCCCGGATCGTCAAAAATGCTGACGAACGGGGGAATGGCCGCCACTTCGAGGACGTAGTCCTCTTCAAGAGTGGTCGTTCCCACGACCCTGAAGTCGCGTGCCCGGAAGAACTCCAACTCCGCAAGGGCGTCCGGAAGCCAATCCACCGCCAACGCCATGCCGGAGGCGGCAAAGATCCAGAGCCCGAGACGACGGAGTCTACGCAAGGTTCCGACCCTCCAGCAGCGTAATGACCCGACGGGCCACGCCGTCGACGGATCCCGCGCCCATCGTGACTAAGAGATCGCCCGCTGCCAACTCCTCCACGACGGCCTCGGGTAGGGTGTCGATGTCCACATGGTAGTGAACCGTCGCGCCGCTCCGGTCCGCCGCAAACGCCACCAACTCGCCCGTGACACCCGCGATCGGGTCTTCCCGAGCGGGAAAGATATCGGTGACCCAGACAACGTCGGCCACCGTCAACGCTCGCCCGAAGTCCTCCGCGAAATCCCTTGTCCGCGTGAACAGATGGGGCTGGAAGACCGCGACGATCCTCCGATCCGGGTGGGCCGCACGGGCCGCAGCCAAGGTGGCGGTGATCTCGGACGGGTGGTGAGCGTAATCGTCCACCACGAGGATCTTCCCAACTTCTCCCACCGTGTCGAAGCGACGAGCGACGCCCTGGAATGACGCGAGGCCTTTGCGGATGGCATCCCAGTCGACTCCGAAGAAGCGAGCCGCCGCTGTAGCGCCCAAGGCATTTCTCAGGTTGTGGAGGCCGGGAACTGGCAGCCGGTAGGCGCCTCTGTCGATACCCTCCTCCATCACTGTGAACTCCATCCCTGCGGAGGTCGCCTTCACATCCACCGCCCGCAGCTGACATCCCGCACCGGTCCCATAGGTGTAGCCGCGGCGATCGAGTGCCGGAAGCAATCGACTGGCGCCGTGGTCATCGCCACATATGATGCCCCGACCGTCCTCCGGCAGGGCTTCGAGAAACTCGTGGAAGGCGGCCGCGACCCCCTCCAACCCTCCATAGGTGTCGAGGTGATCGGCTTCCACGCTAGTCACGATAGCGACGGTAGGCTGCAACTCCAGAAAGGATCGATCGTATTCGTCGGCTTCGACGACATAGAGCTCGCCACCCCTGCGCAGGTTACCCTTCCACGAGGGGACACGACCGCCCACGAGGCCCGTGGGATCCAAACCCGCAACGGTGAGAATCTCGGCAGCCATGGCCGTCGTCGTGGTCTTCCCGTGCGTCCCGGCGACCGCGAGCACTCGGCCCTGGTTTACCCATTGCCCGAGCGCTTTGGCCCTCTTGAAGACGGGGATCCCGAGACGGACAGCCTCCAGTATCTCGGGGTGATCGCCAGGAACGGCAGCGCTGATCACGAGGGCCGCCGCGTGCTCCATGTGGCTCGGGTCGTGACCCGTGTAGATGGGAACATTTATCTCGCGAAGAGAATCCGTGCTCGCACCGGGGTGAAGGTCGCATCCCGAGACTTCGGCCTCGCCATGAGCGAACAGCTCAGCCAACGCACACATGCCCGCGCCTCCCACTCCCATGAAGTGCACGTGGCCCGTCCTCGCGATACCACGGATATCCTTGCCGCTCACGGCGTCCGGAGTCGTCTCGGTCGGTGCAGTCATGCTGACTCCACGCCCCGGGGTTCCGGAAGCAAGGTCATCAGGTCGGTCACGATGGCCGACGTAGCCTCAGGTCGACTCCGCTCTCGGGCCGCTCGGCTCATCGCGGCCAGTTCTGCCTGATCATGGGCCAGGTCGGCGACGGAGCTCCACAGGGCGCTCGGGGTCAGACCGTCCTGAGACAGGTATCGCGCGGCTCCGGCCTGTTGAAGAGCGAGCGCATTGAGCGTCTGGTGGTCCGCCGCGGAGGTGGGGAGCGGCACGAGGATGGCCGGTACTCCCCACGCCAGAAGCTCGGCCGTCGTCATGGCGCCGGAACGGCTGACAGCCAGCTCGGTTACGCCCAAGACGAGAGGCACGTCCTCGATGTAGGGCACGGCCCGGACCCTCCTGGGATCGCCCATCTCGCTCAGAGCAGCCTGGATCGACGAGAAATTGTTGGGACCTGTGGCCCACATGAGCTGCCAACCCTCGGGAAGTAGGCCACCGTCTCCCGACACATCCTCGTCGCCCTCGGCACCCATCGGGGCGTAGTGATCGCGAAGTCCACCCAGCACCAAGTCGTTGAGGGCGACCGATCCCTGACTGCCGCCGATCACCAGAAGTACTCTTCGGTCCGGATCGAGACCGAGTCGCCGGCAGGTTTCCTCCCGGTCCGGGGGAGACTCGGGCAGAGGTCGGATCGGGCTGCCCGTGACGCGTGCGGCCCGCTTCCCGTTCTTCGAGAGCCTTTCCAGAGCCTCCGGAAACGCGATATGCACCTGAGTCCCCCAGCGTGACAGGATGCGAGTGGTCACACCGGGCCACGCATTCTGCTCCTGAAGGACGAGAGGCGTTCGGAGCATCGCCGCCACTAACCCCGCCGGGGCGCCCGCGTACCCGCCCGTTACCACGACCAACTCTGGGCGTAGACGGCGATGGACAACGAGAGCCCTCGCGAAGGACCTCGCGAGCGCGGCCGGGACGCCCAGATTGGACCACAGCTGTCCGCGCCGCAGGCCACGCACGGGGAGCAACTCGTGGTCGACGCCTCGCTCCGGAAGGACTTGGGCTTCCAGGCCGCCCTGGGCACCGACGAAGAACGCTCGGACATCGGGGCGCCGGCGCTCCAGCTCTTCGGCGAGGGCGAGAGCCGGATAGAGGTGTCCACCCGTTCCACCACCCGCGAACAAGACGACCGGGCCGTCATGCACGGGCCCTCCTCCCGGTGGGCGGAGGCCGCCCACTGGCTCCGGCGATGCTTATCAGAATGCCTAGCGAGGCCATGGTGACAAGCAGATTGGAGCGCCCGTACGAGATGAGCGGCAGGGGAAGGCCGGTCGGCGGCACCAGACCGAGTCCGACCGACATGTGCAGAATGGCCTGCATGGCGATCATACTCGCGATGCCGACAGCTAGGAGCTTTCCGAAAAGATCGGGCGCCCTCGCAGCCACGCGGAAACCGATCAGGACCAGAAGCATGTATAGAAGTACGATGGCCGAAACACCGACCAATCCCCACTCTTCACCGATCATCGCGAAGATGAAGTCGGTATGTGCCTCGGGAAGAAAACCGAGCTTCTGACGCCCTTGTCCGAATCCCACGCCGGCCACCCCACCAGAACCGAGTGCCACCAGGGACTGATGGACCTGGAAACCAGCTCCCCCCAGATCCGCCGAAGGGTCGAGGAACGCCATCACCCGCTGGGCCCGAAAGGAGACGCCCAGTTGGCGATAAAGAATGGGGGCAGCGAGAAGGCCCAGAAGCACGAAATGAGCTATGCGACCCCCGGCCGCGAATACGACAGCGCAGCCGAGCAGCCCCACCAGCACGGCCGTCGACAGGTCCGGCTCGACGGCGATCGGAATCACGACCGCAGCCCAGACGACCAGGAACGGGACGAGACCTCGCCGTAAGCTCGTGAAGTGCTCTTGTTTTTTGACCGCGAGGGCTGCCGTCCACACTACGATGGCCACCTTCGCCAGCTCGGACGGCTGCAGGGTCACGCCCACACGGCCCACACGAATCCATCGTCGTGCACCGTTCACCGTCGGGGCTATGGCCTCTGTATCGGGCGAAATCAGGAGCAGGAGGAGAATCCACACGACCGCGAGCATCGGCCAGGCCAAACGCCTCCATACGTCATGACGCATCCAGGCACATAGCCCCAGGACAATGAGTCCGAGGGCCGCACCGGTCGCCTGACGCACGACGTAGTAATAGTCTGGAAGAGCCTGCCTCTGGGCGAAGAAGGCGCTGGCCGAATAGAGGGTCACCAGGCCCAGGGAGAGCAGGACCAGGGTGAGCGTCATGAGGGCCGCGGGCTCCCACCCCTTCCCTATGCCCGTGATGGGCAGGGCCAAGGGCCCCGACGGTGCGAGATCGACGCGCCGAGGCATCAGCTGCCCTCCTCCTTCTGCACGACGCGTGCGATCTCACTAAAGCGCCCTCCACGTTCCTCGTAGCTGGCAAACATGTCGAAGCTCGAACAGGCG
>Ga0310121_10000491_pt1 | contig 43402 bp, 53 predicted proteins | sample CB27_Tmax_986_MG_FD_203504 | JGI IMG/M metagenome (GOLD analysis project Ga0310121, IMG submission 203504) | Marine microbial communities from Western Arctic Ocean, Canada - CB27_Tmax_986 | ecosystem: Environmental > Aquatic > Marine > Oceanic | place: Canada: Western Arctic Ocean | collected... | reverse complement strand
CTCTCGCATCTCAGCCAGTCGCGTGACGGCGCGATCCAACCGCCCGCGTGACCGGACCAACCCCATGTAGTTCAGCATCAGGTGGCGGACCGCATCCCACTCGTGGTCGAGGATCACTCCCTGGTCCGGCAGCGGCGGGTCCGTTCCCCGGGGGGGGGGCGGCGGCTCAGGTCCCTCTCCGGGCTGCGGCGCAATGGCTCCGGCCCGTTCGGCCAACACCGAAGCTTCGAGCAGCGAGTTGGACGCGAGCCGGTTGGCTCCGTGCACACCCGTGAACGCCACCTCACCCGACGCGAAGAGCCCCTCGATTTCCGTACGCCCATCCACATCGACGACCACCCCGCCGCACATGTAGTGCGCTGCGGGAACAACCGGAATGGGGTCGCGCCCCGCAACGATCCCGTACGTCTCGAGTCGCTCCGAGATCACCGGAAACCGTTTCTGAAATCGCTCCTCACCGATGCTGGACGCATCCAGGACGACGAACTTATCACCTCGACGCTTGGTCTCCCGGTCGATCTCTTGGGCTACCACGTCACGTGGAGCCAACGAGCCAAGGGGATGGCGGTCGTTCATGAACTCCTCACCGGCAAGGTTGCGGAGCACCGCACCCTCCCCCCGCACCGCCTCAGAGATCAGAAAGCTCTTCGCCTCAGGATGATGAAGGCAAGTCGGGTGGAACTGGACCATTTCCATGTTCCCGAGCGCACATCCGGCGCGGGCCGCCATCGCAACGCCGTCTGCAGTAGCGATGTCGGGGTTGGTCGTATACAAGTAGACCTTCCCACAGCCTCCAGTGGAGAGCATCGTCTGCTCCGCTCGAACCAATCCGGTGGCTCCAGTCTCCTGGTCGAGAAACGACGCACCGTAACACCGGCGTCCTGCGCCGTCCCCACCAACCCAGAGATCGATCGCGAGGTGTTGCTCGAGGAGCGTAATCTCAGAGTTGTTCGCAACCGCAGCGAGCAGCGTACTCTCGATCTCTTGGCCCGTGCGATCTTTCGCGTGCACGATTCGTCGTCGGCTGTGGCCCCCCTCCAGGCCCAGATCAAGATCCTCAGAATCACCGCCCCCATCCGCGTGGGCAAACGTAGCGCCCATCTGCGCGAGGCTTCGAACCAGACCCGGGCCTTCGCGCACCACGAGCTCGACCACGTTTCTTCTGCACAAGCCAGCCCCCGCTTCGAGGGTGTCGGCCACGTGCAAATCTAAGGAGTCCGTGGGATCGAGGACCGCCGCGAGCCCACCTTGGGCCCGGTTCGTCGAAGAGTCGCTGCGGAACTTCTTGGTCAGGATCAGGACCGGACCGTGCTGGGCCGCACGAAGCGCATACGTCAGGCCAGCCACGCCACTCCCCAAGACGAGTGTGGTGCAGCGGTGCGTGGCGGGATGAGCGCTCATGATCTCCAGCGGTGATGAGTTTCGGCCGCAGTGTAGACCATCCGGCCCCGAAACGACAGATTTCGGGGTTCGTCCGGCAATCACGGCGCACCAGAGGATCACGATGGCCAAGAAGAATTCGTTCGATGTCTCCACCGGCGTCGATCTCCAGGAGGTCGACAACGCGGTCAATCAGGCGCACAAAGAAATCGCCACCCGTTACGACTTCAAGGGAACGGACTGCACGGTGGACTTCGACCGGAGCGGCAGCGCGATCAAGCTCGAAGCGGATGACGAATATCGCCTGACTGCCGTCCTTCAGATCGTTCGTGAGAAGCTCTCGCGGCGAGGGGTTCCGGTGAAAAACCTAGATCAAGGGGGTGTCGAGATCGGATCCTTGGGCCGCGCTCGCCAAACCGTGGGCCTCAAACAGGGGATCGACCAAGAGACCGCGAAAAAAATGGTGAAGGCGGTCAAGGACCACGGATTCAAGAAGGTGCAGGTCCAGATCCAAGCCGACGAACTGAGGGTCACGAGCCCCTCCAAGGACGAGCTTCAGCAGGTCATGGCGTTCATGAAGGGAGAGGACTGGGGCGTGGAACTCCAGTTCGGTAATTACCGGTAGTAGCTTAGCGAACCTGATCCGATTAACCTGTAATTAGGCACATTGAAGAAGCGTCTATTGAAATTTTCGTCTTTGTGAGGAGCCAGAATGTTCAGAGGTCAGCATCGTTGGTCGGTTCTCGGGAGCGGCATTCTCGCCGTCGCCTTTTTCGCTTCCCCAGCTGGTGCACAGCAAAGAGGCGCCCCAGTCGCCCCTCCGGGCCCTTCCACCGCCCAAGCAATGGCGGCCCTCGCAACCGCTCAGCGGGCTGCGGAGGCTCTTGGCGTCAGCCTCAGTTGCGCGGTCGTCGATTCCCGCGGGGACATGATCGCGATGGCCCGTATGGATGGCGCACGGTTCTATACTACCGACGTCGCGCGTGGTAAAGCACGAATGTCGGCCCTGTTCGGGCAGCCGAGCGCGGCCATGGCGGATTTCGGTAACTCTCCCGCTTTCCAGAGCTTCAACGAGACCATGCCGGGACCGCTTTACGCGTTCCAGGGCGCCCTGCCGATCATGAGAAATGACGAATTGATCGGCGCGATGGGCTGCAGCGGTGCAGCGTCACAAGTGGACGAAGATGCGGTGCGCTCCGCGCTCTCCGCCTTCTAGGCGGTCCTCGCCGATCTTTTCTGGAGCAAAATTGATGAACCAGATCACAAGAATCTCGCGGGCCCTGTTCGCGTTCACTCTCGTGGGTGGAGGTCTCGCCGTACCCATGGGACTCGCTGCGCAGGACGGCCCGCAATGGATCAGCCTCAGCGAAGCGCAAGCCATTATCACGGCGGCACAGAACGATGCTACCAGTAAGAACCTTCAACTCAGCATTGCCGTGGTCGACGGGCGAGGCGACTTGATCGCTGCCACGCGGATGCCGAATGCGCGCCCCACGACCATGGACACGGCGATCGGTAAAGCCATGGGCGCCGCGATCTTCGGGCGGCCGAGCGCCGAGCTCGCAGCAACATCGACTTCTCCCCTCTATCAGAATATGAACCAAGCTTCAGCCGGCCGGCTTCGATTCTTCCAGGGTGCGGTCCCGATCGTGCGAGACGGCTACACGGTGGGAGCCGTGGGAGCGAGTGGAGCATCTTCCCGAGCCGATGAGGACAATGTGAAGGCGGCACTCGCTGCGGTAGGGCTGTAAGGGAGCACGTCCACTCCGGAGGGAAACATTCGCGCGGTCCGAGGTACCCATTCCCTATGAAGACGAACGTTCCAGTGCGATGGGCGGCGTGCCTAGAAGGCCTGCTTCCCAGCGCCCGTATGCGCCTGTTGGTCGGCTTCTTCCTCCTCGCTGCCGGCGCGACCCTGGTCCTCCTGGGCACTCCGTCGCCTTCCCAGGCACAGGAAATGGCTTGGGGGCTCACAGCGATTCCTGGTCTCAAGGTCGGTCACTTTACCCTGAGTGGGCGCCTAACTGGTTGCACGGTGGTGCTGGCGGAGGGTAGGGTGGTGGGAGGTGTCGACGTCCGGGGCGGCGCGCCCGGCACGAGAGAGACTGCTCTGCTCGATCCGGTGAATTCCGTGCAGGAAGTGCACGCAGTCGTGCTCTCCGGCGGGAGCGCCTTCGGGTTGGACGCTGCGAGTGGAGTCGTCCGGTATCTGGACGAGCGTCACATCGGATACAGGGTCGGCGAGATCCGGGTACCCATCGTGGTCGGCGCGATCCTTTATGACTTGTCGGTCGGCGACGACCCGAGCATCCGGCCCGACGCGGACTGCGGTTATCGCGCGGCGAGCCACGCCACCACTGAGACGCCCACTGAGGGCAACGTCGGCGCCGGCGCCGGCGCCACGGTCGGGAAGCTACGTGGCATGGCCCGCGCCATGAAGGGTGGCGTCGGAACGGCCTCGATCACTCTCGACAACGGACTCACAGTGGCGGCCATCGTCGCGGTCAACGCGGTTGGGGACATCATCGATCCGACTACGGGGTCAGTCATCGCGGGTGTACGCACCGAAAATGGTCGCGGGCTCGCCGACGCACGTGTGCTGCTTCGGGAGGGAGTCTTCAACGAACCCCAAAGCGGCGCCAACACGACCATCGGTGTGGTTGCCACCAACGGCACGCTGACGAAGGCTGAGGCCACGAAGGTCGCCCAGATGGCCCAGGATGGTCTCGCCCGCACGATCTACCCCGCCCACACACCCGGGGACGGCGACACGGTGTTCTCTTTGGCCACGGGCTCGTTCGCTGGCGACGAATCGGTGTCGAGGATCGGCGCCTTGGCCGCCGACGTGATGGCGGAAGCGATCGTGCGCGCCGTGCGCGCGGCTACCGGGATTCCGGGGATTCCAGCGGCAAACGATATCAGCTTGGGCAGGTGAGCGACCCCTTTCCAAGCCACCGCCCTTGAATCCGACCCTCTTTCTACTACTCGCGTACTCGGCGGGGCTGATAAGCCTCGGCGTATGGATCGGCCGTCGCGTCGGGACCAGCTCAGGCTTCTTCGTTGCCGATCGCCGCCTCAGCGCCGCGCTTCTTTTCTCCACCGTGCTGGCCGCGAACATCGGGGCCGGAAGCACGGTCGGTGCGGCCGGTCTGGGCTACCGCGATGGCCTGTCGGCTTGGTGGTGGGTCGGGTCGGCGGCCGTGGGTACACTAGGGCTGGCGTTCTGGATCGGTCCGCGGATCTGGCGGCTTGCGAGCGAGCGAGGCCTCTACACCGTCGGAGACTACCTGGAGTTCCGATACGGCTCTCCGGTTCGGGCCACGATCACGGCGCTCCTCTGGATCGGGACCCCGGCACTCCTGGCAGCCCAACTCATCGCGATGGCTAAGATCCTGAGCTTCGTCGCCGGGACGCCCCATTGGGCGGGTGTCCTCATCGGCGGGATCGTCGTCACCGCGTACTTCACCGCAGGGGGGCTCCTCACTTCGGCATGGGTGAACATGGTGCAAGTCGTGGTCCTCGTGGCCGGCTTCGCGGTGGCGTTGCCGTGGGTGTGGGGAGCGGTCGGCGGTTGGAACGCGGTGGTCGCCGCGGCGCCACCCTCCTCAGACTACTTGAATTTTTGGCAGGGGGGCGAGTCCGGATGGATCTATCTGGCGCTCCTCGTCCCAAACTTCATGGTCTCGCCCGGATTGATTCAGAAGGTGTACGGAGCCGTCGACGAGCGTGCCATTCGGGTCGGGCTGGCGGCCACGGCAGTGGCTCTGCTCCTGTTCGCGCTGGCTCCCCCGCTCTTCGGCATGATCGCTCGGACGTTCGACCCCGCCCTGGTAGACCAGGAGCAGGCCCTGATGCTGGTGCTCGTGGCGGGGCTTCCGACGCTGCTCGGCAGCTTGGGACTGGCAGCCGTGTTCTCAGCGGAGATCAGCTCCGCGGACGCCATCCTCTTCATGCTCGCGACATCTCTTTCCAAGGACCTGTACAAGCGCTTCGTTCGCTCAGACGCGAGCGACGGGCAAGTGCTCCGGGTCGCCCGGTTAGCTGCGATGACGGGGGGCGGTCTCAGTATCCTGCTCGCCCTTGTTCTGCCGTCTGTCATCGACGCACTGACCATTTTCTACGCCTTGATGGCCGTCTGCCTCTTTGTGCCACTGATCGCCGGCCTATACACCCGCCGACCGGGCGTACCCGAGGCGATGGCCGCCTGTGGGGTCGGAGTGGTCACGCTGGTCTCGATTGAGCTTGCCGGCCTCTCCGACGCGTCTCCCTTTCTGGACTCCAGCTTACTCGGAGTCCTGGCATCGGCGGCGGCGTTCGTTGGGGTGGCAGCGTGGCGTTCTAGGTCGCGATCCGCTCCGCTCCCGCGTACACGTTGAACCCATCCGACCGAGTAAAATCCAGAAGGCTCATGTTGAAGCGCCGCGCCAATTCCACGGCGAGACTGGGGGGGCTCCCACTGCGACGACCAGCGGGATGCCCGCCGCCAAAACGGTCTGCATGATCTCGAAGGACGTCCGTCCGGAGGCCGCCAAAACGGTCCGTCCCAACGGGTGCTCGCCCGCCAGGAAAGCCTCACCCACGACCTTGTCGACGGCATTGTGGCGCCCGACGTCCTCACGCACCGAAACGAGGTCGCCGGCCTCGTCAAAGCGGCCGGCGGCGTGGATGCCGCCCGTGCGGTCGAAGAGATCCTGCTGCGCTCAGAGCTTATCGGATAGGCCACCCAGAATCGCCCGGTCCACGCTCAGTCCTTCGTCCGGGATCTGCTCGCACCCTCATACCTCGACGGCCTCCAACGACGCCTTCCCGCACACCCCACAGCTCGAACTCATGTAGAAGTTTCTGGAAAGCGCGCCCAGATAAAAAAGAGTCTCAGGGCGGGCTTCTCGACATAGTCCTTCACCCAGATTTCGAGTCAAACCACTGGCTTTACTTCAGCTATACTCATCTGATCGGCAACGGCACTGAGACGACAACGGCAGTTGCGCGCGGGCGCTTAGAGAATGACGAACTCATAGATGTCGAAGATATTTTCTTGGCCGAAACACATGCACGTTCTGGTCATCTCGCCACCCGGTTTGTCGAATGTCTGCTAGGCTTCATCTGGCCTCGCGTTCTGGATGCTGGTTCTTACGGATCGCGCCTCGCATTCGATACAGATGGGTACCTTTTTATCACCGTCGGGGACCGTAAATTTCCGATTGGGCACAGAACTATCCTGGGGATTCACATACCCTTCACCGGGAATCTCTACGCTCATCCAGCCCAAGATCTATCGAACCACCATGGGGTTGTTGTCCGTCTACACGATGACGGCCGTATTCCCGCAGACAACCCATTCGTGGGCATAGCTGGGGCCCACGGGGCAATCTGGAGCTACGGGCATCGTAACTCACAGGGGCTCGCCTTCCACCCCCTGACCGGCGACTTGTGGGCAAACGAGCACGGACCGCAGGGTGGAGATGAACTCAATGTGGTCCTTCCTGGACGCAATTATGGTTGGTCCGTAATCGGATATGGGGTTAATTACGGAAGTGGCCAGACGATCCATGAAGGGACGCTCAAGGAAGGGATGGAATCGCCAAAACATCTCTGGGTTCCTTCGATCGCAACTTCGGGACTGATGATCTATACCGGTGACCAGTTCCCGGCGTGGCGCGGCAATATTTTCGTAGGTGGTTTGGGAGGAGAACAACTCTCACGCCTCACCGTCGATGGGCAAACTGTCCTCCATGAGGAACCGCTCTTCCAGCGGATGGGACGAATTCGCGATGTCCGCCAGGGACCTGATGGATATATCTACTTGGCCATTGAAAGCTCCGATGGCTCACCCACTTCGCTGGTCCGATTAGAGCCTGTAGGGAGAGGTCGCTGATGTACAGTGGCAAACCTTCCGATGGTCTGACCTGCATGCTCACCTAACGCGTGAGCCTACGGGGTGAGTGTACTAGGTCGAGAAGTGAAATCTCCTGCTCGTGCGACACCTGATCCATGTCCACCGGAGTCATTTCCGAATCCACGTATCAGTACCCCCTGAGTTGCGTGACCGCGATTAGGTCGGGTACGTCGCTTCTCTCTTTACATACTCTTTGATTCTACCTCGTGGGATGAGCGCCGGATTCTACGGGTGCTGACTGACTGGTATCGTACGGTTCGCATCCTTGTAGAGCACGATCATCGAAGCATAGAACCGAACTTCGCCAATCAATGAAGTTACACGCGGAACCTCGAATTTGTCGATCGGCGTGTCGGAGCCGAGCCAAAAGGAGAGTTCATCGACGCCGACAGTTTATTGCTAGTGCGCCAGGTCAACCATATGCTTCGCCAAATCGACGAAGGAAGTCCTACATTGTTGCGACTCCACTCTCCATGATGCTTGCGCTGAGGCCGCTTCGTGATCCCCTCGTCACCCTACCGTCTGATTCTGAGTTTACTCAGCCTGAGTATGGCTGCTGCCAGCCAACTGCCCGCCCAAACGAGTGGCCGGAGCGAGATCTTCGCCGGAAGTGACTTAGAAGGCTACATCCGGCTGCTTCAAATCGACGGAAGGGCAGCGCTTTATCCATGGTCCATTCGAAGTTTTTCACCGAAAGAAATCGACCGGCTCTTGGCACAACCCTCGGATCACCCCTGGGCAGAGCACTACGACCTCAGCCCGTCGAGCGGCGTGCGCTTCACGTTCGATCTGGTTCGCCCGAGCTTGACGACCACGATCAACTCAGCCTTTCCCTGGGGTGCAAACGACGGTCCGGTGTGGGCGGGACGAGGCGTCACGGCTTCGGTTCAAGCCGGATTCGCGGCGCGCCACGGCCCACTTTCGCTGACCTTCGCTCCGATCGCATTCAGTTCACAGAATGCGTCCTTTGATCTTCAAAACAACAGTCAGGCGGGCGATCTCCAATTTGCGGACGGTCGCTTCCCAGCCTACATCGATCGGCCACAGAGGTTTGGAAACGGTGCCTACTCGCGAATCGATCCGGGTCAGAGCACCCTCCGCATCGATCTGCCGGTCGTCGCCTTTGGCGCTTCGACGGCAAACCAATATTGGGGGCCGGCGCGCCAGCAGCCGATCCTGTTGGGAAATAACGCCGCTGGTTTTCCTCACCTCTTTCTGGGAAGCTCGGCCCCGCTGGACGTGGGATTCGCGGAGATCCACGGCCGCCTGGTGTGGGGTAAGCTCTCACAGTCGGACTACACCGGCGTCACCGGCTCAGCCCGCCGCCGATTCATGTCGGGCATCATTGGGGTGATTTCGCCAAAGGGAATGAAGGGACTCGAGCTGGGCGGCGCCAGATTCTTCCACGAGAGCTGGCCGGTGGAGGGACTTTCTCTGAGCAACTTCACGAAGCCGTTCGAATCGATTCTGAAAGCAGGACTTTCCGATGATCCGAATGACCCAACCCCAGGGCAATCGCAGGACAACCAACTGGCCTCAGTATTCGCGCGTTGGGTGTTTCCGCAAAGCGGATTTGAAGTCTACGCCGAGTACGGTCGCGAAGACCACAGCTGGAACTTTCGCGACTTTATCCTGGAACCGGATCACTCCGGCGGCTACGTGCTTGGACTCACGAAGATTCTACGGTCGTCTCCAGAGAATTTTTTCACAATCCGAGCCGAGGCGATGAACCTACAAGTTTCGCAGCTGATACGTGGAAGATCGGAAGGTCCGTTCTATGTGCACGGCACAACGCCTCAGGGGCACACAGAGAGAGGTCAAATCCTCGGCGCATCAGCTGGAAATGGCGGGAATGCCACCCTATTGGCCGTGGACCGCTATAACCCAAACGGGCGTTGGACGGCGTTTTGGTCTCGTGAGCTGCGACAGGACGTCGGATCGTTCTGGCAGACTGGAGTACAAATCTCACCCGGTTTCGACGTTCAACACGCGCTCGGAGGTGAAGTGGTGAGGTTCGGCGAGCGGTTCGATATCACTGCTGGCATCACGGGCGTATACAACCTTGCTCGAAATTTCGGGAACGATGCCTTCAACTTGAACGCCCACTTATCCGTGCAGTCGAATTGGGGATCAACGCGCGCCAAACCAGCCGGTGTTGATCGCGATCCAGCCACCCCTCCGACACCCGCCCCAGAGATGCGCCGTTGGATCAATCAGGCCGTTGGGGGCGCACAAGCAACGCCGCTGGTCCCTGTCAACGACGCAACGGTGGATCGGAAGCGTTTGGGGGAGTTGATCGGCGATGCCGCACCCAATCGGCGGGTTCTGCGCTCTGCATCCCAGCTCACGCCCCGCATGGGTACTGACACGGGGGCCTCCTTGAGGCCGCTCGCTCCGGAGGTAGAGTGGGTGCGAAATTCCAGTCTCGCCTTTTCGTTGAATCAGGGAGCGCTTTGGGCCGGCCGAGGCAACAACGCTCGCTTACGGGCCGGATTTCAGGCGGAGTGGGGTCGCGTGTCCCTCATTGTCGCACCGGAACTTACCCATTCGGAGAATCGTGATTTCGATCTCCCCGATCCGCAGCTCACTCCGTTGGCGGATCAAAGGGGAAATCCGTTCGGCGATCCGTTCCACGTCCGCCCGACCTCTATCGACCGACCCATCAGATACGGCGATGCCTCGTTCAGCACCATCCACCCGGGCCAGAGCACGCTCGCAGTACAAACAGGGGCAGCGACGCTTGGCATTTCCACGGAGAACGAGTGGTGGGGTCCCGGCGTGCGAAACGCGATCGTACTCAGCGACAACGCACCGGGTTTCGCGCATTTATTTGCACGAACTCGACGACCAGTCTCGACAGCCATCGGCACGTTCGACGGGAGACTGTTGCTCGGCGCTCTTCAGGAGTCCTCGTATTTCGATGACCTTCCGGCCAACGATACCCGAGCGTTCAGCGGGATCGCACTGACCTGGCAGCCGCCCCGACTGGACGAGCTCGCCCTGGGTTTCGCACGGGCTGTATACCGACCCGTGGAGGGGACGAGCGACGTGTTCCCGCACCTCCTCGACGCTTTCTTGAGTTTCCCCGGAAGGCCCAACGATCGTCCGTGGAACGACTCGACGCAGACACCCGGTCCCGATCAGATTTACTCACTGTTCGGTCGCTGGGTTTTCCCGAACAGCGGGTTCGAGGTCTACGGCGAATATTCGAGAACGGAGTTCCCGGCATCGTTCCGCGACTTCTTGGAAACTCCGGGCCACACGCAGGGGTACACGCTCGGCCTCCAGTGGGCCCGTGCGTTGCGGGGCGGCCAAGACGCCTTCCGGCTGCAGGCGGAGCACACGTTCTTGGAGAGGAGCACCACATCTCGCGATCGACCAGTGGGCACGTATTACACGAGTCGGGCGGTCCCCCAGGGGTATACCCATCAGGGTCGAGTACTCGGCGCCGCGATCGGGCCGGGGGCGTCCAGTCATTGGCTGGCCCTGGATTACTTTGGTCCAAGCTGGGAAGTGGGGCTATTCGGCGAACGCATCCGATGGAATAACGACGCCTTGTTTGACGTGCCCCTTATCCCTCCGTCTGACTATTGGTGCCAGCACGATGTGACCGTTCGGGCAGGAATCCGCGGCGGCGTTTCCACCCCCATCGGTCGATTCGGCGCGTCTTTGTCGACCGGCAAGAGGATGAACGTGTTTTTTCAGCACTTCACCCCATGTGGAAGGGACGAAATTCCGGCAGCGCTCAACGACATCAACAACACGACGCTGGAATTGAAGTACTCGCTCCGCTAATATGATACGTGGTACGGCGTGCCCCTCCCCGCCGTACCGCTCGCTAGCTTAGACCTGCGGCGACCCCATCCTCCATCAGAACCACGCCGGGCACTCTCAACAGCCAGCCACGAAGTTCGTCGTCGTCCATGCCCCCCACGTCGGACCAGAGGCTGCGGATCATCTCTTCCGCCTCGCCCAGGGCCGTCCCCATGTCTCCGTTGCGCAGAATCATCACCTTCTCGATGCCGGTGGGCTCAGGGCTCTCCCGAGGCGCGGACAGCTCCTCGTGTAGCTTCTCGCCCGGTCGCATCCCCGTGATCTCGATGGTGGCGTCGTGGCCTTCGGTGCGGCCGGATAGCCGGATCATACTCCGAGCTAAGTCCAGGATCTTCACCGGCTCGCCCATCTCCAGCATCGCGATGTTGCCGCAGGCCTCCGAGATCAGCGAGGACTGGAGGACGAGCTGCACCGCCTCAGGGATGGTCATGAAGTAGCGGGTCATCTCTTCGTGTGTCACGGTGAGAGGCTGCCCGTTCTCGAGTTGCTGCTGGAAGACCGGGACCACACTACCTGCACTGCCGAGCACGTTTCCGAACCGCACTGCGTACCAGTCAGTGTGCAGATAACGCCTGGCGAACGCCAGGATCAACAGCTCCGCCAATCGCTTGGTGGCGCCCATGACAGAAGAGGGACGGACGGCCTTGTCAGTGGAAACAAGAACGAACTTCTCGGCGCCCGACTCTCCTGCCAATTCCGCCACCTGCCACGTGCCAAGGACGTTATTGCGAACGGCCTGCCGGACGTTGCACTCCATCATGGGGACGTGCTTGTAGGCTGCGGCGTGGAAGACCCGGTCGGGGCTCCACTGAGCGAACACCATCCGCATCTCTTTACGATCCAGAATGTCCGCGATCACGGGCACGATGCGTGTATCGGACTTCTTGTCCACCAGCTCCCGCTCAATGAAATAAAGCGGGCTCTCAGCCTGGTCCAGGAGGATGAGCTGCCTGGGGTTGTAGAGCACGATTTGGCGAGCCAACTCCGATCCTATGGATCCCGCCGCCCCCGTGATGAGCACCGTCTTTCCCCTGAGTTCCGCCCCCAACTCGGGCAACTCCAACTGGATCGGATCGCGCCCCAGGAGGTCGTCGATGCGGATCTTCCGGACCTGGTCCAGGGACACCCGCCCCCTCAGCACCTCGTCCAATCCCGGCAGCACACGAAACTCGATGTCGATCTCACTGCAGGCGTCTACGATGTGCCGCAGCTTCTCGGGCTCCGTGGTCGGCATCGCGATCAGGAGCTCATCCACTCTCTCGTACTCCACGATGGCCGCGAGGTCCTCAGTGGGCCCGATAACCTCTTTCCCGTGGATAGCCGTTCCCCACTTCAGAGGATCGTCGTCCACGAAGCCAACGATGGCCACGTTCTGTCCGGACCGTAGCATCTGGTGCACGATCATCCGGCCGGCCTCACCGGCACCGGCAACCAGGATGCGCCGGCGCTTGGCGTGGCCCCGGCCCGAACCGTTCCCATTCAGTCCTGAGAGCCGCCGGGCGTACTCGAAGAGGGCCCGATAGGAAATCCAGACACCTGATATGAGCATCACTGAAAGGACGATCTCGAGAAGCATGACCGACACCGTGGCGTTGAACCAGGGGAGCACCATGGCCAGGATGCCCACAACTATTGATCCCAGAACGGTCGCTCCCGCGAGCCGAATCACCTCCCCCACCCCCACGAACCGCCACCGCCCGATGCTGAGCTGCACTCGCCAATAGAGTGGGAGCCGCACGAGTACCAGGAGGCCGCCCATCAGGACCGCATCCGTCCAAACCACGGCCAGAAAGTCCAAGCCGACCGAGAACGCAGACGCCAAGACGGTCGCAGCCAGAATCAGCAACGCATAGACCAGTAGCGCCACCCCCCGGCGGTGATGTGCGAGGCGGTGATGCACCCCCCGCGCGAGTACCAGCCAACCGTGTCGATCGCTCAGCTCAGGTCCTCCTTGTCCGTGATCGGCCAGGCACGTCGGGGAGGAGACCGGTCCCATCACCGCCCGCGGTCAGGTCAGGATCGAGGGCGCTGGCGACGCCATCCGTTTCAAGCGGACTCAGGTTATTGACCCAGAACGACTTCCGCCAGGGCACTGGCTGCCGGCACTCTATTTCCGCGATGCCCCAACCGTAAGCCTCATCATGCGGTACCACCCGGCAGCACCCCCACCCCCCCCAACACCCCCATCAACTGCTCGACAACCTCCTCGACCGAATCCCTATCACTATGCACATGCACCTCAGCATTCTTCGGCGCCTCGTAAGGCGAGGAAATCCCTGTCATTTGGCTGATTTCCCCCTCGCGTGCCCTCGCATACAACCCCTTCGGGTCGCGCCCCTCCACCACCTCCAGCGGAGCATCCACAAACACCTCGAGGAATCGACCCTCCGGAATCAACGCCCGTGCTCGGTCGCGGTCCTGCTGGTATGGTGACACGAACGTGCACAACACGATCGCACCCTGGCGGAAGAACAAATTCGCCGCCTCTCCCACGCGCCGGATGTTTTCCTCCCGATCCCGTGGTGCGAAACCCAAATCACCGCTGAGCCCGTGCCGCACCTGGTCTCCGTCGAGCAACATCGTCTGGCATCCAGCTTCGAACAAACGCCGCTCCAGATCCAGAGCAATCGTCGTCTTCCCTGCCCCCGGCAGCCCCGTGAACCACAACACGGCCGCCTTGTGCCCATTGCGTGCCTCACGCTCCTCGAGCGGCACGTTCCACGACTCCCAAACGACATCCGGAGACACCGACCGTTCCTCCGCCACCGGGCGCTCAAGATCTTCAACCCTCCGAACAGGCCCGCGGATCATGCCCGCCGCGACCGTCGCGTTGGTGAACGGGTCGATCAGTATGAAGGAGCCCGTCTCATGATTCAGCTCGTAACGATCGAAGAAGATCGGATGGGCCGTCGTGATCTGTACCCGCCCGATGTCGTTGAGCTCAAAGCCCTCGACATCCTCCCGGTGCAGCGTGCCCACGTCGATCCGATAGACGAGGTGCGATATGAAAGCACGCACCGAGCGGGTGGTTTGCATCAGCCAATACTGGGTGTCTGGACGCATCGGCTCTTCGCTGAGCCAACAGACGATCGCGTCGAACTCCTTGCCGACCACGGGTAGGTTCATTCTCCGCACGATCATGTCGCCGCGGCTGATATCGACCTCGTCTTCGGTCGTCATCACGATCGAGTCCGATGCAGACGCACTCTCGAGGCTCCCCCCATACGTCTCGATCGACTTGACCCGAGTGCTCTTCCCCGAGGGGAGAACCACGATGTCCTCACCAGGCTGGATGGAGCCGGACGCCACCCGGCCCGCGAACCCACGAAAGTTCTGGTCGGGACGAATCACATATTGAACCGGGAAGCGGAAGTCGACCAGATTTCTGGCCCCACCGACGTTCACGTGCTCAAGGTGATGAAGAAGCGTGCTACCGTCGTACCAGTCCATCTGAGTACTCGGCTCGACCACGTTGTCGCCCTCGAGCGCGGAGATGGGAATAAAGGTGAGATCGTCGACCCCCAGCTTCTGGGAAAACTCGGTGTACTCCTCTGCGATCTCGTCGAAGACGAACTCGGACCAGTCCACAAGATCCATCTTGTTGACAGCGACCAGGATGTGTGGAATGTCGAGTAGCGAGGCGATGAACCCATGTCGCTTCGACTGTGTGAGCACACCTTTGCCCGCATCGATCAGAATGATGGCGAGCTCGGCCGTCGATGCGCCCGTGACCATGTTACGTGTGTATTGAATGTGGCCGGGCGTGTCTCCGATGATGAACTTGCGCCGGGGCGTGGCGAAGTACCGGTAGGCGACGTCGATCGTGATGCTCTGTTCGCGCTCGGCACGGAGTCCGTCGGTGAGGAGCGCCAGGTCTACTTTCTTGTCACCGCGGCGGCGGCTCGCCTCTTCGATCGCCTCCATCTGATCCTCGAAGATCGACTTGGTGTCGTAGAGGAGCCGCCCGATGAGCGTGCTCTTGCCGTCGTCGACGCTACCCGCGGTCGTAAGCCGGAGCAGGTCCATGTGGTGCGACGTCGGATTCCCCGAAAGGCTACCCGAATCCGGCGCCATCAGAAGTACCCCTGTTTCTTGCGGTCTTCCATTGCGGCCTCAGACCGCTTGTCGTCGTGCCGCCCACCCCGCTCCGTCGTACGAGCCGCGGAGACTTCCAGAATGATCTCTTCGAGCGTGGAAGCGCCCGAAACCGTGGCGCCCGTGCACGTGGCGTCCCCGATCGTGCGGAAGCGTACTTGTCTCAACTCGTAAGCCTCACCCGGAAGAAGCGTGTTGAATTCGGTATTGGCGAGCAACGTGCCGTCTCGATCGACGACCTCTCGTTGATGCGTAAAGTACAGAGAGGGAATCTCGATTTCCTCTTGCTCGATGTACTGCCAGACGTCCATCTCCGTCCAGTTCGAGAGCGGAAATACACGAAAATTCTCGCCCACGTTCTTGCGGCCGTTGAAGACGTTCCAGAGTTCGGGGCGCTGGTTCTTGGGATCCCACTGGCCGAACTCATCGCGGTGGCTGAAAAAGCGCTCCTTGGCCCGCGCCTTCTCCTCATCGCGGCGGCCGCCACCGAGCGCCGCGTCGATCTTCAGCTCCTTGATCGCATCCAACAGTGTGACGATCTGAAGAAAATTGCGGCTCGGGTTCGGGCCGTCCTCTTCCTGGGCGCGCCCCGCGTCGATCGAGTCCTGCACACGTTGGACGATCAGCTCACACCCGAGGCGCTCCACCAGCCGATCCCGAAACTCGATCGTCTCCGCAAAGTTGTGGCCCGTATCGATATGCAGGAGCGGAATCCGAAACTTGCCCGGCGCAAACGCCTTGACGGCCAAACGCACCATCACGATCGAGTCTTTTCCCCCCGAGAACAGGAGAGCAGGCCGCTCGAACTGTGCAGCGACTTCACGCATGACGAAAATCGCCTCGGATTCGAGGTGCGCGAGATGGCTGCGTTTGTGGATGGTCATAGAGGGGGTAAGGGTGGGCATTGGGTAGGAAACACGTTAACGGAATCTGCAGACAATGGGGCGACCTGGCCACATGTCAGGGACGGGGAGACTCGCGCTTTTGCAGAGGTGGGGGCTCACCCTGCGAATGAGAAACAAATGTTTCTCTTACACGTTCCCGAACTTGCCAGGGGAAGCACATTCGCCACTTCAGCGGAATTTGCAGAAAGTGTAGCAATACAGCCATATTCTTGAAATGAAGAGGCTCGCCCCGTTTGTAGAAACGGGAGCCGTCACCTACTTTCCCTCAAAACAAATTTTTCGGAGGTCGACCCGAAAATTGTGGGGCTCAATATGTTCGGACGGACGTATGCGATCAGCGAACGGTACTTCGGCATGCAGAACGTGGCGACGGGTGGTCCCGGACGCTGGCGAGGTTGTCCAGGCTGCCCGTGGACAGGTCGACGACGCCAAAGACGTTCTTGCCGGCCTCAAGCAGACGCTCCACTAGGTGTGAGCCGATGAAACTCGCACCGCCGATGACCAAGATGGAATCTGACATTTGGTTAAGAACCTACTTCAAGCGGCCACATCTTTAAACTCGGTACGCCCCGCTCTCGATTCGCTTGAGCCACGCCCCATTCTCCCCGTACCATCCGATCGTCTCAGCGAGTCCTTCCCCGAACTCCACGAGTGGTGCCCAGGACAGCTCCTCCTTCGCCTTCGTGGCATCGACTGCGTAGCGCCGGTCGTGCCCCAAGCGATCCTCAACGAAGCTGATCAGACCCGAATCGGCCCCGGTCTGCTCTAGGATCGCCTTCACGATCTGAAGGTTCGTGCGCTCCGCGTCTCCCCCGAAATTATACGCCTCTCCTGACCGGCCCTTCCGCAGTGCGCCATCCAGACCGCGGCAATGATCCCGCACGTGAATCCAGTCGCGCACGTTGAGGCCGTCGCCATAGACCGGCAGCGGGTCCCCCTTCATCGCGTTGCATACCATCAGCGGAATCAGCTTCTCCGGAAACTGGTACGGCCCATAGTTGTTGGAGCAACGCGTGACGACCACGTCCAGCCCGTGCGTCCGGTGGTACGCCAGCGCCAGCATGTCGCCTGAGGCCTTGGTCGCCGAATACGGAGACCGAGGGGCCAGCGGCGTCGATTCGGTGAAGCGCTCCGCGGCGGTATCGACATCGGCGTCGGCCGGGTCCCTCCACGGCAACTCCCCATACACTTCGTCGGTCGAGACGTGGACGAATCGCGGTGGGTTCGGGGCAGCCAGCGCCGCAGTCAAGAGGGTATGGGTCCCGTTTACGTTCGTCCGAACGAACGGCGTGTCGTGCGCGATCGAGCGATCCACATGGGATTCGGCCGCAAGGTTGAGGACGGCGTCCACCCCCGACACGAGGTCGCCCACCAAGGAGGGGTCACAAATATCTCCGCGCACGAAGCGATAGCGTGGATTCGCCTCCAGCCCGGAGAGGTTATCCAGGTTTCCGGCATAGGTGAGGAGGTCGAGGTTGATCACCTCGACGTCTTCGTATTCCTCAAGGAGGTACCGAACCAGGTTGGAGCCGATGAAGCCGGCGCCACCTGTGATCAGCAGCTTCATGAATCAGCCCATTGTCGCGCCTGCTGGAGCGGACCCTCGAGAACCAGAGGAGAGACCGGCGGCAAGGGGGCAGGCATGAAGGCGCGAACCTGCTCGCCTCCGGCGCTCGTGACCTCGTAGCGACCTGTTTCTCCTCGCTGCAAAGCGGTGTCGACCTCCTGTTCAGCAAGTCTTATTAGCCCAGACGACTATTAATACTTTAGCATGTAAAACCCACCAACGATCGCGGCTCGTAGCAAGCCGCCTGTGTACACGTCACTCCCCCGATTGCGGAGGGTCAGACATCCCAGAAATCGCGCTTTCGGACGCACAGGATTTTCTCCGCGAGTTCGGCGATCTGTCGGGCGCGCTGATCCTCAGACACGGCCTGTTCCTCCAGCTCCATGGAGGCGGAAACCCGGCCCACGGTCTGGGAGGCGACCATGCAGGCTTGCCGGTCCAACCGCTCCCCGAGCGACGTTCGCGGGACGATGGCGTACACCACATCACAATCCAAAGCGTCCGCCAGATTTTGAAGTGTGTCGAACTGGACGGTTCCACTCGCCTCGTTTCGTTCGGTGGAAAGAACGGCCGTCTTCGACTTTCCGGTTCGCGCAGCCAGCTGACGCGTGGTCATACCGAGAGCCTCGCGGATAGTCCGCAACCATCACCCCCCGGGGGGTGAGACGGTACCGAAGTTCTTGGAGTGGGGCGAGCGCCTCATCGAGTTGTCGAACACGAAGCTCATCGAAACGGGTAGACATGGCATCAAATCACAACTTCGTGGGAGTGCGCACTAGTATAATAGACCGCACGCATCATATTCGTGCTAGTAAAATAGTGCAAAATGCAGATGATGGACTACTGCACTAGTCCAGAAGGAATCGAGCCCCTATCCTCCGTCAGATGTGATCCCCCCGAAGACGCTCTGACCTCAGGCATCCGGAGCACCGGCGCATCCCCGGTGGCCGCGACCAACTGCGTCGCGTGATAGAGCGACGGAATCGTGCCGGCATCGGTCCACCACCCACTGACGAGGTGATGGCGAAGAGTGCCCCACTCAAGGTAGCGGTTGTTGACGTCGGTGATCTCCAGCTCTCCCCGGCCGGAGGGAGAAAGTCCCTGCACGATCTCGAACGCGCGACCGTCGTAGAAGTAGCAGCCGGTCACGGCCAAGTTGCTCTCAGGCTCAGCGGGCTTCTCTACGATGCTCACGACGCGGCCCTCGTCCAGCGTGGCCACACCGAAGCGCTTCGGTTCGTCCACCTCCTTGAGCAGGACCATCGCACCCACGGGGTCGGTCCGAAAAGCCTCCACAGCCGCCCGGATGGGGGTCTCGAAGATGTTGTCTCCCAGGATGACGCAGATGGGATCGCCGTCCGCGAAGTCCTCCGCGAGCCTGAGGGCATCGGCGATCCCTCCCTCTCCCTCCTGATACGCGTAGTTCAGCCGTCGCAAGCCGAACTCCTTTCCATTGCCCAACAACCGAAGGAAGTCGCCGGCGTGATTGCCACCCGTCACGACAAGAATGTCATCGATCCCCGCATGGACGAGCTGCTGAATGGGAAAGTAGATCATCGGCCGGTCGAATACGGGCAGCAGGTGCTTGTTCGTGACACGGGTCATGGGCAGGAGACGGCTACCCAGCCCTCCAGCGAGTACAACGCCCTTCATAAGACCTCCGAGAGATAGGTGCGGAGGGACTCACACCAAGGAGTCATCTCACGCCCCAGAATAGCTTCGGCTTTCGAGCAATCGAGTACGGAATATGGTGGACGCTGCGCGGGCGCACCCCAGGCAAGTGTGGTCGTGGCCGTGAGCTCGATGTCGAGTCCGGCCTCCTCCGTAACCTTGCGTGCCAATTCGAGCCACGAGACCTGGCCCGCGTCGCACACGTGGTACGTTCCCTTTGCACCCGCTTCGGCCAACTTGAGGATCCCGGGAGCGAGACTGCCCGTCCACGTCGGGCAGCCCATCTGGTCATCCACCACGGTCATCCCACCGCGACGCTCACCCTTCTCTAGGACGACATCCACGAAGTCCCGGCCTCCGGGTCCATATAGCCAACTCGTCCGGACCACCATCCAACTGCACCCGGACACCGCGAGTACCTGCTCGCCGGCCAACTTACTGACGCCGTATGCGTTGACGGGACTCGTTTCGTCGTCGGGACCATACGGCGTGTCCGCCCGGCCGTTGAACACATAGTCGGTGCCCGGATATACGACCGTGGCGCCGACTTGGGCAGCGGCCATGGCCACATTGCGTGTACCGTCACGGTTCACGCTCATGGCTTGATCAAACTCTTCTTCGGCTCGATCCACCGCGGTGTAAGCCGCGCAGTGGACGATGACTTCTGGGTTTTCGGCCCTCAAGCGGCGCTCCACCTCTCCCGGGTCGGTGACGTCGAGGCCGGATCGGGTATAGGCTCGGACATCGTGGCCTCTCCCCCCGGCAGTACGCACGACGGCGTTACCCAACAGACCACCAGCACCTGTGACCAGAATCCTCAAGAGTAGACCTTCATCCAATTTTCTCTAAAGTCCATGAGGACGCCCGCACCGGCCGCCAAGAAATTTGGATGTCTGGGCACCGGTTGATTGAAGGCGGGCTCAGTTCCATCGGCGTGGATCGCGGACCCACCCGCGGCCCGGACGAGCGCCGTGCCGGCTGCGACGTCCCATTCATGCTTGGGGACGAGGGTCCAAGTGCCATCTGCCTGGCCCGCCGCGACGAGCGCCATTTTGAAGGCAACGGATCCGCACGGCTGCACTTCGCACGGCGCCTCGTCGAGCCCACTCCACTCACCCCTTCTGATCTCGCTACGGCTGGCCAGGATCGTGGCACCATCGAGATCCGGAAGGCCGGTGACGGACGAGGGACAGCCCTGGTACTCCACTCCAGTCTCCAACGAGCCGATCACCAATTCATCTGTGGCCGGATTGTAGATGCCCCCCGCGACCGGGAGGCCGTCCTCGACCAGGCCCACCGAAATGCACCACTCAGGGATCCCGTCGACGAACTCCTGGGTCCCGTCGATCGGGTCCACCACCCACACCCGCCGGCACCTGAGCCGGACGGGGTCGTCGATCGACTCCTCTGAGAGCCACCCCTCCCCTTTTGCGGGGAGCATCTCCCGGAGTACTCGATCCGCCGCTTCATCGGCCGCGGTCAACGGATCACCCCGTTCAGCCTTGATCTCGAACTCGACGTCGCCTGATGTGAACGGCTGAATCGCGCCCGCGGCGGCCATGATCGCTTCGTGGATTCTGGCTAGATCAGCCATCCTCGTCATGCACGGTCTCCCTGTACTCGAATCCTGAGGCCGGCCCGCTCGAGTGCTTCTTCGTAAAGACGCTCGACGTCTCCGGCTAGCCATCGAATCGAGAAGCTTTCGAGAACCAGATTTCGCACCCGTTCTGCATCCTCTCCTGACGGGGGGGACGCCAAAACGCTCTCTATCGCGTCGGCAACCTCATCGTCCGAAGCGGAATGCACAAGGCGCCCCAATTCGCCCCCACCGAGTATCTCCGGCACACCCCCGACCGCCAGCGAAACCACGGGGGTTCCACTCGCCAAGGATTCGATCAAAGAGACGGGCGTACCCTCGCCTTCGACGTGAGCGCAGTCACGTCGAAGGCGGGAAATACATGCGGCAGATCCTTCCTCCAGCCGAGCCAATGCACGACGTCCTCGAGACCCTTATCGCTCACGTAGGCCCGTAGAGCCGGCTCCCGTTCGCCCGAGCCCACCACGATCGATGGGGTGCAGGATCCATTCGGCCCTTGAGCAGCGCCATCGCGTCGAACAGCAGCTCGTGATTCTTCACGGGTACCGTGCGCCCCACGATGCCGACCACGGGACGGTTCTGCTCGATGCCCAGTTCCGCTCGCAGCCGGGAGCGGGCTGCGGCTCGATCGGTGCCCGCGAACGGCTGCAGGTTCAGCCCCAGCGGAATCACGGTGAACCTCTCCGGAGGCGCAACGCGCAGATCCTCCGCCATCTCGCGGACCTGATCGTGCGTGAGCACCACCAGCCTGTCGGTGGACTTCGCCAGCCACCGCTCGATCTCCAGGAAGAACCGCGTCTTGTTCCGGCTGAAGTAGAGACCACCAAGAACGTGCCCGTGGAACGTGTGGATGATCACGGGCACGCCGGCGGCCCTTGCCGCCAACCGTCCCGGCCTTGGCGGTGTTCGTGTGTACGATGGTGGGCCGCTCGCGGCGAAAAATCCGAAGGAGCGTCAGAAACGAACGGAAGTCCCTGAGCGGCGAGAGCAGCCGGGACATGCCCCTGATCTCGGTGACCTCCACTCCGCGTTCCCGGGCGTAGTAGGTCATGTCTCCTTCGTCTTCGGTGATGCCGCCCGCGATCAGGCGCGTGCGAAAGCGAGTGGGATCGAGGGATTCGGCCAGGTGCACCACGTGCATGGCCGGTCCACCCGTGTTGAGGCGTGCGATGAGACGGTGAACGAGGACCGGGGGGACCGCTCACCTCACTCCGGCCCACCCTTCACGATCCACGCATCCGCCGGCGAATCGCTCTCATCCAGGAAGGCCGACGTGACGTGACGGGCATCCACCACCACGGGCGCCCGCTCCAGAACCCGGGCGTAATCGATATCCGTGTGGTCCGTCACGATCACCACAGCGTCGGCCTCCGTAAGGGCTTGATCCGTGAGAGGGACCGACGACAGAGGGGCTCCGTCCTCAGCCAACTCAGGCACGAAGGGATCGTGGTACGCCACGTCCGCGCCATCCGCGGCAAGAAGCCCGATGATGTCGAGCGCCGGAGATTCCCTGACATCGTTGACGTCCCGCTTGTAGGCCACGCCGAGCACCAGAACGCGCGCGCCGTTCACGGACCTCTTACGGGCGTTGAGCGCGGCACGGACCTTCCCCACCACGAACTCGGGCATCTCAGCGTTGATCTCAGAGGCCAGCTCGATGAAGCGGGTCCGATAGTTGAGCGTACGCATCTTCCACGCCAGATAGTGGGGATCGACCGGAATGCAGTGCCCTCCGAGTCCGGGTCCGGGCGTGAACTCCATGAAGCCGAACGGCTTCGTGGCCGCCGCTTCGATGACCTCCCACACGTCTACGTCGAGCCGGTCGGCGATGAGCGCGACTTCGTTCACGAGAGCGATATTCACGGCCCGAAACGTGTTTTCCAGGATCTTCACCATCTCAGCGGCCTCAGTGGACGACACCGCTACCATCGTGTCGATGAAGCGCTCGTAGACCGCCAACCCCGCCTCAGTGCAGCCCGGCGTCACGCCCCCGATGACCTTCGGCGTGTTCTTCGTTTTCCAGACTTGGTTTCCGGGGTCGACTCGTTCCGGAGAGAAGCACAGGAAGAAGTCCTTGCCCACCGAAAGCCCGGTGCGCTCCAACACGGGAAGGAGTACTTCACGCGTCGTCCCCGGATATGTCGTCGACTCCAGAACGACGACCTGCCCGGGACGCAACGCAGCCGCTACGGCCTCCGACGCAGCGATCACGAAGGACACGTCCGGATCCTGGGTCTTCGACAGCGGAGTCGGCACCGAAATCGAGACGGCGTCACACTCAGCGAGCCGCGCCATATTGGTCGTGGCCTCCAGCCTCCCAGTCGCCAGAACACCCGCCAACTCCTCCTGTGTGACATCTTCGATCTGGCTGGTTCCGCCGTTGATGCCCTCCACGATACCGGAGTCGACGTCTAAACCCACGACCCGAAGACCTGAGCGGGCGATCTCCACCGATAACGGCAGTCCTACGTAGCCGAGACCGATCACACCAACCGTGAGGTCGCCCGTGCGGAAGTGGTCCAGTGGAGTGTTGGCCATCAGGCCTCCGTATTGATATCGTGTTCGGCGGCCGCTTCAAGCGGCGCCGGTCCCACAGAGATACGCACGGCGAACACGTCCACCGCGCCCTCCCACCTCAGGTGACTCACCCACCCGTCGCGTGTCGTCCCCATCCACCTCTCCCCTGTCGATCACCACGACCACGTTGGCGCCGCACTCACGGACGGCTCACTCGATTCCGTCGTCCCCGCCGGCCTCCATACGCATGGTCCACCACCGCGACCGGCCGCAGCTCGGTTCCTCCACTCCGCGCAGAGCCCGAAAGGCCAACTCGGCGTCTTCGATCCGGCCGACGAAGGCCGCTGGCGCCCCCTCAGAAGACCATTTCTCCTTCACGTCGTCCAGGAAGCGAAAGGAAACGCGTCCGACAACGGTCAATGTAGCGCACAACAGGAAGTCCACGATCAACACGCCCCATGACAACCCCACTCGAAAGACCAAGAGCAGGACCGAGGACGTTGGCCCGGATCGTCCCCCAGACGTCCGCGAGACTGTAGTGACGGAAACGGGGGGCATAGGCCCCGGCGGGCCGCCAGGCCCATGAGCTTCAGGACGATCACCATGGCCAGGGTCTGCCTGAAATAGGCGAACTCAGCCGGGAGCTGCTCCGTATCCCACCGGACCAGATACGCCCCGAAGTAAGCGATGGCCACCAAGACAACGCCCATCAGGACGGTGAGCAACGGAAAGCGATGGTGGAGCCTCTGCAAGCGATTGAATATGTGCGTGCCCTCTACCTGGTCAGCCTCCCCCTGGTCACTCGCCGCCTCATCACCCCTTCCCTCTTCTGACCCCCCCCCTCAGCGGATCCCCCCCAGCTGCCCTCTCTGAGCGCCTGGGGTCGCGCATCCGGGAGGACAAAAAGCATACAGTCTGAGGAGCGTCAGGAGGACCAACAAGGCCCCCCCCACAGCGTACGCGACGGGCCGGCTCACGGAGCGGATGCCCAAGGTCAATCAATCCCCACCCGAGCCGCGATACCCCACACGAGCCACACGACCCGCTCCTCGGAAATCCTGAGCGCGACGAGCCCGTGTGGCGTGTGGTCCTTTCCCCCCTTCGAAATCGGCCGGCCCTCGAGCAGGCGCGTGACGGTCACGAAGGTGGTGTCGAGGATGGGCACCGCGAGTACGATCGCAAGCACGACGACAACGGCAAAAAGGCTACGGGACAGACCGGGTGCGGGCGAAAGCGCGAGGCCGGCGAGCACCAGGCCGATGAAGAGCGAGTCGCTGTCCCCCATGAAGATGTGGGCGGGTGGGTAGTTGTGCACCAGCAATCCCACCAGCGCCCCGGCGAAGGCGGAGCGCCGCACCACAGGATGGCCAGGGCGCCCATGCCCAACCCCACGAAAGCCAGACCCTTGGTGAGAGCATAGGCCGGGTTCAAGATCCACGCCGCACTGAGCGCCACCCACCCACTGAAGCCCACGATAAAGAGTGCCACGATATAGGAGGCGCGGCGTCCCGGAAACAACGGCCCCCCTCCCCCGGTGAGGTAAGGACCCATCATACGGCCGATATCGATGATCCCCGCCAGCAGGACCAAAGCGAGGAATACGTCGGTCCCCCTGGCCATCATGCCGTTGACGGGTATGGCGACGAGGTGGCCCACTGGCAGAACGGCCAAATAGGTGAGGACCGCGAATCGGAGAATCACCGGGTCCAGAATCGCAGGCAGGGTCGAACCCTCAGTCGTGCCCTCCTCCCCCGGAACCGGGGACCCGCCACGGTCACCCATGCGCATCCTCTTCAAAGTGACTCAAGATCGCCTCCACCAACCCTGGAATCGTGAACGGATCCGCCTTCACCGCAACCCGATACCCCAACTCACGGGCTGCATCGGCCGTCACCGGCCCGATCACGGCCGCGTTCGCGACGACCCCACCCCCCACTAAACGATGGAAACTCCGCACGGTGGACCGAGAGGTGAACGTCACAAGATCCACTCCTTGGTCGAGCTGCTCCAATACGCTTGGATCTACCGCTTCGACGGCGAGGGTCCGATACGCGATCACGTCATCAACCTCAGCGCCCAGTTCCTGCAAGCCGGCTCGTAGGACGGGCCTGGCCCCGGCAACCGTCGGAATCAAAACGCGTTGGCCACGCAGCTGCGTCCGTGCCGAAAGCACGTCGACAACGGCTTCGGCCATATGGGTCCCCGGAACGACCTCGACACTGAGGCCCAGAGCCTCGATCGCGCCCGCCGTGGCAGGCCCGACGCAGCACAGGCGCCCCCCCGCGAGCGCCTCCTTCGCATCGACCCCGACGTCGTCCGCAGCCTTTCTGAAGAAGTCGACACCGTTCACAGAGGTAAAAATCACCCAGTCATAGCCTGAGGCGTTCTGTGCGGCCTGCCGAAGCTTTTCCTGATCCACCGCGGGCTCGACTCTGATCGTCGGAAAACGAACCACCGTCGCGCCCAGAGCCTCCAGGGCCGCGACCAACCCGTCGGCCTGCGACGCCGCCCTCGTGACGACGAGGGTTCGACCGATCAGGCGAGAGGGCCCGACGGCCGGGGCTGCGGATTCGGTGGCGTTCATCGGCCCAATATACACAAAATGCTCCTGAGAGCCTGACGCCCCAAGAGCACCACGTACCGCGGATGGACGGTGGGCCTTACACCCCGGCCACCGTCACTGGTGGGGCCTTGGCGATCTTCCCACCCTTGATGCAGGTGGTGCATACACGCACGCGACGCCGGTCCCCATCGGAAGTAATGATCTTGACCGTCTGGAGATTCGGCAGCCAGCGGCGCTTGGTCTTGTTGTTAGCGTGACTGACGTTGTTTCCGGTCTGCGGTCGTTTGCCGCACACATAACATACCCGAGCCATATCTATTCTCCCGCGGAGTCGGTCAGTTGTCTTCGGGCTGAGCCTGGGCAGTAACGGTCACCCCCGAGGCCTCGAAGAACGACTGAGCGAAAACGGCAAGAATCCTATCGCCCTCTGAAATGCTACCGCTGGCGACCCACGCATCGGCCACGCTGTCCGACATCGCGTGGACCAATCCGACCACCGCCACAGTCTCACCGCCCTCTAAGACGACGCCGCCTGTGACCACACCAGGGACCATCTTGACGAGATACGAATTCGCTTGGCCGGGAACTTGAGTGAAAAATGCCTCCGATCCTACGGGGCTCTGCACGGACAGCCCGTTCAGTCGGATGAACATGCCCGCTTGAGCCATGGGATTCGCACCAAAGACGTCGGTGGCCACGACCGTCGGCGTCTCCTCCTCCGTGACGGGGGCCCCTTCGACAATCTCGACTTCCACCGGGGCGGCACGCACCCACAACCAAGCCATCAACCCTGCCGCAGACAAAAACGCCCCGGCCATCAAGTACACAGATAAGACACCAGCCGCACCTCTTCGGGACTCGAACGAAACCATGTCTAGCCGTGCTCCCCGTTTGATTTGCCCTTGATGTTCAAGATTCCGCCAGTCTAATCTACCAACTCAATCAGCGCCATCTCCGCGGCGTCACCACGGCGATTTCCCAGTTTCAAGATGCGGGTGTAGCCTCCGGGCCGTTCCGTAAAACGGGGCCCGATATCATCGAACAGCTTGCCGAGGACTTGGCGGTCTGCGATCCAACGACCCGCGAGCCGGCGTGCGTGGAGATCCCCACGCTTGCCAAGCGTGATCAACCGCTCAGCGAACGGCCGCAATTCTTTCGCTTTAGCGGTCGTCGTCTCGATCCGTTCGTTAAGAAAGAGGGACGTCGCCATGTTCCGCATCGTCGCCTTCTTGTGGCTCGCCGTTCGGGAAAGGGCTCGGCCCTTGTTGCGGTGCCTCATTGCTCGAACGCTACTCCTCGCTCGTTTCTGCGGCTTGCACCGCGTCTTCTTCGACCATGAACAGTCGGCCGTCGTCGCCAGACTTGAGGATCATTCCGAACTTGAGTTCATGCTCGTCGAGGAAAGCCGTGATCTCCGTGAGCGATTTCTTACCGAAGTTCTCGATCCCGAGCATCTCGTCTTCTGTACGCTGAACGAGGTCGCCCAGGGTCTTGATGTTCTCCTTTTGGAGCGAGTTTCGGGAACGGACGCTCAACTCTGCCAGATCCTCGATGGGACGACCGAACAGATCGCGCAGCCGCTCCGGAACCTCAACCGCACCCGGAACCGTCACCTGCGTTACCTCATCCTCTCCAAAGTGCACCATGAACTCGAAATGCTTAACCACCAACGCCGCCGCATACTTGACCGCGGATTCGGCGTCCATCGACCCGTCCGTCTCGACCACGAGCGTGAGCCGATCGAAGTCGGTACGCTGTCCGACCCGTGTTTCCTCGACCGAGAAGTTGGCGCGACGGACGGGATTGAAGATCGCATCGATCCGCACCAGGTCCACCGGGGCTCCTCGCGGCAACTCATGCTGATCGGCGAGTACGAAACCCCGTCCCTTCCGAATGCTCAACTCGATGTTGAGCTTGCGCTTGTCGTGGACCATCATCAAGTGATGGTCCGGTTCGTGAATCGTCACGCCACTGACAGGCCCGATGTCTTCGGCAGTGATTGAGCCCGCACGATTCAGTCGGATCGCGAGCGTCGCCTCGGACACCTCGTCGTCCAAACTGACGACGAGGGACTTGAAGTTTTGAATGATCTGGTGAACGTCCTCGACCACCCCTGGGATGGTCTGGTGCTCATGCACCACACCGTCGATTCGGAAAGCCCAAACCGCGGCCCCGCGAAGGGACGAGAGCAGGACTCGCCTCACCGAGTTGCCGAGCGTATGGCCAAAACCACGCTCGAGAGGTTCGATCACAAATTCCGCCCGGCTCCCATCTTCTGAGGCCTCTGGGACCTTGATGTGTTCGGGCAGTACTAAACCGGTTAAATCAATCTGCACGGGGGTCTCCATTACTTCGAGTAGAGCTCCACGATGAGCTGTTCTTGGACGGCCAGCGGGATATCCTGACGTATAGGATGGCGAGTCATCCGCCCGACACGGTTCTTCTCATCCAGGGCGAGCCACTCCACCAAGGACGGGCGGGTTCTAGCCTCTAAGCTCCCTTGAACCGTGGCCAGATCCTTGGACTTGGCCTTGATGGCCACCTCGTCCCCGGGACCCACCTGGTAGGACGGTACGTCCACCACTCGCCCGTTGATTTCCACGTGGCGGTGCCGAACGAGCTGCCGGGCGGCGCCACGGCTCGGTGCGAAGCCCATTCGGAAAATCACGTTGTCCAACCGGATCTCGAGAGAAATCAACATGTTCTCGCCCGTGATCCCCTCCCGCGCGTTGGCCCGTGCGAACAGGTTCCGAAACTGCTTTTCATGGAGTCCGTAAATCCTCTTCACCTTCTGCTTCTCACGGAGCTGGACAGCGTATTCGGACTGCTTGCGCCGGCGCGCGTGTGCGGGCCCGTGCTGACCCGGGGGATAGGCGCGACGTTCGATGCCGCACTTCTCCGTGTAGCACTTCTGTCCCTTCAAGAAGAGCTTCTGCCCCTCGCGGCGGCAGAGCCGGCAAACTGGTCCTGTGTATCGTGCCATACTGTTCTCTGTTAGACCCGGCGCTTTTTGGGCGGGCGGCATCCATTGTGTGGAAGCGGCGTTACGTCTTGGATCGATTTGATCTGGATACCCGCGGCAGCCAAGGCAGCAATGGCCGACTCGCGCCCGGAGCCAGGCCCCTGAACGCATACATCGACCCGCTTGACACCCAGGGCAAGAGCCTCACGGCCACATTGCTCCGCCGCCACCGTAGCGGCAAAGGGCGTCGATTTCTTGGAGCCCTTGAAACCGGCCTTTCCCGCGCTGCCCCATACCACCGTATTGCCAGCTTTGTCGGTGATAGTGATCAGCGTGTTGTTGAAGGTCGCCTTGATGTGCGCGATCCCTTCGGCCTCGACGACTCTCTTGCTCCGCTTGCGCGGTATTTTCGCATCAGCCACTCAGTACCGTCCTCACTTCCTTTTTGAAACTGCCTTCCAGACCATGAACCCTCAACAGCCTACTTCTTCGGCGGCGCCCTCTTCCCTGCGACCGCCCGTCGCTGACCCTTGTGGGTCCGAGCATTGGTGTGGGTGCGTTGGCCCCGGACCGGAAGGCCACGTCGATGCCGAAGACCCCGGTAGCAGCCGATATCCATGAGGCGCTTGATGTTCATGGACACTTCGGTGCGTAAGGCACCCTCGATCTTGTATTTGCCCTCGATCTCCTGACGAAGTTTGTTCACGTCGTCATCGGTGAGATCGACCGCTCGCCGATCCGGATCCACCCCGGTGTTCTCAAGGATCACTCGTGAACGCGTCGGACCGATGCCGTATAGATAGGTCAAAGCGACCTCAATCCGCTTCTCCTTCGGAAGATCCACACCCGCGATTCGCGCCATACGACCTTCTTCTCAGTTCCCTGGGTAAACCCGCAACGCGGGGTCAAAGCTGTATATGCCAACGGGTTATACCGATGCCCCCGGGGCAGTCTACGTCAGGCTATCCCTGTCTCTGCTTATGCCTGGGATTGCGACTACAAATCACCCGTACGACTCCCCGCCGACGGATGATTTTGCAGTGCTCACAAATCGGTTTGACGCTGCTACGTACCTTCATTTCCCGCACCCCGACGTACGTTTATGGCAGAGCATACAATGATAGTGGAACGATTCATAACCCTCAAGGCGGAGGCCGACAGATCCAAGATTTTCACGCCGGAGCCTCCGCTGGCGCCGCAGTGAGAATTCGGGGTCCGGCCGAGGTCACGGCGACCGTGTGCTCGAAGTGCGCCGACCTTGTCCCATCCCGCGTGACCACCGTCCAGCGATCGTCGAGCGTCTGAATGTCGGGCGTCCCGCAGGACAGCATCGGCTCGATCGCCAATACCATGCCCTCCCGCAGCGCCGGTCCAGTGCCGGAAACGCCAAAGTTGGGCACCTGCGGCGCTTCATGCACTTCGCGCCCCACACCGTGGCCAACCAGATCCCTGATGATGCTCAGGCCCGTCCCCTTCACCCTCGCCACAACGGCCGCACCGATGTCACCGATGGAGCCCTCAAGAACGGCAGCGGACACCGCTCGGTCGAGCGCATCCTCCGTCACCTCCATGAGGTGCAGCTCTCTCTCGTCGATCTCACCAACCGCAAAGGTCCAGGCGGAGTCGGAGCACCAACCGTCCAGCTTGACCCCAACGTCGATCGAGATGATGTCTCCGTCCTCCAGGATGCGGTCGGCCTTCGGGATGCCGTGGACGACCTCCTCATTCAATGACATACAGACGCTCCCCGTAAAACCGTATAGACCCTTGAACGCGGGCACCGCACCGTCATGGGCACGGATGAAGTCGTCCGCGAAGCCATCGAGTTCCAGAGTAGAGATCCCGGGCTGAATCCGTCGGCGGACCTCAACCAGAAAATCGGCGATGATGGCACCGCCGCGTGCAATCACGTCGATCTCGTCCGGAGTCTTCAGGTGTATCATGGGAGCATCAATCCCAAGGCCTTGCGGACGTCACTCTGGACATCCTCCACGCCCTGGTCGCTCTGGACGTGGTGAACCGTGGCATTGCTGCCCTCGTAATAAGCGATCAGCGGCTCCGTCTCTCTGCGGTAGACGTTAAGCCGATTCTGAACCGTGCCGATTGTATCATCAGAACGGTGCACAAGGAGAGTCCCGTCGTTATTACACACGCCCTCCCGTTGGGGCGGATCGAGAAGAGTGTTGTAGACAGATCCACACGACGGGCATGAACGACGACCGGCGATTCTCTGGGTCAACACGTCGTCTCCCGCCTCGAGAACGACGACCTGGTCGATCGCGAGCCCCAGAGCCTGTAGCATCATACTGAATGCCAAGGCCTGCGCTTCCGTCCTGGGAAAGCCGTCGAAGAGAACGCCGGTCCCAGAGGGCAGCGTGGTCAACTTCTCCTTCACCATCTCGATGATGAGGTGATCGGGCACGAGCTCACCAGCGGTCATGTATCCTTGAGCCTGCTGCCCGAGTGCGGTGCCCGCGTCTCTCGCCGCACGCAGAAGATCACCCGTCACCACCCTCTGCCATCCCATCGCATCCGCGAGCAGTAACCCTTGAGTGCCCTTACCGACGCCCGGAGGGCCTAGTAGGATGACATACATACGGAGTCCGTCCGACCGACTATACGTATCGAGACCGGCCACGCATTTTCACGCGGCCCTTCTTCATGAAGCCGTCGTAGTGCCGCAGCAAGAGGTGCTGCTGCGCCTGTTGGACCGTATCGAGTCCCACGCCCACCACGATCAGCAGCCCCGTCCCTCCGAAAAAGAACGTTTGGATGTTGAAGAGGCTGAAAATCCAGAAAGGCACCAAAGCAACGAGCGCCAGATAGACCGACCCCGGCAGTGTGACGCGGGTCAGAACCCGATCGATGTACTCAGCCGTCCGCGCCCCGGGCTTCACACCCGGAATGAAGGCCCCCTGCTTCTTGAGATTTTCGGCCAGATCGACGGGGTTGAAGATGATGGCCGTGTAGAAGTACGTAAAGAAGACGATCAGTAGGCCGTAGGTGATGTAGTAGACCGGGCCGGGTTGAAAGATGTCGGCGACCAGATCTAGGAACCCGCCGGTCTGGCCGGCGAGCTGTGCGATCGTCCCCGGTACGACTATGAAGGACTGAGCGAAAATGATCGGCATGACCCCCGCGGAGTTGACCCGAAGGGGAACGAAGCTCTTCTGTCCTTCACGGATCCGCCCTCGTCCTACCACCTTACGGGGAATCTGAACGGGAATCTTCCGCGCGCCCATCGTCATGGCTACGACAGCCGCTGTAATCCCCACCAGAACGACCACCAGAGCGACGAGCGCGAAGATCTGAATCTGCCCCGCGATGAACGACTCCCACGTCCTCGCCACGGCAGCCGGGAAGCCCTCGATGATGGAGAAGAAGATCAGAAGCGACATTCCATTGCCGATCCCGCGCTCGGTGATCTGCTCACCCAGCCACATCACGAATATCGCGCCCACCGTGAGGGTCACGGTCGTCGTCAAATTGAAGATGAACCCCGGATCGCGCACGGCCCCCGTGGTGTTGAGGAAGGCGGCGTAGCTGAAGCCTTGGATGACACTCAGGATTACCGTCGTGTAGCGGGTCCACTGAGTCAGCTTCTGCCGGCCGTCCTCGCCCTCCTTCTGCATCTTCTCCACGGTGGGGAAGACGGCAGCCAGCAACTGAAACATGATGCTGGCCGAAATGTACGGCATGATCCCCAGGGCCAAGATTGTCGCCCGGCTCAAGCCCCCGCCCACGAACATGTCGTAGATGCCCAGAATCCCACCCTCGAGCGCTCCAAACTGCTGGCGCAGAATTCCCACGTCCACACCGGGCACGGTGATATGCGCACCGACCCGATAGATCAGCAGAATGAACAGCGTAAAGAGGATCTTCTCTTTGAGCTCCGGAACCCGGAAAAGATTCGGGATCGGGTTAGCCATCGTTCTCCGCTTCTGCCGGTTCCTCAGGCGGTTCTACATCTTCGGCGACCTCGGGAGAATCTGCGTCCGCCACGGCCGTAGGCGCATCCTCTGCCACCTCCTCCGCAGGCGAATCCGCGGCCGCCGCCGCAGGTGGATCTGCAGCCACCGTCGGACCCAGCGTAGTGATACTCCCGCCGGCTGCCTCGATCTTGGCCGCTGCACCTCCGCTGAACTTGTGCGCTTCCACTGAGTACGCTTGGCTCACCTCGCCCATGGCAAGCAACTTGATCAAGCCCTTCACGGAGCGGATCAAGCCCGCGTCCTTCAGCGTTTGAGCATCGACGGTGGTGCCCTCCACGCGGGCCAGGTCCCCCACGTTTACGATCTGGTAAACGTGGCGCTTGCGTGGTGTGAACCCGCGCTTCGGAATGCGGCGCTGAAGAGGCATCTGACCGCCCTCGAAGCCCGGCCGGATCGAGCCGCCACTTCGGGATTTTTGCCCATTCTCGCCTCGTCCGGCGGTCTTGCCATTTCCGGATCCCGGGCCTCGGCCCTTGCGCTTGTTGGTCCGGCGGGACCCGGCGGCGGGCCGTAGTTCGTGTAACTCAGCCATTACTCAATCTCATTGACTTGAACGAGGTGGTGGACCTGCCGCAACATGCCCCGAATCGCCGGGCCATCGTCGTGGACCACCGTCTGCTGGTGCTTCTTGAAGCCGAGCGCGGCCAGTGTACGGCGATGCTTGAACTTCCGCCCCAGACCACTGCGCACCTGTGTGATGGCAAGCTTCTTAGCCATTGTCGGCGGTCCCTAGAATAACCTCCACCGACACACCGCGTTCCCGTGCAGCTTGCTCAGCCGTGACCAGGTTCGTGAGACCGTCCATCGTGGCACGGACCACATTGATCGGGTTGTTGCTACCCAGGCTCTTGGTAAGGATATCCTTGATCCCCACCCCCTCGAGTACCGAGCGAACCGGCCCACCGGCGATGACGCCAGTTCCGGGAGCTGCCGGACGCAGCATGACACGGCCCGCACCCCACCGGCCAACGATCTCATGCGGGATGGTCCCGTTCTGGACGGGAATCTCCACCATTCCCCTCTTGCCCTTCTCGAACGCCTTTCGGATGGCCTCCGCGACCTCATTCGCCTTCGCGAGCCCGATGCCGACGCGGCCCTTCTGGTCTCCAACGGACACCAGCGCAGTAAAGGAGAATCTGCGGCCACCCTTTACCACCTTGGCCACCCGGTTGATATGGATCACGTTCTCCGAAAACTCGGATTCGCGCGCGCGGCCCTGTTTGCGTTTCTGGTCCTTCGCCATCAGAACTTCAATCCTCCCTCTCGGGCGCCCTCTGCGAAGGCTTTCACCCGGCCATGATACTGGTATCCCCCTCGATCGAACACGACGGCTTCCACGCCAAGGGCTTTGGCCCGATCGGCGAGAATCTTGCCGGCGGCTCTGGCCCGCTCGACCCTCGCGTTCTGACTCTCAGCCTTGAAGTCGGAGAGATCGGCACAGAGGGTGGAAAGACCCACCAGCGTCCGTCCCACATCGTCATCGATGACCTGACCCTCGAAATTCTTCAGTGAACGGAACACCACGAGCCTCGGTCGGCCCGCGGTGCCCCAGATCTTCTTACGAACGCGGGCATGCCGTCTTTTGCGCTGACCTTCGCGTGTGTTTATTTTCTTGTTCCTCATCGTCCTACCTCAAGAAGGCTGTTGAAGAAGTACAGTTGGTGCGTTGCGGATGCCACGGTCCCAGCTCCTAGGCGGAGCGACAACGCCATAGCATTCGCTATGGCTAGGAACTCCAACAACGGAGATGGGGTGGTGCCACCGCAACCCCTCAACACGTAAGGTCATATCTTCATAGTCGTGGGCACAGTGCGGTTGTGCGGTTGGGATCCTGCGTCTCTCCTCCTCGTTCCTTGTCTGAACGCGCACAAGCTCCCTGTGCGCGACCCGCTGTACTTCTTCAACAGCCTTCAAGCTCCTGCCGTCTTACCGGCTTTACGCCGTACGTGTTCGCCCCGGTAACGAATCCCCTTGCCCTTGTACGGCTCAGGTGGACGGAAGGAGCGGATCACGGCGGCCGCCTGGCCCACTTTCTGTTTGTCGATCCCTGTGACCACAATCGTGGTCTGATCGGGGAGTTCCAAGCTCACCCCGTCCGGAGCCGGATACTGAATCGTGTGCGACAACCCAAGGTGCAATTCGATACCCGAGCCCTTTTGCATGGCACGATAACCCACGCCTTGAATCTCGAGCGTCTTGCTGAACCCCGTCATGACACCCTCGACCATGTTTGCGATCAACATTCGGGTCAGGCCGTGCAGAGCCCGGTGCTGGGGCTCATCCGACGCCCTCGTCACTGTGACCACTCCGTCGTCCATGGTCACCGTGATGTCCGGGTGCGCGTCGAAGGAGAGCTCGCCCTTCGGACCCTTCACGAGCACTCCCTGCCCGTTGAGGGTCACGTCGGCCCCTTGGGGGACTTCAATCGGTTGTTTACCAATCCGCGACATCAGCTATCTCGTTCTCGCTCAGTTCCAGTTTACCAGACGAGGGCCATGAGTTCTCCGCCAACGCCCTGCTTACGAGCCACCCGATCCGACATAAGGCCTTGCGACGTCGAAAGGATGGCCATCCCCAGTCCATTCCGAACCCTTGGAATCTCGCCGACGGACACATAGCGTCTCCGCCCCGGACGAGAAACCCGCTTCAGGTGCCGGATGACAGGCCCCCCCTCGTGATACTTCAGATAAACACGAAGCACCCCGAATCGGCCGTCATCCAAGATCTTGAAGTCATAGATGAAGTGGTTGTCCTTCAGTAGGTCGGCGACCCTGGTCTTGAGCTTCGAGACCGGCATATCCACCCACTTGTGCCCTGCGCTTCCGGCATTCCGGATACGCGTGAGCATATCCGCGATCGGGTCAGTCATCATAGTTCGATTCGATCCTTTACCAGCTTGATTTCCGGACGCCCGGAATTTCACCCTGAAGCGCCTTTTGGCGGAAACAAATACGGCAGATTCCAAACTTCCGGATGAACGCACGGGGGCGTCCGCACCGGTTACAACGATTGCGGTGCCGGCCCGGAAATTTGGGCTTGCGATTGTTTCTTTCGATCAGAGCTTTCCTGGCCATCGATTTTCCCTATCCGTGTTAGTTGGTGGTCTGCTCAATCACAACCGGAATCTCTCCCTGGAAGGGAAAGCCCATCGCCCTGAGCAGAGCCAGCGCTACGTCGTCTTTGTCCGTGTTCGTGACAACGGTGATGTCCATGCCGTGGATCTGACCGACTTTGTCGAAGTCGATCTCTGGAAAAATGATCTGCTCCCGAATCCCCATCGTGAAGTTGCCACGGCCGTCGAAGGATCGTGTACGCAGCCCGCGAAAATCTCGGACACGGGGGATGGCCACGCTTACGAGACGATCCAGGAACTCGTACATCCGGCTCTTCCGAAGCGTCACCGATGCGCCGATTGGCATTCCTTCACGCAACTGGAAGTTCGAAATAGACCTCCGGGCTCTCGTCACCACGGCTTTCTGTCCCGTGATCACGCCCAATTCATCAACCACGGCGGTCAGAAGCTTGGCGTTCTTTGACGCCTCACCCACACCGACGTTCAGAACCGCTTTCTCGATCTTCGGGATCTGGTTCGGGTTACTCCACTGGAATTGCTCAGCCAACTTGGGCCGCGCGTATTCTTTGTAATGTCTCAGTAGTCTGGGTTCCATCTTCCTACACTCCCAACTTCGGTTTAGGGAGAGGATTACCGGTTTTCACGGCGATCCTCTCCTTGGCACCATCAGCCTCTGTCCGAATCCGAATCCGAGTCGCCTGACCCCCAGCGGGGTCCACCAACATGACGTTGGAGACGTGAATCGGCGCCTCGAACGTCATGATTCCACCCTCAGGATTCGCCTCGCTGGGTCTCTCATGACGTTTCCGCATGTTCACGCCCTCCACGACCACACGCTGCTTGGAAGGAATTACGCTGAGTACCGGCCCTTCCATGTCGCGAAAGTTGCCTCGAATGACCCGGACACGATCCCCCTTCACGATGCTCAAAGACGACTTTTTCTTGGCCATCAAAGCACCTCCGGAGCCAATGACACGATTTTCATATAGCGCTTCTCACGAAGCTCACGGCCTACCGGGCCGAAGATGCGCGTTCCCCGAGGCTCTCCCTGGGGCGTGAGCAGCACCGCCGCGTTGTCGTCGAAACGGATATAGGTCCCGTCCCTCCGCCTCACTTCCTTGGCGGTCCGCACGATTACGGCCTGTGTCACTTCGCCCTTCTTCACGGGTGAGTTCGGAATAGCGTCTTTGACGGTCACGACCACCACATCGCCGACACTCGCGTATCGGCGCTTCGAGCCGCCCAGAACGCGGACACACAATGCGCTCTTGGCTCCTGAGTTATCGGCAATCTTGAGCATCGATTCCTGCTGAATCATCTCGACCTAATCCTTTTACTCAGAGCGCTCGAGCAGCCCTAGAACACGCCACCGCTTAGTTTTCGAGAGCGGCCGTGTTTCGGTAATCCGAACCACATCACCCGTCTTATATTCGTTGCTCTCGTCATGCGCCCGGTATTTCTTGGTCTGCTTTACCTGCTTCGTGTAGAGCGGATGGGCAAACTGCCGCTCTACCAAGACCGTCACCGTCTTGTCATTCTGATCGGACACCACCACTCCAGTCCGAATCTTGCGCCGCAGCCGCCCTCCGCCCGGCTCCTGCCCTTCGGCCTGCTCGACTTTGATCTGCTCAGGTTCAGTCTGCTCGACCTCAGCCTGCTCAGCCGTCTCAGATGTTTCTTCTGTCATGGTTATTCCGCTTGCTCCGCCGACTCAGACGTCTCCGTCTCGGACCCATGGGACGTCTCCGTCCCTGAAGTCTCTAACGTCTCAGAAAGCTGTCGCTCCCGAAGGATTGTGTTCAGGCGCGCAACGTCACGCCGAATGTGCTTGACCATCTTGGGATTCTCAAGTTGCATCGTGCCCTTCCGAAAGCGGAGGCGAAATCTTTCCTCCCTCAGCTCTTCGAGCCGTGCCCGGATCTCGACATCGTCCCAATCGCGAATTTCTGACGCCTTCATCATTTCCTCACTAACCGAGTTGCCGCTCACGAGAGACGAACTGCGTGGCCACCGGCAGCTTGGCCGCCGCCAACTCCATGGCCCGCCGCGCCTGCTCCTCGGGCACGCCCTCGAGCTCGAACATCATCCGGCCGGGCTTGACAACGGCCACCCAACCCGCAGGATTGCCCTTTCCCTTCCCCATGCGAGTTTCCGCGGGCTTGGATGTGATCGGCTTGTCGGGGAAAATCCGGATCCAAACCTTCCCGCCACGCTTCATGTGACGGGTCATCGCCACACGGGCGGACTCGATCTGTCGGCTCGAAATCCAGCCGCATTCCGTGGCCTGGAGACCGTATTCACCGAAAGAGACCTTATTGCCACGATAAGCCTTACCACGCATCCGGCCCTTGTGGATCTTGCGGTGCTTTACTCGTTTGGGCGCTAACATTCTCTATTCCTCTCCGTCAGGACCCGGTGGAGTACGTGCGCCCACGGCGCTCTTCCACCACTTCACCGGTGAAGATCCAGCACTTCACCCCGACGACCCCGTACGTCGTTGACGCGTGAATCTGCGCGTAGTCGATGTCCGCGCGGAGCGTGTGCAACGGCACACGTCCCTCGTTGTATCCCTCAGTTCGCGCGATCTCCGCACCACCCAACCGTCCTGCACACTGAATCTTGATGCCTTCCGCCCCACCCCGAATCGCCGACTGGACGGCTCGTTTCATCGCTCGCCGGAAGGAGATACGCTGCCGTAGCTGGTGGGCCACGTTCTCAGCCACCAGGCGAGCGTCGATCTCAGGACGCCGAATTTCCTCCACATTCACTGAGATGTCTGCGTTGATGACCAGCGCCAACTCGTCCCTCAGCTTGTCGACCTCAGCACCACGCTTGCCGATGACGACACCGGGGCGGGCGGTGAAAAGCGTCACGACGATCTTCGACGGCTTTTGCTCGATCTCCACCTTGGACAAGGCCGCGTGCGCCAGGCGCTTCTCGAGGTACGTGCGGATTTTTTCGTCTTCCTGAAGCATGCGAGGAAAATCGCGCTCGGCATACCAGCGAGATCTCCAATCCTTGACGATGCCAAGTCGGAATCCCAACGGGTGAGTTTTTTGTCCCATGCTATTCCTCAGTGTCTACGACAACTGTGATGTGGCTCGTCCGCTTCCGGAGGGGAGCGGCCCGACCCATGGCCGCCGCTCTCCAGCGCCTTTGCGTCGGTCCCTCATCGACGAACGCCGTCGCTACCTTCAATTCGTCGACGTCGAGGACGTCCCCCGAATCCTGCGCTCTATTCTGGGCATTCGCCACGGCGGATCGGAGTGTCTTTCCGACCGGATCCGCCGCCGCCTTCTTCGAAAACTGAAGAATCGCGTAAGCCTCGTTCACGGACTTTCCGCGGATCTGGTCCACCACCAGGCGGACCTTCCGAGGACTCATTCCTACCTGCCGAGCAATCGCCTTGGCCTGCATTTGCATGCTCCCGCTACTCTATCCTGGACCGCTTGTCGGAAAGCTTTCCACCGTGACCCCTGAACAGGCGCGTCGGGGAGAACTCTCCGAGCTTGTGGCCGACCATGTTTTCCGTGATGTACACGGGAATAAACTTGTTGCCGTTGTGCACCGCGATCGTGTGCCCCACGAAGTCCGGAGAAATCGTGGACGACCTCGCCCAGGTCTTGATGACATTCTTCTCATTGCGGTCGTTCATGGCATCGACCTTCGCAAGTAGCTTGTCATCGATGTATGGGCCCTTCCTGACACTACGCGGCATAGAATCGCCCTCTGCTCAAAACCGTTGAGACTAGTTTCATGATTGCGTCGCCTTACCCCGCTTGCGTCCGCGGACGATGTGCTTGTTCGACTGTTTCTTCCTATTTCTCGTCTTCTTGCCCTCACGCTTGCCCCACGGCGTTACCGGAGGCCGGCCACCTGAAGCGCGCCCCTCACCACCACCGAGCGGATGGTCCACCGGGTTCATCGCCACTCCCCTAACCTTCGGCCGGCGGCCCCGCCAGCGGTTGGCTCCCGCCTTGCCGATATTCTGCAGGTTGTGCTCTATGTTGCCGACTTGTCCGATCGTGGCCAAACAGGTCTGGAGTACCTGCCGCACCTCGGTCGAAGGTAGGCGGAGGGCGACATATTTCCCCTCCTTGGCAACCACTTGCACACCCGCACCGGCGGAGCGCCCCATCTGGCCGCCCTTGCCCGGTTTGAGCTCAATATTGTGCACCACCGTACCGAGAGGAACGTTGGCCAGCGGAAGCGCGTTGCCCACCAGAACGTCGGCATCCGGGCCCGACATTATGGCGGTACCGACCTGTAGCCCTCGCGGGTGAAGAATGTAACGCTTCTCGCCGTCCGCATAATGGACGAGGGCGATGTTTGAACTGCGATTCGGATCGTACTCGATCGCCGCGATCTTCCCCGGAACGCCAAACTTGTCGCGGCGAAAGTCGATGCGCCGGTAACGCCGTTTGTGTCCGCCTCCCCGCCTGCGAGACGTCACCCGACCGTGATGGTTGCGGCCACCTGATTTCGACGCGCCCTTGAGAAGCGACTTCTCCGGAGCCTTCTTCGTCAGTATGTCTGAGTTGTCGACGATGGAGCGGAAACGAGTCCCCGGCGTCATCGGTTTGAATTTCTTGATTGCCATTGGTGTTATCCGACCTCATAGAACTCGATGTGGTCACCCTCGGCCAACTGAACGACGGCCTTCTTGAAGGCCGCGCGTCGCCCGATCTTCGGGTTCCGGGACAGCCGCCCCATCAGTGCCCGCTTCACCTTGCCGCGATACTGCATCGTTCGTACGTCGCTCACCTTCACGTCCCAGATGCCCTCGATCGCCCTCGATATTTCGATCTTGTTGGCTTTCCGGTTCACGATGAATGTGTAGATGTTGTCATTTTCGATTGCGTCCGCCGACTTTTCCGTCACAACCGGCGCATAGATCACATCATAGACGTCGCTCATCGTCGCCCCCCCAGGAGGCCGCCTACTGAAGAAGTGGGGCGAGCCCCGCTAGGAGCGCCACGGGGCCAGATCCTAGGCGGAGCTCCGCATGCATAGCTTAAGCTACGGGAAGGAGCTCCAACAACGGAGATGGCCCCGTGCCGCCCTAACCCGTAGGGCGAAGGGGGTTTGCGGGACCATACTGCGTCTCTCCTCCTCGCCGTAGCTCTGCTACGCCTCGTCGTCGTTCCTTGTCTGATCTCCGCAAGACCCCTTCGCGCGGCCGCACCCCACTTCTTCATTAGGCCTCCTAGTCCTTCTTGCCCTTGGCCGAGCCCGAAAGCTCGCCCAAGCGAGCCTCGTAGTGGGCCTGGGCCGTCTTCCGTGAATCCCGCACCATCAACGTCTTGATATCGGACGCCTTGTCGAACTGAGTCAGGAATTTCGCCATGTCACCCACCTTGGGTAGCTTGACGGTCGAAAGATCCAGCTCACTCGCGGACGCCGCCGAAGACTTCGGCGCAGCCTTCTTCTTGGGTGTCGCTTTTGCGTCGGGCGCTGCCTTGGGCGCCGCCTTTGCTTTGGCTTTGGCCTGGGACTTAGCCTTGACGGCGACCTTCCGTCCCGGCTGGACTTCAGCCTTGGCCGTCACCTCCGTGACCCTCCTGGACTTCTGGTCGTGGCCCGGCCTCGCCTTCTTTCGCTCCGCCTGTGCCTCCTCGGCGGCCCTTTGCGTTTCCCTTACCGCAGGCTCACCCCGCGACCGCGATTCAATCCCAGATTTTTGCGCCTTGGACGGCTCGGCGCCATCCAACGCGGCTTTCTCAATGACGAGAATGTTGGCCCAGAGAATGTCGTAGGCGGATTCCTCACCGAAGGGCCGCACTACGACCGCCGGGAGGTTCCGTGACGAAAGGTAGACGTTCTGCTTTGCGCCCTCGGTAAGGACAAGCACCTTTCCCTCGACCCCGAGCTTCCCGAGCATTTCCACGAGATTCTTGGTCTTGGGCGTGTCGTACTCGAGCGAATCCACCAAGATCACCCGGTCACCCTGAGCCCTGGAATTGAACGCGGATCGCCGGGCCATGGCACGGACCTTTTGAGGGACGCGCTGCCGCCACGAATGTGGAATGGGGGGAAACGCGATCCCGCCACCTTTCATCTGCACGGCGCGAATCGTTCCTTGGCGAGCCCGCCCAGTCCCCTTCTGCCTGAACGGCTTGCGGCCCCCGCCCTTGACCTGGCCCCGGGACTTGGCCGAAGCCGTGCCCTGGCGCTGATTCGACAGGTAAGCCTTGATCACCTGGTGCAGTACATCTTCGTGGACGACGCCATCGAAGAGCCATTCGGGGAGAGCCTGAGCCTTCCCCTGTGAACCGTCGTTCTGGTAGTAGCGTGCTTTAAGCATTCGTCATTTCTGGATCAACAGATAGCTATTTCTGGACCCCGGTACCCCACCCCGGATGAAAAGGAGATTCCGCTCCAGGTCCACTCTCACGACTTTCAGATTGCCGATGGTGGCACGAACCCCACCCATACGGCCCGGTAGTTTCTTGCCCTTGATCACCCGGGACGGATCAGTACCTGGCCCGATCGACCCCGGAGTTCGGGACATCGGATGTCCGTGTGAAGCGGGACGCCCCGCGAAGCCCCAGCGCTTCACTACACCCTGAAAACCCTTTCCCTTAGTGGTTCCTACCACGCTCACGGTGTCGCCGGCCCCGAAGACCTCGACGGTGATGGCCTGCCCGACCTCATATTCATCGCCGTCCGAGATGTCGAACTCCCGAACGAGAGAAGGGGCAACGTCAACGCCTGCCTTGGCGGCATGCCCCTTTTCGGCCTTGCTGGCCCGTTTGTCCTTCTGGGCACCAAAACCCAACTGGACGGCAAAGTAACCGTCGGTTTCCGCGGTCTTGATCTGAAGCACCGGGCATGGCCCCGCCTCCACGACCGTCACCGGAACCGCGGCTCCTTCGTCATCGAAGATCCGGGTCATCCCGATTTTTTTTCCAATTAATCCAGCCATCACTCAGTCCTGTTTCCTAATCGACCTTGATTTCGACATCCACACCGGCCGGCAGATCGAGCTTGGTAAGCGCGTCAACGGTCTGCGCTCGGCTATCTACGATGTCGATGAGGCGCTTGTGCGTTCTCAGTTCGAACTGCTCACGGCTCTTCTTGTCGATGTGGGGCGAGCGAAGCACCGTCCATCGCTCGCGCCGCGTCGGCAGAGGAATGGGACCACGCACGGTGGCGCCTGTCTTCTGCGCCGTGCGCACAATGTCAGCCGCGGTCTGGTCCACGATCCAATGGTCGAAGGCCTTGAGCCTGATCCGAATTCTGTCTGCCATATCTTCCTCTTATTGCGGGGCGCATGGCACCGCTTGCGTTCTGGTGCGGCCCGCGGTGAGCGCCTACTCCCCGTTCTTCGCATCATCTGCTTCTGACGGG
>Ga0310121_10000489_pt1 | contig 43531 bp, 42 predicted proteins | sample CB27_Tmax_986_MG_FD_203504 | JGI IMG/M metagenome (GOLD analysis project Ga0310121, IMG submission 203504) | Marine microbial communities from Western Arctic Ocean, Canada - CB27_Tmax_986 | ecosystem: Environmental > Aquatic > Marine > Oceanic | place: Canada: Western Arctic Ocean | collected... | reverse complement strand
TGCCCTGCTCCTGTGCGCAGGATCCTCTCGAGGTCCTTGGGATCGACCGATACCGCAATCGAATCGAGACCGCTCCCATACACAATGGCCGGAATTCGACCGCTAGCTCGCGTGCGCCGATTCGCGTTCTTCCCGAATTCCTGTCGAATCTCGGCATCAACCGTCACTTCTGCCATTTGCTTCGAACCTCCCCTCGCCTCAAAATGGCGAGGTACTTAGTACACCGTTTCATAAATACGGCAACGTTTGTGGCGAGCGCGACGGGTCGAGTTCGCGAAGCGCCGCCGAACGCCATGCCTTGCCATAGTGGAGAAGGCGCGACAAAGAAATCGGCCCGTCCCGTCGCCACCCGGAGGGCAGATGAGGCTTGCGGACGATCTCTGCGTTGGTCGTCGTCGAAGATGGCCAGGCATCGTCTTCCTCCTCCTGCCTTGATCTCGCCTCGCAAGCCCCATCTGCAAACGTTACCGTATTTATGAAACGGTGTACTTAGTTTACAAAGAGTCTGCTCACTGAGCTCTCTTCGTGAATCGACTTGATCGCCTCTCCCAACAGGGGCGCTACGCTCAGGACTTTGAGCTTGGAAACCTTCTTTTGCTCCGACAAGAAAACGCTGTTGGTCACAATCACCGCTTCAAACTCCGACGCCATCAGTCTCTCGACGGCCGGGCCCGAGAGGACGGCGTGGCTGGCCACCGCGAACAGCCTCCGTGCCCCTTGGCGCCGCAGCGCTTCCGTGGCGCGCACCATGGAACCCGCGGTATCAATCATATCGTCTACGATAATTAAGTCTTTGTCCTCGACGTCCCCGACAATATTCATGACTTCGGCTTCGTTTTCATCGATCCGCCGCTTGTCGATAATTGCCAGGTTTGCGCCCAGGCGCTTGGCATAGAAACGTGCCCGTTCAACACCTCCAGCGTCCGGTGAAACCACAGTCAGGTTCTCGAGGTTCAACTCCTTGAGATACTCGAGTATTACTGGGGTCGCGAACAAATGGTCCACGGGTATGTCGAAGAACCCTTGAATCTGCCCCACATGCAGATCCAAGGTTAGCAGCCGGTGCGCCCCGGCCGCCGACAGCAGATCCCCAACCAGCTTGGCCGAGATCGGGACTCGAGGTTTGTCTTTGCGATCCTGGCGCCCGTAGCCGTAGTACGGAAGCACGGTGGTAATCCTCTGGGCTGAGGATCGCTTGAAGGCATCCACCATGATGAGCAGTTCCATCAGATTCTCGCTGACGGGAGGACAGGTCGGTTGGACCAGGAAAACGTCCTTGCCCCGAACATTCTCCAATATCTGGAAGTTGACCTCGCCGTCGCTGAAACGGGTAAGCTTGACTTCGCCCAGGGACACTCCCAGGTATTGGCAGATCTGCTGGCACAACGCTGGATTGGCGCTGCCTGAGAAAACGCTATAGTCCGACATGAGAGCTTGGACTCGTGCTGCGCCCTTCTGATTCGATCAACGGCTCGACCACGTCATCACGGTTATGAAAGATCCACACTGCCAAAGGCTCATGCAGCCGAACGCAAACCTGCCTTATGCAAGATCGCCCGGTATCGCCTTCGAGAAATCGTTTCGCAGGGAAAGACTTCGCCCCACTTTTCCAGCGAATCCTTGCTCGACTCGGACCAGCCCGGGGGCTTTCCCACTCCCATTAAGGTCGAACCGCTGCCACAAAGCATAACCCGCTCACATCCCACAACGCGGAGCGCTTCGGCCGTCTCTCTTAGGAACGAATATCGCTCGAACAGGGCGGTCTCAAAGTCGTTTTCGAGAAAGCCCCAAATCCTTCCGGTGCCTAAGGCGCAAAAGCGTTGGATTGTAGTCTCGACAGGGTCCTTTGTCAATACCTCCTGGCCCGTCCAGCGACCCCAGTCCTTAAACTGATAAGCATCTCGAGTAGAGATCGAGCGCCTCGGGAAGAGCAGGATAAGATCTTCCCTCCCAATAGGATCCGGCAAGGGTGAGACGATCTCACCCCTTCCTTCTCCGAGGGCCATTCCCCCCACCAGAAAGAAGGGCACGTCGGAACCCAGTTTCTCCGCCAAGGCGGAGAGCTCTCTATTTGACAGGCCGCAGTTCCAGAGCTGGTTCAGCCCCAGCAAAGAGACCGCGGCGTTGCTAGAGCCTCCCCCCAGTCCGGCACCGACTGGAATCCGCTTGCGCAGAAGAAAACGAACCCCCTTCTGGGATCGGCCCGTAGCCTCTCGCAGGAGCTCGGCAGCCCGGCAGACCAGATTGGAAGGGTCGGCGGGTATCGGGTACCCCTGAACCTCCAAAGTGATAGTTGCATCACGGGTCGCAGTCAGAGAGATCTCGTCTCTCAGGTCCACCGTCTGATAGAGGGTGCGCAGCTGGTGGAACCCGTCCTTCCGACGGCCAAGGATCTTTAGAATCCAGTTGACCTTGGCAAAGCAAGGCAGCGTTAGTTGTCTCAAGAAAATTCGTTATTTAACCGGATGGATCGGTCAGAGGGCCTAGGGAGAGAGACGCTCCTTCAGCTGGGCTAGTTTTTCGACGACTCTCGCATGCTCATCATCAGCTGCAATGGCCACCGCCTGCTCATAGTACTGGCGAGCCTTTTGGTACTGGCCCAATTCGAGGTAGAGATCTCCCAGGTGATCGTAAATTGTTGGATCATCCGTAAGCTCTGCAGCTTTTTTCAGATTGGTCTCTGCCAGGTCAAGCTGCTTGAGCTTGAAATAGACCCAGCCCAGACTGTCCAGGTAGGCCCCATTGTAGGGATCTACTTCGACCGCCCTTGTTATGTAATCGCGCGCCTCCTGGAGGCGAATACCTCGGTCGGCGAACATGTAGCCCATATAGTTCAGCACACCGGCATGCTCGGGGTTGGCCCGAAGGATCTTCTGGAACTCGGCTTCGGCATCCTGAACCTTCTCTTGTCGCTCGTAGATTGCCGCAAGCTGGAACTGAATTGCCTGGCTTTCGCGTTTCTGTGCCAGTCCCTCTTTCACTACTTCTTCGGCGTCGCCATACTTCTTGTGATCCATGTAAAGTTGGCTCACCGTCAAGTAAAGTAGTTCGAAGTCACGCTCCGGATTCAGATTCTCTCTCAGCAGCTCCACGCCGGCTTCAACCTGACCAGCGAACGAAAGCATCTGTGCTCGAGTCATCACAACGAATGCATTGTCGGGATACCGGGCCAAGAGGTCCTTGGTTAAGCGATTGGCCTCTTCGATGTGTCCCGCATCCTTGAGCGCGTAGATGAGACGCCGCCTGGAATCCGGATCATCTGTATTCGCTTCATCGACTTGGCGAAAAAGCTGCACAGCCTTTTCGAATTGGCGCATGTCCTGATAGAGAAGACCTAGATGGGTCTTGAACAGGTCTACGAAACGGTCTGTCCCATTCGATTCGACCAGTGCGATCAGATCTTCGAACCGTTTTGCGGCTTTTTTCCGCTGCCCCAACCCTCCTAGCGTTCGCGCTAACTCATACTTCGCTTCCATGTGGTCGACGTCATCCTTCAAAACCGTCAGGAAGACTTCGGCAGCCTCGCTAAACTTCCTCTGTTCCTTCAGTGCTTTGCCTAGTTCGACCCGCACTTCTACGTTCTGGGGGTAGCGCGCAGCCGCCTCTCGTAGCAGGCTGACTGCCTCCGGGTAACGCCCCAGTCTGATCAGCAGAGTACCGAGTTGGAATTGCGATTTCGGGTTCGGCTTGTTACGTAGTGCTTGTCGGTAGGTCTCAACTGCCTCGTCGAAGCGCTCTTTCTGTTCGTACAGGCTCGCCAACATGTTCAAACTGTCGGCCTGGTCCGCTCGGATCCTCAAAGACTTCTCTAGCACGTGGATGGCTTCATCGACCTTCCTCACCGCTACCAGAGCAGTGGCGCGAAGAAAATGGCCCTCCACCAGCCCCGGACGTATATCGGTCAAGCGCTCGAAGACCTGGGCAGCTTTAGAATAATCTTGTTGTTCGAGATATATCTTGCCCAGATAATAGAGGGCTTCATCGTGATCCGGCTCCAATTCGACTACACGCTCGAACTCCGCGACCGCCTTCTGAGCCAGACTGCCCTGACCTCCACCCTGATAGACATAGTACATCTGTCCTAGAAAGAAATGCGCCTCACTGCTTTGAGGATCCAACTCAACCGCCTTCTGTCCCTCCTGGACGGCCCGCGAGATTTCTCCAGCCCTCACCAGACTGCCAGCGAACTCAATCCGAAGCTCGGTACTCTCGCCATCCAAAGCAATCGCCTTTTCAAACTCGGCGATAGCGTCTCCATACTCCTTGTTCAGTACATGGAGCTTGGCGAGGCTGAAATGGTAGTAGGAATTGCCCAGGTCGCGGCTTAAGGCTTGTGCGAGGCCGACCTGAATCAGGAGCGCTGGAAGGATTACTGCTAGAATTCTCATATAGATCTTCTTCGCCATCTGTTACAACTTATTCAACTTTTCATATTATCCCAAACTCCGAGCGTTTGCAGCCACCCCGCTTTGCTGGATTATCTAGGAAGAAACCTCTCTGACGAAGCCAACAGTCTTCCCCTTCGACATTCGCCAGTTTGGTTCTGCGGTTTTAGCGGTTACCTCCTCCAGCACAAGGAAATTTCGAATCATAGACCCCAGAACACCGAGCAAGCGAACTCCGAAGTGAAATCCGGTATCCAGCAGGAAGGACACTCTGAGCAGTCAAATCAAAGCCCAGAGCTCAGCGGTTGTGCGGGGACCGCCGACATCATGTTGAGAGCATCGGAGAAAATGAGCTCAAGCACGATGATAGGCTGATCGGACACGATCTTGGCATAACCAGTGGCTAGGGCAGGCAAACCAGGGATCAGCTCACTCAACAGTTTCACTTCTCGATGTCCGGGTGCCAAGCTAAGGTGCTTCTGGCCGACCTGATCGCCCTGGGAAGTGTAGATGCCGATTTCGACCTCTGCGGTGCCCTCCGCTCCCGGGTAAAGCACTGCCATCCCAGTAGAGAAGCCCTTGCCGTTGTTAAGGTGAGCTAACGCATAGGCTTTCTTGGGCGATGATTCTGCTGGAATCGCACTCATGGCGAGTCCGGAAAACACCTGCAGTTCGGCGCTCCCAACAATACCCGCTCCACTGCTCTCGATCTCCAGCCAGCCGCTGATGGAGACGCCCCGGTCCACCAGGCCGGGGAAGAGGTCGGTCAGTTCCCTACGAAATCCCTGACGGTTCGTGAGAGCAATGGGTTCCGCTGTGGCCACCACAGATCCCTGGTCGTCTTTGAAAGCGACCTCGACCGTAGTGGTTCCGGCTCCGAAGTAGAGGAGGGTGACGGCAGTCGAGGTCCCTCCGAAGGCCACGGCCTGGGGCAAATAAAGCCTCTTTGCTGGAACGACTTCGGGACCATTCACCGCTATTCCGTTCAGAGAGGCCAGACGCTCCCCGTCGAAGTAGCGTTCGAACGCCACGATACCTTCGGGAACCTCCATCACAACGTACCCCCCGTCGAAACCCTCGAATGCGTCGTCGCTAAAAAAGCCGTTCGGCCCCTTCAGCGCAGCGTTGGTTACGACGCCTCCAAAACCCAGCTTTGTCGTCTGCTCCAGAATCTCGCCATCATAGTTGAGGAGTGTCAATAACACATCAGTCCCAGTGATGTTGGGGCTCAGGGCGATGATTTCAGTCTGGAATTCTCCGTCGATTCGAATCCACGGTATCACTACCAGCTGTGCGGTCTCGGTGGCGAGCAGACCTCCATCGAGCCTGTTCTGGAGACGGTCACCCGTCATGAAGAAACCCACGACATCCTTCTGGTCAACGTCCATGTGGATCCAGCCTTCGAAGGTCGAGTCCACGGGCTGGGCCTCAGTCAGCAGTCTTGCCGTAGTGGCGAACTGCTGCCCCGGAGCCAGTGGGGTCCTCTTGGGGCTGGGGCCGAATTCGATCACATCCTCGGTAGCGGTCAGATCCTGCAATCGTATTCCGCCATTGTTGAAATGTCTGGTATCGAGCCCCGCCTCAGCGTCAGAAAGATTGGCCATCGCGATTCCGGTAAACCAGGTCGCATTGCTCACCATGCGAGGTACAAAGGAGCTATAGCTAGGGCCGACCAGGTCAATGGTGCTCGAGTTGAAGTTGAGAACCGTCATCACTTCCCCGTCTGGCGTTAAAGCAACCTCCAGGGGAGCGGCGGAGAAGGAAGGCCTGGAATCCTCATCCGCACCGTGCAGCTTCTGACCCACCAGCACCGGTCGAGGAAACTCAAAGGTCCTGAGGTCCATCTTCAGAACAACGTCATCGATCGGCGCCCCCACGAACAGGAACTTCCCATCTAGCGAAAAGGCAGGTCGCGAGCTGGGCCGAAACTCCGAAATCTGGGGTGTGAGGCGGACCGCATCGAGCAAATCCACATCGATGGTGCCATCTGGCCCAGGAACTGGGAGCGGCACCAGATCCACATCCAGGGTGCTGATAACAACAACCAACTTGCCGTCCGGACTCAAAGTGGCCGAACTGGGAATTCCCGATATGCCAAAGCTCTTAAGGGTTGTTCCCTCGCTCAGATCGAGGAGAAGGGCATGGTCAACTGCAAGCTCTGGAAGCGTCGACAACTGGCCAAGCTCTCGATCGGCCACGACGGCAAACCTCCCATCGCGCGAGATGGCCACTGTATTGGCCGCTACGAAGTCGTGCGGCAGCGGAATTGGCAGATCCAAGGTTGAGGGAACCAGGGTGCCGGAGATAGAAAATGAGGTCGTATCAATAATTCGAACGGCGTCGGGTTCCTCACCCGGTGACAACAGTTCGGATCCCACCGTCAGCAGGGTGAAAAAACTGGCATCAGGTGCCAGGGTAATCGAAGACGGTCGAGTGCCCCCTGGGAGCTCTATCCGCGGGGCAAGCTCCTGAAAAGACTCTAGATCTAATCGGATGACTTCGTCTGTCCCCGAAGAGCCAATGAATCCGGACTTCCCATCGGGCATGACGACCAGGTTATTGACAAAAGAGAAGAAAGTTCCCGTCATTTCCAGGGTCTCGACCGCCAGAGTCTCGACATCGATCCGACAAATCGCTCCCTTGGTGTCGTCGCCGAAAACATCTGCCCTCGCATTTTCTCGGAAAAAGAGACAGACAACCAGCAGTGATTTTTCGTCTGGCATCATCACGATCAGATTCGGCGTCTGTGCTACCGGAATCAGAGCAAGCACCGCACCACTCTTGGGATCGAACGCCATCACGGTATCCGAAGCGGGAAAGCTGACGAAAGCCTGGGTGGAGTCCGCTGTGAAAACAATGTTGGGAGCAAAGTTGAGATCGTTTCGATCTCCGATCTGGACCGGGAGTGTGTTGATATCGAAGAACAGATCTTCCTGGATCAAACTGGGATTGATCGTGCCGTAGGCCCTCTCTGCCTTCGCCAGCATAGCCGACATCAAGAGAGCGATAAGGAGAGTCAAAAGTTGACGCATGAGTTTCTCATTATATTACGGGCTTGCTAATGCGTGCGTACCGCACTTAGGGTCCGCGCAAGAATAACTTGGCATTTTGGCATCTCAAATCTTCCCACCATCGTCGGCCACTCCTCAATCGAGAAATCCTTAACGTAGACCCGGCTACGCCTGCGGTTTCGCTCAATCGTTCGCGGCCAAATCTGACGCAAATCTGAGCGCCAATTCTACCAAGTTATTCTTGCGCAGACCCTTAAGAGACAGCTACTCACTCCAATACTTCAGAGGCTGGGGCTGTTCTACCCTGTGCCGGTTCAAGCGGTCCTGCAACCAGAACCCGGCGATCCAGGGATCCTCGCTCGCCCAGAAGCGTAGAAGCAGACCCTGCACGGGATGTGCGAGGCGCCGACTAGCCAGCTCGGACCTTACATTCCACTTTTCTTATCAGAGAGTAGCTCCAGAAAGCATTGACTCTCTTTACAATCGTTCTCCCCAAGTCGGAGAGTTCGTTCCCCCAGGCCTCACTAGGAACAGAGAGGGTGAGAACCCGTTTATCGAGTGCCACCGGCCTGGCCTGATCTGCTAGCCCTTCGCCAACAATCTGCGGCCACAGCTCGACGAGAAAAATGAGGGCAATCTGGTCGTCCCGCGTGACTTGTTGTAGCCATCCGGAGAACAGGGAGTTAATCGGCCGCACCGGGACTTCCGTACAGGTGCCTGGCAACTTCAGCTTGCCGCTCCAGCCACACTGGATCTTCGGTCATGCCCTCCTTTAGTGCAACATATTCTGAGTCCCAGCGTACAACCTTTCCCTTCTGATCCAGATTCAAGATCAACTCTCCCAGAAAACGTCCTCGATCCACGCCCGACGCTATGATGGCGTTGTTCACCCGCACGGCCTCTTCTACTCGAGAACCGCGCTCCGCCACCAGGACAGCTCCGACCTCCGAATGCTTACGGGCAACCTCGATGGCTAGCTTCCGGGGAAGATCCGCTAAAACCACGATAAGGTCAACTTTCCCGGACAGTTCGGGCACGACCTCAGACAACACCTCGAAAGGATCACGGCCCCGAAAACCGGATCTGGGCTTGACTCGAGCTGGGTCGATCAATCCGAGAAAGCCGATTTTCAAGGGTGTTCCAGTCGTGCCTGATTCAGCTGGAATCTGAACCATCGCATACCGCTTGGGTGAAGGCAAGCTGGTATTGCTTCGGACCAGGTTCGTCGAGATTACCTGGGTAGAGGCAAAGGATGCCTCTGACAGCTTGCTCCAAAACATAAGATCTTCGCTGCCTAGGTTGAGGACCTGGACTGGAAACACTTCGAGACTATCCAACATCAGCCGATTCACTACATCAGAGTACGGCCCTATCATCTGGAAGTAGTTTCCTGCATCGACTTGTATGGAGCTGCCTCCCCTACGCTTCTGATAATCAGAGATGTAGCCCGCCCGGCGAGCCAAACCTCCATAGGGGCCCGACTTGCAGCCGCAGGGCTCGAAGTTTCCTTCAACGTAGCCGGTGAAGAACAAGGTCAGTTCACGCTGTGATTGCTTGTCTGCCGCTTCCAGAAGCAAAAAGGATCCAACAATGCAGAATATCAACAGAGTGGTGACCTGCTTCATGGTATCGTCTAGTCTAACAAAAAAAACGCGTGGCTCGCCTCGGGTTACCGTACTACCGTCGGTTTCAAAGAAATACGATCCCGATCCCAGGACCGGGATACTCGAAGGTTAGATCGCCGTGTGGGAAGGGCTCTGAACGGCTTCCTTGGAACACACCCTCATCCTGAATGCTACCTACGAGCCCCTGCAGATTGTTTCCTGGAAACGTGCGCTCCGAATGCTCTTTCAGGAGAAGGTCGAAGTACTCGCTGAATACGACCGTCGGATCCACAGTATTTCAATCAGCATTCGATTGCCGGCCGTTCTGAGACTGCGTCAATACGTAAAGATTGGACACAGCTACAATCGAGTGAGGTTCACTCGAGCGAATCTGTACGCTCGCGACGGATATCGATGCCAATATTGCGGCGTGAGACCAGACCTCAGCCATCTGACCTACGACCATGTCGTTTCGGTAGCACGCGGGGGTCTGAAGACCTGGGAGAATATCGTGACCTGTTGCATCGACTGTAACCGCAAGAAAGGCAAGCGCAGTCCTACAGAGGCGGGTCTGGATCTGCTGCGTCAGCCCAAGGCTCCCTCCGGCTTTCCCTTCAAGATACCCCAGCTCATCCGCCAGCCGAACGTCCCCGATAGCTGGAAAGACTACATCTTTTGGCACGGGGCAACCCCTTGAACGGGGCCCTGGCCATCTTTGGGCGCTATCCCCGTTTGGGTGAGGTAAAGACCCGGCTGCAGCCCTTTCTTGGGGCCGAGGCGTGCCTTGCGCTGCATCAGGCACTGCTTCTCGATACCGTCGAGCGGACCTCGGGCGTCAATTTGCAACGCTTCCTCTACCTGGCCGCCTGTTCCAGAAAGGAGGGACAGAAGTTCGCTGAAGAACAGGGGCTACCCCTTTGTCTGGAGTTGGGAATCCAGAAAGGAGAGAACCTGGGAGCACGACTCTGGAAGGCCTATCAGGACGTTTCCACCCAGTGGGACAGGGTCCTCTTCGTGGGCAGTGACTCCCCTACCCTGCCCACCGACTTCATCGAAAAGGCGTTTCTGGAACTCGAGGATCACCCTATCGTGCTCGGCCCCGCCGAGGATGGAGGCTATTACCTGATCGGTCTATCCCAACCTAGACAAGATCTCTTTTCGGACATCGACTGGGGAACCGGAGAGGTTCTGGAACAGACGAAAGCGAAGCTCAATCGCGACGAGTACTTTCTGCTGCCCTCCTGGTACGACATCGATACGGTGGAAGACCTGACCCGCTTGCATCGGGACCTCGAGCAAAATCCAGCAGGCGTCCCACGGAGGACTCAGGCTTGGATCCGTTCGATCTACCCGACACTCCTACGGAAGCCATCCGAGGAATAAAGCGGGAAACCTGGAATGCCAATGACACTTTTTCCGGTCATGGAACCGTTATCGGTGATACTTTTCTTCGCGAGAGCCATCTCACAAAAAGGAATCGGGAAAAGTTGACGGAGGCATTGGGGCTTCCCTAGTATAAAGGACGTATGTTGCCAGCAGCGCAACTTCAGCACAATTGTTCGCTAGCTGAGTCTTTGGTGACAGCGTGAGAGACTACCTGGAACGGCTACTTGGTCTGAAGTTTCAGCCAGCACAACTTCAGTACGCTAGAGATCCCTACAACATTTTCGACCTCGATTTCGAAGACCGAAAGCCGTTGCGCACTGCCGCTATTTTGGCGATTCTGTTTCATATCTTGCTGTTTCTGATCGTCTTCCCGTCCTTTGGAGACACCGTTCTGATACCGACGCAAGACGTACTCGTCCTCAAGAGTCTAGCCAGGCCAGCCGCCCTCCTGGGAGGGGGCGAGCGTCCCAAGGCAGCACCTCCCAAGCCAGAGCCGGTGATAGTCAAGCCCAAACCCATATTGGTACCCATCCCCGATCCCACTCCGCTGGCCCCCGAGCCTATCCGAAAGCTGGAGGCAGAGAAGACCCCTCAGATCCGGAAAGAGTTGACGACCGAGCTGGACCTGAACGACATTCAGGCTCCTCCAGGACCGGTCGGAACGGGTGGACGTGGGCAGGGTAAGGGCGTCGGCACTGGAACCGGTCCGGCGTCCGGGGCTGGACCTGCCACCGGAGACAGTAGCGGCGTCTACAAATATGGGAGTGGTGTCAGCAATCCCGTTCCCATCGTCCAAACCACGCCAAGCTACACCGACGACGCCATCAAGGCCAAGGTTCAGGGTGTCGTCTGGCTTCAGGCGATCATCCGCAAGGATGGGTCAGTGGATAGCTTCAAGGTGCTCAGAGCCCTTGGGCACGGGCTGGAAGAGCAGGCCATACAGGAAATCGCATCCAACTGGCGCTTTCGACCTGGCACTCTCAACGGCAATCCAGTCGATGTCCTGGCCACTATAGAAGTCCAGTTCAACCTCCGCTAGCCTCGTTTGACTTCCGATCCTATCTTCCCCTTTTCCAGGTCCTGCGGCATTTGAACACTGCCGAAAATAGTGATTTGCAGCCTGCTGCGATCTACAAGCCGCTCACTGCTCACTGCTCACTCCCCACCGCCCACTGCCGACTGCTCACCGAAAATAGCTGACGAACAGCCAGGGTTTCTTCATATAATGGCTTTTTTTGCCAATACCGAACCGTGGGGAGTACCTGGTGGACAATACAATCGACTTGAAACAGACCATCAACCTTCCGAAGACAGGCTTCGGGATGAAGGCCAACCTTCCTTCCATGGAGCCTCGATTCCTCCAGGAATGGGAAGACATGGATCTATATGGCAAGATCCAGCAGTCGAGGAAAGGTCGACCACGCTTCATTCTCCATGACGGGCCGCCCTACGCGAACGGCCACATCCACCTGGGACACGCACTCAACAAACTCCTCAAAGACTTCATCGTCAAGTCCAGGACCATGGAAGGATACGACTGCCCCTACGTTCCCGGTTGGGACTGCCACGGACTCCCCATCGAAATCAAGGTAGTGGGAAAGGTGAAACAAGACCTCGATTTCCTGAAGGTGCGCCAACAATGTCGGCAATATGCTCAGAAGTTCGTCGACATTCAGAGAGGAGAATTCAAACGACTCGGTATCTTTGGGGATTGGGACCACCCTTACCTCACCATGAACAGCAGCTACGAAGCCGAGACGGCACGCTTGCTGGGAAACTTCGTGGAGAACGGAAGCGTCTACAAGGGACTCAAACCGGTTCACTGGTGTATCACCTGCGAAACCGCACTGGCCGAAGCCGAAGTCGAGTACGGCGATCACACCAGCCTCGCGGTGTTCGTCAAGTTCCCAGTAACAGGAGGATTGCCTAGCGGCGGACCGGACTTGTCGGGCAGACAGATCTCGGTTCTGATCTGGACCACCACGCCCTGGACACTGCCCGCCAACCTAGCCTTGGCCTTCCATCCCGAGCTGGAATACACCTTCGTGGAAACGGGAGGGGAAATCCTGATTCTGGCCCGCGACCTGGTGAAATCGGTGGCGACGCAAGTGGGTTTCTCGGACTACCGCATCTTGAGAACAGCCAAAGGAAAGGACCTCTCTGAGTTGCAGAGCAGACATCCCTGGCTAGATCAGGAGTCCAAGACGATCTTCGGAGAACACGTCACGCTGGAACAGGGGACAGGAGTGGTCCATACGGCTCCAGGGCATGGAGAAGAAGACTACTGGATGGGAATCGAGAATGGGCTGGAGATCTACTGTCCCGTCAGTGATTCTGGGAGCTTTCATCCGGATGTGCTTCACTTCGCGGGGATGCCGGTGTTCGAGGCGAACCGGAGGATCACCGATTTTCTGGCCCAAGAGAACATGCTGCTGGCGGAACAGGACTTCGTGCACAGCTATCCCCACTGCTGGCGCTGCCGTAACCCTGTAATTTTTCGGGCCACTCCCCAGTGGTTCATCGGCATGGATCATGAGGATCTTCGGGCAAGGGCCTTAAGAGAAATCTCCAAGGCGCGCTGGATTCCTGCATGGGGAGAAGAACGTATCAGCAATATGATTGGCAGCCGCCCAGACTGGTGCATCAGTCGCCAAAGGGTTTGGGGAGTTCCCATTACGGTTTTCTACTGTCGGAAGTGCAGCGAAGTTCTGCTGGACAAGAAGATCATCGATCACGTAGCAAACATATTCGAGGCCGAGAGCGCTGATGCCTGGTACGCTCGTACTGCGGCCGAACTATTGCCGCCAGGCACGCGGTGTGGTTGCGGCTCCACTGATTTCCGGAAGGAAACCGATATCCTGGACGTCTGGTTCGATTCCGGTGTCAGCCATCACGTCGTCTTGAGAGGAAACCCAGATCTGGCCTGGCCGGCCGACGTTTATCTAGAAGGCGGAGATCAGTATCGGGGTTGGTTTCACAGCTCTCTTCTGGTTGCCGTCGGAGTGAGCGACGCGGCACCCTACCGCACCGTCATCTGCAATGGCTGGACCCTGGACGACGAGGGCCGGGCAATGTCCAAGTCCCTCGGCAATGTCATTTCTCCTCTGGATGTGATGAAGCAGAACGGGGCCGAGATTCTTCGCCTTTGGGTGGCGTCGATCGATTACACCGAAGACGTCCGGCTGGGCGAGGAGACCCTTTCTCGCCTGCGCGAAGCCTACCGAAAGCTGCGCAACACGCACCGCTTTCTACTCGGCAACCTACACGACTTCAACCCCGCAAAGGCGGTCGCGGACGAGGACCTGACTGAGTTGGATCGCTGGGCCCTGGCCCGCACAGCCGCGGTTGCAGAACGAGTCGAAAACGCCTACAAGGACTTCGAGTTCCACCTGGTCTACCACAGCCTCTATCACTTCTCGATCGTCGATCTCTCCAGCTTCTACCTCGATATCCTCAAGGACCGACTCTACATCTCTGCAGCTGACTCTACCCTGCGTTGCTCTGCCCAAACCGCCCTGTTCAGAATTCTAGACACTCTGGTTCGCCTCCTGGCTCCGATCCTGCCGTTTACTTCAGAAGAAGTATGGAGAAATCTCTACCCTACCGGAGCGCCGACGGCTTCGGTCCACATGGCAGAGTTCTCCAAGGAAATTCATGCCTACCGCGACGACAAACTGTTGGATCACTGGGAGCGACTCATCGAAATCCGTGGACAGGTGAGCAAGGCATTGGAGATTTCCCGACAGAAAAGGGAGATTGGCAACTCCCTACAAGCCCGGGTGAGGATAAGCTGCGGCCAGGACGGATTTACCTACCTCAAGGGTTTTTCAGAGACCCTCGCAGCTCTCTTCATCGTCTCTGATGTCGTACTCGAGAAAGAAGAGGCTTTGTCGGCATATGAAGTTCAAGTAAAAGTCGACAGAAGCGATGCCCAGAAATGCGAGCGCTGCTGGAACTATCTGGAGTCCGTTGGAACTCACCACGATCTTCCAGGAGTGTGTTCTCGCTGCTACTCCATTCTTGAGGAACTGGGGGTCACGGAGTGAGTGTATCCACTATCCCGTCCGGGAGAAACGAGACGGCTCTGCGACTTTTCTTCATGGGAATTGGTCTACTTGTTTTCGCACTGGACGCAATTACCAAATGGTGGGTTCATGGCACGCCCTGGCTTCAGTACTTCCCGGTCATCAAGGGGTTTTTCACGATTCACTACGTTCGGAACGAGGGCATTGCATTTGGGCTGTTTCACTCCACGGAGTCCGAGTGGAAACCTATTCTGCTCTCTCTGATGGCCATCATCGCCGTCGTGATCGTGGTCTACTATCTCTGGACCAATTCAATTGGCGAGCGCAGCATCATGTTTTCGCTGGCACTGCTCGAGGGAGGTATTCTGGGAAATTTCTCAGATCGGCTTCTGAGAGGGTACGTCATTGACTTTCTGGAACTCCATTGGAGGAACAGCTTTTCCTGGCCCACTTTCAATGTGGCGGATGCGGCGATTACCTGCGGCGTTTTCATCATCCTCTTTCAGAACTTTTTCGGGACGAGTAGTTTCGGGGAAGCTTCCGAGGAGCCTAATGACAGCACACCCACTGCTCCGAATCTTCCTTCTCCAGTCTGGTTCCTGATCCCTGCCCTGTTTGCAACCCTCAATGCCCAGCCTCCGGTTCGGACCGCGGAACAGCTGGAAACAATGGTCGCACAACTACAAGAAAAGCATGAGGGGATCCGGACCTTTTCCGCCCGCTTCCAACAAAAGGAGCGCCGCCGCTCCGGGAGGGAAGATTCCCAGTCTGGCATCGTGATGATGAAGAGACCTGGAAAGATGTACTGGGAATACGAGCAGCCGTACCGGAAGCTCTTCGTCGCGGACGGAAAGAACGCCTACTTCTATGTCCCGAAAGACAAGCAGGTCACGGTCTCCGAGCTCGACTTGGAAGACGTCCAGACCCCTCTTCTCTTCCTGATCGGCATGGGAAATATACAGCGGGATTTCGCTACTAGCTGGGAACAGGAAGAGCAGCCAGTGGGGAAAGAAACCGTACTCTTGCGACTGACTCCCAGGCAACACCAACCCGAGTTCACGCACGTATTGGTCGAACTCTTTCCTGCTTCGCACCGCATCTACCGTCTAGCGGTCATAGAGCCGATCGGAGACCGGATCGACTATATCTTTACCGAGTTCAAAGAAAATGTGCGGATATCCGATTCTAAATTCCGACTCAACGTGCCGTCCGAGGTCGAAATTATCGAACAGTCCTTTGCTCCCCGGTTAGAACAATCCCAGATCCCAAAGGCTGAATGATCCATTGGACACCACTTCGCAGAAACTAGATTCCTATCAAAATCAAAGATTCCAACGGCGACTTACAAACCTTGACAGCGAGGATACGACGACCTAGGCTGTGGACCGCATACCAGCGAGCGCGAGGAGAATCCGATTGAAGAAGGTTCGTGCAAACATCACCGCCATAGGCATGCATGTGCCCGAGAAACGCGTCACAAACGACGACCTGACCAAACTGGTCGATACTTCAGATGAATGGATCCGCGATCGGACCGGGATCTCCGAACGCCGTATCATTGCCCAGGACGAGGCCAACAGCGACCTCTCGGTGAAGGCGATCGAGGACGCACTGAGCCGCACGAACTACACCCCCGAAGACATTGATCTGATCATCGTCACCACGGTTACCCCCGATATGATGTTCCCTTCCACCGCCTGCGTCATCCAGGAGAAGATCGGCGCAAGCAAGGCCTGGGGGTTCGATCTTTCAGGAGCTTGCTCGGGGTTCCTCTTCGGTTTGGCTACTGCCTCTCAGTTCATCGAGACGGGGCGGCACCAGAGGGTCCTGGTGGTCGGAACCGACGTGATGAGCAGCATCATAGACTTCGAGGACCGCTCGACCTGTGTCCTTTTTGGCGATGGATCCGGAGCTGCCCTGCTGGAACCCACCGAGGAAGAAAACGTTGGAATTTTGGACGCACTTCTGGGCTGTGACGGCGCCGGCGGAAAACACCTTTATATGCCTGCCGGGGGAAGCCTGAATCCGGCAACCTCCGAAACCGTTAAGCGGAAGATGCACTACGTGTATCAGGACGGGCGCAACGTCTTCAAGTTTGCGGTAAAGCTGATGGTAGAGACATCGGCTAGAATACTCGAGCGAAATGGACTTACTACGGAAGAGCTCACGCTCTACGTCCCCCATCAGGCGAACCTCAGAATCATCAAGTCGTCGATGGACCGGCTAAAACTTCGACCGGATCAGGTCCTCATCAACATCGACCGCTACGCCAACACGACTGCGGGTACAATCCCAATCGGGCTGACCGAGGCACATCTGAGCGGCCGCCTGAAGAAGGGAGACCACGTCTTGTTGGTCTCGTTCGGTGCCGGGTTTACCTGGGGAGGCGTGTTGCTGAGATGGGGGATTGAGCCCCCCGTCAACTAAGGAATTCTTCTTTGGAGTAGGACTTCCCGTCGCCGCGATCAGGCTTCTTGGCAAAGAAATAGTCCAGTCCGGAACGGATGCCCTTCAGAAACAAGGAGATCTCGATTGCCGGATTGACCACTCTCTCTTGAATCACGTCCGTGGTCTGTTCAAATTTCTCGACGGTGTCGGTGACGATATAGTCCACCTTAGAAGCTTGCTCACGACCCACCTGGACCAATTCCTTAATTAGCTGGTCTATGTCCTCGGAACGCTCACGAAACAGGTCCATCGCGGCGCGCGCATTGGAGTTAAACTCGTCGGCGAGACCGGCAACCGGCTTGAGCCGCTCGGTGACATCACCAAGCTTTTCAGTCAGCGACTGGATCTCGTTCTCAAGGAAGGCCGTCTGCTCCTGAACGCTTTCGACGGTCTTGCGTACAGCCCGACTTGCCAGCCAGATCGAAACACTCTGCAGCACAAAAGCAAACGCTGCTACTCCAACAAAAATCAGCAAGAGTGCTTCGGCGTTGAGATGATTCAACATCGAGCGATCCGGTCAATCAGAATCGTGAACCACAGAGAAGCGTCGGGTCCTAGCTGGCGGACTTGTCTTTCGCTTCTTTCTTCGTCGCCTCAGGGGGTGTGTCTCCCTTGTCGGAAGGAGGCTCCTCAGTCTTCTCGGAGTCCTGTAACTGGTCTTTCTCCGCCTCGTAGGCCTGACGCCCGGCCTCGACCGCAGCAGAGAGTTGTTCCTTCTGCCGGTTCAGAGTGTCGCGACTTCTCCCGATGGTCTCGCTGGCGCGATCTGCAAACTCCCTGGAGCTGTCAACAACCACTTCCGTTCCCGAACGAAGCGTCTCACCGATTCGCCCGCTCCCCTCGCGGTAGCGATCACCCAACAGATCTCGAGTCTCCGCTCCTGATCTAGGTGCCAATAAAAGGGCGACCGAAGCGCCCACGAAGCCACCCACCATAAAGTAGATCAGTTTATCTCCACCAGAGGCCATAGACCATCTCCTTCCGAATCAAAAAATGATAGAAACAGGTTACCATAAACCTCCAGCCCTGCGAAAGAATGGGAGAGGCTCAGATCCTTGGCCCCTCGGTTTAGTCTAGTGCAGCGCGCCATAAGTTCTGAACCAGTGTTCAGCAGCCCCTGTTCGCCGCTGGCGTTGTTGCACTCGCTCGCGACGCTTAGCCAGCGACAACGATTGACTACTGTCCCCTGGCTCAGAACTTATGGCGAGCCGCACTAGCCCGCATTTCTCATCACTTGTCGTAGCGAGGCGCCGCAAGGGCCGTCCTGGCAAGGCTTGCGACCGAGGCCCCCACAGTCGTACTCATGCAGTACGTCGAGAAGGCCGAAGGAGCGTAACGCAGCCAGGGCGGATGATTGCGGCGACACAGTAGACCAGCGATGAGAAATGCGGGCTAGTCTTTCTCAGTCTAGTAGTATGATCCAATGAGCTTGATCCCGAGAGTGCTGACGATAGCCGGTTCTGATTGTTCTGGATGTGCTGGAATTCAGGCCGATCTGAAAACCTTTGGGGCCTTGGGCGTCCACGGAATGAGCGTCGTCACCTGTGTGACCGCACAGGACACTCGACGGGTCTACGAGGTGGTCGAGCTAACCTGTCATCAGGTGGGACGCCAGATCGAAGTCGTCCTCGAGGATATCGGCGCCAACTCGGTCAAGACAGGTATGATGCCCAGCGCAGAAATCATCGAGAGCGTGGCAGCTCATCTGGAGCGTTACCGTATCGAGTTGCTGGTGGTCGATCCGGTGATGAGGTCCACCGGGGGAGACTCCCTGATTCAGGACGAAGCCGTCACCGTGCTCAAGAAGCGTCTGCTGCCTCTTGCCACCGTCGTCACACCTAACCTTCCGGAAGCAGAATTCCTGGTTCAACGACGGATCCGAAGTGAGCAAGAGATCGAGGCTGCGGCCCGGGATATCCTTGGCCTAGGCCCTCAGGCTGTAATCATAAAAGGGGGTCACCTTCCCGACCCAGAGCGTTCTACCGATTACCTCTTAGACCACGACGGATTCACTCTGGTGGAGGGGCCACGCATCAACACCCAGAACACTCGCGGTAGCGGTTGTACTTTTGCTTCGGCGGTTGCTGCCTGCCTGGCCCACCAGCTGGATCTCAAGGAGGCCGTGATTCGGGCCAAAGAGTATGTGACCGAGGCGATTCGGCACAGCTTCGCGCTGGGCCATGGAAACGGCCCGCTCGGACACTTTCACGTATAGAGCGTGGTGCTTTTTGCCTTTGCCCGTTCGGATGGAGTCGTGGCAATAGCAAAGGCAAGGACGTTTAAGCTCAGTTCCACCCCCAGGAGCACTGGCCCCATTCGCCGCAGCGTTCGGGAAGTAGCGGCGTGCAGACGTTTCGACGTGCGACGAATTCTTGAAGCTCCAGCTCAGAGCTCTTCCCTGAACTCCGCTCGGTAGATATCCAAAAAGGTCACCAACAGAGAGCTAATCAGAGGTCCAAGGACGAGCCCTGAGGGCCCGAATAGAATGAGACCACCGGCGAGGGAAAAGAACACCAGCAGCAGGTGCATGCCTTCCGACCTACCCTCTATGATGAGGGGACGAACAAAGTTATCAACCAGCCCAATGAAAATCGAACCCAATACCAGGAGAACGATTCCCTTGCCTAGATATCCGGTCAGAATCAGATAGATCGAAAGTGGCACCCAGATCGTGGCGGTCCCAATCACCGGTATGAGAGAAACGAGTGCTGTTGCCGCAGCCCAGAGGGTGGGGTTGTTGATTCCGAGTCCCCAGAAGATCAGTCCTGCGACCACCCCTTGGCAGATGCCGGTCCCGAAGATTCCGAAAAAGGTGGCATAGGTGACCTCCCTCAGTCGAGCGACCACCATGTCCTTGTACTTGGGCACCATCGGGATCAGAGTCTTCAGCTCCCGCAAGAGAAGATCACCGTCTCGAAAAAAGAAAAACATGCTAAAAATCATGATGAAGAACCTGAAGAAGAACGCTCCGATCCCTCCCAGGATGCCCGAATAGTGATCCAGCAGATAGCGGGCTACCCGATCCACGATGGAGGAGGCGATCAGGGTAAGGTCCATCTCCTCGACACCCAGGTACCCAACCAGGCGATTGCCGAACATTTCGACGATGGTGTTCTCGGGAACGGGTATCTTCAGTCCCCACTGTCCTGTCCTCAGCTGCTGGCGAAAGTCCGCGTAAGCCGAGTTGATCTCGTTGAAAAGGGCTAGGAAAAACAGAATCAAGGGCAGGATGATGAGCAGCGTGATGATAGTGCACATGATCAGGGAACTCAGGTTTGAGTGTCCCTTCAGCCTGCTGTTGAGTTCCAGATAGTTAGGATAGAAGAGTAAGACAAGAGTCATGCCAAGGATGACGGCGATCAGGAAGGGTTCGAGCATCCGGTAGAAGACGTAGAGAATCAGAACGAAGGTCAGGATGAAGAAAATCTTAGCGGACTTGAAGTCGGCCTGCATTCCAACTACCTGAAATTCTGATAATAGGGGCATAGATCAGCAAGGAAACAGTCTCCGCAGCGGGGCTTCCTTGCTACGCAGACTCGTCGGCCATGCTGAATCAAACGGTGAGAAAAATCTATCCACTCGTCCTCAGGGACAATCTCCATCAGGTCTGTCTCTATCTTCTTCGGATCCCTTTCTTCGGTCAGACCGAGGCGTCCCGATAGACGCGAGACGTGAGTGTCGACTACCACGCCGCTGGGAATACCATAGGCATTCCCAAGAACAACGTTCGCCGTTTTTCGAGCTACCCCCGGGAGTTCGAGAAGATCGGTCATCGACTGGGGGACGACCCCGTCGAACTCTTGAGTCAATTTTCGGGCTGCCCCGATGAGGTTCTTGGCCTTGTTTCGAAAGAATCCGGTGCTCTTGATGATCTCCTGCAACTCTTCCTGGTCCGCTCCAGCCAAAGCTTTGGCATCTGGAAAACGCTGAAAAAGGGCCGGAGTGACCATGTTCACCCTCACATCGGTGCACTGAGCCGATAGGACCGTCGCAACCAGCAACTCGTAGGCATTCTGGTGATGAAGCGCGCAGTTAGCGTCGGCGTACTCCTGGCCCAGGACCCGGAGAATCTCCGTTATCCGCTGTCTTTCCTTCGCTCTAAGCTTTGGTCTCTTTTGTTTTCGAGCGGACATTTCCGACATCATACCACTCTGGAATGCGGCTAAACCGGGGTGGAACCGCTGCCACTAGAGGGTGTCGCAAAAGTCCACGTCAGAATCCGCGACGCTAACGGAGCAGTCTAGCGAGTGTCTTCGGGTAGTCTTCCATACCCAAGACACTAAACCTTGGGGTTACTTGATTAAACTGCATACCCAAATTAAATATTTTCAGGTGCCTACCCCAGGTGGCCTAGATGAAGCAGTGCACACAACCCTTTCAGGGTAGATTCCTGGGGGAGAGGACCGACGACCCAGGGTTCGGAAACCCTGGGCTGAAGTACACAATCCCTTCAGGATTGACCTCGATCTCTAGGACGCTGGAAAACATACAGAGCAGCCTTTCTGACTCAGCGCTGGTCTATTGACCAGCAGGGCTTTGCGGTAGTGGTCTCCAGAATTCCAGGTCAACCCCGCCCCCCGCCGCACTGGATCATTCAGGGAGACTCTTCAGGTTGAGGATGGGGAGATTGTGTCCAGCTCTCTCCTCGGAACCTGGCCTCATTTTGCTAACGGCTCAAGTCGTTAGCGGCTCTGTCGGACTTGGCTTCGTGACGCTGGTAGTTCACCCGTTGGCGGTACCTTCGGAGGACAGGAGACGTGCGACGTTCAGACGCGCGACGAATTCTTGAAGTTTCAGATTACAGTTCCTTCTGAATCACGTAATCTTCCCTTTTCACCGCTTCCGTTTTGGGCTGCGAACGACCTCTCAGACTCAGTGCTAGCCCGAAGACGGCAGCCCCCAGGACGACTCCGGTTAACAGGGAAAAGAGGGAGAAGGAGGCACGGAAGGGGGCAAGGAGTCCTGCTGGTTGAACCAGGAATTCGCGCGGAGCCAGGTCGACTCGCTCGCCATCGCTGCTGATCAGGTGAGTCGTCAAGACGATGCGCTCTTCCGCAGATAGATTGCCCTCGATCTTCCAGAGCCACTGAACTTTTTCCCGCGGCTTGAGGTTGCGGTGTGCAGCGTCTCCGTCCACCAGTACCGCCTTGAGCTCCTCCGATTCGGATACCCAGGCAGTCTCAATCCGGATCGGATCTCCAAGGGCCTTGTAAAGGCGCCTCTCCTCATCATCAAATTCGACCAAGTCAGGCGAATCCATCTGGAATTTGACGGTGCTCAGCTTACCGGGCGTGTCAGGAACCTGGACCTCAAACACGCCGAGCTTCTGCGAAAGAAGGAACAGATCGCCGACCTCGAAGGCCTCACCTTCCCGATCTTGAATCGACTTTTCCAAGCGCAGGGCGACAGTCAGGGCGGCAGCGGTCTCCAGCCCCTCCTTCTTCTTCTGAGTCTCGAGAAAGCGGGCCTCGAGACTGTCCTTATTAGAGGTCAGCGTTCGCAGATCGGACGAGAGCTTCTGTTTCTCTCTTCGAGCCTGCTTCAGATCCTGTGTGAGCCTTTTATTCCTCTCTTCCCCTTGCTTGAGTTCCTGAGTCAACTTCTCAGCCCTCTCGGAAATGCTCGTCCGCTCGCGCTTCAGAGATTTAATGCTGCCACCGAGATCCTTTAGACGACTGTCGAGTTTCGTGTTGGATGCCGCTCGGATGTCCAGACTCTGGGCCAGCTTACTGATCTGTCGCTCATACTCGTTGTTCTTCTGGCGCAGATCTCCCAACTCCCGCTGGTATCGCTCGCCCTCCGTTTGGGCCTTCTTCTGCTGTCCGCGAGTCGAGGCCAGCTCCGATTTGGCCTGCTCCAACTCCCTCGTAAGGCGGGCCAGGCGGCGGCGCGCTTCCAGCGCTGCTGTCTCACCATCCTGCTGCTGCTGGCGAAGCGTCTTGAGCTGGCTCTTGGTGGCCTGGTATTGCGGATTCTCCTCCAGAATGGTATTTCGGACGAAGTCGGGAGTGGTTCCGCTGGTGGCTGAAAACTCCCGGATCAAAGCCTCGAACTGGCCTCGGATGAATTCGCCCTTCGCCGAATCGAGCTCCTTATAAGAAAGCCCTTCTGTCAGGGAGTCGCTCAGAGCCTGTTCGAACAGTCCCTGCTGGGGAAAGGCATATTGGATCGGCGCGGGGAGCATGAAGGTCAGCTCTCCTTCTCGTCCCAGGTCGATCGATGCGATCTTGAAACGAATGGAGTCGTCCTTGAAACTTACCTCCGTGATCCGAACCTGCTCTCCCACCTTGAAATTGACTGGCTCTCCCAGATTGCTTCGATCCAGTTTGGCCCCGGTTCCATCCACGTGGACGACCTGCCGCAGTCCCCTCACAGGAACCTTCAGAAAGATCGCTCGGTTCTCGTACTTTGCAACATATTGTTCGCGAATCTCTCTGCCAATTTTGGCGGCGAGCGAGCCGACGCAGAACAGAAAGACCAGCGTTGCCAACTGCAATGTTTTGAATGAGCTCATTGCTGATTCACTCCAACTGACTGCTTCAAGTGTTCAAAAATCGATCTTAGCACACCCTCTGTCTCGACCCCGGGGCAGAAGGTCCAAGATCACAAGCTCGAATCGGCGCTAAATCTGGTGCCTGGGATTTTGAGCCTTCGCTTCGCGCCAGGCGGTATAATGCCTCCCACAAAGATGAAGGATGCTCTCGTCGTCAACGAAATCTTCTTCAGCATCCAGGGGGAATCCAGCTACGTTGGCCGCCCCTGCGCCTTCGTCCGTCTGACCTACTGTAACCTGCGCTGCTCCTACTGCGACACCGAGTACGCGTTCGAAGAAGGCCAGGAAATGTCTTTGGAACAAGTCATTCATCGGGTCGACCAATTCCCAACGGATCTGGTCGAAATCACAGGTGGGGAACCGCTCCTTCAAGAGCCAGTGCACGCCCTGGTTCGATGCTTGCTGGACGGCGGCAAGAAAGTCTTGATCGAGACCGGCGGCAGCCTTGATATCCGCAATATCGATGCCCGTGCCATCTTGATTTATGACATCAAGTGTCCCGACAGCAAGATGGCGGCTAGAAACCGCTGGGAGAATCTGCCCCACCTCAAGCCCCAGGACGAGGTCAAGTTCGTGCTTGGATCACGACGCGACTACGAATGGGCCAAGGAAAAAATCCGGGAGCTGGACTTGGACTCGCGGCATACGGTTTTGTTCTCGCCAGTGTGGAATCAGGTCGAACCAAGACAGCTGGCAGAGTGGGTCCTGGAAGACGGCCTGCAGGTGCTCCTCCAGGTCCAATTACACAAATTTCTCTGGGGTGAAAAGGCTCGGGGAGTATGAGTTTAAAGTACGGCCTGGTACTCGACTCCGTCTTTCTACAACATCTGGTGCCGAAGGATCATCCGGAGCGCCCCGAAAGGATCGAGTCCATTATCCAGCACATTCGATCTTGGACAGGTTCGGAACGCCTGATAACGGTGGCACCAATAGACGCCGACCCAGAATGGATCCGCCAGGTTCACACACCTGATCATTTTTCCACAATCCATCTAACCGATGGAGCCACGCCCAAAGCACTCGATTGGGATACGCATTCCGGTGGCCGATCTTTCGAGATCGCCATGCTGGCGGCGGGGAGTGTCGTCAGGATGATCGAACTCCTTTTCGCCGGGGAAATCGAGACTGGATTCGCGGCGATCCGTCCCCCTGGGCACCATGCTGAAACCACCAAGGCTATGGGCTTCTGCCTATTCAACAATATCGCCGTGGGAGCTGAGTGGGCTCGCCGGCAAGGTCTTGCAGAACGAGTCGCCGTGGTTGATTTCGACGTCCATCATGGCAACGGAACCCAAGAAATCTTCTATCGGCGTCCCGATGTCCTCTACCTTTCAAGCCATCAATATCCCTTCTATCCAGGAACTGGGAGCCAGACGGAACTAGGCGATGGGGAGGGAGTCGGATTCACGGTGAACTTCCCCATCGTGGCAGGAATGGGGAACCATTTCTTCTGTTCCCTCTTTCAAGATCTGGCCGGACCCGTTCTGCGTGCTTTCGAACCTGACCTGATCCTGGTCTCCGCAGGCTATGATGCTCATAGAGACGATCCGTTGGGAGGAATGAGGCTGGACCAAGCCGGATTCGGAGAGTTGGTCAGGCAACTCAATAGTTTGGCGGAAGAGCTCTGCCAGGGGCGTATCCTGTACGTTCTGGAAGGAGGCTATGATCTGGAGGCACTGGGCCAGTCGGTTCTCTCGACTCTCCGAATGAGCCTAGACCCTACCAAGGAAGAGATCGAGCCCACCCAGACACGCGAATACGAATCCTACCGACAACGGCTCTCGAGAACCCTATCGCCTCACTGGGCGCTCCCGGATTTCTGAACTGGGAGTTGGAAGATTTAATTCCCCTCAGACCAAGCCCTCTTCCAAGCGATCCTGAATGTCCCTGAACGTCTCAAAGGGAATAAAGTCGATACCCTGAGCTTCGCAGTGCCTGGCAAGATAGCTCTTGGCGAACAGAATGTCCACGTGGGGAAGAACCGAAATGTCGGAAATTCCGTCCCCCACAAAGATCGTCTTGTCGCCGCCGCGGCGGGCCTGCACCAGAGTTTCCTTTTCCGACGCCGGATCCCTATGATAGCGCCAGCCGTTCGGGTCGATGTCGGCTGAGTGGGCGAAGATCGGAACCCCCAGGTGTCCGATGAACAAGGAAACGATGTCGCGCAGTCCTGAACTGAGAACGCACAGGGGAATCTGCTCTTCTTTGCACCAGTCTACAAAGGCGGGAAAGGATGGGTCGACTCGGATCTGGCGTTGCAGGCCTATGGCTGCTTCTTCCCAGGACACGCTTACCGAGGCCAACTCCCCCTCAATCACCTGCGCCGGAGACAGGTTCCCGTTTTCGAACTCCTTGAGAAGGTCATGCCGCAACCTTGCCCCCTCACCAAACTCCTCCACCAGTAAGACGATGGAGTCGCGGTCAGTGATGGTGCCGTCGAAGTCCGTGTAGATCTGGATTCGACGAACGAGATTGGGCGTCACCGAACTTGCACACGCTGGTTAGAAGGTATCAACTGAGGACGCTCTGGGACCTGGGCCTGTGTGGAAACAGCCCGCTTCAGATCACCTGGTTTCGCGAGCCAACGCAGAAATGGTCGCGATTGGGACCTCAGCCTATCCAAATTTCTCTTTCAATTCCTCAGGCAAACGGAACAGCGTCAGGCACTCCTCGCACCTCAGCAGCACTAGCGTCTTATTCTCCCCGAACTCGTCCTTGATCTGTCCTCTTCGTCCGGGGTCGGACTCATTGTAGTAGCTGTCAAGCGGATGGTAGCGTTTCAGCTTTCCGTGACACGGCTTCCCTTGCTGGTCTTTCTGACTACAGACAACCTGTCGTGGCAGCAGATCCTTGATCAACGGATTGACCTCCGTTCTTATCACCAGTTAGCAGTTAATCAGTGAGCAGTGAGCTAGTCTGACTAGCCTCGATTGGTTTTCGAGCGATAACTTGTCGGCTCATGAATGGCAGCTGAGAATCGACTTAACTGAAATCAGCGCTGATCTCACAATCAAACCATTGATTATAACCGATCATCACACTGCACACTGCACACTGCACACTGCTCACTGCTCACTGCTCACTGCTCACCACTTCACCACTTCACCACTTCACCACTTCACCACTTCACCACTTCACTACTCACAAATGTCGCAGGCGAAGAAGCCTCTCCGACGCCTCCTCCAAAAGCTCCATGGTCTTGCAGAAGGCGAACCTTATGATCTTCCGCCCCAGCTCGGGGCGGCGGTAGAAGCTGCTTCCTGGCACTACCGCGATGCCGTATTCCTTGACCAAGTGCTCGGCAAATGCAACATCGTCCAGATCAGTGACCGTGGAGATATCGGCCATGATGTAGTAGGCCCCTGAGGGCTTCCAGACTCGGAAGCCGGACTCCTCCAGGGCTCCAACCATGAAATCCCTTCGCTGCTGGTATTCCCTAGCCAGCCGATCGTAGTAACCAGATTCGACCTTCAAGGCCGTCGCCCCTGCTTCCTGAAGTGGTGCGGCCGCGCCTACGGTCAGGAAGTCGTGCATTTTCCGGATCGCGCTCGTCATCGAGCCGTGAGCGATCGCGTATCCGACTCTCCAACCGGTCACACTGAAGGTCTTGGAAAGAGCACTGATGGTGATTGTGCGTTCCTTCATTCCTGGGAGAAGGGCCATGGGGTGATGCACGGCACCGTCATAGATGATGTGTTCATAGATCTCATCGGTAATCACCAGGAAGTCATAACGCTGGGCCAGTTCGGCCAGCAGTAGAAGCTCCGCTTTGGAAAAAACCTTGCCCGAAGGATTATTGGGGGAGTTGAGAATAAGAGCTCGGATCCCTCCCTCGTCGAGAGTTCCCCGGATGATCGATTCCAACTCATCTCCATCGAGCGTCCAGTTCCTGTCCGGGTCCAGAGGAGCGTACACGGGGATAGCGTTGGCAATGATCGAGTCGGGTCCATAGTTTTCGTAGAACGGCTCAAAAACGAGCACCCGCTCACCCGGGTCGACCAGAGCCAACATGGATGCGATCATGCATTCGGTTGCCCCACAGGCAACCGTGATCTCGTGCTCGGGATCCACTTCCCAGTCGTGGAATCGACGGTATTTCTCGGCAATAGCGCCTCGGAAGCGCGGTGAGCCCCAGGTGATTGCATACTGATTCACGTCGGCCTGGATCGCCTCACAGGCAGCGTCCTTGAGGAAGCCAGGGGCGGGGAAATTGGGGAAGCCCTGAGCCAGGTTGATGGCGTCGTGCTGCGCCGCCAGACGAGTCATCTCCCGAATGACGGACTCGGTGAACTTCGAGGCCTTGGTACTGATTCGGGTCATCATCGGGACGGCGTGTCGAGCTTGGTCAGGAGAGTCGGTTGCAAACCCTCTAGTCCGCGCTCCTCTGCTCTCGAAGTACCGGTCCTGGATAGCTGCTTCCCAGGAGCTCGTCCTCCCCGCCAGCCAGAACCTGCACTATCTCCTCATGGAAGTAATCGTACTGCAACGGGACGAGAGGATGCGCTCTCTTTTCATACATTTCTCGGCTGCGGTCGATCTGCTGCTTCAGCTGTCCGTACAGATCCGCGGAAGCGTACCCAGCTTCGACATCCTGCGCGTTATAGAGCTGGATCTCTGACACCAAAAGGCGAGCCAGCCGACGGGCATCACTGTGATGCTTCTCTTCCTCTTCCGGGGAAATAGCGACGGACTCCACCGAGGGTTCAGGCTCCGCCTGAGCGCCATGATCTTCGTCAGGGCTCATGGTCTGACCCAACCCCTCTTCGAGATGAGGAACTGCCTCAACGGTCTCGGAGTCTACCCCAGCGCCGCGGCGCACTAGCTCCTGCAAATAATCATTCTTCAATACCAGAGTTGCAATATGGGTTGACAGCTCCAGGAGCTCGACGCTGAAGGAGCGCTCGGCATCCCCATAGAAGACGAGCGGGACTTCGTCCTGGAACACAAATGGAATGCAAACCGCGGATTGGGCAGGCACGACATCCTGCAGTAGCCAGGGAAACTCGGAGGTCAAGTCTTCCTCCAGGTAAAGGATTCGGCTCTCGGCTCCGGCACACCCGATGGCACTTCCAGGCGACTGAGTTCCGATTTCCTGAATCTGTCCGGGTGAGAAACCGAATCCCTTCCAGGGAGCATAGCTGCCTTCCTCTCCCCGAAAAAGAATTCCGCGCTGCAAGGCCTCCTGCACCTCCGCCAGGTAGGTCTCCAGGATCTCCTCCTGACCGCTTCGCTCGACGAGTTTACGAATCAGATAGTTGACTCGAAGGTGGGCACGCCGGGCCGCGTCTGAGTCCAGACCCTCGGAGATCTCGTCGAACGACACCGCCAGCGTCTCGACGGTTTCCAAATCCCTGGCCAGTCCCGCTTGTGTCTCTTTCAACCGAGACTGAACCGCGGCAACCTGGCTACGAATCTCCTCCAGGGCAGACTGTTCGTTGCCGACACCGGCCTGAAGATCGCTTTCACTTCCTGCGTGCATACTAGTTGTAGCGGCATCTTAGAGAGCACCGTGTGGAGTGTCAACCGCTTCCAGCACGAGGTCGCCGATGGCTGGTAGAGCGGCAACGGGCTACAATGGCTTTGAGAAGGGGCCCCATCGGCTACTCAGGTATAGAGGATTTCAATCATGAGAGATTTAACTATTCTGGGCGGCGGCAATACCGCCTTCGCCGCCGCCGCCAACCTGAGCTTGCGAGGCTTCAGAGTCACGCTCTGCGAGCACCCCTCCTTTGCCTGGACACTGGACCCCATACGCGACTCTGGCGTCATTCCACTGGATGGGGTCGCCGAACGGGGAAAGGCTAAGATCCATAGACTAACTACGAATTTCTCAGAGGGCCTTGAAAACGACCTGCTGCTGACGATCGTACCAGCCTACGCTCACAAGCCTTTTGCCGAAGCATGTCGGCCCCACCTGCGCGAAGGACATATTCTTGTTCTGCTTCCCGGAACCTTGGGGACGCTCGAGGTTGCCAGCATTCTGGGGCTCGATCAGGCAGGGCATTCGCAGGTGATACTGGCCGAGACTGACACCGCCCCCTACGTTTGCCGGAAGGTAGCTCCCGATGCCGCCCACATCTGGGGCGTAGTAACTTCCTTGGGAGTGGGAGTCCTTCCCTCAGGCGAGAGTAATCGAGTCGCTGAGCTTCTCTCCGATATCTTCACGATAGACGGTCTGGGGCCCGCGGAGCCAGGGACAGAAGCATCAGCGGAGCCGAACACCGCGGTTTCGCTTTATTCGAACGTCCTCGAGTGTGGACTGAGCTCGATGAATCCGGTCGTCCATCCACCCGGGGTGCTGATGAACGCCGGCCGGGTCGAGTACTCAAAGGGAGATTTTTTCTTCTACGAGGAAGGAGTCACGCCAGCGGTGTGCCAGGTAATCTACGCGTTGGACGCGGAGCGTCGTGCGATTGGCGAAGCACTCGGACTGGATCTGACTCCGGTCGACCAGGCCTTCCACGAGGCCGGATTCGGTCCCAAGGGCGACCTTTGGAGCACGATCAATGGCAGTCGGATGTTGACCCAATTGCGCGCACCTGGAGCCATGGACACGCGCTGGCTCACCGAAGATGTTCCCTATGGGATAGCCGCCTGGGGCTCCCTGGCCGATCAGTTAGGCGTCTCGGCATCGGTCATGCACTCACTGGTGACGCTCGCCTCCGCGGCGCTGGGGGAGGACTTCCTGCAGACATCAAGAACAGTTGACAAGCTCGGGATCGCGGGAATGAATCGGGAAGAGCTTCTAAGCTACGTCACCAGCGGGCAAAAATAGAGAGACCTCCCAGTGCGGGTCTCCAGGCTACTGCGAGGAGACCGTGGAAGTCCCATTCTCGGCATGGCGGGCCTTGAAATCGGAGACTACCGATTTCGAATCCAGATTCAGCACTTTGGAGTAGGCAGCAATGATGTAGGTCAGGTAAGAACCCTGGAGCAGCTTCAGGTAATCAGCAGGATCGTGGCCGAAATAAATACTTTAGCCTTTGCTGGGACACGATCGGTGAAGAGGGACACGGGCCAAGAGAACCTCTGGCGCACCTGTCATCCAGCCAGGGAGGGCTAGGGACACTGTGCCGGTCTCCAACTCAGAGGTCTTATCGACACCCGCCGATTGGGACTTTACGGAGTGCAGCGGAAATCAAACCGATCTAGAACGCGAGCAGTAAGAAACAGTAGCACGGACAAAACTTAGTCGTCCGGAGGTGGCTTTGGTCTCCAGGCCGAAGTATTCGTGATTCTTTGAGCCTTTTAGCTCGACGGACTGCGGCCTGGACCCAAAGTTTCTTCTTGAAGGATCAGGCAGAACCAGGACTATGCAGGCGCCGCTGCGCCTCGCCTCTTTATCGCCACAACCACGGATCCGATGATCATCCCTACCAGGGTACCAATCACGATCCAGATCAGAAGATTGCGTACGGGAATCACAAGCAGACCCTTCAGAGCCGAGACGTCCTCACCAACGACGCCTCCACCCTCGAGGCTAAAACGAGGAGCCGTCCAGTTGAGCTGGTAGGCCGCCATATAAGTCGCCATGACCATCAAACGAGTGTAGGCGACAAAGCACAGAAGAGTCTTGAAAAGAGCCTTGTAGGGATGGTCAGCGGCGGCAAGATTCATACCGAAATAGATCGGAACCAGAAAATACAACCAGGCAACCCCAAAGATCTGATTGATACCAGAGGGCGCCCCGGTCTGCTCCAACAGCACACGGGCCACAACGACTATAGCCGTGATGATAAGCGGCAACCTGATCAAGCTAGACATTTTGGAACCTCCTTCATCCGGCTAGCAGAGTCCTAGACAGTTAGAGTTCGGATTCTAGGAGAATGGAGACGCTGGGTCAAACCCAGTTGAACAGTAGGGCTTCAATCCCCTTAATCCTCTACCTCTTGATAGACCCGTGAATCCCTGAAAGACCGAAACAGGCGCATCAGAAACCAGAGTAGCAGCGCCAGCATCAATTCCAGGAAGGTGAAGAGAAGGGCACCCTGCAGGCTGAATGGCGACTCCGCGAACAGCCGGTACAGCGGGACCAGAACTGGCCACCCCAGGCGAACATCAAGCAGCGGCCCAAAAAGCTCGACCCCGTGATCCATGACGTCGGCGGTGCAAGCGAGATCGACGACGCTGTGACTGGCAAGCAGCACGAAAACCAGCTGGGGAGAGACCTCCTTGAGGCAAGTCGGACGCAGGAAAGCCCAGAGGAGACTCACAAGTGCAAAGCTTATGAGGGAGTGGGAGAAGGTTCGGTGAAAATCTTGGAGGGACAAGCCCAATCCCCACACCAGGACGAAATCGAAATCAGGAAGAATGGCCATCAGGGCGGCCAGAGCTCAGATCTTCTGATCTCGAGATCGGGTAATTGCCAGCGCAACCGCCCAATGTGCAATGGGAAGAGCCATTCCTGCCCTCAATTCCAGGCGTCCCTCGCGACGAGCTGCTGTTTCAGACCTTGAATTGCCGCTCCGACCTCTCGAGCGAGACCGTCGTATCCCAGCCCTGGGCGGAAACGAATGGGGCTCCCAAACGAGACCCGGAAACTGCCCCTACGGGGACGCCGGTGATGAACCGAATAGACATCGAAAGTCCCCCCCAGGTACACGGGAACAATCTGCACCCTGAGGTGCAAAGCCATGAAGCCGATTCCCCCTTTGAATTCTTGCAACTTGCCATCGGGCGAGCGGTGTCCTTCAGGATATACCAACGGGCAGAATCCACTGTCCACCAGATCACCGGTGTATCTTAGAACCTGCCGAACTCCTGCGGTTTCCTGGGGTAGCGGATAGGCGTTGAAACAGGCACAAGCCAAAACGTATTGAGCCGCTGCCGATGCTCTTTGGCGAACCGTATATCCGGAGGGTCGGAAAAAAGGACGAAACGCTTCCAGTGCCATCGCCGGGGCCAGCCGGCGACGCCAGAAATAGGGAAGCCCTGCAAGCAGGGCCACCGTGTCAAGGTGGCTGGCGTGGTTGGCAGCGAAAATCAGGGGAGGCTGAGTCGAGGACAGGTTCTGAAGCCCAGAGACTGAGACGGGGATGTAGTGGCGAAAGACCGGCAGAGCGAATCCCTCCTACACCACCCAGCGAAGCCAGCGCAGTGGCAGGCAACGACTCCAGCGGGGCAGCTTCGGCAGACTCTCATCCCCTTGGAGCTTCCTCTGAGCCCTTGCTTCCGGCCGAGTCGATACTGAACTCTGTGAAGGTGAGGAGGACTCGGAGACCGTTTCCCCCTTCATCTCGGTCAGCTAACTCTTGAGTTCACCCACCGTAGATATCTGTGCGAACTCTGCTTCTTCCAGCTCGCCCCCCACCCCGTCCTCGAGCCGAGCCAGAAAATCCACCCGATCCAGTGAGGAGATGCCCAGATCCTCCGCTAGCCGAAGCTCTCCTCGTATCAGGCCCGGCTCTCGGCCGGACATGGGCGACAAGAACTGCTCCAGAATCCCCGCCCGGTCCTTTCCCCGGACAGCCTCGGAAACCGGTGTTGGACCTCCCGCTTCAACTACACTCGCCGCAACCTCTCCTCGCTTGACCTTCGAGGTCGCAGAGGTCCGGGGAAAGTCATCTTCTCCCCACAGCGACCCACCCCGGATCCGCTGATGGGGCTCTAGTTGCTCGTTGGCCTGTCCCACGAGTCCCTCGGCGTCGACCTGTTCGCCCTCCAGGGTCAGACACCGCATGGACTCGTTCTTAGCCGCTGTGCGTCGAGGCAACAACGGTGCTCTCGCGGATACCCGAAAGCCGATTCAAGACTGATTCCACATCGTCCGGATAGACATTCAGGCCATCCGAAGTCACGATCAAGTCCTTCTTACGCCCCTTGTAGTAAAGGCGACCCTCCTCGTCCATCGATCCCAAGTCCCCGGTGTGAAACCACCCATCCTCATGAAGGATCGGAGACTCAATACCTCCTGCAAGGTACTCAGTTGCAACATTCTCTCCTCGCACCAGGATTTCACCGTCCGGGTTGATCCGGACTTCCTGCCCACTCATCGGCTTCCCTATGGAGCCCAACCTGGCGCTGAAAGGATGGTTGACCGTCACCACGGGACTGGTTTCAGTCAGGCCATAGCCCTGAAGCAAGACAAAGCCCAATCTTGACCAGAAGGCCTCCAGCTCAGGGTCCACTCGGGCGCCGCCGACCACCAGCGCCAAGCTACGCCAGAGACGCCCCGCAGCTGGACCGGTTCGGGGAGACGACCCAATGTCCTGTGAATCTCACTCTCCAGGTTCTCAACGACCCGCGGGACGCTGACCAGTACGGAAACCCGCTCACGCCGAAGGCATTTGATAATGGCCTTGGGATGCAGCTCCGCCATGAACACCACGGATCCACCCAACAGCATCGGGACGAAGAGTCCCGCCGCCTGGCCAAACATATGGCTCAGAGGCAGCAGGTTCAGAAAGCGAATCGGCTGGAACGGACGAGCATAGCTCTTGTATTCGTTGATCTCATGCAGAAACGGATCCAGGTTGGCACAGATATTTCGGTGTCGGTGAACAACCCCTTTAGGTTCCCCAGTCGGGAGGTATAGACGATCTCAATGACGTCATCAGGCACGACATCAACGACGGAAACCGAGTCCCTGGGCTCGATCCCTGCAACCGAATCGAAAGTCAGGGACTCCAGCCCCCCAGATTCGGGGTTCAGGGAATCGCCGTGAACCAGGAGCCTGGACTGGACCTCCCGTTGGATACGCTCCACCAATTGGGCGAAAGAGCGGAAGTCGATAGGAACGACTTGCACTCCCCTCAGCACACTGCCCAAAAAGGCGACCACCTACTCAGGCCGGTTCCCCCCCCAGAGGAGAATCCGGTCTCCCTTCTCGATGCCCTGGCGCTCGAGATAAGCCGCAAAGCCTCCTATCTGGTTACTGAGCTCAGACCAGGAATGGACCCAGGTTCGGTATCCAGTGTGGAAACGAATCGCCTCCGATCCGGAATCCTGGATCTCCTGGAATAGTCCGAGAAGGGTCCTCATGAAGGAGGTGCGGCGCGCCTCGCCGGTCGAAAAGCAGGCTACCCTTTAGGCAACGCAGTCCTAGTGATCTTGAGAAAGCTACACTGGGTCGAGGATTGACCGAGAGCTGAAATGCGATCCGCAGGAGGCGGTTCTACCAGAGGTCCTTTTTGACCTCCACCCCATCTTCGAGATACCAGAGACCGCCACCGTAGTCCCGCGACACACCCAGATAGATCGCCGCGAGTGAATCCGCCACACTTCGCGGCACCTTCACCCGTAGTTTCAGCTTCTGACCGGCCGGGGTAGCTTGCAAAAGGAATCCCCTCATCTTCAACTTGGGCATCCCCCACCAGGTCTGGGTATGATCTTGGCTGAAACTAACCAGTTCGGCTTCAACGGCGCTGCCGTCCTTTAGGAGCTCCAGCTTGGCTCCCTCCACGCCATCGACCGAGCCGAACCCCAGGCGGTAGTCCCCTCCGGCCTCGAAATCCCCACAGTCGACCGTGAACTGGATTTCTTCGGCGTTTGTCCTGATCACGGGGGACGTCATGGTCGCCGTGTCCTGAGCCAGGACTACCAGGCCCAGAACCAAAATTAACGCTATGACTACCCCAATCGCTTTCATTGTCTTTTACCCTCCGAGTCTGCTGCTATGATAACACTTTCAACAAAGCTGGCAAGGACTGACCAGCCGGTTCGTGATAGCACGCTCACATTTGTCCAAACTGTGCTGCTTCGCTCCTCGGATCGCTGCGATAGGCAAGAAGCTGGACATTCCGCAGCAGCCAGGGAGGGGCATCTGAATTGGACAAACCTCTATCCAAAACACTAAGATTTTCAAGGTCTAAGGTCTAACGAGGTATCACTTATGAAAGCGATTCGAGTCCATGAAATCGGCGGTCCGGAAGTCCTCAAGTACGAAGAGTGTCCCGTCCCAACGCCGGGCACAGGGCAGGCTCTGATTCAGATCGAGGCCGTCGGAGTGAACTACATTGATACCTACCATCGAGAGGGACTGTACCCAGCTCCGCTGCCATTCTCGCCAGGGGTTGAAGCGGCCGGCATCGTCGAGGCGATCGGGCCCGAAGTGGAAGACGTCCAGGTAGGGGACCGGGTTGCCTACTGTTTGACACTGGGTTCCTACGCAGAAAAATCGGTGGTGGACTCCTCCAAACTGATCTCGATACCAGCGAGGATGGATCATCGAACGGCGGCGGCCTTGATGGTGCAGGGCTTGACGGCACACTATCTCGCCTGCGACAGCTATCCCCTACGCCCCGGTACCACGGCCCTGGTCCATGCCGCTGCTGGTGGCGTAGGACTGTTGTTGGTACAGATCGCCAAACGGCTGGGGGCACGGGTCATCGGAACGGTTTCGACCGAAGCCAAAGCAGAGTTGGCCCGAGGAGCCGGCGCCGACGAGATCGTTCTTTATTCGGAAACCGACTTCGAGACGGAAGTCCAACGCCTGACGGATGGACAGGGGGTAGAAGTCGTCTATGATTCGGTAGGTCAGACAACCTTTGAAAAGAGCCTGGGTTGCCTGAAACCCAGGGGTTATCTGGTGCTCTTCGGACAGTCCAGTGGCCCCGTGATCTCGTTCGATCCCCAGATCCTCAATCAAAAGGGCTCCTTGTTCTTAACCCGGCCCACCCTCGCCGACTACTCTTTGACCCGAGAAGAACTCTCAAAGCGGGCCAACGACCTGTTCAGCTGGCATTCAGACGGAGAGCTCGATGTGAGGATCGCCCACACTTTCCGGCTCGTAGAAGCGCAGCAAGCCCACCAGGAGCTGCAAGGTCGCCGGACTACCGGCAAGGTACTCCTGATCCCCTAGTGCCACCCTGCCGAAGGAGACAGATTAGCCACACAGGTGAAGGCCTGTCGAACTGCGAAAAGGGAGCGACAAGACATGTTATTGCGAGAGTACCCCGAGCAATCGATGATACCTCCCCAATCCCAGGTACCGGTTCGAACAGATACTGCCACGAACCGGACCCAGCGCTTTTCCTCGAGGCGATGGCTCCTGGCAGCCACGGCGTTGCTGATTGTGTGGTTGATTCCGAACGCGATCCACGCGGAGACCGTCAGGAAGATCTCGCTTACTTTTGACGATCTGCCCGGACTTGGTCCGGTGGGTTTCTGGCGGCCCCGAGAAATCAGCAACATGATCCTTCGCACGATGGCCAAGCACGATATCAAAGCCGCTGGGTTCGTGGTCGAGGAGCGGATCGAAAAGGATCCTTCCACCTTCGTCGTCCTGGAAGATTGGATCGAGCGCGACCACATTGTGGGAAACAACACCTTTTCTCACGTCGACCTGCATCAGCTGGAGAGAAGGGATTTCCTGGAACACGTCAGGGACGGACAGATCTTTCTCAAAAAGCTCTCCCGGCTCAAGCGCTTCAGCTTCAAATACCTGCGGTTCCCCTACCTGCATCAGGGCGAAACCCTAAAGAAAAAAAACCGGATCGCCAAATCTCTCTATCGAGATGGATACGAGATTGCACCGGTCACGATCAAGATGCCCGATTACAGGTTCAACCGAATCTACCTCGAGGTACAAGATGACGAAAAGCCTCGCGAGCAGCTAAAAGAAATCTACTTGGACGAGCTTAAAAAGGGGGTTGAATATGGCGAGAAACAGTCACAAGCGGTCTTCGGTCGGAACATCCCTCACATTCTCTGGCTCCGCTGCACCATAGCCACCGGCGCCTTTCTGGAAGACCTGATCGAACAGCTGCAGGCACAGGGCTACAGCTTTGTCTCATTTCCGGAAGCCCTCTCCGACCCGGCCTACAAGACAGAAGAGCTGTACGCCGGCCCTCTGAGCCTCTCCTTCATTGACCGAGTTGCGGCAACCCGGGGTCTCCCGTTCGATCCCGAGCACGGTGAGCTGAAGGAAAAGGAGATCGAACGCAGAATGAAGACCGAAGACGAGTAGATCCCAAGAAATTCCTACCGTCCCCAGGGACGGAAGTTGATGAATAGAATTGCAGCATTGTGGCCCTGAGAGATGACCGGGCCAGGGCCACTCGGAATGTTCCGCCAGTCGTCGAAGGCGGGATTGTTGGTGGCGAAGATCTTACTCCGGTCGCTGGCCAGGGTCACACCCCGGTTCTTGAGGAACTCGATCACGGGTCCGGCCGTACCCAGATCCACCAACTCGGTAAAGTTTATGTCGCCGCGGCCGTCCGGGGTCAGGAAGGGAGAACCACGCTCCTGCCCCTTCCCTGCCGAGTTCCAATGCAGCAACCAAGCCGCACCGAATGACAACCACGGGATGGGATTGGGGTTGAGTTGCAGCCCAGCCAGACTGTCGAAGGGATGCACCACACTCTGGACCGGCGTGCCACTCCCGACAAAACGTTTGTAGAAGATCTCTCCCACAAACCACACCTGGTGTCTCAGGGCATGAAAGGCCGGGAAGGAAGCTCCTCCGACCAGGCGGATCTCATCCTTCAGATCCAGTTTGGATTCTTCTCCGAAGCCCAGCCAGAAATCCTCAGGACGGACTGCTCCAGAATTGACGAACTGAATTCGAGTCCCGGACTCAGGATCCCCAACCCGTTTGTAGCCGAGATTGAAGAGAAACTCTGCTTTCCAAACTTCCTGTGAGAGCAGGAGATCGAATCCGAAATCCCTTTCACCCGAGACGCCCACCTTCTTACGCCAAGAGCCACTGTTGAAAGTCGGCTCCTCGGTCGGCAGCTCGACGTACCCCTGAAGTCCCAGACCTGAGTGTCCCGATCTCGACCGCTCCATCAGGTTGAACTTGAGGCCCATAACCGTGTCCCCGGACGACCTACCAAACGCGGCCAGTCCTTCACCCCGCTCTGCCTCCGGAGGAATGAAATAGGTCTTGAAAGGGATCTCCTGGGCCAACAGAAAGTGGGGCTCGGGGCGTAGGGCTTCATTGGGGTACAGGTCCACGATCAGGTCTAGCGGCGGTACCGGAAATCGGAGCGGGTCCAGATTGATGGCGTCGCTTCGAAGCCGTGGGGTGACGCGGAAAAAGAACTCGGTCCGCCCCGGTAGTCCGACTGCCCCCTGCACTCCCACCCGCACGAAGTCAATATCACCAGGATCTCGGTCAAAGTTCAGGACGGAGAGTCCCAGACCGACTTCGAAGGACCGGAGTGTGTAAGGAGAGGACGAAAGCACGAGGCCCTGGCCTCCGTTGGCAGAAAAATTGAATTGAGTCGGGCGCTCACGGTCGTCTCGATCTCGTCCAACTAGAACGGAAGAAAGGGTGATTGAAAGGATAACGCCACGAGCGATTAGGCTCCTGAAGAAGGTTCGTCGTCTCACGGCCACAGAGCATACAGACGAAGGCGGGACGCTACAAGAAGGGTTGCTGGAAGGAAACCAAGAATCGAAGCGCTGGCCCCATCCGGATGGGGTGGTGCTTCGGGTTTCAGACCAGTTTACCGGAGGGCTTGGAAAAAGGGATAACCGAGGTCTTACGCTGGCCACGCGTTCTCGCCAGTTTGTTCTGGTACATTGCCCGATCGGCGACGCTCAGCAACTGATCGGGATCCCTGCCATCCACAGGGAAGGTAGCCGATCCGATGCTCACTCCGACAGGAGGCACCTCTTCACCTTCGACGTTGATAGTGCGGCGCTTCACTGCTTCCTGAATACGCCGGATGCTGTGGACCGTCCCCTCCTTATCCACCCCGGGGAGAACGGCGATGAACTCATCGCCGGCGTAGCGCAAGCAGGTGTCGGTCTTCCGCAGCTGCTGTTTGACCGTTTGTGCGAACTCGAACAGGACCCAATCTCCGACCTTGTGTCCAAAGCGGTCGTTGACGTCCTTGAAGAACTCCAGGTCCATCATCAGGAGCGTTACCGGGTAGTGCATGCGGGAGGCCTTTCCCAGCTCTTCCTCGATGAAGGTCTTGAAGTATCGGAAGTTAGGCAGGCCTGTAAGCTCATCGGTGTAGGCGTCCTCTTGAATCTCTCTGTTGATCATTGCGTTGCTGATAGCAACGGTGGCGTAGTGGGAGATGACGCCCATGAGGCTCAGCTGCTCTGAATCGTAGGGGGCCGGATCTTCGGAATAGAGAGTGATGACTCCCATCACGTTCTGCTCGATCGCAAGTGGAACCACCAGGCAACCCTTGTACTCCGAGCTGAGGAACACATGATCTTTGAAATCAGGAGCGGGAGAAACATTGAAAAGAGGCTGATTCTGGGCCGCAACCCAACCGCTGACCCCATCTCCGATCCTGATCTCGTGGCCCTTCAGAAGATCGGCGTGTTCTCCCGAGGCGTGGCAGGACAGAACTCGGTCGTATTCGGCGCTAAGGAGGTAGAAGGAACAGGTCTTGAAGGGAATGAGTGTCTGGATCTTGGAAGCCACCTGTGAGAGAGTTTCGGGAACGCTGAGAGACCGCCCCATACTACGAGAAATCTCGAAGAGGGCATCCGCCTCCAAGCCGGTGGAGGGAAGCTTCGGACGATCAAGGAGTTCTCTCTTGCTAGTCTCACTGGCGGGTTCAACAGTGGCCTTGGTCCCTTGCGTGATTTGTCGTGGAAAGCGGCTCACCGCCCTGTCAATTTCACCCTCGAGCTCACCGATGTTTGCAACCAACTCCTTCACGAGTGAAGGATCGTAGGCCTTGTTGGAGAGCGCCTTGATATAGTCAATGGCTTCGACGCGGCTCAGACGGGGCCGGTAGGGACGGTCGGAACGCAAGGCATCGTAGCAGTCTGCAATGGCAAGGATCCGGGCTCCCAGCGGGATCTCTTCTTGCTTGAGACCCTCCGGATAGCCACTACCATCCCACCGCTCGTGATGGTAACGAACCACGGGAACCACCGGGTAGGGAAACGAGACAGAGTCGAGTATCTCAGCCCCGATGGCAGGATGAAGCTGCATTTCCCGCATTTCGGAGTCGGTCAAAGGAGAGGGCTTGTTCAAAATGTGCTCGGGCACGGCCAGCTTCCCGATATCGTGTAGCAGGGCCGCAGCCCTCAGTGCATCCAGTTCCTTCTGTCCCCGCACCCCACAATATTTGGCCAGTCCAACCGCCAGGGCTTGCACACGATGAACGTGCCCATGCGTATTCCGGTTCTTGGCATCGATTGCCATGGCGAGAGCGGCTATCATCGAGTGGTAGAGTTCATTGAGCTCGTCAACATGAGAGTTAGCCTGAGTGATCTTGTCCAGGTTGGTCTTGTAGGCATAATAGATCACCAGAATAATGGGAATAGAAATCCCAACAGCCAGGAACTTCGTCCGTTCAAGATTCAGAAAAATAACAGCAGCAGCATAGGCCCCCGCAAAGTTTGTTAGGGATGCCCATGAAAAGTTCTCTCTCCAAAGATCGGTAAACGTTTCACCTGTAGCAAGACAGATGGCTAAAGCGACTGCACTCGAATTCAACATGAAATAGATCAAAGAGCAGAAGCTCAACTGCACCAAGAAGCTCGCCAAATCAAGGTTCTCTGCTACGAGCGGAGGCTCCTCGCCGACCAAGAAATAAAGGAGATGGCCAACTACAAACGTGACCAGACACAGTTGGCAAACGTTGAAGAGGGGCTTATATAAGCTGCCGATCTGAGTTCGAGAACTTCCCAGTACCGCATCAATCGCACAGATGATTACCGCTACCTCAGGTGAGAACAGAAGCACTCCCGAGTAAATGAAGATATCGCTGACCGTGACAGTCAATGATCCTTCTCTCCGACGCTTCGAAGGGATCATCACCGTAAAAAAACTTCCTACTAGCGTGAGACAGGCCAAGTACAGCCATTGGAAATTTGGGCCCACTGAGGCCCGGTACAGTGCGAATGCAAGTACTGAGCTGCCCGCCACCGTCACTATGGTGATGTAGCCCTTGGCTTTGCGTGGAAGATTCTCTCTGAAGAGCAATGAGCTAAAAACTCAACTATTGATTAACTAATTTAAGCTTCGGAAAAGCACCACTTCTCGAAGTGCCCGGCTCTCTTCCGGAACAACTGGATTTAGGATAGGATCAATACAACGATCCTACCATATCTCGAAAAGAGCGAGGGGGGGGTAAACTGATTGAGAGGGGAAGAAGCTTAGCCCAAGAACTAGTCAGTCCAATAAATAATCTTCATTGCAAACCTCTATACATGATTCCTGTCGTCAATGAATCGCCTCTAGGCAAGGCAGAAAAGCGAATGCGCCTCCAGGGCAACGAGGGCCCGAAATCAGTCGCTCTACGCCACAAGACCCTGTTGTGATCAAAACACGCCATCCGACCAGAAGATGCCGTCCGACCAGAAGATGCCGTCCGACCAGAAGATCACGGGTGAGAGCGGAACCGGCAAGAAACTCGTGGCTAAGGCTGTCCACGATCAGAGTCTTCGCTCTGGCCCGAAGTTCATACCTGGCAACTGTGGAGCCCTCCCTTCAGACTTGATCGAGAGTGAACTCTTTGGTCACATGCAGGGAAGCTTCACTGGTGCTCTCCGTGACAAGCGTGGACTGTTTGAGGCCGCATCCGGGGGAACGCTCTTCCTGGACGAAATCTCTACTCTGCCCTTCGAGCTACAGACTCGATTGCTGCGGGTTCTCGAGCGCAAGGAAATCCGCCGGATTGGTGAGACGAAACATCGCTCCGCTGACGTCCGGATCGTCGCCGCACCCAACCAGCCACTGGACCAACTGGTCGAGAAGGGAGAGTTCCGAGAAGATCTCTATCACCGTCTCAATGTGTATCAGCTACAGATACCTCCCCTGCGCGAAAGGACATCCGATATCCCAATCCTGATCCACCACTTCCTGCAGGACTGGAACCATCGCACCGGTAAGGAAAAGGGGATCTCCCCCGATGTGATCGGCCTGCTCTCCCACTATCACTTCCCGGGCAACGTTCGTGAGTTGGAGAACATCATTGAGAGTTCCTATCATCTGTCTGATGGAGTTATAGAAGCCGCGGTGGTTGCTCCTCGAATCAGCCGACGCCCATCGCGGCGAGCCCAAGGGGAGTCGAGAGCCGAGGCCATCTACGAAGACCTCGTAACGGGGCGAGAGGAGTTCTGGTCAGCCGTCCGGGATGGCTTCCTCAACCATGACCTGACTCGGGATAATCTCAAGAAGATAGTCTCACTGGGACTGACTGTTTGCCGGGGAAGCTACAGGGGACTCATAGAGCATTTCAGATTGCCGCAAGAGGACTACAAGAGATTCCTCACGTTTCTGACAAACCACGACTGCAAGCTAGATTTCCGTCCGTTTCGAAAACAACATAAGGTAGAAGTCTAGGGTTTGCGTGGGTGACAGGAAGACTTTCTCATGAGCGAATCTGAGTTTCAGATTAGACCCGCTACAATTCGAGACATCCCTGCGATCCTCAAGTGCATCAAGGGACTCGCCCGGTATGAGCATCTTGAAGACACGGTGATCGCGACCGAAGCAGACTTGCAGAGTTCGCTCTTCGGTGAGACGCCGGATGCTGAAGTGCTGATTGCCTACGAAAGAGCCGAACCCGCTGGCTTTGCCGTGTTCTTTCACAACTACTCTACCTTCCTGGCTCGGCGCGGACTCTACCTCGAGGATCTGTTTGTCTTTCCACAGTTTCGAGGAAAAGGCCTGGGAAGATCTCTCCTCTCCAAGGTGGCCCGTATCGCCGTCCAACGCCAGTGTGGCCGCTTCGAGTTGTCGGCATTGGATTGGAACCAGAAGGCAATCGGCTTTTACGAGAGACTGGGAGCCCAAACATTACCTGAGTGGCAAATTTATCGCTGGACAGAAAAGGCCCTGAAGGGGCTGGCGGACAGGTAGAACGAGAACCGAGTTCGCTGTGGCATGCCGAGTCCACCCTAACTCATCTCAGCACTCCGGCGTTGGCAAAGCAGACTATCCCGATAAAGAAGACGCTGCTTTGGAAGAGAGCCTTTCCATGACGAGCTTATCGCTTTGTCATTTCAGCTTCATCCTCATGCTCTTCGAGGCGTACCTAGACCAAAAACAAGTAGATGGAAGTGGATTAAACCACGTGTACACACCTGAAGTTCCCGACCTGACGGGTATTCTGGAGTTCGACAAAGAATCTTCAGAGAGGCCCGAAAGGAGGCATTTCAGGTGAAGAAAACGCATAGCGCAATCCTCCGAAAACGGGAAGCAGAGGTGGCCACTCGGTTGAGCCCCAGCTGGAATGGTCAAGCTCCAAAAACGGTC
>Ga0310121_10000488_pt1 | contig 43593 bp, 36 predicted proteins | sample CB27_Tmax_986_MG_FD_203504 | JGI IMG/M metagenome (GOLD analysis project Ga0310121, IMG submission 203504) | Marine microbial communities from Western Arctic Ocean, Canada - CB27_Tmax_986 | ecosystem: Environmental > Aquatic > Marine > Oceanic | place: Canada: Western Arctic Ocean | collected... | reverse complement strand
GCGTTTTTTTAATCTTAGGTGGGGCTCCGCCCCACACCCCGGCTCGTTGCTGACGGGGGCCCAACGCCACGCGCTGTAGGCGTTCTGCTGGGGCTGTGTCCCACACCCTGGGGCGGCCGCCTTCTCTGGGCGCCGCCAGGACCCTCACCTGGAACGACTCGCCGGAGCCCAGCCCACCCTCGAGCCGGACGAGTTTCACGCGGATCTGCTGGATCGGGCCTGACCGGGCATTGAGGATCAGCCACAGCACGTTCCCGTCCATTTCGAACTCGTCGCGTCGCACGTTACCCGCCATGAAGCTCGGGTTCAGCGAGACCCGCGGTCGCAGTGTCAACGTCGAGCCGTTCACCTCATAGGTGCCGGCGTAGCCGACGAAGGGGTCGTACTCGGCGATCTTCTCCGTGTCGGTCAACTCCGATTTCGACCGCCGGCCACGCAAGGGTCTGGGCTCCGATCCGTCGATATACATCACGCTGAAGAACTCGTGCGTGAAGATGTAGAGACTCGACTGCAGGTCCGTCTGCACAGTGGTGCCATCCTCGGTGACGACGTGCACCTCGACCCTGGTCCAGACCCCTTCGAGTTGGCGGACCTGCGCCAGCGTGGGCGCCGCGGCGGTGAGGATGGCCACGAGGCCGAGCGCGATCCGGGCGAGCTTGGTCATTGTGTCTGCTCCTGTAGCGGAGCCGGCTGATCGGTCATTGCGACGATCGGCAGGGAAGAAGGGATGATGGTCGGGGCGCCCGGGTTCGAACCGGGGGCCTCCTGCTCCCAAAGCAGGCGCGCTACCAGGCTGCGCCACGCCCCGACGGAAGAGCCGGCCGTATCCAGCCCAACCTGATTCTGTCGTACTTTGGTGGGCTGACAACCATTTTAGAACCGATGGTCCATCGTCTGGGTGCCGCCGACCCGTTGGGCGCCGATCCGCTGGCACGGTATAATCGAGGCCCGGCTCGCGGTGTCCACCCGCGGCGCGTCCGATCTCCTAGGTAGGCATGAGCACCGACCGCGACCAGAGCGGGCCGACTAGCGCTGGACCCGACATCCACCCGCGGGTACGGGCGCGGCTGATGCCGGCCGGTTCCTGGCTCTCGTATATTGTCCTGTTCGGCTCGCTCCACATCTCGTTCGGCACGCATGCCGGCGTACTGGCGGTCGTGCCGGTCATCCTGACGGTATGGCGCGGGACGCTGCCTGGGGTGATCGGCGGTCTGGCCGCGGTACCGACCACCGGCCTGCTGGTCGTCCGGCAGACTGGCGCGTCGCTGCTCTCTGGGTTCACCACACCCACTCTCATTGGTGCCGCCATCGATCCCGATGGTCGAATCATCGTAGATCGTTCGGTTGGCCCAGCCGGGCTGGCCTGGCCCCCGAGCGCCGGCGCGCCTGTGCTCCCGGCCCAGACGATGGAGACCCAACGCGCACGGGACCTAATCGCCATCGAGGACACGGAGACTGGCATCATAAGCGGCGCGCTAACGGGATTCGTCTCTGGCAACGTCCGCGCGGTGCTCGGGACGCCGGTGCGTCACTCCGAGATGCTGGTCGGGCTTCTGTCGTTCGTCTCGTCGATCCCGCGTCATTGGTCGGAGCACGAGCGGGTGATACTTCGGGGCGCGGCGGACTTTCTGGTCGTCGTGCTTCGCGATGCCGACGCGAGACGCCGGCTCGAGGACAGCGAGCCTGGGCGCGGAACGACATTCCGGTTACATCTGCCGGTGCACGAGGAGCCGGTCGGTGGGTCAGACGCGGTCGTCGGTCGCGTCACCGCCTCATGAGTCGCACGGGCGTGGGCGGGCGTCGCCGGCCGGTGATCGGCGTCATGGGATCGGGCGTGGCGCGGTACGACCGCCTGGCCGTGGCGGTCGGGATCTGGATTGCCCAACAAGGTTTCCACCTGCTGACCGGCGGTGGCGAGGGCGTCATGGCGGCGGTCGGAGAGGCGTTCGCGTCTGTGCCGGACCGCCCCGGCCTGGTGTTGGGGGTGCTGCCGTGCGCCGAGGGCGACCCCCGGTGCGGCCCGCCGGCCGGCTACCCGAATCGCTGGGTCGAGCTGGCGATTCGGACCCACCTACCGCTGAGCGGTGCTCGTGGCACGACGCCGCTTTCGCGCAATCACATCAACATGCTGACCGCCGATGTCGTGATCGCGCTGCCGGGCGGTCTCGGCACCTCAAGCGAACTGCAACTCGCCGTGCGGTATGGCCGGCCCTGCGTGGCGTTCGTGGTTGATCGTGCTCAGATTCCAGGTTTGCCAGACGCGGTCCCGTGCATGTCCAGGTTGCAGGACGTGGCCAGCTTCGTTCTCGAGCACGTCGAGTAGTGCGCGAGTGTCATCGGTGTGCCGTCCCGGCCTGGGGCTGGTCACTGTTCCAGCCGGCGCCTGACCGACGCCAGACGGACGCACGCCACGAAGATCTGCATCGCCTGATCCAGCTCGGCGCGCTCGGGAAACGTTGGTGCCAGCCGGATGTTGGCGTCGTCCGGGTCCAGTCGATAGGGGAAGGTAGCACCCGCCGGGGTGAGCTTCACGCCGGCGTCGCCGGCGAGACTGATGATTTCTGTGGCCAGACCGGCCAGTGCGTCGAATGTGAGGAAATAGCCGCCCCTGGGAGAGGTCCACGAGCCCATCCCGGCCTCGCCGAGCGCCCCGGATAGGTGCTGCAGCACCAGCGCGAACTTCGGCCGCACGATCGCGGCGTGCTTCCGCATGTGGGCCCGGATACCCTCCATGTCCCGCAGGAACCGGACGTGACGCAGCTGGTTGACCTTGTCCGGTCCGATAGTAAACACCTGCATCCGCTTGCGGAACTGACCGAGGTTGCCGTCTGAGCCGGCGATGAACGCGATCCCGGCACCTGCCCGGGTGATCTTCGAGGTTGAACCAAACAGCACGAGGTTGTCCTCTGCGCCGTGCCGCCGGCAGGCATCCATGATGTTGGACAGCTGGGGTGGGTCGTCGTCGAAGTCGTGGACGGCATACGCGTTGTCGCACATGATCCGGAAGTGCGGGCTCGCCAGCGTGCCAAGCCGGCCCAGCCGGTCGACGGTGGTGTCCGAGTAGACCTGTCCGCCCGGGTTCGAATACTTCGGCACGCACCAGATACCTTTCACCGCAGGATCATCCTGGACGCATGTCTCCACATGGTCCATGTCTGGCCCGTCGTCGTTCATCGGTACGCTGATCATCTCGATCCCCATGTCTTCGAGGATCGTAAAGTGCCGGTCGTAGCCAGGCACCGGGCACAGGAACCGAACGGGCCCGGTGTCGCGCCAGGCGGTGCCCGGTCCCGCCGGGCCGTAGAGCCAGGCGTTCAGGAGGTAGAGGTACATCAGCGTTAAACTGCTGTTGCCGCCGGCGATGACCTCCTCCGCACGTACGCCGAGCAGTGCGGCGCCTAGTGCCCGCGCCGCCGGAAGTCCGTCGATCCCACCGTAGTTCCTGGTGTCGGTACCGTCGGCAGTCACGAGCCCGCCCTTGATGGTGTCGAGGGCGTCCGAGAGCGCGAGTTGCGCGGGGTTCGGCTTGCCACGGGTGAGGTCGAGCGTGAGACCGGCGTCGCGAAAGCGCCGATAGGTCCCGTCTAGCTCGCGCTCCCATGCGAGTAACTGATCATGGTCGAGCTGGTCCAGTCTCACCTGCTGGCGCCCCCCTGCAAGTCGATCTCCACGTACATCCGCCCGATATCCACGCTCGGGAAGGCGCCGGAGACTGCCGCGCGGATGGTGGCTAGCGGCCACTCGGCCAGCTCCGCCTTGTCCATGACCACCTGCAGCCACCTACTCATCGCGGTAGTGTATCAGCAGTGCGATCCGAGCCTACTTCCTCGAGATCGTCCTTCCTCAGCGCCGCTCGAATATCTCCGTCGTGGCCCGAACGGAGCGTGAACGTGCACGCCACGAACGATCTCGGGAGGATCATCCGCTGGATCGTGCAGATGGCTTCGGGAGGGTCGTGCTCCCGATTCCCGCACGGTTACCGCAGACGTTCCTGGACGGTAACAGCGGAACGACCACCTCGCTGTGAACGCCAGTTCGATCGGTCGCCAGACGGCCGGCGACCCTTGATTCCAGAGGTCAGCTCTGGGTCGCGGCCCAAGAGGAAGTAGGATCCGGCGGATGGGGGTTATGACTTGGTCCGTCTGGGCTCGACGTCGGTCAACTGGCCGCCCAGCCTGGAACCGACGCCGCTAGACCACCGACTATGACCAAGCGCTTCGACAACGCTGCGGTCGACCCGCACGAGTTGAAAGAGCGCTTCGTGCGCGCGTCTGGACCGGGCGGGCAGAACGTCAACAAAGTCGCGACGGCCGTCGAGCTTCGGTTCGACGTGAAGAATTCCTCTCTCGCACCAGACATCAAGGCACGCTTGATCGCCCACGCGGGTCATCGAGTCTCGTCGGATGGCATCCTGCTGATCGACAGCCGTGAGCACCGGACCCAGAGACAGAACCGGGTTGCGGCTCGAGCGCGCTTCGCCGAACTGCTGGCGCGTGCGTCGCGGCGGCCAAGCGTGCGGCGACCGACGAAGCCTCGGCCTGCGGTCCGGGAGAAACAGCTCGATGTGAAGCGGCGACGGAGCCAGGTAAAGGAGCTCCGCGAGCGCCCACGTGACGCCGAGGAGTAGAGCGGCTTCTGCCGATTCACAGCCATTCCGGCGGTGGCATAATCGTCTCCGCTGGGGTGTTCCCCTGGGTCGGGGCGGCCGGTGCCCTCCAGCCGACTGACAGCACGAACGGTCATGTCCTGGTCGCACAGGATCTGGCATGACAAACGAACACCGGTCAGACCCTTGGCGGCGCGCAGCGCTCACAGGGCGTCAAGGCCGAGGCCGATGGCCCTGGTCAGCAGGCGAAGGTCGTCGCGGTCGATCACGAAAGGTGGCATCAGGTAGATCAGGTCGTTGAATGGCCGGATCCACACGTCCGCCTCGACGAAGATCTGCTGTAACGCCGCGACGGGCACGGGGTCGCGGGTTTGCACGACGCCGATGGCGCCCAGCGTGCGCACGTCGGCGACGGCCCGGTGACTGGCATACTGGCTGAGCTCCTCCCGTAGCTGCGATTCGATGGCCGCCACCTGGGCCTTCCAGGCACCGGCGAGCAGGAGCTCAATACTCTGCCGCGCAACGGCGCAGGCCAGGGGATTGGCCATGAAGGTTGGCCCGTGCATCAGCACACCGCCATCGGCGGAGATCCCCTCGGCGATCCGCGTGCTCGTCAGCGTCGCCGCCTGGCCTAGGTACCCACCGGTCATGGCTTTGCCCAGGCACATGATGTCCGGCTCTACCCCCGCGTGCTCGCATGCGAACATGCGTCCGGTGCGGCCGAATCCGGTGGCTATCTCGTCGAGAATCAGCAGCACGTCGTACCGGCGACAGAGCGCCTGCACGTGACTGAGATACTCCGCCGCATAGAACCACATCCCGCCGGCGCCCTGCACGATCGGTTCCAGGATGACCGCGGCGATCTGTCCGTGGTACGCCGCGAACGTGCTCTCGATCTGCTCGACGTCGGCGGGGTGCAGCGGTGTGCCGGGGCGGGTACGGGGTCGATCGACGAAGAGGTGCTCTGGCAGCACGGACCTGAAGCGCTCGTGCATGCCGTTGACCGGGTCGCAGACACTCATCGCGCCGAAGGTGTCACCGTGGTATCCGCCCCGGATCGTCAAGAGTCGGTGTTTCTCAGGGCGTGCTTGAGCGTCCCAGAACTGCATGGCCATTTTGATCGCCACCTCCACCGATACCGACCCCGAGTCGCAGAAGAACACGTGCTGGAGAGGTTCCGGGGTGACGTCGATCAGCATGCGGGCGAGCTCGATGGCAGGTGCGTGGGTGAGGCCGCCGAACATCACGTGCGCTGTCTTCTTGAGCTGGTTCTCGATGGCGATGTTGAGCCGTGGGTGATTGTAGCCGTGGATCACGGACCACCAGGACGCCATGCCGTCGACGAGCTCACGCCCATCGGCCAGCCTGATCCGGGCACCCCTTGCGGACACCACGGGGTAGGCGGGCAGCGGGTCGACCATCGAGGTATACGGGTGCCAGATGTGGCGGCGGTCGAATTCCAGGTCGTCGTTCATATCGCTCGTGGGCTGGTGCGACTGAGAAGCGGATCGAGATCGAGAAACGGCTGGGCTGCCGAGGGCTCGACGGACCCCAGGTAGGGCACGACGCCTAGGCAGGGCGCCTGCAGCCGCGAGCGCAGCGTGTCGACGTTCTCGTCGAGGCAGGGCATTGCCCCGGTGACCGAATTGGCGATCCAGCCGGCGAGGTCGAGGCCAGCCTGGTCCACGGCGGTGGCAGTCAGCAGCGCATGATTGAGACACCCGAGCTTCATTCCGACCACGAGAATCACAGCGGCCCGGAGTGCGATGCAGACATCCGCCAGCGTTTCGGTGTCGTTGATCGGAACGCGCCAACCGCCGGCGCCCTCGACAAGCACCAGGTCGACATCCTGCCTCGTCACCGTGCGACAGTGTGTGGCTAGGTCCCTGGCGTGGAGTACCCGTCCGGCTTGCGCGGCAGCGATGTGCGGCGCGATGTGCGGCGCGAGTGCCACCGGATTGAGCGTCTCGTAGTCGAGCGTGGTGGCGCTCGCCGCGATGAGCGTCAGCGCGTCATCGCTGCGCAGCATGCCGGCGTCTAGCCGACACCCCGCGGCGATCGGTTTCATGCCGATGCAGCGGAGCCCGCGTGCTCTAGCCAGACGGAGTAACGCGCTGGAGATAAACGTCTTCCCGACACCGGTATCGGTTCCCGTGACGAAAAACGACCGGCGCGGCATTAGGCCTCCGGTTCCAGGCCACGGTCGACCGCCGCCAGGGCTTCGAGCAGTTGGTCGACGTCCGACGTCTTGTGCGCTGCAGTCAGCGTGACCCGCAGCCGCGAGGTGCCTTCGGGCACGGTCGGCGGGCGAATCGCCGTGATCAGGAATCCCCGCTCCTCGAGCGCGCTGCTCAGGGCCAGCGCACGTGCCGCGTCACCGACCACCAGGGGCTGAATCGGCGAAACTGAGGGCATGACGGAGAACCCCAGCGTGGATGCCTCGGTCCGGAACCGGTCGACGAGATGTGCCAGGTGCTCGCGTCGCCAGGTCTCGTCTCGCAGGATCGAGAGGCTCACGAGCGTCGCCACCGCTAACGCCGACGGCATCGCCGTCGTGTAAATGTAGTTGCGCGAGCGCTGGATCAGCGTCTCGATCAGCCCCTCGTCGCCGGCCACAAACGCCCCCGCCGTGCCGAACGCTTTGCCCAGCGTGCCGACCAGCACGGGCACGTCGTCGGTGGAACGTTGTTGCGGATCGACCAGGCCCACGCCCTGGCGCCCGTGCACCCCCATGCCGTGAGCATCGTCGATCATCAGCCACGCCCGGTGTCGCTTCGCGACGGCGATCGCGTCGTCGAGTCGACACCGATCTCCGTCCATGCTGAAGGTGCCGTCACTGGCGATCAGCTTGCGCGCGCCAGCGTCGGCGACCGCCTCTAGCCCACGCTCGAGATGCGCGGCGTCCAGATGGTCGAACCAGGTGAACGTCGCCAGGCTGATCCAGCCGCCGTCGAGCAACGAGGCATGGTTCAGGCGATCCTCGAAGACGAAATCGCCCCGGCTGAGGAGTGCATTGATGACGCCAACGTTCGCGTGGTAGCCGCTGGAGTAGAGCAGGGCGCGGGGGCGACCCGTGAACTCGGCCAGGGCGATCTCCAGCGCTTCGTGCGCCGCCGTGTGACCGCATACCAGGTGGGAAGCGCCGGCGCCCGTGCCCCAGCGCTCGATGCCCGTCCGGAAGGCTTCGCCCACGCGTGGATCACTGGCCAGGCCCAGATAATCGTTACTGCAGAAGTTCAGGAGCCGCCGGCCATCGACCACGACCCTGGCACCCTGTGGGCTTTCCAGGGTTCGACGCCGTCGGTACCGGTCGCGGGCGCGAAGGCCCTCGAGATCGCGATAGATGTTGTCGAACCCCTGTTCGTGCATGGGTGCCGCCGCGCGCGTGGAATCGGACGGCACAGCATAGCGCAGAGCGCGCCGCCGCCGATAGACGCCGTGCAGGCGTGCGGTGCCGCGAGACGGGCGCCGTGGCATAATCGCCGGCCAGAGGAGAGCGTGCTCATGACCGATACTGTTGACACGGGCGACGCACCACCAGCCGGACCAAGGCACGATTGGACTCTTACCGAGGTGGAGGCGCTGTTCGACCTTCCGTTCCCCGATCTGGTCTTCCGGGCGCAGACGGAGCTACGACGGTACTTCGACCCGCACGACGTCCAGCTGTCGACGCTGCTGAGCATCAAGACGGGCGGCTGCCCGGAGGACTGCCAGTATTGTCCGCAGAGCGTTCATCATAGTGTCGGGCTCGACCCCAAGGCTCTTGATTCGGTCACGCGCGTGGTGGCGGCTGCGCGCCAGGCCAGGACGGTGGGTGCCACCCGTTTCTGCATGGGGGCGGCGTGGCGCTCACCCACCGATCGCGATCTCGGCCGGGTGGTGGAGATGGTCGAAGCGGTGCGCGATCTCGGCATGGAAACGTGCGCCACGCTTGGCATGCTCACCGAGCGCCAGGCGCACCGGCTCGCCGATGCTGGGCTCGACTACTACAATCACAATCTCGACACCTCGCCTGAGTATTACGAGACCATCATCACCACACGCGTGTATCAAGATCGGCTCGATACCCTCGCGCATGTGCGCGATGCTGGCATGAAGGTCTGCTGTGGCGGCATCGTGGGCATGGGCGAGTCGCGCCGCGATCGCGCCGGGTTGCTGGTGGAGCTCGCCGATCTCCCGCGGCACCCGGAGTCGGTGCCCATCAACATGCTGGTGCAGGTCGAAGGTACACCGCTCTACGGGGCCGACGCGCTCGATCCACTCGAGTTCGTTCGTACCATCGCAGTGGCTCGGATTCTGATGCCCGCTTCGCGGGTGCGGCTGTCGGCCGGACGCACCGGCATGTCGGAGGAGATCCAGGCGCTGTGCTTTCTCGCCGGTGCGAACTCGATCTTCTGCGGGGAGACGCTCCTGACGACGCCCAATCCGTCCCAGGATGCCGATATGCGGCTGCTCGAACGACTCGGACTCACGACGACGGGCAGCTCGAAAGCGGCCGCGGCCACCGCCGGGCCCTAGCCGAGGACCGTGCGGATCGAGTCGCTCAAGATCTCGACGGATCGGGTCAGCTGGTCGTCGGTGATGACGGCAGCGGGCGCGAGTAGGTAGGTGTCGGCCTTGACCCGGCTGAACAGGCCGCGGTGGGTCGCTTCCTGCTGAATCCGCGGCCCTACCATGTCGCCGACGGGAAAGCTCGTCTTGGTAGCGCGATCGGCGACGAGCTCAACGGCACACATTAGACCCTTGCCGCGGATGTCACCGACATGGGGGTGATCGACGAGCGCGGCGCGCAGCGCGACGATCAGACGGCCCCCCTTGTCCGCGCACTGGCCGACCAGGTCCTCTTCCGAGATGATACGCAGGTTCCGCATGGCGACGGCGCAGCCGACGGGGTGGGCGGAGTAGGTGTAGGCATGCATCCACACGCGACCGTCGTCGTCGAGCGTGGAGGCGATGGTGTCGTTGATGCCGATACCGCCAAAGGGCACGTACCCGGACGTGATCGCCTTGGCGAACTGGACGATGTCTGGCTCGACGCCCCAGTGGTCGAGGGCGAACAGGGTGCCCGTGCGGCCGAACGCTGTGATCACCTCATCGGCCACCAGCAGCACGTCGTACCGGTCGCAGATCTCCCGGATACGAGGGAAATAGTCGTCCGGTGGGACGATAACGCCGCCGGCGCCCTGCACCGGTTCGGCCAGGAACATCGCGACGGTGTCGCTGCCTTCACGCAGGATCGCCGCTTCCAGCTCGTCGGCCGCGGCGATGCCCGGACTCACGCCCGCCGGGGCCTCATAGCGATACGGGTAGGGTGAAGGGATGTGGAGAAATCCTGGCACTCGTGGCTCGAACAGCGGCCAGTAGACGCTCAACCCGGTGGCGCTCATGGCCGCCAGAGTCACGCCATGGTAGCCCTCGATCCGTGAGATGACTTTGGTCTTGCTCGGTTTGTCACGCAGCTTCCAGTAGGCGCGCGACATCTTCACGCTGCTCTCGGTCGCTTCGCCGCCGCCGCTCGTGAAGAAGAAACGGTTGATCGACGGGTAGGTAAGCGCCGCCAGATGCTCCGCTAACTCGATCGCCGGTTCGTTCGAGCTGCCGGTGTAGCTGGATGCATAGGCCAGCGTCTCGCACTGCGCGCGTGCCGCCTCTGCCAGCTCGCGTCGTCCATGACCGGCCAGCACGTTCCACAATCCGGCCAGCCCGTCGATGTACTCGCGTCCATCGGCGTCGGTCAGCATGGCCCCTTGACCCTTGACCCAGACCCGGGCTGCCTGCTGCGCCCGGGTGTCGTGCAGCGGGTGAATCAGATGCGCGGTGTCGCGCGCGATGAGTTCGGCGTTGGTCATCCCGGTGTCCTGTCTCAGAGGTGTGGTGCAACGGGGAGCATGTTTCCCGAAATCCCCGCCGCCCGCCCGGAGTCAGTCGTGTTGTAGGCAAGACCCGCATGGCGGATCCTGTCACCCGGCGGCCTGCCTTGTCGTGGCGCGCCGTTGCCCGGGCCGTAGCCATACGGGCCGCCGGGCCGATGCGAGTCCTCGATATTATCATCAGGCGACAGATTCCAGCGGCGTGCGCCGGCGGTCCCGACACACGGCGTCAGCGTTGGCGCGACCGGTGGCCGTGAGGGCAGATCTGGTCCCTGGACTGTGGACGACGCCCATTTATGTTTATAATGGAAGGCTGGGTGCGCGGCAATTTCCCTGGGCTTTAAACAGGCCCCAGTTAACTTCGAGGAAGATATGTTGGAACCAGAAGTCGTCGTCGGTGTTGGAGGCGCGGCCGGCGACGGCACCGCGTCAGCGGGCAATACCCTGGTGCTGTCGATGGCCAGACAGGGCATCGCCGGCTACAGCTACAACAGCTATCAGTCGGTGATTCGCGGCGGGCACTCCTGGCTGCGGCTACGTTTCTCAGCCAAGAAGCCGCTCAACCAAGGAGACCAGGTCGACGTGCTCATCGCGCTCAATCAGGACACGCTCGATCGGCACCTGCAGGAGCTGCAGCCGGGCGGTGTCTGTTTCTACAACGGCGCCAAGTTCCAGCCCAGCTACGACCCGCCGGCCGGGGTTCAGCTATGCGGGCTGCCGGTGCCCGACCTTGCGCCTGACTCGGTTAAGCTGCCCGTTATGCAGAACACCGTGGCCGTCGGCGCGGCGGTGCAGATTATGGGGCTGGGGTTCGAGACGCTCGCATCGGTGTTCGAGACGACCTTCGCCAAGAAGCCGGCGGTCGTCCAGAAGAATGTCGAGGCGGCCCGAAACGGCTATGACTACGCGGCCAAGAACTTCCAGCCGCTCGAGACCCCACTCCACCCGACCGACCAGAAGTGGGCGCAGAGCTCAGGCAACGACCTCCTTGCGATGGGCGCCGCACTGGCTGGGTGCAAGTTCTACGTCGCCTACCCGATGAGCCCCGCCACGCACATCTTGGAATGGTTCGCGAGCCACGCGAAGCGGCTCGGCATCTGCGTGCGGCAGGTCGAGGACGAAATTTCGGTCGTCAACATGTGCATCGGGGCTAACCACATGGGGGCGCGCGGTATGTGCGCCACGTCGGGCGGGGGGTTCGCGCTGATGACCGAAGCGATCGGTATGGCGTCCATGTACGAGACTCCGGCGGTCATCATCAACGTCATGCGGGCGGGACCCTCGACCGGTGTGCCCACCAAGACCGAGCAGGCCGACCTGAACCAGGCGCTCGGCGCCAGCCAGGGTGACTTTGAGCGCGTCGTGCTCGCCCCGATCAGCATGGGAGACTGCTTCGTGACCCCAGCAGTGGCGTTCGACGTGGCGGACAAGTACCAGCTCCCGGTCCTGATCCTGGCGGACCTGCTGCTGTGCGAAGGGAGCGAGACGGTCGCCACTGAGGTCCTGGATGTCGAGTTTCCGATTGACCGCGGCGAGCTGATCACGACGGCCGACGGGTCCCGTCAGGAGCCGTATCTTCGATACAAGGACACGCCATCTGGTATTTCGCCACGGGCGATTCCAGGTTTGCCAGAGCATCTGTATACCTCCGGCACGGACGAGCACGATGAGGACGGCGTGCTGTTGAGCGATGTCTTCACCGACCCGATCCGGCGCAAGAAGATGGTCGACAAGCGGCACCGCAAAATGTCGACGATTCTCCATGACCTGCCGGCCCCAATCCTGGAGGGACCGGCCGATGCCGAGACGACTCTACTGGGGTGGGGTTCGACGTGGGGGGTTATCAAGGAGGCCGCCGAGCGGCTCACCGCCAGCGGTGTTTCGGTGAATCACCTCCAGGTCAAGACCCTCGTCCCGCTGCATGGCGACGAAATCGCCGCCGTCCTCGGCAAAAGCCGGCGGGTCATCATCATCGAGAACAACCACAGCGGTCAGTTCGCCAGGCATCTACGGGCGGAGACCGGCATTGTGGCGCACGGGCACATCCGGAAGTACGACGGCGAGCCGTTCGAGCCGAAGCACATCGTGTCCGCGGTCAACGACGTCATCGGCGGTCAAGAGATCGTCAACGTTCTGTCAACCGAGCCCGGTTGGCGAACCGACCATCCCACCGGGACCAGTGGCCCGTGGGACGGGTTGCAACAGGTCACAAGGCCTGGTGTGCCGACCAAGGCGTGAGGATTACAACGATGACAGCTCCAGCAACCGTCGTAGAGGCCAAGAATTTCAAATCTGAGGTGCACCCGGACTGGTGTCCGGGCTGTGGCGATTTCGGTGTGCTCACCGCTCTTTATCAAGCCTGTGCCCAGCTGCAGATACAGCCCCACGAGCTGATGGTGGTCTCCGGTATCGGGTGTTCTTCCAACCTACCCGGTTTCATCCGGTCCTATGGCGCCCACACCCTGCACGGGCGGCTCCTGCCGTTCGCGACTGGCTGCAAGCTGGCCAATCAGAGTATGACCGTCATCGGTACCGGTGGCGACGGCGACGGGTATGGCATCGGTCTCAACCACTTTATCCAGGCAATGCGACGGAACATCAACGTGACCTACATTGTCATGAACAACGAGATCTATGGGTTGACGACCGGGCAGGTCTCGCCGACGAGCGAGACCGGCATGAAGACCAAGACCAGCCCGTTCGGCAATCTCGAAGGGATGCTCAACCCGATGGCGCTGGCGCTAGCGGCCGGGTGCGGTTTTGTGGCTCGCGGGTTCAGCGGCCAGCCCAAGCATCTGGTGGAGCTGTACAAGGCTGGCATTCAGCACAAGGGGTTTGCGCTGATCGACGTCTTCAGTCCGTGCGTCACCTTCAACAAGCTCAACACCTATCAGTATTTCCGCGACCGGATCTACAAGCTTGAAGACGAAGAGCACGATACCAGCAGCTTCCATGCCGCTATGGACAGGGCGCTGGAGTGGGATCCGAAGATCCCGATCGGGCTCCTTTACCGCAACCCGGATCCGCAGCCGTCACTGGACACGCTCGACCCGGCGCTGACGACCGGGGAGCCGCTCGTGCACCAGAACTACATGATCGACGCCGAGACCCGCAAGGATTTGATTCGCGAGTTCATGTAGGGACGGGTGTCGTCGCGGACGAGACAGGAGCAATTGGAGGCCGGGTCAGGGGTTACCCCCCATGGCCCGGCCTTCTCGCGTACCAGGCGAACGACGCTCCGAGTCAGCTTGCCGACCTCGGCGTCGGAAGTTGAAGCGCGCCCGGCTTGACAAGCGCGCCCGGCTCGCGTGGATAATCGATGCCAACGCTCGATGTTTCCACCCGCGGGAGGGCAGGATCTTGAAATCACGCGCCGAGGCCCTGCGCGACTATGTGCTGCGCCGCCTCTTGTTGATGATCCCCACCTTCCTAGGGATCACCTTCTTTACCTTTCTGCTCTGCCAGTTCGTCCCGGGAGGTCAGATTGACCAGCTCCGTATGAGTCTGGCTGGCGCGGGGAGCGGGGGCGAAGTGCTCGGGGCTGGCGGGAATGCCCGCGTCCAGCTGGACATTCCGGAAGAGCAACTGGCCAGACTCCGCGAGTACTACGGCTTCGATCGGCCCTTCCTTGTCGCGTACGGGGCCTGGCTGCTTGACACGGTTCGCCTCGATCTCGGGGACTCTTTCCGGTACAACGACCCGGTCATTCGTGTCATCGCCGACCGCCTTCCGGTGTCGATCTATTACGGTCTCGTCACCGCCCTGTTCACCTACGGCATCTGTATTCCGCTGGGGATCCTCAAGGCGATCAAGCACCGAACCCGCGTGGACAACCTGACCTCAATTATCATCTTCATTGGCTATGCGGTCCCGGGATTCGCGTTGGGCGCGGTCCTGAGCAATCTCCTCGCTGTGCAATGGGAGCTGTTTCCGCTCGGGGGGTTTCAGTCGGCTGAGGCGGCGGGGCTGTCTGGGTTGGCAAGCCTTCTCGACGTTGCCTGGCATTCGGTCCTGCCGCTCGTCGCCTATCTGGCGGGATCATTCGCCGTGACGACCATGTTGATGAAGAACAGCCTGATCGAGAATATGAGCGCCGACTACGTCAAGACGGCACTGGCGAAGGGGCTGCACTGGCACCGCGCCGTCTTCGTGCACGCACTCAGGAATTCCCTGATCCCGATGGCGACGAGCATCGGCGGGCTCCTGGGCATCTTCCTGACGGGCAGCTTTTTAATTGAACGGGTCTTCAATATTCAGGGCGTCGGCCTCCTCGCCTTCGAAGCGATCCAGGCACGAGACTTTCCGGTTGTCCTCGGGTTTCTGGTCATTTCCAGCGTCGTGCTGATGATGGGCAACCTGGTCTCCGACTTGGCTGTCGCCTTCGTGGATCCTCGGGTCAGGTTCGAGTAGCGGAATGCCGTGGTTTACGCTCGATCCGCTCACGCGGCGACGAATCGACAGATTCCGGCGCATCAAGCGGGGGTATTACTCGCTTCTCATTCTCGGGGCGGCCGTCGTCCTCTCCATCTTCGCGCCCTATCTGGCCGAAAGCCGCGCGCTCCTCGTTTGGTACGACGGACAGCTCTTCCTGCCGACCTTCGAGTACTTCTCCATGGACGCCTTCGGGCAGGATCCACCGGCGGCGTGGGGCATGGGAGACCTGGAGACCGAGTATTTTCGACTGCAACGTGAATGGCAGGGGCAGCGGTACCTCTATGACCGCGAGCGTGCGTCGACGGCCGACGATCCGGCGGCGCTGGCGGCGCTGGACCGCAAGTATCCAGGCCGCCGGAACTACGTTGTCATGCCGCCGATTCCGTGGAACCCGTACGAAAATGACTTCTGGTACAACGAGATCCTGAACGAGATCCAGGCGACCCTCGACGACGGGAATGTCGATCGGGCGGAGCGACTCGCACGCCGGGATGGACTGGACGGGCTGGCGGATGCCATCTACATGGATGAGATCGATCGGATGCTAGCAGACCCCGAGGCGTCGCCGACGGGAGATCTCCAGGGCCTGGCGCGCAGCGACGCCATGGCGTCGCTCGAGGGACTGGGGGCTGTGCCGCCGACGCCGCCTGACCTGAGGCGCCGACACTACTTCGGGACCGATTCACAGGGTCGTGACGTCGCCGCGCGGCTGCTTTACGGCTTCCGCATTTCTATCTTCTTTGCACTGTTCCTGGTGTTCTTCGGCCAGCTGATCGGCACCGTTGTCGGGAGTCTCCAGGGCTATCTCGGGGGGCGCTTCGACCTGGTGAGCCAGCGTCTGCTTGAAATCCTACTGGCCATCCCGTTCCTGTACGTGGTCATCATCATGGCCGCGCTCTTCGCGCCCACCTTTTGGCTGCTGCTGAGCATCATGGCGCTCTTTCAGTGGATTACCATCACGTTCTACATGCGTACCGAGATGTACCGGGAGAAGACCCGCGAGTACTGCTTGGCGGCCAAATCGTACGGCGCGTCACACCTGCGAATCATCTTCCGGCACCTGCTGCCGAATTGTCTGACGCCGCTCGTGACGTTTACCCCGTTTGCCGTCGTCGCGGCGATCTTCGCGCTGACGGCGCTGGACTACCTTGGATACGGGCTGCCCGCGCCCACGCCGAGCTGGGGCGAGCTACTGGACCAGTCCCTGCAGGCAGAGAACCGGAACAAGCTCTGGCTGACGCTGGCGCCGTTCGGGGCGCTGACGACCACGCTCGTGCTGGTGGTGTTCATCGGCGAGTCGGTGCGTGAGGCGTTCGATCCGAAGCAGTACGCCCGGTATGAATGACATCGTGCGGAGGTTGACATGAGGCATATGGTGGTCGCGGCCGTAACCGTGGGCGCGGTGCTGCTGTCGGCGATCGTGAGCGACGGACAGACCGCCGGCACGGCGAACGCCGGGCAGCCCGCGGCTGACAGGGTGACGCTTCCCGTAGACGTCGTGTGGGACACGAATCTGGACGACCCCCCCATCGGATCGCCGGACGCCCTCCGCGGGAGCACTTTCAACTTCTACATGACGTCGTACCCGTTGACCTTCCGTCTAATGGGTCCCAATTCGAACGATGCCTTCGCCGGTTGGAATCGGCTGTTCACGATGCACTTCCCCCTCGTGGACAGACACCCGGTAACTGATCGGTTCATCCCGATCATGGCGACGCACTGGTCGGTGCAGGACGATCAGCGGACGATCTACTTCAAGCTGGAGCCTGACGCCAGATTCAGCGACGGGGAACCGATCACGGCGAAGGATTACGTCTTCACCTGGCAGATGATGGTCTCCGAGCACATCGTCGATCCGTTCTACAACAACTACGCGATGCAGTATTTCGAGTCCGTCGATGCGATAAACGACCACACCCTACGTATCGTTGGCACCCGTCCGAGCTGGCGTCCGCTGTCGGACTACGGACTCTGGCCCACACCGGCCCATGTCGTCGTGCTCGATGAAGACTGGGTGAGCCGGACGAATAACGAGTATCAGATCACCGTCGGTCCCTACGTGGTGTCCGAGGTGTCGCGTGGTGAGTCGGTCACGTTCGACCGGATTGACGATTGGTGGGGAGACGGCAAGCGCTATTTCGAGGGGCGGTACAATTTCGACCGGATTCACCTGCGGGTGATCGCGCCCGAGCGGGCGCTCGATTATCTTCGCCGCGGCGAGCTCGACATGATCCAGGAGACCACGGCGAGAACCTGGAACGAGGAATATACCTTTCCCGCGGTGCGGAACGGCTGGTTGCGCCGGGCGCGCATCTTCGTGGACGTGCCCTCCGGCGTCTCCGGCCTGCACATGAATCTCGAGGCGCCCATCTTCCAGAACCAGGACTTCCGCAAGGCGATGCAGTACCTGTTCAACTTCGAACGGCTGAATCGCAACCTGATGTACGAGGAGTATTACCGCCAGGGGTCCTTCTTCGAAGGCACCGAGTACGCGAACCCGGATGTGCAGCCGTACCTGTTCGATCCCACGAAGGCGCGGGAGCACCTGCGGCTGGCCGGTTATCGGCGGCCCAACGAGGTTCTGGACCGGACGCTGCTCGGCAGCCTCCGCAACGCCATGCGCGGCCTCGTCTTCACACGCGCCGACACCGACGACATTCTGGTCAACGCTCGCGGAGAGCAGGCGAGCTTCGCCGTGATCTATGGCAGCAAGGGTTTGGAGCGCCATCTGACCGTCATGCAGCAGGAGTATCGGCGCGCGGGGGTCGACATGCGGCTGCGCCTCCTGGAGCCCGGCACTGCCTTCGCACGCGGCCTCGAGCGGAAGTACGAGATGACGATGACCGGGCGCACGGCCTCGTTTTACCCGGCTCCGCGTCAGTACCTCCATACCGACTTCAAGGCGGCGACGAACAACAACGATATCTGGGGGTTCGGCACGGCGGAGGTCGACGAGCTTATCCGCATCTACGAAGAAGACCTCGATGCCGAGAATCGCCTGCAGGCGCTGCACCGAATCGACGAGATCGTACACGACGAGGCGTTCTACATCCCGTTCTGGATGGCGCCGTACCTCCGGATTGCTTACTGGGACTACGTGCAGTTCCCGGAGTTCTACCTCCCCAAGCGCACCGAGCAATTGATGGACTACATGGTCTACTGGATCGATCCCGAGAAGAAGGCTGCGCTCGAACGCGCGATGCAGACTGGCGAAGCTTATCCGGTCGACCCGGAGGTCGACAAGGATTTCTACAGGATCCGCACGCGATTTTAATAGCCATTGAGACACGAGTGAGTTTCCTTGCCTCTACTAGAAATTGACGATCTGCGCGTTGGCTTCGACACCGAAGCCGGGCGGGTTCATGCCGTCGATGGCGTGTCGTTCACGATCGACGCGGGGCGGACACTCGGGCTGGTGGGCGAGTCCGGCTGTGGCAAGACCGTGACGGCGTCTTCTATCCTCCGGCTGGTGCCGAGCCCTCCCGGACGGATCTTTGGCGGAGCCATTCGCTTCGCGGGCACCGATATTCTGCAGATGCCAAGCCAGGATCTTTCGACGATCCGTGGAAAAGAAATTTCCATGATCTTTCAGGATCCCATGACCTCGTTGAACCCGATCTTTACGATCCAGAAGCAGCTGGGTGAGGTCCTCACGCTCCGCTTCGGTCTCGAGGGCATGGCTGCGCGCAGCCGTTCGGTGGAGATGCTAGGCACCGTGGGGATCGCGGAGCCCGAGGCGCGCCTTGCGTCGTACCCACACGAGCTGTCCGGCGGGATGAAGCAGCGCGTCATGATTGCGATGGCACTGCTGTGCGAACCGAAGCTGTTGATCGCTGACGAGCCGACCACGGCGCTCGATGTGACGATCCAGTCCCAGATTCTCTATCTCATCAGCGAGCTGCAGAAGCGGACCGGCGCCGCCGTGCTTTTCATCACCCACGACATGGGCGTCATTGCCGAGATGTGCGACGACGTGGCCGTCATGTATGCCGGACGCATCGTCGAGCTGGGCAATGTGGTGCAGATCTTCGAACGGAGCGAGCACCCGTATACCAAAGGCCTGCTGCGCAGCCTGCCCAGGCGTGGACTTTCCAGAAAATCGGAGCTGCCGACGATCGAGGGGGTCGTCCCCTCGCTGCTCAGCCCTCCACGGGGGTGTCGGTTCGCCGATCGGTGTTGGCGACGGCAGGAGCGGACGCCAGGCGAACAGCAACGATGCGATGACGAGGTACCTGCGCTGGAACAGAAGGAGCAGGGCCTTGCCGCGTGTCATTTTCCCGTGGGCGCGGTCCCGCTGCTCGCTGAGGCCGAGGTGAGTGGTGGGCGGTAGTCCCGACGCCCCGCTCTTGGTCGTCGACGATCTCAAGAAGTACTATCCGGTTCGCGGCGGCATCTGGGGCGCGAAGATCGGGGATGTGCGCGCCGTTGACGGAGTGAGCTTTACGGTGGCCCGCGGTGAAACCCTCGGGCTGGTCGGCGAATCGGGCTGCGGGAAATCGACGCTCGGCCGGACCATGATACGGCTGGAAGATCCCAGCGACGGACAGGTCTACTTCGAGGGGAAGGACCTGGCCCGTGCAACGCGCGACGAGCTGTTCCGCCTCCGGCGCGATATCCAGATCATCTTCCAGGACCCGTATTCCTCGCTCAATCCTCGTATGACGGTCGGCGAAATTGTTCGTGAGCCGCTCGTGGTCCATCGCACGGGAACCAGAGCGGAGCAGCTGGAGAAGGTGCGCAGCCTCATGGAGACGGTCGGGCTGACCGGTGAGATGCTGGATCGGTACCCGCACGAGTTCTCGGGGGGGCAACGGCAGCGTATCGGCGTTGCTCGGGCCCTGGCGCTCGACCCCAAGCTCGTGATCGCAGACGAGCCGGTCTCCGCGCTGGATGTCTCGGTTCAGAGCCAGGTGCTGAATCTGATGGTCCGCCTGCAACAGGAGCGGGGGCTGACCTATGTCTTCATCAGCCACGACCTGTCGGTCGTCGAGCACGTCAGCGACACGGTGGCGATCATGTATCTCGGGCGGATCGTTGAAAGGGGGCCGGTCGACCGGATATTCGGGCGCCCAGCCCATCCGTATACCAGAGCGCTCCTCGAGGCTATCCCGGCCGCGAATCCTCTGGGACGGCGTATCCGAGTGCCCGTCGAGGGCGAAACGCCCAGTCCGGTGTCCCCTCCGCCCGGATGTGCGTTTCACCCGAGGTGTCCCTTTGCGGTCGACGAGTGCCGCGCCGACGTTCCGGTGCTAGACCCGGTCGACGATGACGGCGGCCACCCGGCCCATATCCACCTGGCGGCCTGTATTCGCAAGCACGAAATCTAGGGGTGTGTCCCGCAGACCGTTCTGCCCGTTGCACTGAATCCGCTAATTGACAGGCAAGCCTTCAGACCCGTCGTTGCCGGAAGATTGGGCTGAAGAACGGAAAGGCATGGGAAACACGGCCGGCGAGATTGCCCTCGAGTACGGCACACGGCGGGTGTCTCTCGTCTTCTGTGGAGGCCCCGCCCGCTACGTCATCAGCAGGATCACGATCGCCGCGGCGCTAGCGAGCTGCCACCAGAGCTGCCCGCGCTCCTTCAGCAGCACAGTGCCGACACCGACGAGCGCGGCCGCCGCTGCCAGCAGCCACCAGTAGAGCTCGGTGAAAGTTTCCACCCGCTGTGTCGTCTGCGCGCCGCGCTGCGCCGCGGTGAGAATCTGCAGCGCGACGGACAGGTCCGTTTCGGCCCCGAGCTCGTGATAGGCTCCGTTGCCGGCCTCGGCGATCGCCTGCAGCGAACGCCGGTCCAGCACCGAGTGGATCGGTTCCTCCGGTTCATCGTAGATGCCGACCGGCAGCTGTGGGATGAAGCCGCCGGCCGTGGTGCCAACACCGACGACGTGGATCTGGATGTCTTGTTCGCGTGCGATCTTGAGGGCGTTGCCCACTTCGCCGCTCCAGGCCTGGCCGTCCGAGATGATGATGAAAGCCTTGGCGCTGAGCCGCTCGCCGTTCAGCTCTTCGTCGAGCTCGAACATCCTGACACCCCAGTAGATGCCTTCCTCGATGTTGGTGTCCCAGCTCGTGTCGTCTGCGAGACTGAATGGCGGCTCCTCGCCAAGATAGTCGAGGAAGAAGAAGAGGGCGTTGGGGTCGCGCGTGAGCCGGACCTGGGGAGCGGCGCGGTGCGCGAAGAGCGCGAGCGCGATCCGCTGGTCTTGCCAGCTCAGCAGCTCCGAGAAGAGTCGGATCCAGGACACCGACCGCTGCCACCGATTCGGCGCCACGTCGCTCACCCGCATGGACGTCGACCCGTCCTGCAAGATGATGAAGTCGGCGCCGGCGTTCTGGGTGACCGACGCGAGCACCTGCGGCCGCGACAGCGCCAGCACCAGTGCGGCGACTGCCAGCACCAGACAGAGCCAGAACGAGAGCCCACCCGCGAAGGCGAATCGCTCGCGCACGGGCGTGGTTCGCTCGCGCAGCGCTTGGTGGACGTCGTTGCGGCGACGGATCAGCTGCCAGACCCACAGCAGGCCGAGAACGGCCGGGAGGGGGAGCAGCCACAAGAAGAGCGGCTCGCCGAACTGGACTGGGGGCACTACCCGCGTCTCCGGATCGGCGCCCCGTCACCCATAGTCGGGTCGTCGGTCGAGTTCAGCTCGAACACGGTGTCGGCCGGCACGTAGATCTGGATGTCCTCGATCTCGTCCGCTTCCATGTTCTCCCCCTCGCTACCCGGCGCCCTTGGCAGGCTGAACTCCGGGATATCACCACCGCCGGCGACCTGGTTGCGCAGGCGGACCATCAGCTCGTAGTTGAAGGCCGCCTCGAGATGATCCTCGTTGCTCTCCAGCAGCCGCGCGTAGACGTTGACCGCGTGGTCGAGCATCCCGAGTGCCAGCTCCCGACTCGTGTCCGGCTGCAGCACCGAGCGGTAGTCGGCGTTGGCGACGACGAACTGCAGATCGAGGTTGCCGGTGATGCTCGGGCTTTCGGCAGAGGTGTAGTCGGCCGTGAGGGGCGCGTAGTCGCCGCGCCAGTACCGCACCGCAGCCCGACTTGCCGCCACCTCGTCACGGGTACCGCGCAGCAGCCACGGGATGCGGCCGGTCACCGCCAGCGCGTCGGCGACTTGGTCATACCCCTGCGCGGCGCGAGACAGGTTCAGCGTCGCCATGTTCCGGTCCGCCTGTGCGAGCTGTCGCTCCAGCCGGCCAGCAAGCAGCAGCACGAACGTCACGACTCCAAGCAGCATCGCGACGACCAAGTATTTGAGAGCTGTCTTGATCATGTGTCCCAATCTCCAATGACGGAGGCGGAAGGGCCTTTAACCACCACCTGCTCTTACGGGAACCGTCTAAACTGCTTTACGCCGAGCCCGCACACGAGCGCCAGGCTCCACAGGCCGACCGCCGCCAGCGCGAAGGGCGAAAAGCGTGGCTGATGGGCCACATACTGAGTGATCTCGATCTCTCCGGCCGACAGCTCGTCGATCTCCTGCACGGCCTGCAGGATCGCCGACTCGTTGGCCGCCGGATAGAAACGGCCCCCGGTCTTCTCGACCGCCAGCTTCCAGGTGTTGTCCGGGAGCACGTCGCCCATCTCCTGGTTGTAGGCGGTTCGGATGAAGTAGACGGGAATCGCGTTGTCGGCGGCCTCCTGCAGGATCTCGTCCAGCGTCTGCTCTCCATAGACCGCGTGCGTGTCCTGTCCGTCGCTGAAGATCATGATCAGGTTCCCCTGCGCCCTGAGGAAGTCGAATGTCCCGAACAGCTGCACGGCGCGGTTGATGGCGAGCATGACCAGCGTGCCGTGATCTGGGAAGCGGTCGTACTCCTCCGGGGTGCCGATGAGCCCGATGCTCAGCAGGACGTTCTCGTAGTCGTTGGTGAACGGCGTGACGATGTAGGCCTCGCCGCCGAACTGTATCAGCGACACCAAATCACGATGCGATCCCTCCATTCGTCGTTTGATGAAGTACTCGGCGGCAGCCACGTTCGCCAGGAATGTGTTGCCCCCACCGAGCTGCTGGGCGGTGAACGAGCTGTCCATGCTCAGCGAGGCGTCGATCAGGATCGCGATGCGATGCCCCGGAAAAGTCGAGCGCTCCTGGATCAGGGTCGTATGCGGATCGGCCAGCGCCACCGCGAAGAACGGGAGACCGCCGAGGAACAGCACGAAGGCGGTGTGACGCAGTGGTGCCAGCGCCGCCCGTTGCCTCATCGTCGGCAACAGCGCCGGCAGAACGATGTCGGTTCGGCCAGGCCGGTGACGTGCGACGTAGCACGCGAACAGCGCCCCCAGCGCGAGGACACAAAACGCGCCCAGCACGAGCACGGTCTCGTTGCGGTGCAGCAGCGGCAGCGCCGACAGCGTCAGTTCATCGAGCTGCGCCAGGGTACGCCTGGCGAGCACGACCAGCTCGGTCAGTGTATCCATAGCTGCGCTTGCGCGCCTCCTTCCTTGCTCGTCGGCTTGAGGCGCAGCTTCGCGAGCAGCCCCGTGGCGAAGCGCACCGGCGCCGCCGACCGCCAGCGCAGGCGCGTGAGCGCCGTGATACCGGTGTCGAGCTGGCGGGTCAGCTCGTCGGTGGGCAGCGCGCCGTCGCGGCTGTAGCATGCCGAGGCGAACACCGCGATGCCCCGGCCGAGGTCACCGGCCAGTACGGCGTCGGGGTGCTCCGCTTCGCCGGATTGCATCTGTTCGAGACGCTTGGCCAGCAACGTTTCGGTCAGGCTGGACGAGACCAGGGCGGTTCTTGTGAGCAGCAGCCCGTGCCGCAAACGCAGCTGACCTTCTCGGGGTTGGGTGCTGGCGTCGACGGTCGTCAGGGCGACCGATCCGGACACGGCGACCGCACCGCCCACGCGCAGGGCGGCCAGAGCGCGGCTCGCGCTCTCGATATTCCAGCCATGCTCCGCCGTTGCCTGCTGCACGCGGGTCAGCTCGCCCAGCGCGCGATGCACGATGAGCGGCCGCGGGAGTCGCCGCTCGACGCGTGCCGCGCCGCCCCGTCGCTCGCGGGACATCCGCACGGCGCCGAGCGCCACGATGCCCACCGCCAGCACACCAAAGAGAGCCGCGAGCAGGGTCAGCAGGTTGGCTCGGAACACCCGTGTGCTCGCGGAGCCGAAGGTGGCTGGCGCGACCTCACGGATGTCGACGATCGCGTTCGCGACCAGCGATACGACCCGGATCGGCTCGGGCGGCAGGATGTAGGTCAGCTCCCGCCCCAACAGCGCCGGGGCGTCCCCTACGCGGCGCTCGATCCGGTAGGGGATGTGAAGCGGTGGAATCTCGATGTTCTGACCGAAACTGATGTCGTTGATGATGCGCAGCGTGTAGTGATACTGGAAGAAACGATAGGGGCCATTCACGATGTCCTCGAAGTGCTCTCCGTCGAGCACTTCGAACGGGCCAACGTCGATCGTCTGTGGTTCGAGCGCGGTCTGATCTGGTAGTGTTCGCGCCGTATCGGTTTCGACGGCGCTGCAGGTCACGGTCATCGTCAACCGCTCGCCAACGAACACCGCGTTCCGGTCGACACGACGCCAGCACTGGATGGCGTCGACCTGCGTGGTGTCACCTTCGGTCTGCGCCACCAGGGCCAGCGGCGTCAACGTCATGATCCCGAGGGCAACCAGCCAGAATGCCTGTTTCACCATTGGTCGTTCTTTCCTGCGTCGTTCGTGACGTTCGATCGTCACTAGGTTATCGTGCCATCCGCCGTCGGTAGTGTCTCGGAGTCCTTCGCCGCGGTTCCGCCTACCTCCGCAACTGTTTGCGCTCCAGCAGGAAGGTGACCAAGGTGTCGTGAAACTGCTGGCCCTTGCCACCGAGCCGGAGCACTTCGAGCCCGCGTTCGAGCGCGGCCTGCTCCACCATGTCCTGCCATTCGCGGGCGCGTTCTCCCAGCTGCTCGAGTTCGCCCGAGGAGATGATCCGGGTTTGTCCGGACTCGACGTCGTACGCCTCGACCCAGCCGGCGGAGAACCGCGGCAGCTCGAAGGCGAATGCGCTGTCGATCATGACCAGGAACGTGTCATGCGACGTTTTCAGATCCGCGAGCTCGGCGAGCAACGGTTGCGCGGCTTCGGACAGAAAGTCGGACACGATCGGCACCAGCGAGCGTTTGCGCAGCAGTCCGGCGAAGCTGACGTCCGGCGCTGATTCGGTCGTCCCGCGACCCAGTAGCTGATCCTGATAGGCCTGGACACAGTGGGTCGCATGATTTTTCCCGACACGCGGCCGCACCGCGACCCGCCGCGTGTCACGGTCGAAGGTGATGAGCCCGGCGCGGTCCTGAAAAAAAGAGGCTGCCATGACGAAGGTCGCGACCGTGCGGGCGATCGTCTTCGCGATCGACTCCCCACCTACGCCACACCGCGTCGAGGGCGAGACATCGGCGGCGACCACGATCGGGGCGTTACTCTCCTGGTCGAACTCTCTGGTGATGAGCGGGCTGAAATTGGTCAACGTTGACTGGGCCCAGTCGATCGTCGACAGCCGGTCGCCCGGTTGCCAGTCTCGGAGGCCAGCCAGGTCATGCCCGCTGCCGTGGAACATGCTCGGGTGCCCGCCGATGGCGAACTCCTGCATGCGGCGCACGATGACCAACTCGACGTCCTGGATCTCCGACCAGGACACGAGTGCGTCTCCGGCGTCGGCATGCGCGGTGGTCATGGAATCGGTACCGTGTCGATGACCTCCTCGATCACCGTCTCGACGCGGATGTTGCGGCTGCTTGCGTGGGGCGCCAGCCAGATCCTGTGTCCCAGGATATACTTGCCCAGCTCCTGGATGTCCTCGGGGTAGACCTCGGCGCGTCGGCCATGCAGTAGTGCCCACACCTTGACCAGCCGGCCCCAGCAGATCGTGGCCCGGGGGGACGCGCCTAGATCGACGTACTGTTCGACCAGCGACGACGGTGAGCGGTGGAGCCAGTCGGCCTCAGCACTGTGGGGACGCGTAGCCGAGACAAGCCGCCGGATGTACTTGCCCAGCGCACCGTGTAGGAACACCTGTTCGGTAATCCGCGCGCGTAGCTCGAGCACCCGCTCTTTCGACATCAGCCCCTCGAGATGGACCTTCTTGAAGTCGAAGTTGACGAGCTTCTGCTCTTCCTCCGGCGGCAGATAGCCGATGTTGACCATGATCGCGAAGCGGTCGGTAGCCGCTTCGGAGAGCGGAAAGGTACCCTGACCGAGCTCGATCGGGTTCATCGTGGCGATGGCGAAGCTGAAGGTCGGGAGCTTGTAGGTCTCCTTCCCGACGGTGATCGAACGGTCCTGTAGCCCCTCGAGAAAAGCGCTCTGCGACTTCAGCGGGATACGGTTGATCTCGTCGAGCAGAATGACCTCAGCGGAGGCCAGCGGTCCGAACTCGGTGATGAACTCACCGGTCGCCGGGTTGATCATCTGGAACCCGACCACCTCGGTAGGCTGGAGGTCGGCGCGGCCCTGAAGCCGCGCGAACTTGGCGCCGCTGATCGCCGCCAGGATGACTCCGAAGAAGGTCTTCCCGACCCCGGGCACCCCCCGGAGCAGCAAGTTGCCGGCGTTGACCTGGCGCTGTTCCTCGGCGTCGTAGGTCGTCGGGATCTCAGACAACAGCACCATGTTGGCGAGCGCCTTCTCCCGTTCGTATCCGACCAGAGCCTTGCCGCCCTCGGCGATGATCGCTTCGTGAAAATCGATTGCTTCCTGTAGGTCCGCCTGCATTTACTCGTCCTTCGTTGCCTCGCCGCTCGCCCTGCCTGTCTGCGTGCTGGCATGAAACCCCGATCCTATAGGAAACCGGATCAGAACAGGCGGCTTCGTGGCCGCCAGGGTTTCGCCCTCTCGCCCTCGCTCGAGCCGCTCACGCGCCGTCGGGCCGGCGCGGTTACTGCTCGCTGGCGCGCTCAACCAGAAACTCGCGTGCCATCCGACGCGCGCTGTCGCGAATGGCGCGGACGGCTGAGTTATTGGTGATCGTTGCACGCGAGACCGCGTCGATATCATCGCCGACGCTCAGCTGGTCGAGGACGCTCTTCCCGCGGAATTGCTCGATAAACTTCGGGAGATCGATGGAAAAGTAGCCGAATGGCTCGTTGTGATATACGACGCTGAGGTTCAGCAAAGTCCCGCCCAGGTCCATCCCGACCAGTATCCAGATCTCCCTTTGTAGCCGCGCACCTGTGGCGCGAAATCGACCGTGAAGAAGCCGAACCCGAGGAGGGTTTCCTCACCGTTGGACCCGGTTCGATACCCGCGATAGTGGGGCGTGCCGGTGTCGACGAACCGGAAGCGGTCGGCGCCTGGCAGTACTTCACGCAGGTACGTGTCGTAACGCGCGAAGTCGCCGGTGGCCCGGTACCGCTGGGCTCTGGCGGCGCCGGGCAGTCCCGCGACCATTGTGATGATGGCGGCGGTAGCGAGGGCACGGGTTTTCACATGCGGTCCTTCGGGGCGCGGTCCGTGGGTCTCCGGCGTCGCGCGGTGACCGGTCCGAGAGGCGCTGGGTCCGGCTTCAGTCAACCAACGCGCAGGAGCATTCTACTGCGTTCCGTACGTAGTAATATGTCGAGATCGGCGGGTGGAGGTCCTTCCAGGAGAATTAACGTGAAATTGTCTATGGTGATCGATGTGCGTCGGGGCGGGTTCGGCGCGTTCGCCGTCGTCGTGGGACTGGCCGGGTCGCCCGCCTTCGGGCAGGGTGGGCCCACCGAAGACGCGGCTTCGGCCGTCGGTCTGCGGGCGGTAGCGACGGCGGTCGAGGGTGCGCCCGTCATGGACGGCGACGTGCTCGGCGATCCGGCCTGGGCCGACGCGGTGCCCGTGACCGGGTTTCGGCAGACCACGCCCGATGAGGGCGAGCCGGCATCGGAACGTACCGAGGTCCGCATCGTCTTCACGGGAGACGCCGTTTACTTCGGGGTTGTCTGCTACGATAGCGACCCTTCAGGGATCATCGTGACCAACAGCCGGCGGGATTCCTCACTCAGCGACAGCGACAGCTTTCAACTGATTTTGGATACGTTCAGCGACCGACAGAACGGTTTCGTGTTCGGTACGAGCCCAGCCGGCCAGGAGTACGACGGTCAGGTGATCGACGAGGGCACGGGCGGCAGCGGGCTGGGCGGCGGCGGTACCTCGCGCGGCGGCGGCGGCGGGTTTAACCTGAACTGGGACGGAGCGTGGCAGGTGGGGACCCAGGTGTCCGAGATTGGCTGGAGCGCCGAGTTCGCCATTCCGTTCAACACCATCCGCTACCCTGCCCGGGAGGTCCAAACCTGGGGCGTGAACTTCCAGCGTACTATCCGGCGGCGCAACGAGTCGGCGTACTGGGCGCCGCTGCCCCGGCAATACAATCTGTTCCGGGTGTCAATGGCGGGACAGCTGGGTGGTCTCCGTCTGCCGGTGAGCTCCAGCGAGAACCTCACCGTGACCCCGTATGTGATCGGCGAGGCCGTGCGGTTGGACAAGGACCCGGCGCGCGACACCACCGCGCTCGGTGATTTCGGGATGGACCTCAAGTACGGCGTTACGTCCGGGCTGACGCTCGACGCCACGTACAATACGGACTTCGCGCAGATCGAGGCGGACCAGCAGCAGATTAACCTCGATCGATTCAACCTGTTCTTTCCTGAGAAGCGACCGTTCTTCCTGGAGAATGCCGGCGCGTTCACCGTGAGCAACGCCGGTGGTGCCGTGCGCGGAGACCCGGGGCAGACCGAGCTGTTCTTCAGCCGCCGGATCGGTATCGATGGGGGGCGGCAGGTTCCGATCATCGGGGGCGCCCGGTTGTCTGGTAAGGTCTCCGATTCGGTGACGGTCGGGTTCCTGAACATGCAGACCGAGTCGGTCGCCGGGTCCACGGCGGGCAACAATTTCACGGTCGCGCGGATGCGACGCGATCTGCCAAACCGGTCCAGCGTCGGGGGGCTCTTCGTCAACCGGCAAGCCACGGGCGGCCTGGCGGCAGGCGACGACTACAACCGGACCTTCGCTGTCGATGGACGCTGGGGCATCGGTCAGAACGGGTCGATCATGGGCTTCGTCGGACGGACCCAGACACCGGGTCTGGAAGGGCGCGAGCATGCGTACAACATCGGGGCTACGTACACGTCTGAGGCGTGGCGGTTCGCGGCCGGGGTCATGGAGAGCGGCGACAACTTCAACCCCGAGGTTGGGTTTACGCGCCGTGTCGGGTTTCGCAAGGTGGACGCCGGGGTCTTCAATACGTGGCGTCCAGACGGGTTCTGGAAGTTCCAGGAGCTGACCCCGCACGTGACGTTCAATCGTTTCTGGAACTTCGACGGCTTAATGGAAACCTCGTTTCTCCATATGCATACGTTTTGGGAATTAGACGACAGCTCGCGCATCAGCACCGCCTGGAACCTGCGGCAGGAAGGGGTGGTCGAGGCGTTCACGGTGTCCGGGCTCAACGTGCCGTCCGGCCGCTACGATACCCACGAGCGGGAGCTCTCGTTTACCTACAACCGCTCTGCGCCCGTAAGCTTCGGCGTCAGCACGGCCTTCAACGGCTTCTTCGGCGGCGACATCGTCGAATGGGGACCGTCCGTGAACCTTCGCGCTGGCGAGACGTTGAATGCGTCGATCCGATGGAGCCGAAACGATATCACGTTGCCGAGCGGCAGCGTCATCACCAACTTGACGAGCGCGCGGGTCGCGTACAACTTCTCGCCGCGGGTGTTCGCCCAGAGCCTGCTGCAATATAACGACAGCGCAGATCTCTGGTCGGTGAACATGCGGTTCGGCTGGCTTCAGGACGCCAACACCGGGTTGTTCGTTGTCTACAACGAGACTGAGGGGATCGGCGACTACGTGCCGTCCGGATCCGGTCGCAGCATGATCGTCAAGTACAGCCATCTGTTTAATCTGCTCGACTGAACCGGAGCTCCGAACGCGGCGAGGGGATGGCCGCCTGGCTCGACGCACGGCGCAAGCTGCAGGAGCTCGCGGCACACGCTCTCGGGGGCGCGCCGGCCGACTACGACGTGGCGGGCGAGCGCGTATTCAGACGGGATGACCCAACGCGTGGGTTGAGATTCGGGCAGGCCGCCGATCGCGCCGCCGCCCGTGCTGACTCCTAGCTGCCGGTGGCAAGAACCCCGCTGTCACCGGACACTGGAGTGCTTGGTAGGATAGGTGCTGGCCGGCGTTGACCGGCAGCGGTTGAGACGGTGAGGTGATATGACGGTGAGGTCGAAGACGGCAATGGTCGGCGTGATTGCGGTCGTCACCACGATGTCGGCGAGACCGCCGGCCCGATCGGTACGCGGCGACTACCACGGCCCGATCCGCCGCTGCGGGGATTGAGTCGTCAGTCGGCCGCGATCTCCGGGCCGATGTTCGGCTCTGGATCCTGCAGCACTTTGAGTCCAACCCAGGCGGTCGTGGCCAACAGCATCAGCAGAATCAGCCAGCCCATCGCGCCGGTGAACATCGCCTGGCTGAACGCCGCCCAGGTGATCGGGAACTGGCTCAGCACACCCCACCGCTCGGTCATCCAGTGCCAGCTCGTATGCGCGATCAGCGCCGACGTCAGGATGATGCCCACCCGCTCGGCGAGCACATAGCGGAACAGGACCTCGAGTGTCGGGATTAGCAGCACCAGCACGAGCAGCTGGCCGAGCTCGACCCCGATATTGAACGACAGGAGTGAGGTCAGCAGATGTGAGCCCGCGAACTGCAGGGTCTCGCGGAGCGCGAACGAGAACCCGAATCCGTGCACGAGCCCGAACATGAAGGTGAGGACCCAGCGGCGTTGCACGTTGGCGCCGACAATGTTCTCCAGCGCCATGTAGACGATTGACGTCGCGATCAGGGTCTCCACTAGCGGCGGGAACCAGAGCGCGTCTGGTGCCAGATCGTAGGCCGACGCGATCAACGTGACCGAGTGGGCGATGGTGAAGGCGGTGACGATAATCGCCAGGGCGCGGAACCGACGGAACGGAATGATGAGGCAGGCCAGGAACAGTAGATGGTCGGTGCCATCGAGGATGTGTTCGAAGCCCATTACCACGAATCGGAGCGCCGCCTGGTGCCAGCGCGGGTCGAGTCGGACGAGTCCAGGGTCGCCGCGGAACTCGAACGCCCGTTCCGCACCGCCCGGTGGCAGAAAGCGCAGGACGGTCACGACGCGCAGCCCCAGCCGTTCGAGACTGGGGCGGATCGAGAACTCCGACTGATCGGACTGGATGGGATAGTCAAACAGCACGTCGAGCATCGCCTGCTGCCAGACGATCTGCGTGCTCGCCGGGAGCAGCGGTCCCTGCACGTGCTCGAGCGCGGTCTCATAGCTTTCGTAGGAGCGGTCCGACGGCAGCGACACCTTGATGGCGGCGATCGTCGGTTCGGATAGTTGTGTGCCGTTCTCGAAAATCCGGACCTCCTGTCCCATCCAGAGCATCGCGGCGTCGGAGAACTGGTCGCGCTCCCGCGCTGTCTCAAAGTCGAGATATCCCGGCCCGGTCGTGGGGAACGACATGTCCGACATCGCCTCGAGCGGCACACGCAGGAGCAGCCGCAACCGCGGCCCCTCCGGCTTGACGAACGCCTGGATCGCCACGTCGCCAGGGATGTCGTGTGCCGACTGTCTGGCGGGGAATGCCAAAACAAGGCCCGCCACCACCGCGATCAACGCAATGCGGCTGCCTGGACGGAAGAGAGACTGGGTCGTCATCGTGGACATCGCGTCTGTGTGCCTGTCGAAAACCTTTGATTTACTTGCAGATAGCCGTTCGGGTCGCCCCCCCCGGCTCATGCGCCGTTCCATTCGCTTCGAAAATATAGCGCAATTCACCAGGATTGCAAGTATACTATCCGCTTCTATGATGGCTCCGTAGCCCCGACGGTCCTGGGCTCGTGCGTTCGATACTAAGGGAGGCAACCGATGAATCGGAAGCAGTATTTTATTTTTGGAGCGGCGCTGGCAGTGGCGGCGCTCGTTGTGGCCTGCGCCGGCGGTGCCCAGGAGTCAGGGGCCGAGGGCGGTGCCGCCGCGTCGGCGCTGTCGATGGACCCCAGCGCGGGTGTACCGACCTTCGAGGTCAACCCGATGTTCCCAAAGAACCTGCCAAACCATTGGCTGATGGGGCCGACCATCGGTGTTGATGTCGACTCGCGCGACCACATCTGGGTTGTTCATCGCAATACTCCCAACCAGTTCGCGGCGAACACCGAGATCGGTCTCGCGCAGGATCCGCCGCTGAGCGAGTGCTGCCAGCCCGGACCGCCCGTTCTGGAGTTCGACCAGGAGGGCAATCTCGTCAGCAGCTGGGGCGGTCCTGGTACAGAGACCGGCGATTATAGCTGGCCGCTGTCGAACCACGGGATCACCGTGGACGGTATGGACAACATCTGGATTGGTGGCAACGGCGGTTCGGACTCGCACGTCGTGAAATTCGACCGTCAGGGTAACTTCCTGCTGCAGGTCGGTGTCCCCGGCGCGAGGATGACCGGTCCGCCCAATGAGCTCACCGGTGACCCGACGCCCGTGCGTGGCAGTCACTCGATGGACAGCTTCGGCCGTGTCGCCAAGATCGGGATCGACAACGCGGCCAACGAGGCGTATTTCGCGGATGGCTACTTCAACCGCCGTGTCGCCGTGGTCGATATGGACACCGGGGAGATGAAGCGGTACTGGGGCGCCTTTGGGAACGAGCCGGATGACGAGCTCGACATGGGGCGCTACTCTCCTGGAGAAACGCCCGCTCAGCAGTTCCGCGGGCCGGTCCACTGCTCCGAGATCTCCGTCGACGGGCTCGTCTACGTGTGCGACCGCGCGGCAGACCGGATCCAGGTCTTCCAGACGGACGGCACCTTCGTGTCGGAGCACATCATTGCGCCGGCCACGCTTTCGCAGGGGTCGACTTGGGACATCGACTTTTCGCACGACCCCGAGCAGCAGTATCTGTATCTCGCCGATGGCCAGAATATGAAGGTCTACATCATCGAGCGGGATACGATGGAGATCCTGACCGCGTTTGGCGATGGCGGGCGGCAGCCCGGCATGTTTTTCGCGGTGCACAGCATCTCTGTCGACTCGATGGGCAACATCTTCACGACCGAGACCTACGAGGGGTCCCGGCTGCAGAAGTTCGAGTTCAAGGGCTACGCCCCGGTTCCGCCCGGTGCGGAAGGTATGAATAGCCAGGGTGTGCTCTGGCCCACCACGAACTGACGAACGCGTCCACTCGTTGCAGCTTCAGGCTGGTCCGCCGCGTGCGCGGCGGACCAGCCGTTCTTGTATCTGGGAGGTGCCATGCGTCGCGCTCTATTTCATGAGGCTCGGTTCATTGGCGTGTGTCTTCTGTGCGTCGTCTTCCTGATGGCCGGCGGGCTGGTGGTCAGGGCGGGGCAGGAGGCGCCCAGCGAGGAGGAGTATCCCGCGCTGATGACCGAGATCCGGCTCACCGTCAATGACGCCGAGCTCCACGTGGATGCCTACTACTGGCCGGAGTACGGGGAAGACCTCGACAGATTACTCGCGATGTTCAGGCAGATCGAGGCGTTCTGGGAGGCTCGGGGCAACGACCAGGCTGTCGGGTTTGCCGGGGAGGCCATTGCCAAACTTGGCGACATGAGCGCAGCGGGCAGCGCCCAGGACCGGGGCGCCGCGGGGTCGGCGATCGCCTCGCTGCGGAGCGTGTGCGTCTCCTGTCACGAGAATTTTCGTGAGGAGACGGCCGACGGCTACCGCATCAAGCCAGGGTCCTAGCTGGTCGTGGCGCAGGCCCTTGCTGCGTTCGATGGAGGCTGCATGCCGCCTGACGGCGTTCTGCCTCGGTCGAATCTTACCGATGTGCTCCCCTCGCCGTACCGCGTCAGCCGAGTGCCGCGCGTCGGTAGTGCGCTCACGCTATGTGCGAGACACACCGCTAGCGGGTCTTGCTCGATGACCCCGCTCCGCGCGGGCGTCGTCAGCTGCGGGGTCCGGTGTCGATCAATCAATACTGTCTAGCTACACCTGGCGCCGTTCCAGATGGACGAGGGCGACGACCGGTCCCGACGCTTTGCGCTTGATATCGAAGGGTGTAGGCTACGCAGCACCGAGCGCGTAACGCGGTCCTCTCGAGAAGGAGTCAGTGATGCGGAGATTTCCAAATCGAAGCGACCTGGTGTCATGGGTGACGATCGGATTCGTGCTGGGCGCGGCAGCGAGCGCCGGAGCTCAGAATCGGACCAGTGGCCAGGTCACGGACGAGTGGGGCAATGGGCTCGCAGGCGTGACGGTGGACGCCGAGCCGACCGGACCTGGCTCGCCGCAAACGGCTACGAGCGATGAGGACGGTCGCTTCGAGTTCGGGTTGCTATCGAGTGGCGACTGGTTCTTCACCGCCACGCTGGATGGGTACCAGGGTGTGCGGCTGCGGGCGGCGATCAGTCAGCTGAGCCAGAACCGGCCGATCGAAATCGAGTTGCCGGCGCTGCCGCAGTCGGGCAGCCGTTTTCGCGAACGCACCGAGTTCGAGGCCGACGGCGGCACGCCCCGGTTCCGGTTCGAGGAGGACGGCAGCTTCGAATTCGAGGATGTCGAGGGAGAGGGCGAGGGAACCTACGGGATCGTCGAGCTCAGCGCCATCTTGATCGTGCGCGACTATGACGGGCCAGATGACAAGTTCAACGTCCAGATCCCGGTGATCGTCGAGTTCAGCGACCAGACGTTTGCCAGCCTGACCCACGATGGGGTGCAGCTGCAGCAGCTGCCGTAGAGCGCCCGGCGGCCCGGTTCTGCTGGGGACGGTCGAATCGGGACGTGAAGCGGCGCATGCCTGGTGAGCCGCCCCTGGCGACGGTCGATCTCCGGAACATCCAGACCGCCGTTGCGTACGTCGGCAGTGCAGTTCGTTTCCAGCCACTTGGTCCCTGCAGCTGTCTGCCGGCCCGGGGCGCCTGGGCCGGGCGCCCCGGGCCGGCTGCGCGGGGCGTTTCAGGAGTCTTGCCATGAGTCTCACGCGCTGCGTCTGTGCGGTACTGCTGTTGCTGGTGAGCCGGGGGCTCGCCGCGCAGGGGTTGCCGACCGCGCCGCCGAACCAGATCGGGCTCGCGCCCGGCCGCCTCGACCAGATCGTGAGTCTCGTGGAAGAGGCCGTCGAGCGGAACGAGATCGCTGGAGCGGTGACCTTCGTGGCGCGGCTGGGGCGTGTCGGCCACCTGGAGGCAGTTGGCTGGCGCGACATCGAGCGCGGGGCGCCGATGGAGACGGATACTCTGTTTCGCATCGCGTCGATGACCAAGTCGGTCACTAGCGTGGCGGTCATGCAGCTCTATGAGTCGGGGTCGCTGTTGCTGAGCGATCCGGTGTCGCGGTATCTGCCAGCGTTTGCAGACATGCAGGTGCTGACGCCGACTGGCGACGGAGACGGGTCGCAGTACACGCTCGAACCGGCGCGCCGGCCGATCACCATCCGACACCTGCTGACCCACACCTCCGGGATCAGCTACCGGTTCCTTTCACCCCCGGCTCTGGCGCCCTACTATCTCGAGTCGGACCTGTCGGACGGGTTCACCCAAACAGAAGGGGCGATTGGCGACATGGTTGACCGGCTGGCCGCGCTGCCGTTGGCGCATCAGCCTGGCGAGGGGTTCACCTACGGGCTGTCGGTCGACGTGCTGGGTCTGGTCATCGAGGTCGTTACCGGCGAGACGCTCGCTGAGTACCTGGCAGCCGAGATCTTCGATCCGCTTGGCATGGTCGACACTGCCTTCTACGTGGATGCGGATCAGATCCCGCGGTTTGCGTCGATTTACCGCCCGAGCGGTGACGGCTTGGAGAAGCTGCCCGAGACACCGGTGGTCAGCGCCGACCGCAGGACCATCTACTCCTCTTCCTACCCGTATGACGGACCACGGACCTATTTCTCCGGTGGTGCCGGCCTGTCCTCGACGATTTTGGACTACGCGCTGTTTCTCCAGGCGCTTCTGAACGGCGGGGAGCTGGACGGCGTGCGGATTTTGGGGCGCCGCACCGTACGATTGATGACACGTGACCATCTGGTCGGGCTCGGGGTACCCGACGCCGGCCGGCGGTTCGGTTTAGGGTTCTCGATTTCCCGGGACCCGGGGCTGACGGGTGGTCCGCGATCTGAGGGTGCGTTCGGTTGGGGCGGGTTTTTCAACACCGCCTACTGGGTGGATCCGGAAGAGCAGCTCGTCGCGATCATCATGACGCAGCTGTATCCGAACAACCGGTCGCAGCTGACCGACAAGTTCGAGGTCGCCGTCTACAGCGCCATTCTGGATTAAATCAGGGGGAGTCTGTTACGGCGTCGCTGTTCCGTTTGCCAGCGCCCGCTCGTCGATCATCGCGGACCGCGGCGGATCCGGCGTGGAACGCCGATTACGGAATGTCGAGCAGCTCGACGTCGAACACGAGCGTCGCACCAGGCGGGATCAGCCCATTACCGACGCCACGGTCTCCATAGCCGAGGCTGTCCGGAATCCAGAACCGGCGCTTCTCGCCCACGACCATCAACTGCACGCCTTCGGTCCAGCCGGCGATCACGCCGTCGAGCGGGAACGAGATCGGTTCGCCCCGCGTGACCGAGCTGTCGAACATGGTTCCATTGGTCAGCCACCCCGTGTAGTGGACCATCACGGTCGACGTCGGGCCCGGGTGCTGCGTACCGGTGCCGGCTTGCAACAGCTTGTGGGCCAGACCGGACCCCGTCGTCTCGGCGTCGGCCGGCGCCGACGTGACATCGTCGGGGGCTGGCAAACCCTGAGCTGCGGCCGCGGCCGCGAAACCGACCAGGACCACAACCATTACCACGAGCCCAGGTGGCATCAATCGAATCAGCGTCGTCATAGGAGGCATCTTATCCCTAAACGTTGCACCGGCGGCTGCCAGCGGGTCTACACACTAGCGATGCCTGCGGCGTGGCGCCCGGCGCTATAATCGGGCCTTCGCGGTGCGACCGGGCGAGCCATACGTGAAGATCACCTACATCACGGCGGGTGCGGGGGGAATGTACTGTGGCAGCTGCATCCGCGACAACGCGCTGGCCGCTGGATTCACGCGTCGCGGCCACAACGTGACCCTGTTGCCCCTGTACACACCGACGCGCACGGATGAGGAGAATGTCAGCCGGGGGCGCGTCTTCTTCGGCGGCATCAGCGTGTACCTGGAGCAGTACGTCTCGTTGTTTCGCAACACTCCCTGGCTGCTCGATCGGTTGTGGGAATCGCCCTGGCTGCTGCGGGCCGTCTCGGGTCGAGGTGTTCGGACCCGGCCCGAACACCTCGGCGCGCTCACCGTGTCGGTGCTTGAGGGTTCGCATGGGTATCAGCGCAAGGAGCTCGACAAGCTCGTGCACTGGCTGCGCGCCCAGCCGCGGCCGGACGTGCTCGACATCTCGAACTCACTGCTGATCGCTGTTGCCGCACCGCTCAAGGAGGCGCTGGGTTGTCCGATCAACTGCACGTTGCAGGGCGAGAACGTTTTCATGGAAGGGTTGCTCGAGCCATATCGGTCGCGGGCAAAGGAGCTGATCCGGTCGCACCTGCCGCACGTCGATTCGTTCGTAGCGGTCAGTGACTACTACGCCGACTACATGCGCCGTTATCTCGGCATACCGGGCACCAAGATGCACGTGGTGCCGCTGGGTGTGAACGTCGATCGATTTGTGCCGGTGCCGGGGGGCTCGTCAGTCCCGTTCACCATCGGGTATCTGGGTCGGATCGCCCCGGAAAAGGGGTTACACCTACTGTGCGAGGCCTATCGCGTCCTGCGCGAGCGTGGCGCGCTCGAGGGCTGTCGCGTCGAGGTCGCCGGCTATCTGGGGCCGGAGCATACCGCCTACTGGCGGTCGATCGAGCGGGCGGTGAAGGGCTGGGGGCTGGCGGACGAGATTCATTATCGGGGAGAGCTGGACCTTGGTCACAAGGTAAGTTTTCTCCAGGCGCTCGACCTGTTCGTGGTGCCGGCGGTGTATGACGACCCAAAGGGGATGGCGCTCCTCGAGGCGATGGCGTGCGGCGTGCCGGTAGTGGCACCGCGCCGCGGCTCCTACACCGAGATGCTGGAGCGGATCGGCGGTGGCGTACTCGTGGAGCCGGAGACGCCGGTCGATCTCGAGAGGGCGCTGCAGCGCCTCGTCGGCGACCGCTCGTCCCTGGCCGAGCTGGGTCAGCGTGCCGCCGCCGGCGTTCGGGAGCACTACAGCGCTCGCGAGATGACGACCCGCGCGCTCAACGTCTACGAGCGCCTGACCACGCGGTCCTGAACGACCGTGGGTGAGCGGAAACCTGGACGCCAGGCGGCGGGTCAGCGTGAGTCTGCCGAAGGACGCCAGGCGACCAGTAGCACGCCGACAATTGCCAGACCCAGCCACCGCCGGGGCCCGGCCACGAACACCACGGCGCCGTTGACAATCATGAACAGGAAGACGGCGCGCATCGCCAGTTCCACCCGGGGTGAGCGGGTGGCATAGTGCTCAGGCGCCAGCCGCCACCAGCACGCCTCGAGCCCCCACACGACGCCGAAGAGGATGTTTAGATAGAGGCCGCCGCCCGTGCGCCAGCCAGTCAACGCCTCGGTCTGGGCCGCGGTCTCCGCGTAGGCAGTCGCATGGCTCCAGTCGTAGTGCACCCCGAACGACAGCACGACATGACCCACGAACAGCCCCCAGCCGCATGTCAGCAGCCACGGGGAGACCCCGCTGGTCGTCGTCGGCATCCGCCGGCGCACGATTTGCGCGGCCGCGTATAGTCCGAGGGCTAGCCAGATCGTCACGCGTGTGAGGACGTCGCCCATGCCTGCCATTGGCCTCTAACGGGACTCCCCATTCTAGCGAGGCCCCGCCTCAGACGCAGCCCGCTCCGCCTAGCCAGGCCGCTTTGCTAACAGCCCCGCTCGGCGGAGGCCGGTGATCCGGCGTGCGGTAGCTGCGACACCGCCGCCCCTGCGCTGTTGCGCAAGTCACCGGCATGCTACGAGTAGGCGGCTGGGCGTGGCTGCGGGGCGAGGGCAGGGCTATCCCGAACCCCGGGAGGCTGGCGCTCCCGGGGTGCGCCGGAGCTGCTCGAACGTTGGCAGCGTTCGATCCCGCGCCGAGACAAGCGGGTCGCGTATCGGCCACGGAATCGCCAGGGCCGGGTCGTTCCAGAGAATCCCACTCTCGCCATCCGGGTTGTAGGGGGCGTCGACTTTGTACAGCAGATCGGCAGGCGTGTCGTCGAGCACGCAGAAACCATGGGCGAATCCGCGCGGCACCCAGAGCAGCCGGCCGTTCATGTCTGACAACTCGGTCGACCTGATCTGCCCGTAGGTCAGCGAATCCGGGCGGATGTCCATGGCGACGTCCCAGATGCGGCCACGCGTCACTCCTACCAGCTTGCCCTGGGCCGGCGTGTGCTGGTAGTGCAGGCCGCGCACGACCCCGGGCCGCGACCGCGAGTGATTGTCCTGCACGAACGTGGTCTGGAGCCCCTCAGCCTGAAACCGATCGACATTGAACCGCTCGATGAAGAACCCGCGCTCGTCCCCGTGGACCTCGAGCTCGATGAGGAGCAGGCCGTCTAGGTCGAGGCGCGTGATTCTCATGGCGTGAACGGCGTGGCCGTCACCGCGTCGGTCCGTGTGCGACGCGCACATTCTCGGTGCTGTTTCGCCGCCGATCCGGCATATGGATATGGATATTACGATATTCGGATGGTCGTGAGCATGGCCCCGCGTTCAACAGACGCCGTGATCACGTTCCGGCCTGGTGCCAGTCGAAATACCCCTACAGGGCGTATTGCAGCATCATGCGCTGCGCATTTGGAGGAGGAGCCGTTCAGGGCAATGCGTGCCGCACGGCGTCGATGCTGTGCTCGCGATCATGGTAACTCATCGGCAAGACGGTCGGTTCGAGCGTGGGGTACAGCGACGCGGCGTCCCCAGCCACACGCGGGCGGGTCACGTGGTCACACGGAGGCGCTTCGAAGGCGCAGGGAGTTGCCGATGATCGACAATGAGCTGAAGCTCATGGCGGCCGCGGCGATGATCGGACTGAGCAGCAGGCCGAAATGCGGGTACAGGACACCGGCCGCGATTGGTACACCTGCGGCGTTGTACACGGCCGCGAAAAACAGGTTCTGTTTGATATTCCGCATCGTACACCGCGAGAGGCGGCGCGCCCTGGCGATGCCGCGGAGGTCTCCTTTTACGAGCGTCACGCCGGCGCTTTCCATCGCGACATCGGTGCCGGTGCCCATGGCGATTCCAGCCTGTGCCTGGGCCAGCGCCGGCGCGTCATTGATGCCGTCGCCAGCCATGGCGACGATCCGTCCTTCCCTCTGAAGCTGTTCGACCTTCTCCGCCTTCTGATCGGGCAGCACACCCGCGATGACCTCATCGATGCCGAGCTTGTCCGCCACCGTCCGTGCCGTGGTCGGGCTGTCACCGGTGAGCATGACGATGCGCACGCCTTCGTGGTGCAGCGTCTGGATCGCCTCCGGGGTGCTGGCCTTGATCGGGTCTGCGACACCGACCAGACCCGCCGCCTTGTCGTCCACCGCCACGAACATTACGGTTTGCGCATCCGCGCGCAACTGTTCGGCACGCTCGACTAACCCCGCGGGATCGATATCGAGGCTCTCCAGGAGGGCGCTGTTTCCCAGGGCCACCAGACGGCCATCGACGCGACCCGTGATGCCTTTGCCGGTCACCGACGTAAATCCCTCGGCATTCGACAAGCTGAGCGATCTGGCCTCGGCTCCCTTGACGATGGCGGCGGCCAGGGGATGCTCGCTGTCGCGCTCGAGGCTCGCGGCCAGGCGCAGGAGATCCGCCGCGTCGACGCCGTCTGCTGGCGTCACGCTCACCAGCTGGGGTTTACCCTCCGTGAGCGTACCAGTCTTGTCGACGACGAGCGTGTCGACCTTGCGGAGGATCTCGATGGCCTCGGCGTTCTTGAAGAGCACGCCCATGGCGGCGCCCTTGCCCGTGGCCACCATGATCGACATCGGCGTGGCGAGCCCGAGTGCACAGGGACACGCGATGATCAGGACCGCTACGGCATTGATGAGTGCGTGGGCGAAGCGAGGCTCGGGCCCGATGCTGGCCCACACCAGAAACGTGATGATCGCGGTCGACATGACCGTTGGCACGAAATACGCGGCCACCGCGTCGACTAGCTTCTGAACCGGTGCCCGGCTCCGCTGCGCCTCGGCCACCATCGTCACGATTTGCGACAGCAACGTCTCGGCGCCGACCTTCTCGGCCCGCATCACGAGACTGCCGGTGCCGTTGATCGTGGCGCCGATGACCTTGTCGCCGGGTCCCTTTTCCACAGGGATGGGCTCACCGGTGACCATCGCCTCGTCCACGGGACTGCGGCCCTCCAGCACGACGCCGTCGACCGGCACTTTTTCGCCGGGGCGCACCCGAAGCCGGTCACCCGGCTGCACTACCTCAAGCGGCACGTCTTCCTCGGTCCCGTCTCCCAGTCGGCGGGCGGACGTGGCGGCCATACCGAGTAGCTTCTTGATCGCGGCGCCCGTCTGGCTGCGGGCCCGAAGTTCGAGCACCTGGCCCAGTAGGATCAGCGTCACGATTACGCCCGCGGCCTCGAAATAGACGGCGACCTCCCCCGCCTGGCGGAACGAAGGGGGAAACAGTCCTGGCACAAGCGCCGCCACGACGCTGTAGACGTACGTCACGCTGACACCGAGGCCGATGAGCGTGAACATATTCAAGCTGCCGGTGGTCACCGACTGGACGGCGCGCGTATAGAAGGGCCAGGCTGACCAGAGGCAGACGGGTGTTGCCAGCCCGAACTCCCAGAGTGTGCGGGTCTGTACCGACAGAAACGACGAAAACGGGCGGCCTGGCAGCATGTCACCCATGACCAACACTAGGAGCGGCGCCGTGAACAGCGCGGCCATCCAGAACCGCCGCGTCATCTCGCGTAGCTCGGGATTCTCCTCCTCGACGTCGGCGCTGACGGCGAGTCGCTCGAGCGCCATCCCACAGTTTGGGCAGGTGTCCGCGCTGTCGCGCACGACTTCGGGGTGCATCGGACAGGTCCATTCGGCGCGCGCTCCGCCGGTCGGTGGCATCGCCCGCTCGAGCGCCATGCCACAGGTCGGACAACTTCCAGGATCTGGTCGGCGGACCTCCGGGTGCATCGGGCAGGTGTAGTCCCCAACTGCAGGACCGCGGTGCGCTGACTGATGAATGGGCGCAGCGGGGTCGCGGTCGCAGCACGATTCGTGGGCATGTTCTGTCATTTGTCCTGGTCTCTAGCACTCGATGGTCCGTGTCACAAGTACCGCCTCAAATTGGTACGCCGCAGCATTTGCTTGCGGCCACCAAGTGCCTGTCAGGCCGTCACCAGGCACACGCGGTTTGAGCCAGCTGGACGCACAGGGGCTTTTCCGCACGACTCGCGCTTGCGAGCTCGAGCCGCGGAGCGCTCGCTGCCGCCCGCGGTCGTTCCCCGTTTGCTGTCGTCTCCCGGATGTGGGCGTCAGCCGCGGATCGTAGCCGAATGGACAAGTGTAATCCTCTATCGCAGTATCTCCATACTTCGTTGCGATACCGACTCCGGACCAGGTGGGCCTCGGTCACTCAACCACAGAGCCGTCTGGTTTCCCGCACCAGTGGACTCTGGCCTCGCCGATGGGCGTGGTGGCGATGCGGTCGTTTGGTGTCGGGCAACACGATCCACTTGCAGGGCTCGGCGCCTCGGATATGCGGAATGCTGCACATATAATCGGAGCATCATGACCACGGCTGTGGGCCGCAGCGGATATCTGAGCATCCCGAAGACACGCTCCGCATCGGCGCTCCTGACGCTGTGGTTGTGCTCAGGGTGCGGGTTCCAACCCGGGGTCCAGGCGGTCCAGGCGGTCTGGACCTTCGACACACTACCCGGCGCAACCGCCTTCGAGGCTCCGTTACAGGCGGCGCTGGCGACTGCCTGGGCTGGCCGGCCGGCCGATTACCTGCCCCGCACACGACATCTAAGTGACGACGGGTCGCCGCGTTACCTCAACCGGTTGTTCCTCGAGTCCAGTCCCTATCTGCGTCAGCACGCCCACAACCCGCTCAACTGGTATCCCTGGGGTGATGCGGCGTTCGAGCTAGCCCGGACACTGGGGCGTCCGATCCTGCTCTCGATCGGCTACTCCACCTGCCACTGGTGCCATGTCATGGAGGAGGAGTCGTTCGACGACGAGGAGATCGCGCAGTATCTGAACGAGAACTACATCGCCATCAAGGTCGACCGCGAGGTCAGACCCGACCTCGACGCCATCTACATGAGTGCCGTGCAGCTGTTTCTGCAGGGGGGCGGCGGCTGGCCGATGACGGTCTGGTTGACCCCGGCCGGCGAGCCGTTCAGCGGTGCGACCTATCTGCCGGCGCGTGACGGTGACCGCGGCGTGTCGGTCGGGTTCCTGACGATCGCGCAGCGGCTCAAGGCCGCCTATGACGAGCAGCCGGACCAGATCGCCGCCGTCTCGTCCGAGGTGGCGGCGCGCGTGCGGGACATGCTGACGCCGGGCGACACGCGAGAGGGATTGCCGACCGCGGCGGCGCTGCATGCGACCGCCGCTTACTACCGGACCGGCTTTGATACGACGTACGGCGGTCTCCAGGAGCAACGGAAGTTTCCGAGGAGCGTGTCGGTGCGCATGCTGCTCAGGCACCACCGCCGGACCGGGGCCGATGAGTCGCTCGCGATGGCGACCCGTACCCTGG
>Ga0310121_10000486_pt1 | contig 43613 bp, 44 predicted proteins | sample CB27_Tmax_986_MG_FD_203504 | JGI IMG/M metagenome (GOLD analysis project Ga0310121, IMG submission 203504) | Marine microbial communities from Western Arctic Ocean, Canada - CB27_Tmax_986 | ecosystem: Environmental > Aquatic > Marine > Oceanic | place: Canada: Western Arctic Ocean | collected... | reverse complement strand
CCAGGCCGCCGTGCTCGAGCCAAAGGCTCGAAAGAAAAAAACTTCGGCCTGAAGACCAAAGCTACTATAATTCCCAATGCTTAGACTTAAATGTCTGTATTCCCGACGGGCAGGAGTGCCCATCCTACCCCCATTAACGCCAGGTGTGTTGATCCTGGACGCAAACTGGTACCGTTCGCCGCGTTGTTCGAGAAGTAGAGACGTGCGACGTTCCGACGGGCGACGAATTCTTGAAGTTTCAGGTCACCGGAATGAACTTCAGAGGAGGCAAACTAGCGTCGGGAAACACGGGGTCGGCCACGTAGAGGCTCCCCTCTCGGTCCACGTAGAGCCCATGGGGATAGTTGAAGGACATTCGAGGCCCGAGGGGGCACCCATGGGCTTCCCTGATAGTGCGAACTGAAAGATCTGCCGTGTCCCGCCGGTCCCTACCAAAGCGGTTCCGGAGAGGAGGCAAATCGCGTCGGCCCGTTCCAGACCTGTCCACAGACCGAGAAAGGAACCTTCAGAGTCAAAGACCTGCACTCGATGGTTGAGTCTTTCGGCCACATAGATGTTCTCGTCTGGGTCGATCGCGATGCAATGGGGAAGATTGAATTCTCCCCGCCCCGATCCACTTCGACCCCAGGCCTTGACGAATTCTCCTGCAGCTGAAAACTTGACGACCCTGTTATTCCCGTAGCCATCGGAAACACAGATGTGCCCAGACGACCCACAGCTACCTGGGTCGGCTGGTAGAAATGCTCAGGGTCTTCGCCCGCCTCATCCGGAGTACCCAAGGTGAGAAGAAGCTCTCCCTCAAGATCGAACTTGAAAACCAGATGGCGTCCGATGTCGGTGACCCAAATGTGATCCCAGGAATCCACATGCAACCCGTGCAGCCAAAAGTCCTCACCGATCGGCCGGGGTGGATCCACCGTCAAATCGTAGTTCACCGACTGGGTTAGATGTGAGTCTGCAACCGATCCCAGGTAGTTCCCGTCAAGGTCGAAGCGCCTCAGAGACTTGGGACCTCGGTGAACCACGTAGATACGCCCCAGGGAGTCAGCGGAGATATTCGACACCATCCGAAAGCCCAGGCCGGCGGATGGCTTGGCCCAGCCCTCGATTTTCTTGAATTTCGGCTGATCGTTAGACGTCAGGGTTTCCTATCACGTGACTATACCTGATTGGTCAGCAATCAGAAAACATAAATCGTGCACCTTCAAGCCCCGAAGGTCGATTTGGTTGTAGTCTGGATCGAAACTGCTATAGCCTCTAACGACGGCCCCTGCAGACCTTTCGGTGAACGAGGTGAGACACTTCGAGAAAGTAACGGGACAACTTCGGTGACGCGCACCCCCCCTGTTCAGCTCTGTCCCCTGTGCCAAGCATCAGAGGGGAAACCCTTCGACCAGGACAGCCGCGACTATTTTCGTTGCCCGATTTGCCAACTGGTCTATGTGCTACCCCACCAGTTCTTGTCTCCGGAAGAGGAAAAATCCGTCTACGACCACCACGACAATTCCGTCAATGATCCGAGTTATCGTCGCTTTCTTGGTCGTCTTTTCGTCCCATTGTCTCAGCGTTTGGCCCCTAACAGTTGCGGCCTCGATTTCGGTTCGGGTCCGGGACCAACACTCTCGGTGATGTTCGAGGAGGCTGGCCATTCCATGGAGATCTACGACCCGCTCTACGCCCCGGAAATCAAGCTACTGAAACGACAATACGACTTCATCGCTGCATCCGAAGTGGTAGAGCACTTGCATTATCCACGACAGGAATTGGACAGGCTATGGTCTTGTCTGAAACCACTTGGATCTCTCGGCATCATGACCAAACGCGTGATCGACCAGGAAGCCTTTTCAGGTTGGCACTACAAGAGAGATCCGACCCATGTCTGCTTCTTTTCAAACCCAACCTTCAGGTGGCTTGCGGACCATTGGCGAGCAACATTGACGGCTCCCGGGAAGGACGTGGTGATTTTTGCCAAAACCAACTAGTTCCAGATCGAATAGAGTAGTCCAGACCCCTCTTTTCGACAGTCGAAACGGTCGTTCAACAATGCTTCGCTCATAGAGCAAAGGAGGTCACGCTGATGAAAACCTCGAGACGCACCTTTCTGCTCGGCACCGGGGCTGCGGTATTGATCCCCGGGCCGCGCAAACTGTACGGGAAAGACCGCTGGGACCCGATGATCTCCGAGAACCTGTGGAACGTCGAGCCGCCGACCCTACGCTGGCTCGCCCAGTTGGGCTGCAAGCATGTCGTCTTTCAGGGCACCGACCGAGTGGACCCGGACGGAAAGGGTTTTTGGACTCTGGAGGATGTTCTTCGGCAAAAGAGGAACGTGGACGACGCCGGGATGGTTTTACAATCGATGATGATTCCGATTAGCTTCTATCTGCAAGCCCGACTAGGGAAGAGTGGACGCGACCAGGAAATTGAGAACGTCCAGCGCACCATCCGAGCCGTCGCCGAAGCGGGCATTCCCATGATGGAATGGCGTTTCTGGCCCGACTTTTACTGGGATAAACGTGTCGGCTACTACAGAGTCGAAGGCCGTGGAGGCGCCCGCTACACGGCCTTCGACTACGACCGGGTGAAGGATGAGCGGCCGTTTCCCGAGATCGGCATCGTGAGCGCGGAGGAGATGTGGGACCGCTTCCTCTACTTCACGAACCCGATTATCGAGACCGCTGAAGAGGTGGGGACACAGCTCACCATGCATCCGAACGATCCACCGGTGAAGAATATGCGCGGTGTCGCCCGGATTTTTCACCACACTGATACTCTACGCCGACTTCTGAAGGAGATCCCGAGCCGTCGAAACGGAATTACCTTTTGCCAGGGAACGATCACGGAGATGGGCGTCGATGTGCTCAAAGAAATCCGCTATTTCGCCACTCGGGACCGCATCAAGCTGGTGCATTTCCGGTCCGTTCGCGGCACCGTCCCGAAGTACGTCGAGACCTTTGTTGACGAAGGAGACATCGACATGCTCCAAGCCATGAAAACCTATCGGGATTCCGGCTTCAATGGCCCCTTTGTTTCCGATCACACCCCAGGAGTCGAGGGTGATGTGCCCGGCGGCCGAATCGGCCGCAGCTTTACACACGGCTACATCCGCGGCCTTGTGCAGGCCGTGAACGCCATGTCCTGAGAACAAAGCGTTGTTGTGCGTTTTTTCGACACGAACCTTTTCCAACTGGTCCGATCCCGTTCTTCCTTGGGGTCACGAACGAACGAACGCGACGGGTCGAGTTCGCGAAGCGAGGGTGACATGACGACTCGATCGGCACTCCCAGCTCTTGCCTGGATGGTATGCCTGCTCTCCGTAAACCTGTCGATGGCATCTGACTCTTTGACGGTTCTCCCGGAACGGATGGGGAAGGTGGAGCCGGGGACAATGCTCTACAGCTATCTCCTGACTGAGGCCGAGAAGGCTCTCAAGCGTCGTGAGTATGCTTACGAGCGACTTCAGACGCCGGAGCAGCTCGAGAGCCACCAGCAGCGCATGCGTAAGTTCCTCCAGGGACAGCTTGGAGGCTTTCCCGCCAAGACGCCTCTCAATGCTCGTGTGGTCAGTCGGGACCAGCGCCAGGGATACTCCATAGAACGAATTCTCTACGAGAGCCAGCCTCGGCACTACGTGACTGCTCTGCTCTATCTTCCGAAGACACCCCCACCTCATCCGGCGGTCCTGGTCGCTTGTGGGCACGCGCCCAACGGAAAGTCCTCGGAAACCTATCAGCGAGTCGGCATCCTGCTGGCCAAGAGCGGGATGGCCGCGCTTGTCTATGACCCCATCGGTCAGGGTGAGCGCTACCAGATCCTGCGGTCCGACGGGCAGCCTCGATTCGAGAACGGAATCGAACACATGCTGGTGGCAGTGAGTTCGATTCCTCTGGGACGCAGCGCCGGCACCTTTAGAATCTGGGACGGGATCCGAAGTCTGGACTATCTGGTTAGCCGCAAGGATATCGATCCAAACCGACTCGGTCTCACCGGCAGCTCGGGCGGTGGCCTGGTGACAGCCCAGCTTATGGCCCTGGACGAGCGGATTGCCTGTGCCGCCCCGTCCTGCTACATCACGCACGTAAAAGAGATGTTAGAGACCCAAGGGCCGGGAGACTCTGAGCATCAGGTCTTTGGAGAAATTGCACAAGGTCTGGGGCACGCGGACTACCTCATGATCCGCGCACCCAAACCGACCTTAATCTGCGCCGCCACCCGAGATGAGATGGTCGACATTTCCGGATCCTGGAGGAGCCTGCGAGAGGCCAAGCGATTTTACGGGCGCCTGGGTTATCCCGAGCGTGTGGACCTGGTCGAAGCCGACGTCGTCCATGGCTTCTTCCGTCCTCTGCGGGAGGGGATGGCTCGCTGGATGCGGCGCTGGCTGATAGGCCCTGACGATGCTGTGATCGAGACGGACTCCCCACTCCTGAGCCAAGAGCAGGGGATCATGGGCGAGTTTGTGGTAGCGGAGGGGAAGGATTACAGCGAGTTCAATCGGACTCGGCTCCCCATGATCCGCTGCAGTCCCCAGGGCCAGGTTCTGCGGATGGAGGAAGCTCGTTCCGTCTTCGACTTCAACAGGGAACGGGAAGAGGAACTGGCCCTCAGGAGACGGGACTATTGGAAGAGGGCTCCCAGGCAACAGATCCTTAGCGAGGTCCGGCGCCTGGCCGGCATTCGTCCTCTAGAGCAGCTGTCCCGTCCGAGAGTGGAGAGGATGGGGACCCTGCAGCGCAAGGGATACGCCATTCACAAGCTGATTCTAAGTCCCGAGCCGGGTATCTGGCTGCCTGCGCTGCGGTTCGTTCCCGAGACCCGTGGCCAGAACATGGTCCTGTATCTACACGGTCAGGGGAAGCAGGTCGATGCCAAGCCGGGTGGACCGATCGAGAAGCTGGTCTCAGCAGGGCGTGAGGTCCTGGCGGTCGATCTGCGGGGAGTCGGAGAGACCGAGCATCCCAAGGGCAAGTGGGGCTACGGAACACTCTTCGGTCACGACTGGGAGGACTTCTACGTAGCCTACATGCTGGGGCGCTCCTATCTGGGAATGAGGGTCGAGGACGCTCTGATTTGCGCCCGCTACCTGGCCAGATCATCTGGGGAGGGTACAGCGGCGAAAGTCCATCTAGTGGGGATCGGTGAGTGCGGCCCAGCGGCCCTTCACGCGGCGGCTTTGGAACCCGATTTGTTCGCTTCGCTGGAGCTGAGTCGGTCTCTGGTCTCCTGGTCCGATGTGGTCCGGACCGAGGTGAGCGTCAATCAATTGGTCAACACGGTCCACGGCGCGCTGAAAAAGTATGACCTCCCCGATCTCTTGAGGACCTTGCCGGAGGAAAAGGTCACCGTCAACGATCAAACGAACGCTGCCGGCCAGCCGCTCAATTGAGAGGGATTGAGGCTCAGAAACGCATGAGCCCGGCCAGAAAACCAGGCTCTTCAATCCGCAGTCAGGCTGACTTTTCGATGTCAGTCCAGTTTAATCTGGATTTCTCATCGCTTGTCGTGGCGAGGCGCCGCAAGGGCTGTCCTGGCAAGGCTTGCGCCCGAGACCACTCGTGGCGAGCCCCCGCAGTCGTACTTTGACAGTACGTCGAGGAGGCCGACCGAGCGAAACACAGCCAGGGCGGATGATTGCGGCGACGCAGTAGACCAGCGATGAGAAATGCGGGTTAAGACCAGCCGACTTGTCTGCCTCGCAGGCCGATTTTCAAGGAGCAGGAGTTCAAGATACCCAGAGGCGGGAGCGGGAGCTGTAGTGAAGGCCTCAGCCGGCCCCTTGGATGCCATGGTGTGTCTGACGCTGACGCTGTTCCATGAGTGGACCAACCGGTCATCAGCGCGGTGAGGGTTTGGGTTAAGCTGGACTTGACTTCGTGGGCCAGATCCAATCCCGAGAGTCCGGGCAGGCTCCAGTCGGTTATAACCAGATCGTAGATTCTCCGATTGAGCATTTCCTGGGCTTCGATCCCATTCTCGGCAGTAGCTACGTCATGGCTACCCAACATGCGCTTCAAAACCTCTGACACCGAGGACTCGTCGTCGTCGACCAGAATACTCAAACCCGAGGTCTGGCCGGCAGAAGAGACCTTTGCGTTTGAATCGCTCTGATTCTTGGAAATCGGCAAGCTGATGGTGAAGGTCGTCCCTTCGCCGGGATGGCTTTCCACCTTGATCCTGCCTCCGCTCCCCTGGACCAAACCCCAAACTGTGATCAGCCCTAGACCGGTTTCTAGATTGTCTGCTTTGGTGGTAAAGAAGGGTTCGAAGATTTTTCTCTGTGTCCGCTCGTCCATCCCCATACCCAAATCGGAAAACAGCAGGGTGAGCTGGTCCTTGGTAGCCTGGGTGGCGATTCGGATACTTCCTCCGTCTGGCATGGCGTCGACGGCGTTGAAGATGAGATTGGAGATGATCTCTTCCCAGACCGCACCGGTGCTCTGGACTGCAGGCACTTGCCCCAATTCAAGTTCTACCTGAACTTCACGACCTTCTCTCTCGGGTCCTGTCTTCCACTTGCTCCGTGTGATCTCCAGCGTGTCCTGGATCACCTGATCGAGCCGCACCAATTCCTTGGCGGAGGCATCGATAGGACGGCCGAAGGTCTGGATACGTCTGACAATTGCGGCGCAGCGCTGGCCCGCTTCGAAGATACGGCGTGCGTCTTCCCGGAGCTCATCGGGAAGTTGTTCATTCTGATGAAACAGCTGGGCCTAGCCGATGACGCCCGTCAACACATTGTTGAAGTTATGGGCGACTCCAGCGGCCATCTCCCCAAGAGCCCGAAGCATTTCCGTCTGATGCAGCTGCTCCCGAAACTGATTCTTGGCCCGCTCCCGGCGTTCGGCAATATCACGGCCGATACCGTGACGGCCGACCGGGACTCCAGCCTTAATGATCCAGCGGCTGGCTACCTCTAGCGTGGCGGTACGTTTGCCGCTGCACACCAATTGAACCTCGAGAGCCGGAAGTGGGGCCCCTGGAGGATGTTCTCGCTCGTAATCTTGAACTCGCTTCACGTCTTTTCCGGCCAGGAAATCGTGGACGCTCCTTCCTATCAGATCCGCCGCAGGAAAGCCCAGGAGTGTTAGGCCGGCACGATTGATCGAAGTCAGGCGCATCTCCAGATCGGTGGTAAAGACAACATCCTGAGCCTCATCGAAAAGGTTTCGATACTGAGATTCAGATTCGGCCAGGGCCTGCTGAGAACCGTGCAGTGCCTGACCCATTTCATTGAACGATCTTGCCAGTTCTCCAATCTCATCCCGGGTTTCGACGTCGATGTGGTGGCCCAAATTCCCCGAAGCCAGCCGCCAGGTGCCTTCCAGAAGTGCTCGAACTGGCTTCAAGATCCGTGCCGTCCCGATATAGCTTGCCCAGACGGCGAGGGCCAACAAGACTCCGCCGATCAGGAGCAGGACCCGCTCCAGCTGATGCAGGAAGCGGGCAAGCTGGAGGTGATGATTCTATCGCAGGCCAGGAACGATACTTCGCTCTGGGTCATCTGCTTCAGACTTTGGGCAAGGACGTTGTTGATCTCGAAGCCAGTCTCGAGCGTTCCGATGACCTCTCCCTGAGACCAGATCGGCACCACAACAGCCTGAAACAAGCGACCCTCATCTGAATCCAGACCGGTCCACTCATGGCCCTGCATTGCGTCCCTGGCGCCAGCCAAGTCCCGAACGCGGCTGTCGAAGCCAGCTCTTCGAACCACAAGAGCCAGGGCTCTACCCTGACGATTCGTGACAGCAACCAGGTCCGCTCCAAAATCCTTGCGGATCTCGTGGATCAGGTTCAGCGATGGGGACGGCTCGGTTGAGCGCAGCATGTCGGGGACCCTTCGTTCCACCAGGAGAGCCTCCAGGACATCGCTTAGATGTTCCTCATCGAGCGGCTCTTTGAAGCCGACGCTGAACGTCCCCAGAATTCTCTTTCCGTCGGTGACAGGAACCGAAGTCATCTGGTAGGTCCGAGCGTGCACGACAGATGGGCCGGCAGCCAACTCACCCTTCAGGGCCCGGGCAACCGTCCCCACATTGGCCAGAGATTCCCCGGAACCGGAGAAGAGCTCCACCTGGGCCAATACCCGTCCGGTACGGCCGGTGACCACGAATCGGTCGCTTCCGATGATGTTCTGAAATCTTTCGGCCTCTCTGAGCACGGTGCGGGCCTGGGAGGAAAAGTTCGGGCTTTCTATGTCCAATGGGGCGACAAAGCGCGGATCTTCGGCCACCACCCAGCACTGGGACCGAAGCCAGAGCGCTCGCTCGCTCATGACCGACTCGAACAACGACTGGGTGCAAATCAGGTCCTGTTCCAGCTCCCGCTGGACCCAGCGTTTCAGAAAGAGGTCACTTACGACCAGGGAGAGACCGGTCACGAGGGTAACGATGCCGCAGGTAAAGATCAGCATCTTTCCGCGGAGGTTAAATCTCATAACTACGCTGCTCAGAACTTGAAGCTTAGTTGAACCTCCCCGATGGGCGGTACCGAGACCGATCGTTCTTGCTCACCCTTGGTGGGGTGCCACGCTTTCACGGTATAGGTGCCCGAGGGCACACCGAGGATCTCAAAATTCCCCTGGGGACCGGGAGTCGAAAAGAAGGGGTTTTCCAGGACCTTGATGTAGGCCTTCATCCGAGGGTGGATCTCAACGGACGACTACAACGCCCGGTTGGGTAAGGACCTCTCTGGCGCTCTTCCCCTTGGGGAAGCGTCCCAAATCAAAGCGGTTTCCAGACACCACCGAAAAGACGTTGTGATAGAAATTATCCTGGTTGGGAAACTCCACCAGGGATCCCGATAGCACAGGTAGGACACGAGGAACGAAGGTTTCATTCCTCTGAACCATCCTTATACCGTATACCGTGGACTGGTGGCACAAAATACCGTGGACTGGTGGCACAAAGCTCCCAGCTACACCCTCCACATGGACGATCAGCTCGTGGGGTCCACTACTGATCGCCTTCTGGCTCGGGCCACCGCCCCGAAAAGGACCTCGATAGTATCGGGTAGGACGCGAGTATCGCTGCCCGCCCTTGATATTGACCCTGCCCTTCACGGCCCCCGCGAAGACCTCAGATGGAGTGCTGGCGACACCGAAGGTAGCTCCGAGAAAGAAGAGAAGAGTGAACAGACTTCTCATTGGATTGCCCCTCAAAAGGACGTCGAAAGCTGAACTGTCCAGAAGGGCTTCCAGGAGCCCTTCGGTTCATGAATCTTGTGGACCTGCTGTACGATCTTGCCGATCACTTGATCGGTCAGGTAGTAACCCAGCCCCATTTCCCAGGAGTGGACTCCGTAATCCCAGGGTCCGCGCTCGCCAGAACCCGAGCCGTCGTCGATTTTTCCGAACCCGAGGGTGTCATAGCGGAAGGCAGGGAAGAGACCGGGGCGGAGCCCATACTTACCCTCCACGTACCCACTCCAGTTGGTCAGATCTGAACGGTTCCCATGGAAATCCGTGATGTTGGGTGCCTGCCACATGTTGGACACGAACTCGGCCACGACCGAAAGGTGGCCGACACCGTATTCCACATCGATTCCGTATACTCTTTGATTGAAGTCCTCGACCTGCCCGCCTTCACTTAGAGCGGGTTGGACCAACGAATCCAGATAAGGGCCCCTGGCAAAAGATCCGCCGATCGAGAGTTCTTCCGAAAAGGCGTGTTTGAGTCGGAGGGCCAGTTGCTTGCCCCCATTGTCGTCGAGTGCCTGGGTTCGGGGACCGGATAGGGTTCCCTGGGTGACAGCAACGGAGTACTCGAACCGTGAGACGGATCCGATCACCTGGACTCCGACGTCCCAACAGGTGTCGTAAATGATGGGCAGACCATTGAAGCCCCTGCGGGCACCACCACCCTCGAACCCTCCGAACTCTCGACCCAGGCCGTTTCCCCGCTCTTGCAGCAAGTCCAGATTGTTTGCCGGCAGCTGATTACCCCTGAGGGAGGAAAAGTAGTGGTACACCAGAGGGACCGAAACAAGTGGATTCTCCGGCAAATAGGCCCGGCTCCCCAGATTCCCGAAGACGGTCGGGATCTTGCCTGCCTGTATGCTGAGATCCGCACCTTGGATCTCGAAGACGTTCAACCGTAGATTAGGATCGTAGGAAGGACTTGGGGGAAAAGCGGATATCCGGGTCGATCAGGAATTGGTTGAAGAGGGTGAGGCGTCGATTGAATGCAACGTCACCAAATAGTCTCAGACGTACCGGGTCAAAGGGACTGTCCCCTCGGATGAACTCGTGAATCTGGGGCACTCCTTCATTGCCGAAGGCAGTTGTTAGATCCAACGTGCCGTTGACGAAGACTTTGGATCCCAGATCCAGCGACCCCGCCAGGGAGACACCGTTTAGGGCTACTAAAAGGAAAATGACAAGGGAACAGGTCCTGATGCCGACCTTGGCGGAAACCCGTGATATTCGGGGTCGTTTTGTCTTCATTGCGCCAGGTCTGCAGTTGCGCAGATGTAGTCGTCACTAGAAGCCCATGCGCCCTTGAATTCATATCGTCCAGAAGTGTGAAAAGCTTAGTTGCCTGACTAGACGGTGCTGAGCCCCCCCAAGTCCAAGCCGATGAGTTCGAAGGATATCGGATCGAATTCAACTCGCGGTCGGCCTCGGTTGGGGCGGTGGCCTGGAGGCCAAAGCCACATTCGTACTTGGAACTCGCCTTCCTAGGCCTCGACTTCGCACCAATCCAGGACTGCTAGAGCCAGGACCTTGGTCGCCCTGATGAGGTCGTCGATTACGACGAACTCGTCTACGCCGTGGATGCTGAAAAGTCCCAGCCCGCCGGTGCCGTAGCAGATCGATGGCACTTGTTTGTGGGTCATGAAGGCGGCATCGACGACGGCTGGACAGGCTATCGCGCCGGCTACCGTTCCCGTTACGGCCTGGTGTGCATTGGAGACCGTTGAGATGATGGGATGATCTTCAGGGATGGCGTAGCGTGTCCAGTGAAACTTCCAGTCCAGTTCTGGTGGGTTGTCCTTGAGCCACTCATCCCCTGCGGCGACCCACTGGACGCGCTCCTCGACCTCTTTCTTGATCGCTTCCACATCAAGATGAGGTGGATACCAGATGCAGTATTCTACGGTGCATATATCGGGGATGATGAAGGGCGTCTCGATCGCACCCGGACCTCCCCGGATCACGTTGGGACCGAGCGTGGAATGTCCGGCTGGGAGAAGGCGATGATTCTTGTTGAAACCCCACTCCTCTTCCAGGTCGCGTAGGGCGGAACACACCTTGAACGCCTTCTCGATGGCGTTGACACCGACTGCCGTTCCCTGGCCGCCGGCGCGGATCATCTCATAACGGACGAAGCCGTGGCCCGTCTTTCCGGTCACCCCCAGCGAGAGCCAGAGGAGTCCCCCGGAACAGCACCAGATCGCATCGGTTGGCTCCGGAATGATGGCGGCATCGGCCCGGTAGCCCCGGTCTACGGTTGCCGCGGCTCCCACCGTGGCTCCGTCTCCGGTCTCCTCACCCACGGTACACTCCACCAGAAGATCGCCCTTCAACTTCACACCACATTTCCGAATGGACTCTACCGCCTTGACCATGGCGGCGATTCCGCCTTTCATGTCGGAGGATCCACGCCCCCAGATGCGCTCGTCCTTGACCGCGCCGCTGAACGGGGGATCCGTCCATTTTTCCGGATTGGGGGTGGGAACCACGTCCACGTGCCCGCTCAGGATCAGTGATTTTCCTCCTCCCGCGCCCTCCAGCTTCCCCACCAGGTTGGCCCGCTTCGGGGCCTCCTCCCAGAGATCGTTCTGGAAACCCAAGTGCTCGAGAACCGGCGCCACGAACTCGCTTACCCGAGTCTCGCCACCCAAGACTTCATCAACATCAACACCCATGTAGGTTGGCGTAATACTGGGGATCTTTACCAGGTCCGAGCAAAAACGCACGATATCCTCTCGCATGCCGTCGATCGTCGTCAGAATGCGGTTTCGGGTTTCGTTGTCGAGTGCCATGGTGTCTCCTCTTCGGCTTTGTTTATTGATTTCCTAAAGACCGATTATTGTAACCGAGTGGATCGTGTCCGTCGTGCCGGGGGCCGAGAACGTTGTGGTCAGCGGGCCAAAGAGTTAGAGTGAGGCGTTTTCGAACAATCCCGCAGAGTCGCGACCGACGGCTCCATCAGGATTGTTTTTCTAGCTGAACGGCTCAGCTCCGCTGGGGGGCAACTGATTATGCAACTGAGATCTTCCCTGAATCTGACCAAACGGATCCTTCCTCTTCTTGCTCTCCTTCTGAGCCTGGGATGTGATCTGGCACCGGAGGAGGACACCAAGGACCGCTTCCGTGAAATCGTGGACATATCCAGGGACGAGAAGGCCCTGGCAGAGTACCTCAAACCGGTGCTGCCAAAGGAACCGGAGGAAGCTTTAAAGTCGTTTGAGACCAAAGATGGCTTCACCATGGAACTGGTGGCCCATGAACCACTGGTCTACGATCCGGTGGCCGCCGCGTTTGACGAAAATGGCCGACTCTATGTCGCAGAGATGCGGGCCTATCCCTACCAGCCCGGTCCTGGAGAAAAACCGATCGGAGTAGTCCGCCTTTTGGAGGACACCGATGGAGACGGACGCTTCGACCGGAGTCATGATTTCGCCGAAGAGCTGCTTTGGCCCACCGGAGTCACGGTCTGGAAAGGAGGAGTCTTCGTCACCGCTCCCCCACACATCTGGTACCTGAAGGACACCGACGGCGACAACAAGGCCGACGTTCGCAAGAAAATCTTCACCGGGTTCGGGCACCAGAACGAACAACAGATGATGAACAACATCATCTGGGGAGTGGACCACAAGATCTACGGGATCGCCTCGGGCAACGGCGGCAGCGTCCGGAATGCAGACAAGCCGGATGCCGAGCCGGTCGCCCTCTTGAGCCGGGATTTTCGCTTCGATCCCATGAGCGGTGAATTCGAGACGACGACCCAGACCTTCCAGTTTGGACATTGTTTCGACGACTGGTACAACCGTTTCGTATGCAACCAGGGAATGCCGGGACGCCATGTAGTCCTGCCCGCCCGCTACCTGGAGCGTAATCCCCATCTGTTCCTGGATCTACACAAATGGCTGGCTTCTGGCTACAGGCAGGTGAAGCCTCTGGTCGAAGGCCAGACGCGGGTGTACAAGGTCAGCCCGGTCGAGCGCTGGCGCACCATCCGCGAAGCGCGGCGAATCTTCGCCGGTTCCAGCGGGCAGAGCGCCGGGGTGGGACACCACTACCTCACCGCCGGATCCGGAATGCAGATCTACCGTGGCCACGCTTATCCGGAGAAGTATCGGGGGAGCTACGTGATCGGTGCCAATACGGCCAATCTGATACACCGGCGTGTCCTGGTGCGTGAGGGTGCTACCTTTACGTCCCGGCGAGGGGAAGCGGAGAACACAGAGTTCGTCCGCTCAACCGATACCTGGTTTCGACCAGTAAATACCTTGAACGCCCCTGATGGAACCTTCTACGTACTCGACATGTCTCGGGAGCTGATCGAGGCCACCCACGTCCCGGGCCGCGTCATGAAGCACCTCGACTTCACGAACGGGAGAGACCGTGGACGCATCTACCGACTGGCACCTCCGAACTTCAAGTCACCTCCTCCACCCCGTCTGGCCGAGGCCAGTATTGAGGAACTGGTATCGCATCTGGAACATCCTGGCGGATGGTGGCGCGACACCGCTCACCGACTGATCTACGAGCGTCAGGACCCCACCGCAATCCCGTTGCTGCGACGACTTTTCAGAGAAAGTGCGAAACCTCTGGCCCGGATGCACGCACTCTGGTCCCTGAAAGGAATGGCAGCACTGCAAGATTCCGATCTGACTCGTGGTCTAGACGATTCGTCGTCCGGGGTTCGGACCCATGCGATTCGTCTGGCCGAGCCGAGATTGAGCCGCAGCCCCGGATTGTTCCAGAAGGTCCTGGCACTGGCGGGGAGCGAGGATCCGGGAGTCCGATTTCGAGTGGCGCTGGCGCTGGGGGAAACCAAGGGCCGCGGAGCCTTACCCGGACTGGTCCGCATCGCCCAAAAGGATACTGGAGACTTCTGGATCCGAAACGCGGTCCTCAGCTCCAGCGCTGAATTTGGGGATCGTCTCTTCGAGACGCTGGCAGAACAAGAGGGTTTCATGGCCGCCCCAGCCTCCGGTGAGTGGCTGTCACTGTTGGCTCAGGCGATGGGCGCCAGGAACATCCCCTCGGAGATCGGGCGGGTGATGCAGGTAACTGCCCGCCAGACTGGACTGGCGAACAACCCGGAAATCCAGCAGGACATCGTCGCCAACCTGGCCCAGGGGCTGGACCTGGCGGAACAGTCGCTTGCCGGCCTCAAGAACCTTCCTGAGGCAGCAGTCCGGATGATCGAGAATCTGATGGAACGATCTCGGACGGTGGCCAGCGATGATGGATCTGCGGAGGACCAGCGCTTGGAGGCCATCCGTTTTCTCAGCCACGGGAGCTTGGAACAAGGAAAGACGACGTTGGCTCCCCTGATCGATCCAAAGCAGCCACGAGCAGTACAGGTAGCAGCGATCGATGCCTTGACCAATTTCGACGATCCCGCGATAGCCTCTCTCTTGCTGGGACCCTGGTCTAGCCACTCTCCCCAAGCCCGAAGCAAGGTCCTGGAAGGGCTGATGTCGCATCGACCCTGGACCCGAGCCTTGTTGAAGGCCGTGGAGGAAGATCAGGTCGCTGCGAACCAGATCGATCTCAAACGCCGCAAGTTGATGATGAACCACGACGATGAGTCGATCCGTGAGCAAGCGGTCCGACTCTTTGGTTCCCAGACTCCTGGACCCCGCCAGGCCGTCCTGGAAGACTATCAAGCGACATTGAACCTGAAAGGCCACAAGCAGCGCGGCGAGGAAGTCTATGCTCGCGAGTGCGTCAAGTGCCATCGGCTCTCTTCCCGCGAACATCCGATCGGACCCAACCTGATCCGGGGATCTGAAAAGGACCCAGAGTCGCTGCTCACAAACATTCTGGATCCCAATCGCTTCGTCGAACCCCAGTATTTGTCATACGTTGTGACCGACCAAAGGGGGGGGCTCTACACCGGGATTCTCTCGGAGGAGACTTCAAGCAGCATCACCCTAGTGGAAGGCCAAGACCTTTCCAACACGCTCCAAAGGAACGACATCAAGGAGATTCGGGCAACCGGGAATTCCCTGATGCCGGAAGGGCTCGAGGAAAATATAAGCCACCAGGAAATGGCCGACCTGATCTCCTTCATCATGGCCTACCAATACGAGGTCGGCACCGAGAGCGCCGGCATCGCGCCGGGGGAGGAAGTCTACGAAGAAATGGAGCTCCACCCCTCCCTGCGTGAAGGCGATGAATCGACCCATCCCAATCGGATGAGATAGGCGAAAAGGGTGGCAGAGTGACACGAGCGATGGCGGTGATCTGTAAAAGGTTGACAGCAAGGGCGAAACTCAGCCGGCCGGCCAAGATCTCAAAGGAATCCTAGCGTGGAGAAACCGTTTCTGGAGGCTCTGTCCGAAGGCGGCTTGGTGGGCGATGGCGCCATGGGCAGTCTGCTCTATGAACGAGGTGTCTACATAAATCGCAGCTTCGACCAGGTGAATCTTCTGCAGCCCGAGTTGGTCTACGGCATTCACCGTGATTATCTTAAAGCCGGTGCCCACCTGCTCGAGTCGAACACCTATGGGGCTAATCGAATCCGGTTGGAACAGCACGGATTGGAGAAGAAGACGGAAGAAATCAACATTGCTGCCATGGATATCCTGAGACGAGCCGCGGAAGGAGCCGCCTACCTCGGAGGTTCCCTGGGACCGACGGGCCTCAGTCCAGGAGAGATTCGCCGCAGGGAGCACCAGGTACGAAATGCCTATGCTGAGCAGGCTCGACTGCTGGTTGAAAACGGAGCCAACATCATCTTGATCGAGAGCTTCAGAGAGGCTACAGAGCTGCGCTTGGCCGTAGAGAGCACACGATCCGAGGTCGGGGTGCCCATCGTGGCCCAGTTCGGCGTCGAGGAGGACGCCAGACTTCGGGACGGTACCGAACCGGGAAGTCTGGCAGCGGAGCTGGCACTCTGGGGAGCCGACGTGGTCGGGGCCAACTGCAACGGGCCGGATGTCATTTTCAATGCCGTGAGCCAGATGGTCAACGCGGGCATCCCGGTTTGTGCCTTCCCAAATGCGGGCCACCCGCATACGGTGGAAGATCGCCTTTTCTATCTGGCAACACCCGAGAACTTCGGCGTTTTCGCACGCCGCATGTACAAGGCGGGGGTTCACCTGGTGGGTGGCTGCTGCGGTACCGGTCCCAGCCACATCACCCGGGTCGGCGCCGCTGCCCGGATGGTCTCACCTCGTTCCACAATCAGAGCCCCAGAGGTTCAGGAGAAGTCTGCTCGGGTGGAACCCGTTCCCCTCTCGGAGCGCTCGCGCTTCGGATCCAATCTGGGGAAGCGCTTCCTCCTAAGCGTAGAGGTCAATCCCGGTCCGGGGCTTTCTACCGAGCTCCAGGTAGAAGTGGCGCGGAGTCTCACCTCTGCTGGCGCAGACGTTATCAATATCTCCGATGGGCCCCGTGCCACGGCACGAATGACCAATCTGGTCCTGGCTCATACGATGCAAAGCCAACTCGGGATAGAGACGCTACTACACGTGTGCTGCCGAGACCGAAATCTCTTGGGTCTACAGGCTTCGGTCCTCGGTTACCAGGTTCTGGGAATTCGTAACCTGGTGGTCATCACCGGAGATCCGCCCAAAGTCGGTGACTATCCAGATGCAAGTGCGGTGTACGACCTCGATTCGATCGGTCTGTTGACCATGATCGACGGCTTCAACCACGGTGTGGACCTGACGGGCAAAACTCTAGGTGACCAGACCTCTTTCGTTCTGGCAACCGGGGTGGAGCCGGCGGCGAGCGACTTCGAGCGAGAAATGGTCAGGGTGCGCCAGAAGGTAGACGCGGGCGCCAACCTCATCATGACGCAACCGATCTACAATCCCACTCATCTGGACCGCTTTCTCGAGGCCTCCACGGACCTCGAGGTACCGGTCCTAGTCGGGATCCTTCCCTTGGCCAGCTACCGAAATGCCGAGTTCATTCACAACAACATCCCCGGGATGTCAATCCCTGAGAAAATCCGTGAGCGCATGCGCAAGGCGGGAAAGGGAGAGGCCGCTCGCAAGGCGGGGGTAGAAATCGCCATCGAGTCCCTGATGGGCGTACGCGACCGGGTCGCGGGAGCGTACATCATGCCGCCCCTGGGCCACTATGAGATGGCAAACCAGATTATCGAGGCAGTGGGCCAGGATCGGAGCATGGCCGCGTCCGTACCGGGCAGGGCGTAAGGACACGACCCAACCGCAGCTCACTGCTCAGATTGTGGGCCTCGCTTCGGTATTCCTGGGACCCATCGGTCTTTCAGATGTGGAACCTAGCTTGTAGAATGAATTCTTCGATCTGCACGCCCTCGGTTCTCGAATCTTCAAGGAAAAGGTTCTGGCCAGAGAACTGAATCGAAGGGAATTTCAACGCAGTGTTGGAGCGCTGACTCTAGCCGGGACCAGCGTTGCTGCGGGCCAATCTCCTGGTAAGAAGGAGGAACCGCTCCCACTGCCTCCTCTGTTCTACAACAACGACGGCAGTTTCCTTCTCTATTCCACCCCACCCATGAGTGCAGAGGACTTCGTCTACGAAGCCGTGGGACGCTTTATCGGGACCCAGATCGGCGCGGTGGTCTGTCACATGTTCGGATTCGGGGATGCCGTTCCTCTCTTTCCCACCAAGGTGCCCGAGGCTGAGGGTATCGACAACGAGAGTTTCCACTATGTCAGTGAGTGGCGTCAGCAGATGTGTCTTCGCGGCCTCCTGAATCAGGGCATCGATCCCTGACAGTTAGCGCTGGAGCGGGCTCACGAGGCTGGACTTCAATACTGGGCCGGCTTGCGCTTCAACGATCTACACGGTCCCCGGTTCCAATGGGCGAGCCGTTTTCGCGTCGCTCACCCTGAGTACGAGCTGGGCGACAACTGCGGTTCGGGTGTGCACGGACCGGGAAGCGTCTATGGCGAGAGCTGTGTCGGCCTCAACTTCGCTTTACCCCAGGTCCGGGCGCTACGACGTCGAGGGCTTCGAGTGGGACCTCTTGCGCGAGCCCGGCCACTATTTTCCGGATATCCAAAAGGGGCGATCGATCCTGACCGAGTATCTGAGGGAGGCCCGGACGATGCTCAATCGCATCAGAGCTGATCGGGGCCGTCCCTTGGGATTCGGCATTCGGGTGCCTGCGACTCTGGAAAAGTGCGATCAGATCGGGCTGGAGCTGAAGACCTGGATTCAGGAGGGGCTGATCGACTACGTCTCCCCCGGGGTCCATTGGGATACGGCTACCAGGATGCCCTTCGATGACTTCGTAAGAATGGCCGAAGGAACGTGTTTCCGAGTCTATGGCTGTACGTCCGAACAGGTCGGGCCCGGCTACCACCGACGTCCGCCCGCCTCGGTGCTGAGGGCAGGGGCGTCCAATGCCTGGCGGCAAGGGGTCGACGGGATCTATATCTTCAACTTCCACCACCATATTGGCCACAACCTGCAGGAGCCAGAGGTGGTGTTCGGAGAGCTGGGCGATCCACGGACACTCCAGCACAAGGACAAGCTCTACGTGGGGACAGGCTGCTTTGACTGTCTCAAGAAGTATCCTCGCGGCAGCGATGTCTTCCAGGCTTTCGACCATCAGCTGCCGGAGCCCTTGGTGGAGGGCGGCCGAAAGACGGTCGAGATCCTGGTGGCTGACGATCTGGAGATGGCCAGCAGGAGGGGCATGATCCAGGAACTCGTCTTGAGGCTGATCGTGGCGGGTCTGACTCCTGAGGACCTTCTAGACTTGACCCTCAACGGCCGCCACCTCCCCCACAATCCCCAACTGGAGATCCCCATGCACCGGGGGAGGGTAGGCCCTGGGCCCATCGAGTACCAGGGCAACTTCATTATGTCCTATGATTTGAAGAACGGTGACTGGATTCGTCCGGGCTCCAACCGGCTCGAGGCCGTCCTCAGAAGGCGCAACCCCAGGATCGGGACCGAACTGGTTCTTCATAGCCTGGAGCTAAGCCTCAAGTACCGCACTCTTCCCACACGAGTCTGAACCGCCCTCGCCAACCCCTCCTCCACCCTTCGTGACAGCCATTGCCCCCGTACGAATGCCCGCCGAGAAAGGGACAGACTGTTACTAGTCGGGACAAATGAGTGTAGAATCTCGAGGTTCGCGAGGTCACGTCAATAAGGAGACTCCCTTGATAAGAAAGGTCCATCTATTCCTGATTGCAGGCATTGCGTTCCTTGGTCTGTTGGGGACTGGTGCATGTGGGGGAGACGATAGCGTATCAGGCGGGAAGAAACGCCTGAAAATCGCAGGGGTGTTCCTGCAAGAGGACCAGTTCTTTCGTCTGATCCAATTTGGCATGAGGGATGCCGCTGACCAGGCAGGAGCGGAGCTACTGCTGGCCAGCAGCGATAGCAAACTCGACAAGGAGATCCAACTCGTCAACACCTACATCGCCCGCCAGGTGGACGCTATCGTTCTTTCCCCTTTGAGCAAGACGGCGTCGGTCACTGCTCTTACTCGCGCGCGCGACGCTGGCATCAAGGTAATCACCTACAACTCCACTGTCGAGGGAGGGGTGCCTGTTTCGTTCATCGAGAGCGACCAGTCCAATCTGGGTGCGCAGACCGGACGGGTCGCCCGCAGCTACATCGAGGAACGACTAGGAGGAAACGCCAAGATTGCCATTCTCGCCTTCAAGTCGCTCCTTGCGGAACAGAGTGATGCTCGAACCGGAGGCTTCAAAAGCGAGATCTCGAATCTGCCCGGTGCTGAGATCGTCGCTGAGCAGGACGCCTGGCTTCCAGAAATAGCCATTAAGAAGGTGGGCGACATTCTGACCGCCAATCCCGAGGTCAATCTGATTTGGTCGGCCAACGAGGGAGGCACCGTGGGAGCCGTGATGGCGGTAAAAAGCGCCGGACAAGAAGGGCGGATTGCGGTCTTCGGTACCGACGTAAGTGACCAGCTTGCCGGCTTTCTGCTTTCCGACGATCAGATCCTACACGCCACCACCGGACAAAGGCCCTTCGAAATCGGATCCAAGGCGGTAGAGACCGCCGTCGATGCCATCAACGAAGAACCCGTCAAGAATCGGGTCTCCATGTCGGGGGTTCTGCTGAACCGTCTGGATCCTGCGGCTGTCCGGACTTTCCGGAAGAGGCTCCAGGAACTCATTGCGAAAGGAAGCTAGTACGTTGTAACACAGATTATTTCGGGTTTTCCGGTGGGGCTTGTGAGGCGAGATCAAGGCAGGAGAAGGAAGTCAATGTTTGGCCATCTTCGACGGCGACCAACGCAGAGATCGTCCACAACCCCCATCGGCAAATCCGTCATAATCTGTGTTACAACGTACTAGGAGCCTGCGCGGGGAAGCTGATCTACTGGGGAAACGGTAGAATCGGCCCATCTTCTATTCCCATCGCCTTATGTTCAACTAACGGTAGGCCGGGAGGTATCATGAAGGCTTCTTGTAAGCATCCTTTGCTCACGCTTTTATCGGGTGTATTGCTGCTGTCCTCGTTCATGCAGCAGGAGCGGCTTGCCGGGCAAGCCAAAGCCCCGCCCAAACCAGGCGATCTGATCATGGCTCAACAGTTGATGCCTCTGACGCCACTTGGAGAAAAGACTTTCCCAGACAATGGATCCGTCCACAGTAGTGCCCGCGCCTCGGTCTTCATGTGGCCAGCGGACCTTCCCGCTGCCACTCACAGGGCGAATTCTATCCTGGCACGCATGGCACTCGTCCAGTATGAGCCCGGCGGCGGGACTGAGGCTCAGGTCTACACCGACATACGGGAACGCGCCATCTATGTGATTGCAGGACGGGCCAAATTCAGATTGGGAAATTCCGAAAATCAGGTTGGAGTGGGGGATCTGATCTTCGCCCCAAGTGGGGTAAAACACGGATTCGAGGTCGAGGGAGAGGCTCCTCTGAGGATCATTCTGATGGAGTGGCGAAGCGGAGATATGAGCAAGAAACGCTCCTTGGCCGGAACGATCGTCTCCGAGAGGCTGCGTCCACTGAAGCGGCTGAGTTCTGAAGACGCCGGTAGTCACCAGGGAATCTCGGCCTCGCCCTTCGTGACTCCCCAAGACTATCCGACCCTATCGCACAAGGGGAACTCCTCAATAGCCTGGATTTCACTTCAGCAGTACGATGCGGATCCCACTGTCATAGCGACTTCCCCGCATACCCATCACCTCTCCGAGCAAGTGTTCTACCTGGTGGAAGGCAGGGCTCGATTCGAACTGGGCGATCTCAACCAGGAAGTCGGACCCGGCGAGCTGGTTTACGTTCCCAGACATGTGAAGCATGGCTACGTGGTCTTGGATGAGAAGCCAGTTAAGTGGCTCATGATAAGTTGGTCCGGAAAATGATAGACCTGTCATTCGTTCTGGGGGCTCAGGACCGCAGGGGCAGTGCCTCTCAGAGACCGGGCTCAAACTGAGGAGACGAACAAGTGAGAAAAACTGACTGTTTCCTGGTCGCCGTAGTGTGGGGCTTTTCCGTTATCCCAGCCCTCGGGGCTGCGGCTTTGGATATCGGGACCCAGAAGCAGCTCTTTATTGACGACTATATTGTTGAGTCTATGGAGCCACGGGTCTATCGCCTCATGAATCAACCGCAGAAGTACCACAACAACCCGGTGATCCGCCTGGATATGGAATGGGAGCACAAGGGAGGACTGTCCCATGGGGGGGACTGCGGGCAAATCTTCTACGACCCGGATCTCAAGCTCTATCGCTTCTACGGTTTGATGGTGAACTGGGACTGGTCCAAGCGCTGGGTTTGCTATGCCGAGTCCAAGGATGGCATCCACTGGGCAAAGCCCAAGCTAGGTCAGGTCAAGTACCTGGGCCACGATACAAACTTCATCGGCTTTCCGTTCGACGCCAAAGCTCACAGCAACGCTATCTTCCGAGATCCGGCAGCCAAGAGCGAGGCCGAACGCTACAAGATGCTCTACATGCAAGAGCGCAATGGGAAGGTCTCGATGTATCCAGGCTACTCTTCAGATGGCCTCAACTGGAAAGCCTACGACGTCGACCGTCCCGCGGTTCCCTACTGGAGCGATACCAACAACAATCTTCTATGGGACGCCAAGCGAAAGCGGTATGTTCTCTATCTACGCACCTTCAACAAGCTGAGCCGCTGGCTGGACCCCGAACCCATCTACCCCGAGGATGCGCGGACACGTACAGCCTCATTCGCCACTAGCAGCGATTTTCTCAACTGGGACAGCCCTCCCGCTATTCGGGACGCGGACGACCGATTCCTCAGCTTTCATGCCGATTCGAAGGACCCGGTCGGAAGCCGCGACTTCTATACCCTCGAGGTTTTGCCCTACGCCGGGGGCTATGTGGGCTTCACCTCGGTCTATCACAACATGTTTGGGGTGGCTCCTGCGGCCATGGATGCGGGCAAGGCCCAATCTCCCTGGATGGATCGTATGGACGTCCAGCTGCTCTGGAGCCGGGACGCTGTGAAGTTCCAGAGGGTAGGAGAACGACGGGTTTTCATACCCAACGGACCTGCCGGGAGTTGGGATGAAGATCTCGTCTACTCGGTCCACAACGGTATCGTGCGCGAGGACCTGGGGGAGATCTGGATCTACTACGAGGGATTCAGCGGCCACCACTGGTTCTTTCACCGACAAGAACACCAGCGGGGACAGGTTGGCCTGGCCATCCTTAGGCTGGATGGCTTTGTCTCTCTCACTGGGCAGGGCGCGATCACTACGCGGCCTCTGACGTTTCAGGGCAACCTACTCAGAATCAACGCCACCGGAGTGGACAAGTACGTTGGACCGGGCTACGGCACGGTCCGGGTCGAGATCCTCGATGCCAAAACGGGTGATCCGATCCAGGGCTTCGACGAGAAGAGCTCGGATTCCTTCGGAGGCGATCGGATCGACTACAACGTGACCTGGAAGGAAAAGTCCGATGTGAGCGCTCTCCAGGGCAGATCGATCCAGCTGAAATTCCACTTGGACAAAGCCAAGCTCTTTGCCTTCCAGTTCGTCCAGGAGTGAACCTCTGCAGCGTTCGACACGCACATCAGGGGTCGCAGCTCTCGTCTATGCCGTCAGTTATCGCCGTCCGCCGCAGTCGAGCACCCAGTGCACGGTGACGGTCGTCGGCCCAACGGGCATTCCTTGCTGCCGAGCGAGAGTGCCGCGTGAAGTATCGGAAGTATCCGCCCCTCACGACACGACACAAGTCTAGAGGCGCTTCGGGTCCCGGAGGATCCAGGGCAGGAGCTTCAAGGTAGTAGCCAGCGCTGTAGACGTCCGGCACCACTCCCAGACATTTCCATGCATGTCATGCAGCCCCCAGGGGTTAGGCAGCTTGGTGCCGACTTCCTGAGTGGACTGGTCTTCAGAGTAGCCGCCGCTATCCAGGTTCCAGGCATATTTCCAGAGCAGGTGACGGTCTTCTCCAAACGACCAGGACCAAGGGGTGCCAGCCCTGCAAGAAAACTCCCACTCGGCCTCCGACGGAAGACCGTAGTGCCACTGCTCGTTGACCGCATTCAAACGAGATACGAAGTCCTGCACCTCGTTCCACGAGATGAAAACAGCAGGGTGGGTTGGGACCGAGGCAAGCTTTGCTTTGCTGGACCACGGAGCGGTCCCCATGACCTCGGTCCATTGCCCCTGGCTAATCACATACTTGCCCAGATAGAAACCTCGGCTGATGGTCACGTCGTGCTGAATCTCATCGATTTCGCGTCCCGGCTCCGACTCCGGAGATCCCATCAGAAAGCTCCCCGGTTCGATCCACACCCACTCCTCAGCCCTCTCTTGCCAGGTGGAGCGTCTCTCGGAGGTCACAGTCGGCTCGGCGGGGTAGTTGTGCTCGCCCATCTCGGTCAAGGTCTGGCCCACCGATTCCATGAACTTTTCCATGAGGGCCTGACCTGCATGTCCGGCGTTGAGAGCCTTCAGCAACATTGACTCTCCCGGATTGGCAACCAAGGTGATGCGGTTGCGACAGGTCGTACATACGGAAGTCACGAGCATGCCCCCGTCACCCGTACCCGTCGCCTCCTGGAATTTCATTCTGGTTTGGCAGTCGGCACAGTTGAATTTCATTCTACTCCCCCTCGGAATCCTCAGCCTACACTTCCCTTGAGGCCTACTTTAACAGGCTCGGGCCGGCCGCACGTGGAGGAGAAAAGTCAGAAACCGCCTTTCAGATCTCTTCGACCTGCGACGCGACGCGCCTCCACGCTAGACAGAACAACAGTCTGTCCCTTTCTGGCGAGCGCGGAGAAAGGGACAGACTGGTACTCTTTTCTTGGATTGTTGCCGTTCGAAATCCAGGTTGACAGGGGTCGTTCAGCCGATCGCGAGGCTACTGCTTGATTGGCGGAGCGAAGATGCTCTCAGCGTTGCTCCACAGAATCATCTTCTTTACCCTCTCCGGAACCTGGGCGTGAAGTACTCGACCCAACTGATAGCTGAAGTCCATGATCGGATAATCGGACCCGTAGAGGATCTGCCTGGGAGGGACCTGGCCTGCCAACCAAGCCAGAGTGGCTCGGGGCATCGCAGACATTGCCAGGTCGAAAAAGAGGTTCGAGCGGGCTTCGGCAACGGGCAGCAGCGGTTCTAGACCAGCTCGGGGACCGCCACCCAGGTGAGCATAGATGAATTTCAGATGCGGGTGCTCAGCTAGAAGGTCCGCTAGAAATTCGGGAGAAGGGCCGTTGTGAACATGGCAAAGGAGGGGACATGCCCGCTCTTCGGCGACGCGGAAGGCGAGCCGATAGCGGGAGTCCTCAGTGGATGTGTCATGGAGCATGCAATGCAGCTTGATGCCACTGCAGCCCAGGTCGTCAAAACAGCGTCTCATCTCAGCGGCCATCTCGTACTCATAATTCGGGTTGTAAACGGAATATCCCACCAGCCTATCGGGAAACTCGGCCAGCGCCCGTCCTACCCGATCGTTTCCCTTCCGATAGTCGGGCCCGATGCCAAGGAGGTCGCTTATGACTAGCCGCTCAACTCCCAGCTGGTCCATTCTCATCACCAGGTCCCTGGGAGTATGGTCTCGGTGGTACATGCGATTCCACTGACCCAGATGCCCATGAATATCGAAGACTCGGAACCCATCCGATCCCACCGGCCAACGCCGCGGTGCTTCCTCAGAAACGGGTTGCAGACCCAGGAGCCCTCGGAGGTTGTTGCCGCCGATCTGAATCCGCTGCTCCGCATCGATCAGGGCTCCATCGAGCAGCGCCAACGGACCTCCTGGATCATACTCAGGCATATTAGTACCGAAGAGAAGGCGCTTCGCCCCGAATCGCTCGCAGACCTCTTCAACGATGCTGGATTGCTGCAGATACGAGACATCGAGGTGAATATTGGGCACCTCATCCCACAAGGCGAAGAGGACACGAGCCGTTGAGCCTCCTTCCCTCAGGAGCACCAGGGGCAGCTGGGGGTGTGACTCTGCGAGAGCCAAGATCTCGCGCCAATCCAACCTGAGTTGGGCCCAGCTTTTCCTGTCCGTGTCAATCAACAGGGGAATGCGGGCCTCTGCCAGAGCCAGAAGCAGCGGGCGCAGACTTCGCTCCAGCAGTGGGAAAAAGTGCTCTCCGGGAAACATCCTAACAGCCCTGACTCCCAGACTCTTCATCTGAGAAACAAGTTCTCCTGGCGGCAATTGCTGAGAGGTTCCAGGAGGCAACACGATCCAACAGGCATGCAGTCGCGGATGGTCCCGAATTTGATTCAGAAGCAAGCGGTTACCCGCTACCGGATCACCCATCCTGGCCAGACTGGAGTAGACCAGGGCCTCCCCGATCCTAAGACGATCCATCTCTTCCAACAGCTGATCCGGAGTACGAAAGCTGGGTTCACGATTCGTATTCGTGGGACCCAACATGCAATTAGCATCAAGACGATACATGGAACTCACTCCCAGCGGTTCGCTGCCCGAACCCGATACAAAGCTAGCAGATAGGCCAGCGGAATCTCGACAAACCGCTAGCGCCGAGACGACGGCGGATCCCCTCAGAAAATGCCTACGGGTTACTCGCTCTGCCAACAATGTCCCCCTCACGCACCATCAGCCCAGCGGATGCCGCGTCCGCAGGAATCTGCTTCAACCCATGGGCTAGTCCTAGACTGACTGTTCGGAATCGATTGCCGCCAGGATGCCCCTCAAAGCGGCATTGAAGGGCTCGTTGCTAACGGTCAGGGAATCGTATCTTGTGAGCCGTACTACGACCAGATCTCGTGAGGAAATCACTATGGTGTTCTGACAGCCTGCGCCGGCGGCGTAGAAAGCGTCCGAGGGAAGATCGAAGTTTCCGGTGTTGTTGAGCCACCACATCGCACCGTATCTGGACTTGCTTGGCTCTCCCTCCTCGTTGTTCCAGGCGGGCGCGGGCGTGCGGACAAAATCGACGAACTCCTGTGTCAAAAGCCGCTTTCCCTGCCACATCCCTTGCTGCAGGTAAAGGAGGCCGATCCGAGCCCAGTCTCGAGCCGTCGCGTACTCATAGCCCGACATGATGAAATTGCCGTAGGGATCGGTATCCAGAACCATTCTGCGGATCCCGATCTGGTCGAAAAGACTCCGCTGGGGAAAGGTGAGATAGTCCTCGCCTCTTCCAAGGACGGTACGCTTTACGATATAGCCAAGCGTCAAGGGATCGCAGTTGCGGTAGCGTCCGACCGTGTTGGGCGGGTGCTGGAGGGGTCGGGAGACAACGTACTTGAACACATCCATCGCGCAAGGGTAGACGAAGTAATGATCCGGATAGGCCGTGCCGATCCGGTACGTCCCTTCAGGAGTCTGCTCCAACACTTCGTACAGCGTGAACTGGAGACCACTCGACATCCGCAAGAGATCGGCCATGCGGATCTCTCTACGCGGATCGTCCGGCTTCTGCCACTCCGGCACGGGAGCCGGATCTTCCAGCCCAAAATGGCCATCCAACATGAGCCTACCGATGAGCGTTCCGGTGAGACTCTTACCCATCGACCAACTTTCAAGAAGGGTGTCCTTGGTAACCCCCGGGACATAGCGCTCTGCGACCAGACGGTCCTTGTAAACCACGGCCATCGCAGAAGTTTGCGCCGGGGCCTCGAAAGCCAGCTCAACAGCGGCTCTTAGCTTCTCTTCGTCAACTTCTGAAGGCAAGGGGTCGTCCGGAAGCAGATCTCCCATAGGCCAGAGCTGAGTGTTGGCGTCGGGAAGACTCGTTTCAACCGGCACGGGATCATAATAGATACCGTTGTAGTCTTCTGGGTGAAGGATGCAGCCTTGATCCCCGTAGAATTTGGCCGTCCGAGTCAGCGACTTGCCCAACGTGGCTCTTACTGCCTTCTCCTCGTAGTCGACGACATCGGATATATAGGGTAAGTCAGACTTGGGGAGTTTGATTAAGTCTACGGCGACATTGCGGCAATGTTCCCTTGCCGCCTCTTCCTCCGTACCGGTGACGAAGATCGCCGAGCACAGCAGCTTGGCGTAGCCGGCAAGTCCGAGGTTGCTGGGATCGTGATCCTTCGCTTCTTTCATGGAACTCTCAACTTGGACGCCACCGTGAAGGACTCCATTCAATCGCGGTTCTCGCAGAGAGCTAGTGTAGCCTAGTCGGATCGGGACAGGAAACAACAGCCGGAAATCGGCGGCGGCCAATCCGACCATGCCGCCATACCGCGCCCTACCTCTTGTTTCTCGGGCATCTCGGGCACTCTCCAACAGTTGATCCAGGGAATTCTCCGGGCCTGCCAAGCGAACGCTGGGCGCCTTGACTTCTGCCAGCGCGTCTCAGATAGTCCAAACTCGAAGTGAAGCGCCTTAAGCGATACAAGGAGATCAGACATGGAACTCCCCAGGCAGCCCAGACTACCCGTTCTTCTTTTGCTCTGTACGATTTGCTGCTTTTCCTGTTCGAGTCATGACGAAGTGTCGTCCCGGGAGGCCGAGCTGTCCGGCAGCGGCGGGTTTGTTCCTCTCTTCGACGGTAAGACCCTCAAAGGCTGGAGTGTGGTTCCGGCGGAAACAGCGGCCGACTGGTCGACTCGGCAGGGAACAATCGTCGGAGTGGGGAGTGCTGATCGTCTGTCCTACCTCGTCTGGCAGGATGACAAGCTAACAGATTTCGAACTAATACTCCGCTACCGACTGCTCACCAATGGCAACTCTGGGGTCGAAATCCGCGCCCAGCCGGACACGTCCGGCAAACGCCCGTTCAAGGGATATCATGCCGACTTCGGTCACATCGGAATCGGTCCCAACATTCTTGGGGCGTGGGACTTTCACTTCGCCAGACGCAAGGAACACCCATGTCTGCGTGGTACACGATTGGTCATCGATGGAAATGAAACACCTCATCACAGCAAGATAGAAGAAGCACTGACCGCCGCAGACGTCCACCCGCGCGATTGGAACGATGTCCGCATCATCGCCCAGGGAAATCGATTTCAGTTCTTCATTAACGGCAAGCTGTCTTCTGAGTTCACCGACAATGCAGAGCAAGGACAATTGAACTACGGCGCGATCGCCCTGCAACTGCACGACAAGGGAATGCACGTCGAGTTCGAGGATCTGTTACTGAAACACATCCCAGCCGAAGCCCCATAGCACAACGGACCGCTCATTCGATTGCAATCGCAGCAACTAGCCCGCGCCTGACAAAAGCGATCTACCCGTGACTCTACCGTCGCCTGGACGATGGGGCTCATCGCGGGGCTCTTTGGGTATATCGCAGTCTCAGGTACAGCCTGTCCCTTTCTGGACCAGGCCGGGATGGGAGGGGAACTCGATTTAGGTTGGGGGGCAAATTCGGGGTGTGGTTTCTTTTGGGGGAGTGTAGGTGGAGAGCGGCTTAGTCGGGGCTGTCGCCGGACGATTCATTGCGCCACCAGCGGAATTCCAGGGTTCCACGTTCCGCTATGGCGGCGATGTCGAGATCGCGATCGCCGTCCAGATCGGCTACCAGAACCTGATTGGCGCGGCTCCAGTTGTCCTTCAGAGTGTGTTGATTCCACCCGCCTCTGGGATCACCTCCGTGACGGAACCAGGCGACCTTGCCCGGCTCGCCCCAGCCGGTGGCGACAACTTCCATCTGCCCGTCGCCGTCCAGATCTCCTGCCACCACCTCGAAGGCGTTCTCGAAATGCTGGGCTATGACGTACTTCTTCCAAGGGACGTCTCGTGGATCGCCGTTGTGCTCATACCACACGATCTGATTTGCGACTTCTTGACCCTCGGGATTCCGCATTCCTAACGCCATCACCACATCCATGTCTCCATCCCCGTCCAGATCCGTTGGCTCGCCATGAATCGGGTGCGGATAGCGGTCGATGTCGTGCCGCCGCCAGGCCTCTGACGCCGGTTTTCCGCTATTCTCATACCAGACAACCAGACCCTCTCCAACGGCCGTACCCAGCAGGTCAGCATCGCCGTCTCCATCGAAGTCGGCGGCCCGGATGGTTCGGGTCTCCTTAAGGTCCGCTTCGATCAGGTGCTTCTGCCACTGGGGATGTCCTTCCTCGTAGCAGCGGCGCGTCGGCCCGCCACCTCCATGGCACAGCTTGCCCGGGTTCTCGAACCAGGCGAACTGGTTGCCGAGTCTCCAGGACGAGGCGGCGACATCAAGGTCCCCGTCCGCGTCCAGATCGGAAAGAGCGACATCGTAGGCACCGGGGAGCTTTCCCTCGATGATCACATGACGCTTCCAAAGACCTTCGGCTGGATCTCCATTGTTCTCGAACCAGAGCAGGTCCCCATGCAGGTTCTTGACGATAACGACGTCCGGGAGCAGATCGCTGTTCACATCCCCCACCATATGCCGCTCCAGTCGTTCGGGGTCATTCTTCTGGATGAAGTGGCGGGTGAAATTACCGCGGCCATCGTTTTCGAACCAATAGAGATTGTTGTTCGGCAAAGCATCGGCACTGGTAAGATCCAAGTCCCCATCCCGATCCAGATCCCCCGCCCAGATGCCGAATGGGTACGCGTACTGATCCATGATCAAGTGCTCGCTGAACTCGATCTCCCCAAGGGCTCCATCTCCCGACGACTCTAGAGCCACCTCCTTCGGACTCTCTGCCGAGCAGCCCATCAGAGCGGTTCCCAAGAGCCCCACCAGAAGGAAGGTCCTATGTCGCTTGGCTCGAGAGCAGATCCCAAAGAACAATCGTGCTAGCGGGTAGAAAAAGCTTTGTTCTCTCATAGCTGTCGCTGCCTTCCCGGGCAAGCCAGCTTCAACCTCCAAAGAGGGCGAAGAGTGCAATCGTAATCACAAGAACCAGGGTAAACACAATGCTGTTTCCGACTGGAAACCGGTCTTTATCCGGATCAAACGGTCGCGTCGGCAACTGGTGTCGCTGCCAGACCTCCAACGGATTCGATGCCAGCTGGACCCCCCACACCGTCACCCGATCCGTTGCCCGCTGACATCCATCAAAGACCTGGTTCACCTTCTCAACCAGCAACCACCGGAGCAGCGGAGCTAGCCGGCGATAAACCCAATCCGTGTCCAGGGCAATACGCGCGTCTCCCTGGACCTTCAGCCGCATCAACCAAAAGGCTACAAACGTAAATATCAGCAGCTGGGTGGTTTCGACAAGGTGCGCCGTGGTGTAGGGCTGATATTCCATGGGATTGGGCAACCACTGATAGAGTAGTTGAGGATAGACCCCAAACAAAGTGCACAAAAACGCTAACAGACCCATCGCCAGGAGCATATTGGGAGGGATCTTCCGCATTGGCTTCAGCCCGCTATCGCGCCCGAACCAGGTCCAGTAAGGCAACTTCAGCCCTGTATGGAGAAAGGTGCCGACCGACGCCAGAATCAGCAGCAGCTCGACACCATAGCGGCCTTCTTCACCAGCCGAGGCGATAATGATCGATTTGCTGATGAAGCCGTTGAAAAAGGGGAATCCAGAAATCGAGAACGCCCCCACCATGTAGAGGCCAACGGCCAGGGGCATGTATCGTCCGAGGCCGCCCAGATCGCTCAGCTTGCTCTTCCCCGTCACATATAGGACCACCCCCGCTCCCATGAAGAGGAGTGCCTTGTAAAGAATGTGGCTGAACGCGTGGGCGGCGGTGCCATTAATCGCCAACGCCGTGCCGATCCCCACCCCTGTCACCATATAGCCCACCTGGCTGATGATGTGGTAAGCCAGAATCTGGCGGATATCGTTGGCAAGCACGGCGTAAACCACGCCGTAGAGCGCCATGATCACACCCAGATAGATCAGGATTTCCCAGCCTGGAAACAGCCGCGCCAGCACATAGACTGCCGATTTGGTGGTCAAGGCACTCAGAAATACCGCCCCAGTAACTGTCGCCTTGGGATAGGAATCCGCCAACCAGGAGTGCAGAGGCGGGATGGCGGTGTTGATCGCCACCGCCAACAACACCAGCCATCCGGCAAGCGACTCTCCCGGCTCAAAGGCGCGCAGGACGAGACTGCCCGTGGTATGAAAATAGACACCAATCCCGGCCAGTAAAACGCCTCCACCGAAGAGATGGACGAGCAGATAGCGCATTCCGGCCCGAAGGGCCTCCTGCGATCGCCGTGCCCAGATCAGATAGGTCGAGGCAACCGCCATCACCTCCCAGCAAACCAGCAGCGTCAGGAAGTCCCCAGCAAACGCGACGCCCAACGCTCCACCCGAGTAGAGCAGCGCAGCAACGCGCTGCCCTGTGTCCTCGAGATGATACGAGTAGATCCCACCAATCAGCGTGATCAGCGCCAACACGATCCCGAAGACGCGGCTGAGAGCATCGACCCGCATGAGCGTCAGCTCGTACTTGAAAAACTCGGCGGAAACGACGGCCCCATCCGGATGCGTCCACACAGCCGCCAGCGCCAGCGCTGGAAAGAGCAGGAAGGTCGCCGCCCGCAACTTCCTTGGGACCAGCGGCAGAATCAAGCCTCCAAGGATCAGAAAGACAAAGGGAGGCAGTTCAAAGCTCATCGTAATAGTCCTCCCGCCGCTGCAGGAAGTATTTCCCGATTGCCTTTGAAACCAGAATAATCAGTGCACATCCAAGGAAGCCGAAAAGAGCCCAGAAGGCCGGCACGTGCGCCCAGGGTCCGTGTCCCGCTTCACCTACGAACTGAGCGATGAGTGAAGCCACCGCCACCAAAGCCAAGAGCATCCAATGCCAATTCTTCATCGCTGGAATCAACTCGCCAGAATCATTTCGGAGATGCCGGACGCCAATTCGAAGAAATCGAAAAACAGGTTCGGGAACAGCCCCAAGACGAGCGCCAAAGCGGCCGTGGTGCACAGGGGCACGACCATCAAGGGTGGAGCCTCATCAAATTTTTCGAACTCCTCAGACTTGCGGAAGAAGCCGCGATACACGACTGGCAGCAGATAGGCCGCGTTCAACAGTCCGCTGAGAATAAAGAGCGCCAGCACCATCGGCCACCCCGCCTGCAAGCTACCCAAACATAAAAACCATTTACTGAAAAAACCATTGATCGGAGGAATGCCCACCAGACCCAGTGATCCCAGGGTAAAGGCGCCGATAGTCCAAGGCATCGCGCGTCCGATCCCGTCCAGTTCCGACACGTTCTGCTTGTGGGTGTGGACGTAGATGGCCCCCGCACAGAAGAAAAGAGTGATCTTCATAACGGCGTGAGTCGAGATATGGTAGATGCCGCCTGTGAGCCCTTCCGGTGTCAACAACGCCGCTCCCATCACGGTGTAGGATAGATGACCGATAGTCGAGTAGGCCAGACGTCGTTTCAGGCTGTCCTGCTGCAAGGCAATCAGGGACGAGAACAAGACCGTGGCCCCGGCCAATACCGCCAGAATCAGATTGAGTCCATGCTCGGCCATGACTTCGGGGCCAAAGACGAAGCCGACAACCCGAACGACTCCGAACACACCCGATTTCACCACTGCGACTGCGTGGAGCAAGGCACTCACAGGCGTGGGGGCAACCATGGCGTTCGGCAACCAGCTGTGCAAGGGCATGATCCCGGCCTTCACTCCGACGCCGGCGACGAAAACGAAAAACAAGCAGCGGATCGCATTCGGCGCGGCCTCTACCCCGCCGAGAATACCTCCGGGCTGGAACTCGATCGTCCCGGCCGTGTTATAGATCCAGGCTGTCCCTGCCAATAACAGCACCCCTGCAGTCAACGAGTAGGCAAGATACTGTCGTCCTGCCCGCAGCGCTTCTCCGGTCTCCTTGTGAATGACGAGGGGGTACGTCGCCAGGGTAAGCATTTCGTAGAAAATGACGAAGGTCAGAAGATTCCCCGCGAACGCTACCCCGAGCGTCGCCGACAGAGCCACCGCAAAGCTGGCAAAGTAGCGCGTTTGCTTCAGCTCCTGGTTGGAGCGCATGTAACCAATAGAGTAGATCGAAGTAAAAATCCATAATCCCGAAGCGATCAGGGCGAAAAACACCCCAAACTCATCTGCCCGCAGCGACAACCCGATCCCCGGTGAAACCTGGAGCAGTACACATTCCGCGATCTTGCCCGCCCGGACGGAAGGAAGCAGAGAAAGCACTAACCCGAACTTGATCAGCCCCGCCAGCAGCGTCCAAAACTCGCGCAGGTTCGGCTTCCGTCCGCTAACCAGGATGCCCAGCGTGGCCAGCAGCGAAATCGAGACCGCCCAGAGCGGAATGTTTGATTGAAAGACGTCAGACATTAATTCCACTCACGGTCTTCGACTGAACTTTCATCAGAGTCCCGCCGGGATCATCGGCTGGATCAGTCGGTTCACAATCCACACGTTCAGGAGCCCCAAAACCAGTAACGCAGAAGCCAGGATGAGGGTCGGGGCCAGCATCGAGGCAGAGACTTCCTCGCGGCCGCCGTCAGGGGCAGCGGCTCCACCCGCTTCATCTGGGTACTTGGAATCTCGGCCGGGGCTGCGCAGATAAATCCGTTCAATCAGGCGAAAAAAGTAGACTGCGCTCAACAGGCTGCTGATCAGGATCACAGCCACAAAGACCCAGTTGGACTCCTCTACCGAACCCAGGATCAGATACCATTTGCTGAAGAAGCCGGCGAAGGGAGGCAACCCGATCATCGACAGGGCTGCCATCGTAAACCCGGCGGCGGTCCAGGGCATGTGCACTCGAGTGGAGTCGTTGAACCTTCTGATGTCGGCATGGCCCAATCGGCTGAGAAAATTCGCCGAGACCAGGAACAAGCAACCCTTCATGACGGCATGGTTCACCATGTGCAGGATGGCGCCGATAAACCCCATCGGCGAGGCCAGGCCAATACCCAGCGCGATGTAGCCGATCTGTCCCACGCTGCTGTAGGCCAGCATCCGCTTCAGATCGGTTTGAGCGATCGCCAGGATTGAGCCCCAAAGGATTCCCGCCGCTCCAAGATACCCGATCGCCGTCGTCAACGGGATCTCGCCACTGGCAAAGCCGGGATCGAGCACGAAAAAGAAAATCCGAATGAGGACATAGGCCGCGATCTTCGTTCCGATCGGGGCAATCAGAGCGGTCGCAGTCGAAGAAGCGTAGGTGTAGGCATCCGGCAGCCAGCCGTGCATCGGAAATAGCGCCATCTTCAGACCGACTCCGGTTGTGATCAGTACCAGCCCAACTAACAGAGGTGGACTGCTCTCGAGGTTGGAAAGAATCAACTTCAAATCCGCCATGTTGAGGCTGCCGGTCGTCATGAAGACGAATCCCAGCCCAAGCAGATAGAAGGACGCTCCCACAGTACCCAGAATCAGGTAACGGAAGGCTGACACCGGCGCCTTTCGGTCCCCAAGCGCCAGCAATGCATAAGAAGCGAGAGAGCTGATCTCCAGAAAGACATAGAGGTTGAACAGGTCACCGGTGATGGTGATACCAAGCAGCGCCCCCACCAAAAGCAAGGCAGTGCTGTAAAGTGGCATCGCCTTCCCCGGAAGCTCCCGTCGCACCACAGACCCGGAATGAACCAGCACCAACAACGCCACACTGGCAAGCATCACCGACAGGAACGCGGAAAGAGGGTCCAAGACCAACTCGATGCCAATTGGCGGAGCCCATCCGCTGACCTGATAGCGAAGCGTCCCACCGGAACTCACCTCGACTAGCCCAGCCACCGTAACCAGGGCTCCTACGGCGGCGCTTGCTACGGCGACACCGTAGGCACAGCCATGGCGCCAACGCTCCAGTAGCGGAATCAGGAGCGCGCCGGCAAAGAAGATCAGGGGAATCAGGATAACGAGGTGCGGAGGGTTCATTTCATTCGTTCGACCAAGACCGGCTCCTCGAGAGTTCCATAGGTCCGATAGATTACGATCAGCAGGGCAAGTGCCTCGCCCACAATCGCCACACCCACGACGATTGCGGTCAGCATCAGGGTGTGAGGAAGTGGATTGATATAGAGACTCGGATCCCCGACTCCAAGGGCCTCATCGTAGATGGGTACGGTTCCGCCCACCTTGTACGCGCTTAGAATGAAGAACAGGATGATCGCCGACTGAAAGATCGTCATCCCGACCACTTTCTTCATCAGGTTGCCCTTGAGCAGCATGCCCCAGAGACCGATCACCAACAGGGTAAGGACGACCCAGTAGGGGTAATGTGCATGGATCGAGTCCATCAGGAGCTGTCCTCTTTGCGAGAGGGTGCGCTCAGGTTGTCGAAAATCGAGATGAGGGTCGCCATTACCGCTAGTCCGATTGCCACTTCCACGATCAAGATAGCGAACGAACGCATCTGGGCAGGTTCCAGCCGGAGTAGCGGTGTGTGCTGATAGTCAAGAAAGCTTCCGCCGCTGATCATGATCAGTCCTACAACGAGGAAGGTCATCGCGCCCAAGGGCCCCAGCATCAATCCCAGGTCTGATCGAAAGTTCTTCTGGCTCTCCTCACGCCCGCAGGTCAGACGCAAAAGGAGAATACTGGCGGCCAGCAAGGCTCCACCTTGAAAACCGCCTCCGGGACTGTAGTGCCCATGGAAGATCACGTAGAAGGCGAAAATCTGAATCAGCGGCGCCACCAGGCGGCTGACTAGAACCACGATAACACTGCGCGAGGCGCCCATACCTACGGCGTCCTCCCCAGAATCAGTAGGCAGGCGATCCCCGCCGTGAGCACCACGAGCGTCTCTCCCAGGGTGTCGAAGCCGCGGTAGTCCGCCAGTATCACCGTGACGAAGTTGGGTGTGGCGGCGTCAGAAAAGGCCTTTCGGGTGTAAAAGGTCGCAGCCACCGGAGTTCCTGCGATGCTCTCCTCGCGATGGAGGGGAGCATCGACTTCACCCCGGCCGGGAAGCCCCAAAGAGGCGTAGACCAGAAGAGCTACAAAACTGGCTACGACGAGATAAGTGAAGACCCTCAATCGACGCTCTTCCGTGTGGTTTGGAGAATTGCTGTTACCAAGAACACGCCCACGACACCCGCTCCAACCACGGCCTCGGTAAAGGCGACGTCCACGGCTCCCATGGATGCGAACAAGAGCGCGGCCGTGAAACTGAAAGTGGTCAGAGCACCCACCGCCGCCAACAAACCCTTCACCTGCAGTGCCATTATCGCGGTGCTGATCAGGAAAAGATAAAGTGCCCATTCGACAACCGGATTCATTCAGGCTCTACCCCCGGAGAGTGGGATGCCGGCCCTGAAAACCATGGTTTCAGACCAAGCCGCATTGCCGCTCGGGCCAAAGCATGAACCGGGACTGGATTCGTTAAACCGATAAAAAGCATCGCCATCAACACCTTCGCCGAAGTCAACGTCATCCCCTCGTACACCGCAAGTCCGGCCAGCAGGACCATGATGCCCAAGGTGTCCGCCTTCCCGGAGGCATGCGCTCGACAGTAGAAATCCGGCAGCCGCAGGATCCCGAGGCTGCCTGTAAACATCAGCAGTATCCCCAATAGGATGAGCACGATGGCGAAAAGAGTCTGAATCTCACTCATTGCTGCTGGTCTTCAAATCGAAGTACCTGGCGACGGCGATCCCACCGATGAAATTGAGGATTGCGTAAGCCAGAACGATGTCCACGAACATATCCAGGCGCCCGAATGAAATCCCCAACAAGCAGATCAACCCAATCGTCTTGCTTCCAATGGTGCTAATCGCCAACAAGCGGTCGAAGACCGTGGGCCCACGAAGCACCCGAAACAGGGGCAGAGAGATAATGAGCACCAGGAACACCGTCACTGTGATGAAGAAGGTTTCCATAGGGTCGTGGTAGAGGGCTACGACTCAGGGGTGCCGGTAATTCCGGCTAGATTCCTGCCTGATTGAGTTGTTCGGGTGTCGAAGACCATCTTTCCGGGATTGTCAGTGAAGAGTCTAGCAACCTTGGTCTGCATGGTCTCGTTCAAGAGTCCAGTGGCCAGCGGATAGGTCAGCGCGTGAACGACAAACTCTTGCTGGTTGATGTCGATGGTTAGCGTCCCCGGCGTCAGGGTGATCGAGTTTCCAAGAATCACTTTGGCCACATCATTCGGTTGCTCACTCTTGAACCGGATCAGATGTGGATTGAGCGGCATTCGGGGAGCCAGGACAACCCGCATTACATACAGGGCGGACAGAACCATCTCCTTGATCAGCCAGGGCAGGTATAGGAGTACGCGACCCCAACGCATCGCTTGTAGTAGTTGGGACGAAGCAGGTTCCCTCGGGCGGTTCATCAGCAGAATCAGAACCACCGACGCCACCCCGAGAAGGATGTGAAATAAATCGTAGTGGCCGCTCAAGAAAAGCCAAATCAGCATCAAAGCGACTGCCTTCAAAGCTGTCGCTGGCCACTGGGCAGGACGCGATCTAGGGGCTGGTTCGTCTCTCATGAAGCATCACCAGGAACATTCAGGGGCAATACCATGCGTGCTACACCAAGGTTACCGTGGGCAGAACGAGTAGATGCTTCCTCGCGCATCCCACTGCGCGCAGAAACTGCAATTATCCACACTGACTCTGTCGTTTTGTAGATCAGTGTGGAGGTTTCCATTTGGCTGCTGCCGCTGGCTAAGCAAACGCCCAAACCCTGAGGTAGAATGGCGCCCGCAATGGCTATCGCTTGGCGAGGTACCCTCTCGCTCGAACCTGCCGGACGAGACGTATGACAGCGGCTGGGCGGAACGCCCCCAACTGCCCTGGCAAGGAATGCGCAGGACTCGAGGACGCGGGTCAGAGGAAGGGCGCTGGTACCGGTCCGATCAAAAGCCATCTGTCTCTTGCACCTCATCTATTGGTGGCAGCGGCGGTACTCTTCGGCCTGGTCATGCTGGGCCGGGAGTTTCGGCTGGCTGGACCGGAAATGAACGACAGCATTATTCACCAGGAGCTATCCCGCTACACCGCCGAAAATTGTTCGGAGCAGTGGCCGGTTGATAGCTGGATCCCATCTTTCTGTACCGGCTTTCCTATCCTGTTGTACTACCAGCCACTATCACCTCTGATCTCGGCAGGGCTCGCAAATTTATTACCTTTCTCCGACGCACGTCGCACCAATGCCTTGCTCGAGTATCTACTTCTGGCCCTGATGCCGCTTTCGGCCTATGGCCCCCTGAGATGGCTCGGCCTGACGTCAGGGACCTCGGCCTCTGCGGCCGTCCTCTTTACTCTGCTGTCATCGGGACACTATGGAATTGGCTGGGACAGCTATGCCTGGGGCACCTTCGGCCTGACCACTCGATCTGGGGGCTGTTCTTCGGTTTTCCGGCGCTGGCAGTAGGCTACCGCGTGCTCACAAAGGAGTGGGCACCAGTGGCCGCCCGGGAACTTGCAGGGGCGGGGTCACTTCTCTCGGTCTGCGCCCTCTCCCATTTTTTCACCGGCTATATAGTGACGATTTCACTGGCGCTACTCCTCTTCGTCCCTCACCCCAGTGTTGGCTGGCGGCGACGGCTATGGCGGCTAGGCCGGATTGGAGCGCTTACCGGAGCTGCGCTGGCGTTTCTTGTTTTGCCACTGCTGCTCACATCGGAGAATGTGCTCAAGACCCGTTGGGGCGCTGATTCGAAGTGGGACTCCCATGGTTGGAAATGGGTAATGGGACGGCTGCTCAACGGAGGTCTCTTCGACGGCGCCAATCTACCAGTAATCACTCTTCTGGTAGCCCTGGAAATCGGGTTGATTCTGGTCGCCCTGCTCGGGAAAGGGGATCATCTCCAAACCTGGATACTGGCCTGCTTTGTCCTCTGGGTGATCCTCTTCTTCGGCCGCGCAAGTCTGGGATCGCTGCTCGACCTGCTACCCATGTCCGGTGGGATACACATGTCCCGGTTCATCTCCGGCGTTCAGATATTCGGCCTCATCCTGGCAGGACTGGGGCTGTCCGCGGTGATTCGCTGGATCAGCAAGCTGAGGTGGGTGTGGGCCCTAGCGGCGGGCGCGCTCTTGGTCGGTGTAATGTCTATCCCGGTTTCCGAGCGCATCACCTTCATCTGTCAGAACGACTTCTGGGCCATCAGCGCCAAGCAGGGATATGATGCAGCCTTGGGTTTTCAGGGCGTTGTCCAACTCCTGGAGGCGTCGTCGCAAGCCAGAATTCACGCCGGCTTTCCCAAGACCTGGGGAGACGAGCTCAAGATCGGCGGGGTTCCTGTGTACAGCCTGCTGCAGGGGCGGGTCTCGACATGGTCGGCTATCTGTTCCTGGCCCAGATGCAGCCGGAGGAGTGGCAGTTCTACCTGGATCCAGGAAGACAGGAACACTGCGACCTCTACAACACACGCCATCTGCTGATGCCTGCCTCTAGAACTCCACCGGCCTTCGCCCAAGAGCGCACCCGATGGGAGAATCTGGTCCTTTACGAGGTTCCGACGAGTGGTTACTTCGGGCTTGGATCGGTGGCAGACCCTTCAGGATCGGAGCTGCAAGCAGACTCGCTTCGCTCCCTCGACTGGGAAGAAATCTACCGGGTCGGGGATACCTGGCTGCAAGGAGCCGGACCCGCGCAGAGGGGCTATCTTGCCTATGGAAATCAGGCGACGACAGAACCCTTCGGGGGACTCCAGGGGACAATTTCCAAGCAGACGAACGTCTCTGGTCGCTACTCGGAAGAGGTCTAGGCCAAGGGCGAAGTAGGGGTGATTTTGAAGGTCACCTATCACCCCTACTGGCGGGCTACCGTCGACGGCGTCCCGGCGGCGGTAACACGTGTCTTCCCTGGCTTCATGGCGATCCGTCTGGATCCAGGGAAGCATCAGGTAAGCTTCGAATACGGCCCTCCGGCCTGGAAGAAGCTCTTGGCGTGCTTCCTCCGCTACTCTGGCTCTTTACACTGGGCAGCTTCGGTCTTCGGCGTTGGCGGCGCCGTCCGTCCTCAGCTGCGGGAACGAAATGTTGAAAAGCACTGGTCGCAAGCTGCTCCTTTGCCTGTCCGGGATGACGCTCCTGTTGAGCTTTGTGTCTTGCTGCCCCGAAGTCGAACTGCTGCAGGGCGTCGGCAAACCGGCGACTGCTGCCGAGCTGGGATTCGCCAGAGCGGTAGCGGAGATGAGCCCTACGTTGTCCGGCTATCTTCAGCTGAGCCTCTGATATCACCAGGCGGGACAGTTCGGCGAGTGTATCGCACTTGCTGAGAGCGCCCTGGGAGTCGATCCCAACAGTGCCCTGGCATACAACAACATATGCTCTGCCTACCTGGATCTGGGAGAGTTCGAACGAGCCATTGACACCTGCGAGAAAGCGCTGGCAATCGATCCCAGCTTCGAACACGCGAAAAATAATCTCAAATGGGCACAGATCAAGAGGAAATGAACGCGTCCCCTCAAGGCCCACGCCAACTCCCTATCGCTCTTGGCTGGTGATTCGTCCCAGACTCACGGTGGTGGAGTTGGCCCGCAAATCCGCGAAAAACTAACGCTGTTTAACGGCCGGCTGAGTCTAGTCGTCATCTCGGTCAGCCTGAATCTTACGAAACCTCTGGCAGCCAGATTCGTTAGGCTGATGTTGGGGGCCCAAGAGGACATATTCCTGCGTGCGGAAGAAAGAGACAGACTGTTTTACTGGCCCGGAAGACTCCCCCGAGTACTGGCCTGAAGGACTCCCCTGAGAACAGACCAGACGGAAAGAGCCCAGCAAAATTCTCTCGCGGATTCGGAGAAGACCCAGAGGGTGTTCCTCCCGGGTTCGGTTGAAACAAGAGTTCGTAGATTTTGTTCGTAGATTTCGGGAGACAAAGCGTTAATAAGAAAGAGCCGCGTTGGTACGGAAGTCCGGACTCGACACTCGATTGGAGGGACAAATTGTCCAGAACTGCTCGCCACAAAAGCTCCGAAACTGCCACCTACCATCTTATGAACCGGGTGGCGGGCTCCCCAAGATTCTTCCCCCTCCAGTCTCCGCTCGCCCAACGCAAGCTCACGGAGACAATTCGCTTTTACGTCAGCGCATACCGCTACCGAATGATCGCTTTCGAAGTCCTAAACAACCACTACCATCTGATCGTCCGTTTCAAGAAATTCCGGGAGCTGACGCGCCTCCAACTCGAAGAGGCCGCGGACGGCATGTACGGCAAGCGTTGGAAGACCAAGACCAAAAGCTGGGATTGGGGCAGATGGCTGTTCTTCAACCGACGACTGTTCAATGTCTCGGCCCTCATGCAGCATGTCAACGGAGAGTACGCCAAGTGGTTCAATCGAGCACACGGCCGCCGAGGTCATTTGTGGGGAGATCGATTCAAAAATCCGGAGTTGATGGATCTTCACGCCACTCAGGAATGCCTGCTCTATGTCGAACTCAATGCTCTCCGAGCTGGGCTCGTTACATTTGCCCGCGCAGTGGGAGGCCGGATCCGAGCACTGGCACGCGCAGGGCAAGGGAGAGTCCTTTCTCGCTCCTTTAGACGAGCTGTTTCCCGCGACCCAGCAGCACACCTCCTTTGAGATCTACCGCACCCGGCTGTACTCTCGCGGAGGGGTAGTGACGGAGGACCATCAAGCCTCAACCCTCACGGATCTCTCTTGCCATTCGCAGGAAGAGTGGCTCCGTCCTGGTCTCTTCTGTTCCCGGATTCGGTTCTTTACGGATGGAGTCGTCATCGGCTCCCGTGCGGTTGTCAGCAATTCGATCGATCGCTTCCGCAAACAAGGACTTTACCGCAGACGCAAACATCCGATTTCCCAACTCGGTGGACAGCTGTCCACGCTGCGAGAGCAGCGCTCACACGCGTTTCCATCGACAGGAGACTGACCACCCTCTCCCAACCGTCCATCCTCCCAACTCCCAGAAATTCCACTTCTTCGATAGACACCGCCCCTTCCCTTTCCTCATTATCGAGTCCGTCTGACATCCAACGACTCTCAGTGGGACCCGCTCCCTCCCAAAAGCAACTCTAACCCTTCCCGATATGTCCGTTGAGCGGCATCCAATTCTAGGCGGCTCCGGCTCGTCATGACTCCCCAGGTCCTTACACTGCCGGATCTACCTTTCGAGGGAGCTACCTCCACCTCCCTTTCCGCGAACGAGAAACAGTCTGTCCCTTACTGTGAACTCACCGTGACAGGCTCTCTTTTAGGCAGGTTGCCGTAATCACGGAACCGTTGTATCCTCACAAGGAATTCTTTCTGATTTCGACATAATCAGGCATAGCACCGGAGAGCCAGCAGGGCAGCTTGGCTCAGAAACCAATGGTCAAAAGTAATGCGGCTTAGCGAATTCGAGGAGTGTCGATCACAACTCAGATTTGGACCTGCTGGACGGCTGAGCCTGGACGGCCAGGAGATGATTTTACTGCCGCGGCACTTCTTTCGCTATATCCTGCGCGAAGTCCGGACAGTCGTCGGAGACGAGTCTTACCACGCCATCTTCCAGGTAGCAGGACGCGAGGGTGCAATAGAATTCTGCCGCGCCTTTCGCAAACGTCACAACTCAACGCCCCAAGAAGCGGTCGAGGGCTATCTGGCCCAGGTGAGCCTCCGCGGCTGGGGGACTCTGACCCCCCTGTCCCTAGGAAGGGATCAAGTAGAGATCGGGATCGAGGGCTCAGCCCTCTGTGCCGAAGGCGATCTGCCTGACGGTCATGCGATGTGGGAAGGGGTTGCTCAGGGCCTGCTCATCTTCTTACGAGCAGAATCAAGACTCGCCCATTCAGGTGTCCCTTATTCCAATATTCTGGATGAGCAAGGAAGAACGGGAGCTTCATCGGTCCGGATCACGGCCAGATGGACCTTCGAAGACAAGTCCCCACCTTGCTGACCCGTATCATCGCCGATTGCGCCCATTCGGAGAGCCAGGAAGGGCAGTCCCCCAGCATCGGGGCTCACTAGCAACGGATATTCCCACTACTCTCAATGAGTAACTGAGGCCAGACGCACCTGATCTCCTGCCTCCCAGACAAGGTAGAAGCCGAGTCGATGCGCACGGACAACGGACCGCCGTTTGCGACGACGGCCCTGGGAGGGCTCAGTGAACTGGCGGTGTGGTGGGTTCGCTTGGGGATTGAATTGCAACGCATCGAACCGGGTTGCCCGCAACAGAACGGCAGACATGAGCGGATGCCTCGGACGCTGAAGGAAGCGACGGGCCAGCCGCCGCGAGCCCATCTCGGAGCTCAGCAAAAGGCGTTTGAAGCCTTTCGCCGAGAATACAACGAGGAGCGT
>Ga0310121_10000485_pt1 | contig 43627 bp, 39 predicted proteins | sample CB27_Tmax_986_MG_FD_203504 | JGI IMG/M metagenome (GOLD analysis project Ga0310121, IMG submission 203504) | Marine microbial communities from Western Arctic Ocean, Canada - CB27_Tmax_986 | ecosystem: Environmental > Aquatic > Marine > Oceanic | place: Canada: Western Arctic Ocean | collected... | reverse complement strand
CACCCCCAATCACTTCACCATGCCCAACGCACTCGTTCCGGCTACGCCTCCACGAAGTGAAGTGGCTGGCCTAGCGGTGCTGCAAAGAGTAACTTAACTACTGGTACTGTCACTGGGGGCAGGTCAGAGTCGAGGCGGCATAGGAAGTTCAGGTGTAGTGCAAAATCATCGGTCCTCCGAACAAGTTCGGAGGTGGCGAGGCGGAATGGGAACGGACCGACAGTTTCTTGGGACTTTGTTAGCTGTCAATCGCCCTACCACCGTCGCGGGGTCTGGGGAGTGGTAAAATGACTTTTTCAGAATGCGAAGAACCTTACAGCAAGGAGTAAAAGAATGGCTAACCGCAGAGTACTGGCTGCACTTGGTTTTGTGGCGATGTTGTGTCTGGCTATTTGTTCAGGACCGCTGTTGGGCGGCCCCAGCGAAGACTCTGGACCTCTCCGGATCGGCTCGCGGCTAGAGCTGTTTGTCGATGACTGGCTGATTGAGCGCACAGACGGCGTTACCAAAAAGCTGCACTCACCCACCCGGCAGAATGCCGCCATCGTTGTTGACAAGCCCTGGGAGAGCCCTCACATCGCCTACGTGACAGTTCTCGAAGATGTTGCTGACTCCGCCGAAGGCGCGAAAAAGCTATACCGCATGTACTACCGATCGATGAGCACCAAAAAGGATGGCACGCCCTCTTACACTGGATATGCAGAAAGCAAGGACGGTATCACGTGGGAAAAACCGGAACTCGGGATCATCAACTGCAAGGGCAACAGCAAGAATAATCTGGTTTTTGACGAGCAGCAGACTACGAATCCCCATGGCGGAAACAACCTCTGTCCTTTCAAGGACACCAATCCTGCCGCGACGGAAAGCGGACGTTACAAAGCCTTGATACCATTTCGCGTCCCAGGAGTCGGCTCACCGCTCATGGCAGTTGCCTCCCCTGACGCGCTGCGTTGGACGAGAATGCAGGAAGAAGCCGTTGATGAGAATTGGGAATACGAATCTGAAAAGACCAACTACACATTTTGGGATACGAATCTAAAGCGATACGTTGTCTACATACGGTCCTGGACAGACGAAGGCTTTCTCAAAGGAATGCGGCATGTGGCGCGCATTGAATCAGAGGACTTCGTGAATTGGACCAACATGCAATTGTTGGATTTCGGAGATGCGCCGAAGGAGCATATCTATACCTTCGGTCCCCAGCAGTATTTCCGGGCCCCACACATCTACATGGCGCTGTCCATGCGTTATCTCCCGCCGGCGAAAGGACCACAGGGCGGCCAGCTCGCCTTTAAGGAAGGCAAGCTGATCGGGCAGGGAAGAAATTGGGCGCAAGGCGCATCGCGCGAGACCTGGGTCGGATTTTACGAGCCTGAGCACGGGGTCTCGGATTGTGTCCTCTCCGTCGGCCGAGATGGACTGCATTGGAATCGCTACATGCAGGCTTTCATCCGGCCAGGCCGTGACGGCCAGAACTGGACTGACCGTAACATGATCCCAGCTCGCGGAATCATCCAAACGGCGCCGGACGAGATGTCCGTCTATTGGGTCGAGCACTATCTCCATCCGACCGCAAGAGTGCAGCGCGGCACGCTGCGGCTGGATGGTTTTGTCTCCATCCACGCCACCTACCCTGCCGGAGAGCTGCTGACCCGGCCTCTGATATTTGAAGGTAGCGAGCTGGTCATCAACTATGCCAGTTCGGCTGCGGGCGGCCTTCGCGTTGAAATCCAGGACGAGAATGGCAGCGCAATCCCAGGTTTCACCCTGAACGAATCTGCCGACATCTACGGCGACGAGATTGAACGAGTCGTGGCCTGGCGCAACGGGTCCGACGTCGGTTCACTGGCCGGCAAGCCTGTGCGGCTGCGCTTCGTCATGCAGGACGCCGACCTGTATTCAATCCAGTTCCGGCCGTAGAAAGTTCCCGAGTGTATGACCGGCAGTTAGAGGGGAAGAAAACCACGAACGACACGGATAGGAGTCATTGGAGCCCGCATCCCACCCCGGGCAACAGGTCTCGTGATGGAATGGGCCGCGCAGCATCACGTGGAACTCCAACTGGCGTGGACGCAGGCGCGAAACATGGAGCCACTAGACCGCATCGAGCCGCTTACATGATAACGCGTTGTGGCACATAACCTATCGGAAGCGCCGAGCCGTAAATAGCTCGTTGGTTTGCACCTACGTCTTCTCACGGCCGGCAGAGCCTCGCCGTAAACGCTTCCCCGCCCGATACGATTCTCCACTGGCATCGAACCCTGGTTGCCAAGAAATGGGATTACAGCCAACGGCGCAAATCCGTATGACGCCCACGTGTAGGCAGGAGATCGTCGATCTTGTTGTTCGCTTTGCGAGGGAGAATGTGACCTGGGGATACGACAAGATCCAAGGCGCCCTGGCCAACCTGGGCCACTCGCCGGGTTCACTTTGGCGGCTGCTCTACCAATCCCACCGAACCGTGGATGAAGCAGATAGCCAGGAACCTGACCGACTGTGAAGATGGCTTTCTCAACGGTAAGCGTTTCCTGATTATGGATCGCGACACGAAGTTCACCGATGGATTTTTCGAGATACTCAAATGTCAGGGTGTGGAAGCCGTGAAGCTTCCTCCACGGTCGCCGGATTTGAATCCGCACATCGAAAGGTTCATCAGAAGTATCAAGGACGAAAGCCTTTCGAGACTGATTCTCTTCGGAGAGAACATGCTAAGCAATGCTGTTCGGCAGTTCCTGACACATTATCATACGGAGCGCAACCACCAATCGCTCGACAACAAGATCATCCAGCCGGGCGATGAAGTCGGCCGACACGAGGGTGACGTCCAAAGTCGCGAACGTCTCGGCGGCATGCTGCGGTACTATTATCACGAGGCGGCGTAGCAATCAACCGGTCCAGGTGCATTGCACTTGGATGGTCACATCTGCGCAGCGGGCCGAATCAATTGGCATCCGGCCTGCTTACTACAGACTTGACAGTGATGTTCGGCCGAGATTTCCGGCTTTGGAAACGACTAAACCCAGATGCTCAGAGGATTTGCAGGTCGACTGAAAAAATTGACCTCACGGGTCAAGGCCCAGTTCACACCGTGGATCGTGATGTATCGTGCGACACCAGAAAAGATTTAGAGTCAAGAAAAGATTCGGACCTGCCCCCAGTTCTTCGAAGCGATAGGTTGCTTGACGTCAAGCTGTTAGGATTCGGTTGAGTTGTTTGACCCAACGGGCAACAGTGTGACGGTCTACTTCGACGACATCGAAAATACGTGCGGACCGGGGGCCACCGGCGAAAACAAATAATGAATGGCTATTGCGCGGCATCACGATGAAGACGATTCACTAACGCTGAAACACGGGCAGGAGTTGCCAAGTCGTCATTGATTCGCTCGCAAGATTGTGGCAAGTGAAAAGAGATATCAGCAAGTCGGTTCGACACCGATCCGTGCCTTACTCGTATCTGGGGAAAACCAAATGATGATCAATCCCAGCACGTACACGAAGCAAGTAATTTGTCCCACTCGGGCGTAGTCGCCATCGAAGTGGACCATTAATTGTCCAGTCACCAAAACTCCAAACGCGGTCAGAATTCGCCCCCAATTGAAACTGATACCGCTACCGGTTGCTCGCGCTTCGATTGGAAAAAGTTCGGGAAGGAACAATGGCAGCCAGCCGAAATAAACAGTACCGAAAAAACCGATCGCGAAAACCCATGCGAGAAATCCCGGGGATCGAGGATCGAGCGAAAAGAAAATATAACCGCTGGTTCCCAAGGCCAAGAGACTGATCGCAAAGTACGTCTTTCGTCGTCCAAACCGACTTGCTAACCATCCGCCCAGCAAGGCTCCCAGAGCTCCGCCGCCCGATTTACACCATTGCGTCCAAGCCTTCAGCGCTGGGTCATCGACGCCACCAACTCTCCCAGCCCATGGCACCATCCAGTTGGCACTCCCCCAGTTACCCATCAGCGGGACTGCCCCCAGACAAATTCCAAGGAGCGTAAGCTTCAAATAGGGCGGACGAAAAACCGTCCAGACGGACGACCTTCTTGGTCCCCTATGCTCACGGTTTTGCAGCCAGCTTGGCGACTCAGGTAGAGCCATCATGGCGAACACACCGAGCAAGACTGGTGCAGCACCAAAAACAAAAACCCAACGCCAGTTCTCGGGTGTTATCGGATTGTAGATACTCATTGCGCTGAGCACCATAAAGCCAAGATTTGCCGAAGTTCCAATCAAGCCCGACAAGAATGGTCTTGAAACGTCAGTCCAAGCTTCGGAAACGAGCGCGACGCCGTTCGGCCACATTCCTCCGATACCCATGCAGGCGAGAAAACGCAGGACGAGTAGTTGAAATGGTGACGCAACCAAGAACGTCGCGCCAGTTAACAACGAATAACAGAGAATACTGAGCGTGATTGCCTTTGATCGTCCAAAACGATCACCGAGCCATCCAAACAAAAGTCCTCCGCATGCGGCGCCCAAAAGAAACGCGCAGATGTACCATGAGAACCAGCGGCCAACAATCGATTCGTCAGTGACTCCCATCGACCGAACGGCTGCCCTTCCAACGAGAGGAATGATCGCCATCGTTGTACCGGCGAACATCCAGCCGAGAAACGCCGTGACAAGAATGACTACTCGTCCACGCCTCGAAATCTCGGAATGGCTCGCTACGGCTCTCATTTAGTCTCGCTTCTTCAGTTCGATGGCCAGATCGTGTATCTTTTTCATGAGCGATTCTTCCAATGGGCCATCTTCCGAAAATGCCACAGCTTCTTCAACCTGGTCTGGAGTTGCAAATCCGATCAGGGCGGTCGCTGCGTTCAATATTCCTGTCACATATCGGATCGTTGCGGCAGTGCACGGAATGTCTTTCGGCACCAACTTCGCCAACTCGCTGGCTCGAATTCGATCACGCTCGAATACATCAAGCGTGAAGAACTTCGTTTTGTACGTATGCGAACTCGGCTCCTGTCCGACTAAAGCGCCGCCAGCGAACACTCGAATCGCAATAACGCCGATGCCGTATTCATGACATATCCGTGCCAGCTGGAGGTAATCTACATCGACCGAGCCTGCCGTCGCGTCGCGCCCCCCAATTGGTAAAAGGATATTCAAAGGAATCTGTGCGGCAATGAATGGTCCTTCCTTCGCGATGGTGACGAGCGAATCCATATCGCCGAGTCCGGTAAATCCAAAATGTGCAACTCGCCCTGCTTGCTTGAGTTTTTCAAATTCGGCGACAACTCCCTTTCGGCCGAGTACATCGTGAACCGTTAAAGATGTCGGTAAGTCTCCGCGGTTGCTGGTGATGGAATTATGCAACTGCAACAACGTAACACGGTCGACTCCTAAACGGCGGCAACTGGATTCAAACGAAGCTCGGACCGCAACTCCGACATCGTCCAACTGTTCTGGCATCAGCCGCACCTTGGTGGCTAGGCGCACGCGGTCGACAACATTGAGTGTCTTCAATACAGCACCCAAGGCGGATTCCGAACGACCGGCTCCGTATGTGGCTGCCGTATCAAAGTAGTCGATTCCAAAATCAACGGCACGTGAAATCGTTTCCAACTGAGTGGACGTGTCATCACCGACCATCAGACCGGAAATCGGTCCAGCCCCAAAGGAAATGACCGGAACCTTCAAATCCGATTTACCTAAGCGTCGGTATTGCACGTTTCACCTAAACCAGTGATTCCAAGAACCGTAAATCCTTCGCTGATTGATCCAGTAGCTCGGTACTATCAAGAACGCGAAAACTGGATTGACCTTTGTATTCACTATGCAGAGAAACGACGCCGTCATATTTGATTTCACGAAGTCGCTGCATAAACCGCGGGAGATTAGCCCGCCGGTCCGCAAGCGGCACGTACTGTGTGCGAAATTGCATTTGGCCTTTCGCGTCACGTTCAAGCTGTTGCCAACGAAAATGCTTGATCCCAACAAGTGACACCCACGGAATCAATAGGTCCATCCCCATTTCTCACCCATACAGTCCACCTTCGACCGTCATATGCATCGGGTCGACGTACGCGACAACATCGTCTGGCGAGAATTCCTTCAACAGCAAATACAAGATGGCTCCACCGTTCGCCAAAATGTCTCCGGAATGAACATGCACACAGGGCAAGACATGGTATTGTCGTGTCAGTTTGATTATTCGCCCAAGTTGTTTTTTGGCAGCATCGATTTGCTTCTGAATGGTTCCGAACGGTTCGTATCTCCAGTAGCCTAGCTTGATCTTGTTGACGCCATAATGAGCGCACGTGGCGACGATATGTTCGGCATGCGAGCTCTCGGAATCGGTAATGGCTGTCGATGCCGTCGGAATCGAGATATTGTGGCGATCAGCCGTTGCACGCGCATCGGACAAACCGAATTCAGCGTTCTCCGGAAGGATGTGACCACTCGGTCTTAGTGTCAAATCGACGCCATCGAAACCTGCCTGCTTCGCTTCTGTACAGACTTGCTCGAGTTTTAGGTCCGCCAAATTGTCAGTAAATAAGACGTATTGCATATCACTCATTCGTGGGAGCAGGAGAAAGGCACGCCACCGAGATTCTAACGACGGACTAGCCGGAAACATAGGACGCACAACAATGCGTCAAGAAATGCGACACACACCTCGGCAAAAACATCTACGGAACCGGGGGAATTCGCTTGTAATAGAGGACCCTCCGAACCAGATGATTTACAATCGCTTTCACACCACGATCACCCAGCCTGATCATGACCAACCGTTTGCTCTCAGTTCTCATGGGTTTGCTCGTCGCGCTCACCTTACCCCATGCCGGTGAAGCGCAAGACCAACCGACGCCATCGCAACGCGCGCGGAGCGGCTTGCTGGCTATGTACAACTTCGCCGATACCGACGGCGATATCGTCCGCGATCGATCCGGTAACGGGCAAGCTCTCGATCTGAGGATTTCCCAGGCCGCTGCAGTGCGTCGTCGCCATGGATCGCTGTCGGTGTAAAGCCAGACGATGATTGCGTCTGCCTGTTCAACAGTGAGAACGTTGTCTTGAATGAGCGAAACCATCAGCGATTCGGTCGAGAGCAGCGCGATAGGTCGAGAATAACTTCCGTCTTGCCGTCAATGGACCCAAGTCTATCCCTAGACTGCCACGCGTCCTACGCCGCTTCAGCGAGTTTCAGCAGGTCGGCCGCCTTGATTCCAAGCACAGTACTCAAGTCGCTGAGCCGGCCGCGAGATACTTTTTCTCGGCGGAACGCTTCAACAGCAAGATTAAGAACCTGCAGTCGGAGAACGTCCTGGTCGAATTGGCTGCCGTTCTCGCCGTCAGTCGCAGCGTCATCGAACAGCTTGAGGATTTTGAATGCGGCCTTGGCATCGTCCTCCTTTTCGAGAAGCTCTGTCAATTCGTCTTTGTTGACCAGTTCAAGCGACTTGAGGCGGTAACAGGTTGCCTGATAACTGGCGCGGAAATAGCACATCAACGACGCGATGTCTTGATACGTCACTTTACTGTCGCTGGCCTTCAATCGCTGTTTTGCTTCAACCAGTTCACTAGAGTTGTGTGCCATTGGATCGTAGACGATTTGGTCCACCCGACTCGGCAATGTCTTTCGACGGTGACGCAAGAACGAATGAATGCCTTCCGTTGGCAAGAGAAAGGCTGCGGCAAAGGCATTCGCTCGCACCTCGCGATAGTCGCGTCGATTCTTGCTGCTGCTGATGCTCGCGGTCGTCCGTCGGTCCAACAGAGCGTGTGCGTATTCGTGTGCAAAAGAGAACCGACGCCTTGAAAGTGGATGGTCCTGATTGATAAGGATTGCAGAGCCAAACGTTGCGTGCAGCAAGAACAAGCCAGACATTTCATCTGGTAGCTCTACTTTTGCTGCCCAGATGCCCTGTGCTGCAATGAGCTTTGCGAGGTCTGGAAGAGGATTGCTCCCCAAGTCAAGTCGTCTTCGCTCTTGTGTGGCAATGAGATTTCCATGCTCGACACCTTCGACGGACGATTGCGGTTCCGGCATAGCGTACTCGGGCGGACCGTCTTCCCTTGGCATTCCAAGCAGTTCTTTTAGGTCGTGACCCTCGCGGCAGATCGCGACGTGGTTGTTGACTTCTCGATGAACCGCCGAGTCTTCTGAGAACTCGTCATCAAGTCGATGGAGAACGAAGATGTCCTCGTCGGTGGATTCTTCGAGTAGCTCGGAAATCGAACGACCGTACAAGCGAGCGAGTTTGGTCAGTTCGAGCGTGCTTACGGCACGTTCTCCGGCCTCGATATTGACAACGGCGGTGCGTTGAATGCCGAGTTCGTCTGCGGCTTGCTGCTGCGTTAGCCCGCAATTGTTTCGGGCTTCCTTCAGGCGTTGGCCTAACGAAGAGGTGTCAATTGATGTCATTCGTGCGTCTCCATGCAGCGTTTGGGTTTAACCCTTGAAAACGCCGCCGCAAAGTGTCCAGGGAAGAAGAGCGGCAAAGAATGAAGCGATGAAAACACCGTCTCAACCGCCAAACTATAGTATGATGATCGGACACAGATGTTAAGTCGTGACGTTAATGTCCGTCACTCGTAAACTTGTCCTGGACAGAAAACTCCTACCAAATATCCCGCCTTACGACTCTCCTCGATGCCGACGGAATGGCTGTAAGTCATTGAAAATATTGAGGTTATTGACTTGTGAACGCCTCATTGGCGACTAGACACCGACGACGCTTAGCCGGAATTGACGACACAGGGGTCATAGACAGTCGCGTGCTGCCGGATCCTGAATTTGACTGTCTTTGGGAAAGTATCTTTGTCGAGGACGAGCTCAAGACGTGGCTTCTTTGCCAAGGAGTGCTCAATTTCGTCGTCCGGCCGAAATTACCGCAGGTTGCAATACCGCTTCACGGGATCGTTTTGCTGGTAGGCCGGCCTGGGACGGGAAAAACGACACTCGCCAAAGGGCTCGCCTCCCGTGTCGCCGACAGTGTGACTGGTATGGGCGAGTTCCGTTTTATCGAGACGGAGCCCCATGCGTTGGCCGGTGCTGCACTTGGAAGGAGTCAGAAAGCAGTTCGAGAATTTCTCGACGGGACAGTTGCTGAGGCAGCGGCGATGGGACCGCTAATCGTCCTGCTTGACGAGGTGGAAACGCTTGCCGCTGATCGGCAGAAACTAAGTCTTGAAGCGAATCCCGTTGACGTCCATCGAGTCAGTGACGCAGTGCTTGCTCAACTCGACCATTTGGCGAGCGGGCATCCGAATGTACTGTTCATTGCGACGAGCAATTTTCCGCAGGCGATCGACGAGGCGTTTTTGTCTCGTGCGATTTGTGTGTTGACATTGGTTTGCCAAGCAAAGAAGCGTGTCAAGCAATCTCGCGGGACACACTCGCAAAGCTGGCCCAAGGGTTTTCTGGCCTAAATACACTCTCAGACGACAGGCAACTAACGAAAGCCGGCGATACATGTTACGGCCTCGATGGTCGCCAGATTCGAAAGGCGGTCATCACAGCGATGACGTTTGACAAGCAAACTGCCCTGAAACCGGAAAAGTTAACCGCCCAGAACATCTTTAATGCGGTAACGATTGCGAAACGCGGAAAGAAGTCAGCATGAGCGTTGTATCGAGAAAACTTCGAGCGACTCCAGTTCGGTCTTCGTCGGAGACGTGGAAATGTATTGCAATGTTGTTGGCATCTGACGAATCGAGCGACGCCCACGTGGAGCTGATGTCAGTGAGTGGTATTGCCAGCTCTTTGATTTCATCGGATGCGATGAAAGACGCCGCCGTAGTTTGCACCGACAGCGGGCCGCGAGTCCGCGTCTACGGCCTTTACGGCGAGGTCGCAATTACTGGTGAAGATGCCAACGAGGCAGCGCTCCAGTTCCTCCGAGAGGAAGGGGGCGAGCCGGTGTGACTGCCGGCCAAGAGTCCCAACTTGAATGCCCATCTGGAACGCTTCATGCGAAGCATCAAGACCGAGTGCTTGGATAGAATGATCTTCTTCGGCGAAAAGTTGTTACACGATGCTGTCCACCAGTTCTTGAAGCATTATCACACCGAACGAAATCACCAGGGGCTCGAAAACAAGATCATTGCCCCTGGCAAAGAAGTCGGGGAAATCGCAGGCAAGATCGAATGCCGCGAGCGACTCGGTGGTCTGCTGCGATACTACTATCGCAACGCCGCGTAGTTGAGGAACGATGCCAACTCCTTCTTTCTACATGATCAGTCTGCACCGACGGCATCTCAAACGGCGCAACTGCCGTGATTCGGTTGCTCGGCAACCACATTAGGCGTCATTTCGGCCGGAACTCGGCCTGTGAGCTCACGCGAAAACCAAGTTTTCAAAGAATAAAGTGCTCGGCCGACTTTTTTTACCTTACGGTGTGCCGGCGCAAACCGGTGAGTAATAGAGAGTGAAAGTCTCTTACAGTAAAGGAGTAGCGACCCATGCTGATCCCGAGTCATGCGTGTGTATCCGCAAGGGTGCAGACGAAGCGTTGACAGGGGCACGTGCGGGCCAGGTATTGAGCTGCGAAAGTAAAATTAACTTCGGGGGGCCGACGTAGTCGTAGGATCGGAAGGCAACACGGAGTCGTTCGTTATCGCAAGAACGTTCTCCGCCCCCGCGTGGTCGAAGACCCTGTGCACGTACGGAAGTTACCTACGCGGGAGCCGGGAGATCCCGTCTCTGTCCTCGGAAATTGGCCCCGAGGTCTGCGCTGTGAATCCGGAAGGAGTACGACAGCGATGCACGGCAGACGGAAAGTCGGACAGGCTGATAGTAGCTGAGAATCGCCCGAACAACGACTGCGGTGCGCCGTAGTCCGCGGAGAGCGTGGAGCAAAGCGGCCTGACCAAGGGGAATTCGTTTCAGCAAAACAGGTTCCGGACACAGTGCCGGTAAGATTCGATATGGACAACTCTAAACGGGCACGAACCGCGAAATCGGGGACACAGCCAAGAGAACGAACCTACGTCGAACCTGTAAACCTGCCAAGTGTGCTGGAACGGATACGGCAGGCAGCCTAACGGGACATGCCAATCCCAGACAACGCCTGTGCGTCATCACCCGAGGTAGGAGCCCAGTGCGGTAGTTCCGCTCGCTGGGATCTGTGCGGGGGGCGGCCCGAAAGGGCCGTTCCTACCGCGACGGGCGTTCAATAACCTCACTAATGATTCGCTAAACGCGGGTGTCGTTCCCGAGCCAGCGAGCAGCGGCATGGCCTTATTGGCCGCGGGAGCCGCCGGCGTGATGGCGTTGCGAAATCGCCGCAAGAGGTAATCGGAAACAGCCGATTCGTCCGCAGCGAACTAAGCCAGCTTAATTCGGACCCGCGCAAATTGTATAACAGGTCTCACCGGTTAGGTGGGACCTTTTGTTGTGCTTGTTGAAGGTCCAATTTCGAACAAAGAATCTCGAATTGCGAAGTTAAAGTAGAGGAATGCAGTTGCGGAGCCAGCCGTACCTGGCGGTTTGCCCTAGGCTTTGTTTAAAACCCGATTGCCTTAACCCTCTCCCGAAGCGGGAGAGGGGACTAAAGGTGCCGCTTCGCGGCCAGTTGTTTAGGGTTTTAAAACAAAGCTAGGAAAACTGCTGGAGCCGATTTTATGACGACAACGAAAAGCCGGACCTATCGATGAGCATTCTGACGCCAAAACGCAACAAAGTACTTCTGATCGATTGGGATGCGGCCGACTGGAAGGTCATTCACCCGTTGATGGACGAAGGCAAGATGCCTGGCGTCCAGCAGTTTGTCGAACAAGGTGCGATGGGGAACCTGGCCACGCTGCATCCCGTGCTCTCGCCGATGTTGTGGACCTCGATTGCCACAGGAAAGCGACCCTGCAAACATGGCGTTCATGGTTTTTCCGAGCCGACCCCCGATGGTGGGAGCATTCGTCCCATCACCAATTTGTCCAGGAATACCAAGGCGGTCTGGAATATCTTTACGCAGATGGGGTTACGGTCGAATGTGGTCGGGTGGTGGCCGAGCCACCCCGCGGAACCGATCAACGGCGTGATGGCATCAAACCATTTTCAAAAGGCGGTCAACCGGCCCGGACAACGTTGGCCCGTGCAACCTGGTGCGGTCTCGGCTCAGCGTCTGATTCCGGCGCTGGCCGAATTGCGAGTCAACCCCGGGGGACTTGCAGCGGAACACCTGCTCTCCTTCATTCCTCGTGCCGCCGAGATCGACCAAGAAAAGGACCCGAGGTTGTTGGCCTGCGCCAAGATCACGGCCGAATGCACGAGTGTTCATGCCGTGGCCACCTGGTTGATGCAGAACGAGCCGTGGGATTTCATGGCGGTCTACCTGGACGCGATCGACCATTATTGCCATGCGTTCATGCGCTATCACCCACCGCGACAAGAGCACGTTCCCGAGAAGGATTTTGAGTTATACAAGGATGTCGTGGAGGCTGGCTATTGCTACCACGACATGATGTTACGCACCCTCGTTCACCTAGCCGGTGAAGACACAACTGTTATCCTGATGTCTGATCACGGTTTTCATCCGGACCATTTGCGTCCCAAAGTGCTCCCGGCCGAACCGGCGGGGCCCGCCGCGGAGCATCGTGATTTCGGCATTTTTGCGATTCGTGGACCAGGGATCAAACAAGATGTCTTGCTGCATGGTCTGACCCTATTGGAAATCACGCCCACGCTACTCACTTTGTTTGGGCTGCCCGTCGGCGATGACATGGATGGCCATCCGGCCGTGGACGCCTTCGTGGACCCACCCGAGCTGAAGACCATTCCCAGCTGGGATGATGTCGAAGGAGATTCAGGACGCCACCCAGAGGATATGCAACTCGACCCAGTCGAGTCCAATGAAGCCATCAATCAACTGGTCGAACTGGGCTATATCGAGAAACCCGACGACAACATTGAGAAGGCGATTTCCAATACCGTTCGAGAATTGCGTTACAACCTGGCTGGGGCGTACATGGATGGCCAGCTCCATCTGCGCGCCGCGGAGATACTTGAAGAACTCTATACCGCGAATCCCAACGAGCATCGTATGGGAATCAAATTGGCGATGTGCTATCAAGCGATTGGGGATATTTCTCAGTTTCGTGAGTTGGTGGACGAATTGCATACGCGTCGGCGAAAGGAGGCGCAGGAATCCCGCGAGAAGCTCGCGGAGTTTCGTGCGACAATCCAAGCCAGGGTCAAGGAAAAACGCGAGACAGCCAAGTCCGAATCGCCCGACGACGAAAACGACGTGCCGGAGCGCGAAGACGTGTTGACCGATGCAGAACAGCGCGAACTACGGAAGCTGAGAACCAAAGCACATTTCAATCCGTACGCGGTCGAGTACTTACGAGGCTGCGTTGAGATGGGAGAAGAAAAATTTACAGCGGCGCTCGCACACTTTAAGAAGGCTGAAACAGCCGACTCGAAGCGGCCCGGTCTGCACATTCAGCTCGGCGAGGCGTATTTGAAGCGCGATCGTCCGGCGGATGCCGAGGGCAGTTTTGAGATTGGCCGTAAAATCGATCCAGAAAACGCTCACGTCCATCTTGGCTTGGCGCGTAGCCACCTTAACCGTGGGCAAAACCGATGCGCTGTTCAAGCGGCTCTCAAAGCGGTTGGACTCCAGTATCAATATCCGATGGCGCATTATTGTCTCGGTGTCGGACTGCTTCGGTTGAATAAACTGTCGCGGGCCATCGAAGCCTTTGAGGTGGCATTGTCGATCAATCCCAACTTTGCCGAGGCCCATCAGCGGTTGGCTGAGATACACGCCAAGCGTTCGGGGCACGCCGACGAGGCGGCGGAACACGAGCGACTGGCTGGCGAGATGCAATCGGAGCGTGATAAACGTCGCTTGGAGAAAAGAAAGATTCCAACCGCGGCTGAGGAGACCCCGAAACCGACTACCGAAGCAGGTGACGTTGAGGCTGTTGATGCGGACCGGGCGGCTACGCCTGCAGAGTCGGTCCCACAGGTGACTGGCGATGCAGAGCTAAGCGGCGAACCGGTCGTCGTGGTCTCGGGCCTGCCCAGGTCGGGCACCTCCATGATCATGCAGCTGTTAGAGTCGGGCGGCGTGCCGATATTGACCGATGGGCAACGTGAGGCGGACGAAGACAATCCGCGTGGCTACTACGAATTGGACGTCGTGAAACGTTTGAAAACCGAAAAGCAATGGGTGGCTTCTGCGGGTGGCATGGCTGTCAAGGTGATCGCCCAACTGTTGGTCCACTTGCCGCCGCAATTCAAATACAAGATCGTCTTTGTTCAGCGCGAGTTGGACGAGATTCTCGCGTCGCAGGAAAAAATGCTCCAGCGCAGTCAGCGGACCGGCGCGGATATTTCCAGCGAGCGATTGCGGTCTGTGTTTGAAACCCAATTGCGACGCATCCAAAACTGGCTTGCTCACCATCCGAACGTGGAAACGCTCTACCTCAACCATCGCGATGTCATCGACCATCCGGCGGAGGCAGCCGATCGCATCAACGCGTTTCTCGGCGGAGGCCTCGATGCTCAGGCCATGGCCAGTGTGGTGAAGCCCGATCTCTATCGTCAGCGGACTAGTGAAAGCGGTGCCCAAGGTAATTCCTAATCTTCCGTTGGCCAGACCGCCTTCATGTCCCACGCCTGCAGAGAGCGAAGCTCGGCCGATCCCGTAGCCATAATCGCAGGCTGGATCCACCGACAGCAGAAAAAAGCGATCGAATACCTTCGCACCGAGAACCAGGTTCTTAGGGGAAAGCACGGCCCGAAATGCATTCTGCTCAACGACGACTAGAGACGCCGACTGGCAGTTAAGGGCAAGATCCTCGGTCGCCAGAGACTCGAAGAGATTCGCACGCTTTTCACGCCCGATACGATTCTCCGCTGGCATCGAACCCTGGTTGCCAAGAAATGGTGGAAGTGGCCACTCGCCGGGTTCACTTTGGTGGCTGTACTACCAATCCCACCGAACCGTGGATGAAGCAGATAGCCAGGAACCTGACCGACTGTGAAGATGACTTTCTCAACGGTAAGTGTTTCCTGATTATGGATCGCGACACGAAGTTCACCGATAGATTTTTCGAGATACTCAAATGTCAGGGTGTGGAAGCCGTGAAGCTTCCTCCACGGTCGCCGAATTTGAATCCGCACATCGAAAGGTTCATCAGAAGTATAAAGGACGAGAGCCTTTCGAGACTGATTCTCTTCGGAGAGAACATGCTAAGCAATGCTGTTCGGCAGTTCCTGACGCATTATCATACGGAGCGCAACCACCAATCGATCGACAACAAGATCATCCAGCCGGGCGATGAAGTCGGCTGGCACAAGCGTGACGTCCAAAGTCGCGAACGTCTCCGCGGCATGCTACGGTACTATTATCGCGAGGCAGCGTAGCAATCAACCGGTCCCGGTGTATTGCGCCTGGATGTCAAATCTGCGCAGCTGGCCGAATCAATTGGCATCCGGCCTGCTTACTATAGGCTTGACAGTGATGTTCGGCCGAGATTTCCGGCTTTGGAAACGACGAAGACCAGATGCTCAGAGGATTTGCAGGTCGACTGAAAAAATTGACCTCACGGGCTCTGTCTGCAATACCAAAGCTGTCAGCACGTCCGGATGCGACACGAAAATGTCACTTGGACACGCGGCGACACCAAAAATAAAAGCGCCCCCGCGCGCGGCCGCTGGTCTGCGCGCGTTGGAAATCTCCCGTCGTCGTAAGTCCTTGCTGCGAAAGCGGAAGTGCCATTCAGACCTGACCCAATTCTGCTGCATCAAATATTCGGGACCGTGAGAAATGCGAGCCTAGGACTCACTGTAGAACTGATTCACCATTTCCTCAAATTGTACCAAACGTGGATCGTCAAGCTCTGCAATCGGTTCCATTTCGCACCGAACAAGATCGAGGTCTAACTGACCTTGATTGGCTGCCAGAAGATTCTCAATGTCCAATTGATCTTGGCGACGAAATGCGACCAACTTCGTAACGATCAAACTTTCTGCGGTTGCAATTCGGATCTTGTGTCCAAGCCATTCCTCTTGTTGTGCAGTGTCAATGACGTGCTGGAAGACAGGCAATACAGGTTTTAACCAATCGACTTTCACTTACTGATAAGTGAGCGCTGTCATGTGGTCCTGAACCCATTGGCGAATGGTAGTCTCCAGGTCAAACTCGAATCCCTTTGATGCGAGATCATCCAAAAGTTCCGGCAGGGCCATCTGAGGCACCTGCAGGAGGAAATCAACATCCTGAGTAAAACTCGCGTGGCTTCGATATCCCGATGCTAAGCCGTCGATGAGGGCGTAATCCAGATTTCGCTGCTCCATCGCGTCGACGAAGATGAAAAGGCCAGTGACAAGGCTCTCAGGAAAACTTGGCAAGTCAGAAGCCATGGCGCGCAAATAGCTCTCTGTAAACTCGCCGCCACTCTGCTTCGTTCGCTCTGTGTAGCCGTTCGCTATCACCGCGTTTCGGCGACTCCGCCAACATCCGTGTGCCGCTCGCAATAAGGTCCACGATATTCAGAAATCGCTGCGAAGGCGTAAGCCGACGTTGCTGTCGAGCCTGCTGCAAGATCTTATCGGCGCGATTTGGGAATCTCAAGGGGATTTGCACTTTGGAACTCCGGACAGTAAATCGATAATACAATGTTATTCACTTAACAACTAGCCGTAGGTAATAATCGCCCGACATAAAGTCGGAGGCTTTCTATCTCGATTAATGCGGACATTTACAATCGGCGACGGCAAATCTGCGATTGGAAAAGGACTTCGCGCTGGCGCTTGACGGCTGTTACTTCCACGCATTGAATATCCTGCAGGGGGCGAGAGTGCTTTCCACCAGCCGCGGCGAACACCCGTTTCAAATGGGCGACACGATCCTTGTGGCCCGGCCTGTTGAGACTTATACCATTGTAACCAGCGGTTGTGAGATGCTGAACTCGTTCTTGTAGAGCGCGTTTTGAAATTTGAGTTCGTCGTAGCAGAACTCGCTAGAGTTCTGGCGTTCGCCGGAAGTCTGGCGGTCCCGCCGCTCCGGGACTACGGTTCTAAAATGTCCTCTATCAACTCAGGAGACTGCCCATATGCCCCTTTGTCCCTTTAATGAAATGCTCCAGGATGCCGCTGCGGGTGGTTATGCCGTGGGTTACTTCGAACCCTGGGATCAGTATTCCATGGAAGCGGTTGTCCAGGCTGCCCAGAACCAGAACTGCCCCGTCATCATTGGTTGCGGCGGGGTGATGATGAACCAGGAGTGGTTCGATCACCACGGCCTGGCGGCCCTGGCGGCCCTGGGGCGGACGATTGCCGAGCGAGCAAGCGTTCCGACCTCGCTGTTGTTGAACGAGGTGAACACGTTTGTGCAAATCGAGCGCGGACTGGATGCCGGCTTCAACGCAGTCATGCTGGTCAGCTCCCATCTTCCCTACGAGGAGAACCTGGCCTGGACCAAAAAAGTTGTCGATTCCGCGCATGCGGTTGGTGTGGCTGTCGAGGGAGAGTTGGGACACCTGCCTGAAGGTGCCGACCAGCTCACCGAGCGAGATTCCTTGACCGACCCAGACCAGGCCGCGGACTTTGTCTCCCGTACCGGCATCGACACGCTGGCCGTCTCGATCGGAAATGCGCACTGTTTGCGCGAGGGACAGGTCGGTGCGGTGGACTTCGACCGGTTGGCGGACATCCACAGTAAGGTGTCCCTTCCCCTTGTCGTACACGGCGGCACAGGCTTCCCCGATGAGGCCGTGCCACAGGTCATCGCTCAGGGCGTCGCAAAATTTAATGTCGGCACGATCATGAAGCGGCTTTTTCACGCAGGGTTTCGCGACGCACTGGCCAATACCGCCGCCGATGCGGATGCCCAACAGGTGATTGGTTCACGCAAGGCACCCGACCTGGTCGCCATGGCCATGGATCGCGTCCGCCAGGAAGTCGAGCGGCGGATGGTGCTGTATCGCAATAAGTAGCGGAAGTCACCCGACCGTCAGAAGTCTTCGGTTAAACCTTGCGTTTACCCACATCTGTCGCACCGCTTTGCGGTAAATTTGGGGAGGTATCCCCCCAAACGCCGTGAGTTCCTGCAAACCCAAGCAAACTTTTGGCCTTCTGTGGACAGTTCGAGCCCGTTTTGTTTAATACGTAAACTCTAGGTTCTTCCACTTGACTTTCAGATTTTGATGAAGTCAATCCTGTTCATCACCGGCACGCTCGCCGTATTCGTCGCCGCAATTCACGCCGACGACCCAGGGGACTTTTGGGCGTTTCAACCGCTAGGTCAAATTAATCCGCCGACCACTCAGCGAAGCGATTGGGCCCAAACGCCAATCGACCACTTCGTCTTACGCCGACTCGAAGACCACGGTCTCTCGCCGGCTCCACCTGCGACTCCCCGCGATCTCGTTCGCCGTGTGGTTTATGGGCTAACTGGTTTGCCGCCCATGTATGACCAGATCATGAAATGCGAAAACGGCGAGCTACGGCAAGTGCTGGAAGAGTTCGTCGAGCGATTGCTTGAATCGCCACGCTACGGTGAGCATTGGGGACGGCACTGGTTGGACGTCGTCCGCTACGCCGAAATCGCCGCCCACGATGGCAATAATGCCTATGTGCATGCCTGGAGATACCGCGACTACGTGATTCAATCGTTCAACGAAGACAAACCGTACGATCAATTCATTGTGGAGCAATTGGCCGGCGACTTGTTGCCCAAGACCGGCGATCACAAGAACGACTACGACCACGTCGTCGCCACTGGTTTCCTGCAAGTCGGTACCAAGCCCGTCGTGATGCGCGACAAGCAACAAATGCTCTTGGACATCGCTGACGAATTAGTGAATACAACGGGCATCGCCTTGATGGGAATGACAATCGGTTGTGCACGCTGCCACGACCACAAATTCGATCCGATCTCCACGGCCGATTATTATTCCATGGCTGGCATCTTCACGAGCACGCACATCATGGCGGATGAAGCGAACGACTCGATGTGGCTCGAGTATGAAATCCCCGATCCCGACGGCCAGATGGTCAAAGTCATGGCCGTCAAGGATCTGCCAGAGCCTGCCGATCTGGCGATTCACCAACGCGGCAGCTATCGTACGCTCGGTCCTGTCGTGCAGCGTGGCGTTTTGCAGGTCATTAGTGCCGATAACGCACTTAAGCCGACCGGTAGCGGTCGGCTTGAGATGGCCCATTGGATTGCAAATCCGGAAAATCCGCTGACGGCTCGTGTGATGGTCAACCGCATTTGGCAGTACCATTTTGGCCGTGGGTTGGTGTCGTCCAGCGGCAATTTTGGGGAGCGAGGCGAGCAGCCTTCGCATCCCGAACTGCTCGACTGGCTAGCACGATACTTCATCGACAGTGGCTGGTCCGTCAAGGCAATGCACCGTTTGATTCTCAGTAGCGCCACGTACCAGCAGGCCCATCGCTTTGACAAGGATGCCCATGAGCTTGACTCGGAAAACAGGCTGCTGTGGCGAACGCCTCGTCGACGTCTGGAGGGCGAAGAAATTCGCGACTCGATGTTGGAGGTCTCCGGGCAGCTGCAATTAGTTGACGGTGGGACTCTGTTTACTGAAGGATACAACCCAGTCGATGCCAGTCGCGGATTATTCACTGTGCAAGTCAACGATCCCATCACGTATTCAGCATTCAACCAACCGGTTCGCAGTGTCTTCCTGCCGGTGATTCGCAACGTGCCACCGGAAGTGTTGCAGGTGTTCGATGTGGCCAACAATCACGAGTCAACAGCTGTTCGTAGCGAAACCACGGTGGCGCCACAGGCGCTGTTCATGCTCAACAGTGGCTTTGCGCGCCGGGCTGGAATACGAATCGCCCAGTCGATTGTTCAAGCAATTCCCGATTCCAGTGCCGTGACGGAGCGAATTGAAAAAGTGTTTGAGCTTGTGTTGGGCCGCCGCGCAACAAGTGACGAAATACAGCGAGGACACCAATTCGTTGAGCATTACGCCCCACATGTGTCTGACGGTGAAGTCGTTATGGCGATCGAGAGGCAATTCGTCAGTCAACGTAACGAGCACGACGAACTGGCGAAGGCTATTCGCGAAACGAAGGGATTGGTCGAATACGTTCGTCTGGAGAATCTTGAATTCAACGGCCAGGATCAGCGATTGGAAATCAATCCGCCCGCGGAGCTGAACAATCCCGCGAGTGAGCTGACCGTTGAATACTAGGTGTGGCCCACCGAGAACGGATTGGGTTTCGTGATCGGACGTGATGGAGGTAGCGAGCGACTCTGGAAATCCGGCGTGATTTCATCGACGGTGAACGGTAATGCCACCAACGTGGTTTTTTATGAGTTTTTTAACGACCCAGCAGGTAACTTTCGCTCGGGAAGCACGAAGGCGTTTGAAGCGCCTACGGGCCAATGGACCCACGTCGCATTTACCAAGGGGAACGACAAACGACGGCTATTTATCAACGGTGCCAAAGTCGACGAATCCCCGTATACGCAACCACTCCCGACGGGCACGATCCCTATTTCGTTAGGCGGTCGGCTTGGGTCGGGTACCGAGTGGCTCCACGGCCGCCTGGATCACATCGCCATTTACTCCCAAGTCCTGGATAAATCAACGATTCAACAACATTATGAGCTGATCGTGGGTACCCGTCCAAGCGAGGAGTCCGTTACGAAAGACGTCATCGTTTGGCAGGCATACTGTCAATCTTTGATGTGTCTGAATGAATTCATTTATTTGGAATAAGGGACGACGCAAAATAACCTCATATTTGTCCCCTCTCCCAAGGGGAGAGGGGACAATTGAGAAGTTATTTTTGCGTCGTCCCTAACCCTGCACCAGGAAGTCAAAATGGTTCTTGCCCGCTCCAGCGACCAATCATCCACTCATTCCCGCCGCGCCGTTTTCCGCAGCACAGCGAGCGGGTTTGGCCACTTGGCGTTCTTAAATCTGTTCGCTGACATTGCCTCGGCAAACGCGAGTGGCACATCGGGCAATCCGCTGCTGCCGCAAGCCCCTCATTTCGTGCCGCGAGCGAAACGTGTCATCTTCTTGTTTATGCATGGCGGCGTTTCGCACATCGATACCTTTGACCCGAAGCCCAAATTGACGGAACTCAACGGCAAGCCGCTGCCATTTGACACGCCGCTGCAATTCAACGAAGTCGGCAACCTATTGCAATCACCCTGGCGGTTTCGACGCTATGGCCAATCCGGACTTCCGGTCAGCGAGTTGTTTCCACACGTTAGCGGTGTCGTCGACGAGCTGAGTTTCGTCAAGTCGATGCACGTCGAGCAAGTGGACCATGGCGGCGCGATTTTGCAGCTGCTGACGGGATCGGCGGTATTCACAAGACCGAGCCTAGGCGCTTGGGTCACGTATGGTTTGGGAAGCGACAATCAGGACATGCCGGGATTTGTGTCGATGAGTACGCCAGTCATTCATGGCGCGACGCAGTTATTTGGATCAGCGTTCTTGCCAGCCAGTTTTCAAGGTACCGCAATTGGCAACGCCAACGTTCCGCTTAAGAAGGCGAACATCAACAACCTCAATCCGGCGCTCGGTTCGACGGACGTCCAACGTCTACAGATTGACCTGATTCAGGCCGGCAACCGTGATTTCGGCGACGGAGACAGCGACTCTCGTCTCAACGCCCGCATCGAGGCGATGGAACTGGCTTTCCGGATGCAAATGGCGGCGCCGGAAGTGCTTAGCATCTCGCAGGAGTCACAACAGACCCTCGATCTGTACGGTGTTGATCAGGGGCCAACCGATAATTTCGGCCGCCAGTGCCTGTTAGCACGTCGAATGGTCGAAAAGGGAGTCCGTTTTGTGCAGTGCTCTCACACGTACAAATGGGACCAGCACAGCGATTTGAAGAATGGTCACGAGGGGAATGCGCGCGAAGTAGACAAACCAATCGCCGCTCTCATACAGGATCTGAAACATCGCGGGCTGCTCGACGAGACGCTGGTCGTGTGGGGCACCGAGTTTGGTCGCACGCCGGTGGCCGAAGGCACAGACGGTCGCGATCACAATCCGTATGGTTTCACCATGTGGATGGCGGGCGGCGGTGTCAAGCAGGGATATTCCCACGGCAACACGGACGAGTTCGGCTACTTTGCCATGGAAAACAAGACTTCCATGTACGACCTGCACGCGACCATCTTGCATTTATTGGGCATGGACCACACAGCCCTCACCTATCGCTACGCCGGTCGCGATTTTCGACTTACAGATGTATTCGGAAAAGTTGTTGACGAGATCATCAGTTAGGATTCGTCTGCGAGATGATGTCCTCTCGAAAATCGTCCGGCACGGGAGCTGATGGCTGAGCCCCCCTAGTTGAACAACACGAGCACCGATTTTCCCTCAGCCACGGTGTCTGCCGTGGCCTCGCTGGCAATCGCGCGTCGCAACGTAAAGCTCGTGTTCCCGATACGATCTACGGTGGCACCGGTGTGTATCGTATCCCGATAGCGAACTTGCCGGCGAAAATCACAAGTGACCGATGCCAGTATGTCGCCGTAAACAGCTTGGCTAAACCTAAGGCCTCACCCCAGACGCTTCGTGGGGTGCCAGCAAGCCTGCAGGCCTTGCCAACGTCCGCGTTGCCAACTGGCCCTTCCCCTGAAACACCCTTCCCCTAAAACACCCTTCTCTTGACACGGCGGCTGGCTTTTTGGATCATTCCCGACCATTTTTATTCGACTAACAGGAGCAGTTCGTATGCACCCCTATTCATGCTGCCGCTGGATTTGTTTGTCTACCGTGATTGCCGTTTGCTCGGTTGCCGTTGCCAACGCGTCTGATAGTCACCAGTTCCAATATCGTGCGCCCCTAGTCGGTGAACGAGTTATACAATGGGTGAATATCAACTCGAACCTCAAGTCCACGATCCGCCATAAAAATCAGATCGTTTCTTCTGAAGATCGTCGTCTGCAAAGCGAGCAGCTACGCGAAATCACGATACTCGAAACGTCAAACGCGAATTCGTCCAAGGTGCGTTTAACGTATGCCAAAGCCCAGTCGGTTGACACGAGCGATCCGCGCAAGCCGCAATTCCAACCGCAGGCCGTCGCCAACAAATCGTATCTGGTTTCCCGCCAGGGCGAGGAATTGGTCGTGACAGACCTAGACGGCAAAACGCCACCGGCGGATGAGCTAAGAATTGTCAAATCCAACATGCAGTCGGTTGGCAAGTCAAATCCGCTGACGGTGTTTCTTCGTGACCGTACGGTGCGCGTCGGCGAGACATTGGAGCTGCCCAAGGAGTTGGCAGCTGAGCTGTTGAGCGGTGCCGATGGAGCGGGAGGCGTGCAACGCGTGGCCTTGCAACTTCGGGAGGTCCGCACGGTCGAGGGTGTCCAGTGCGCGGAATTCCAAGTTGTGATCGAGGGGGGGCAGGGTGCCCAGGACGCGCAAAGCGGGACGCTTGTTGTTGAAACAGCGACTTGCCGCAGTCGTCGCTTTGACCTCGACAGTACCCTGGCGACCGCCGAACAACGGGGGCCGTCAGGGAACACGTTTACGGTAAGCAATCGCGGCAAGGTGCGTGTTGCGGTGAAAGCCGCCTACCGAGACGCTTTGGTGGCGAATTCGACGAAGGTTCGCTAGCCAACGTCAGCCGTGTCGTCGCCGGCAGCCCGGTCGCGGAAAGTGAAGATGAAGAGCACGAGTACAGCGGCGGCGAAAATCGCCGGCTTGCCCCATAGCGGCTGCCACTGAATTGCCGCCAGCTCATCATGCCGGGCCTGGTTCTTCTGCTCGGTCAGCTCCTGCACGATTGTTTCATTGTTCTCCGTTGCCTCGATTTCTTCGGCGAGCTTCTGCACCGTTGCGGCGAATTCCTGCGACGCCGCGGGTGTGTGGTGGCTCTCGATGTAGCCGGCCGCCTTGGCGCCGATGAACATGCCGAGGCCAAGCGTGAAAAGGACGAGCAGCCCCTGAGCCTGCGCCCGGATCGGTTCCGCCGCGGCCTTGTCGGTATAGATTTGGCCGGTGACGAAGAAGAAGTCGTAACAGATACCGTGGAGCAGGATTCCAGCGATGATCATCCAGCGGATTTCATCTGGAGCTCCGAAGGCGAACAATCCATACCGAACAACCCACGCCAGCATGCCGACGGCCAGCATCCATTTCACGCCTAATCGCTTGAAGAAAAAGGGCATGACCAGCATGAATAAAATCTCGGACATCTGCCCGTACGTCATCGTCAGGCCGATGGGCATCGCCGTCATTTCCACGACGCGACTGGCGATCTGATAGTAGAAGGCCAGTGGGATACAAATCAGCATCGAGCAGAGTAGGAAGATGACATAGGAGCGGTTCTTCAGCAGCACCATGGCGTCGAGCCCCAAGACCTGGCGAGCCGAAATTGGGCCTGCTTGTGAGGGAGGCGTATCGGGCAACGTAAAGCTGTAGACTCCCAGTACAATGGCCGTTCCCGCCGCCAGGTAAAACATCCTTACGCTCGTCTCGATGCCGAAAGCTGTGAGGGCGAGCCCAGCCACGATCCATCCGATCGTCCCCAGCACGCGGATCCGCGGAAACTCCTTCTCCGGGTCCGACATGTGTTTCATTGCTAGCGTATTGGTCAGCGCGAGTGTGGGATAATACGTCAGCATGTAAAACAAGAACACGATGTTGATCATGTCCGCCGACGGTGTCGCGCCCTGCATAAGCATGGTGGCGCCGATCATCAGAACTCCACCCGCCAAATGCATCACGCCGAGAATCTTTTGGGCCGCGAAGAAACGGTCGGCAATCATCCCCACAAAGAAGGGGGAGATGATCCCTGCGATTGGCCCGACGGCATATGTCCAACCAAAATCCTCGGCAGTAAATCCGATCGTGCCGAGATAGTTTGGTGCCGTGACGTACCACGCTCCCCAAACAAAGAATTGGAGAAACATCATCCAAGACAGCCGGGTCATGATCATGGTTTGTGACATCGAGAGATTTTTCGCCTGGAGGTTAATGCGTTTTTAGTAAGTCCGTGCCGATTGGAGCCTGACATGATACAATACAAACCGGAGGTTATGCCATGAGTCGATATCCGTGCCAGAAAATGTCCTCGTCGTGCCCAGGTGGGATGAGCCGCCGCTCGTTTTTGAGCGGGATCGCCGCTGGAACGATGGCAGGCGGCGTGATTGGATGTGGTCCAGCGACCTCGCAATCTCCGCATAATATTGGGGCACCGTTTGATACCGGGGCGCGAATCCAACAGCCGATGTCCCCATCGTCTGGGTCGCTGGCCATGCCGGGGCCGTATGTCGGACGGGTCATCGAAGTCGGGCATCGGGGTTCGATTTCCGAGGGGCATCGTGATGCCGCCGTCGTTAAGACCATGGTCGAACAGGGCATGACGCGACTGGTCCCGGAAGCTGAAAGCGTGGTCGATGCGTGGCGTTCCTTTTTCCAGCCGGGTGATCGTGTGGGGATCAAGGTGGTCCCGGTGGGAAAGGTAAATAAGCCCGGACTCCAGCGGCGCGACGATGCCCCGATGGTCGACCTGCGGCGTCCCGGATCGATATCCAGCTACGAGTTGGTTCACGCCGTTGTGGAAGGATTAGAGTCGGCTGGCGTCAAACGCTCGGACATGCTGGTGTTCGACCGTTATCTTGTCGATTTCACACAGGCTGGCTATGTCGCCATGCTGCCGGACGGGGTCCATTGGGAATGCAGCTCGGCATTCGGAGAGGCGGCACAATTGGAAATCGATGGACAGGTGCGCGGTATGCGCCGTCACAAAAACGTATCTGGTTACGACCGCGATGTCTTTCGCGAAATGCCGTATTGTCAGCCACCGCACATTCATGGTCCCCAAGACGATCGCCGCTTCCGCTCTCATTTATCGATGATTGTCTCGCAGAAAGTCGACAAGATTGTTTGCTTGCCGGTCCTCAAGGACCATCGAACGGGTGGAGTGACGCTGGCGTTGAAAAACATGTCACATGGTTTTGTCAACAATGTCGCCCGCAGTCACATTGGTGGAACCGAACGCCAGGGGGTGCCACCTGGTAACTTGAATCATTGCCAGACCTTCATTCCGGCGGCGGTATCGCTGCCGACGACACGCGAAAAGTGTGTTCTGCAGATCCTCGACGGGTTGGAAGGCACCTACGAAGGGGGACCAGGTAGTTGGAATTCAACCTTTGCGACTTGGGAGTACGGTTCATTGTTTTTTGCCACGGACCCGGTGGCGTTGGACCGTATCGGTTGGGAAATCATCGACGCGAAACGGGCGGAAGAAGGTTGGCCGAGTGTTGCCCGCATGGGGCTCGACAGTGAACAGGGTATGGGACCCAAGAATCAGGATGCCCCCGCTACAGAAGCCTTCCACATCCGCCAACCGCAGCACATCCCGTTGGCCTCCTTGCTGGGTCTGGGAACCTTTGGCAAGGAATCGATCGATCACCAAAGATTTCAGCTTGCGTAGTAATTGAGAAAGGAAAATGCGATGAAAGGAAGGTGCCATGAGTGCTGACGACAAAGCCCGAGAACTCGGAGTCTCTTTTGAACCGCTTGAACCTGGTTATTTGAAACTCTGTATTCGCACCGGTGATTTACTGATCACCTCCGGCCACACGAGTGATCTACTAGGTGTGCTGGGCAAGGACGTAACGGTCGAACAGGGGTATGAAGCGGCGAAAGACTGTGCCCAGAAGATCCTCAGGTCAGTCTACAATACGCACGGCACGTTGGATGGTTTGCGTGTTCTGAAGGTTTTAGGATGCGTCTACTCCGTTTCTGACTTTACGGACCAGCACTTGGTTATCAACGGCACCTCGGACCTGTTGCACCAGATCTTTGGCAAGGAAGGGGACGGCTACCATGCGCGCAGCGCGTTGGGCTTTGCCGCCTTGCCGACCGGTGCGGCGGTTGAAGTCGAGGCGATCTTCGAGGTTAAAGGTTAGTCTCGAGGAACGATGAGCGTTCTCAAAACCGAAATTGGGCCAATTGCGGCCATCCTCACGGTATACGACAAGCAACAAGTCGCTTTTTCGATACCCTTGCCGAGGCAAATCGTCATTGGCCGGCAGGACCTGGGCGATCCGGAACCCTTTCGGATCGTGAATAAGGGTAACGTCAAACACCTGATCGTGGCCCGTTCCGACGAGAACAGCGTTTCGCGCCGACATGTCCAGCTTACGGTCAGGCCGGACAATCGCATCCGCGTCGCCAATTGCAGCACGGTCTGTCCCGTCGACTTTGATTCTCGCGAATCGCTCAACTGTGGCGAGAGTTGCGAACTCGCACTGCCGATCTTGTTTTATCTGGGAGAGCGGGCAGTGCGAGTGGAGAGTGACGTGGACGAGGAATTGCCGCTGGATGTTTTAGCGCATCCCACGATGCTCCCTGGGCAATCGCTTGATCCGGAATCGACCAGGATCGGATTGGTGGATGTTGACGAAGAAAACCTCGACTCGAAACGTCTGCTGCATTGGCTGCGTGTGACGGCCAACGTGTTCCAGACCGTTGCCAGTTCGCCAAATTTCATAGAGGAAGCCGTGCGCGCAGCGTGCGCGATGATTCGGCTTGATTTTACCGCTGCTCTTCTGGTCAACGACGATCATTGGGAGGTCGTTGCCGAATACAGCACCCAGGCGAAACTCGTGCAATGGCGACCTAGCCAGACTGTGCTTAATCGTCTCCGCGAAGAGTGCCGGACGGTTCGCCACGATCCCTCGATGTTTTCGGATCACAGTCAGACTCCAGCGAGCATGGAGGACATTCGGTCGCTAGTCGCAGCCCCAATTTTGGACCGTCAGGGCCAGGTCATTGGCGCGATGTACGGTGGTCGCGGCGCTGGTTCCAACCAGTCAACAGGGATCGAAATTCGTGAAGCCGAAGCGGCCTATTTTGAATTGCTGGCGGGCGGTATCGCCGCTGGTCTCGCCCGCGTGCAACAAGAAAAGGCGGCCATGGCGGCGCGCGTGCGATTTGAACAATTCTTCACGCCAGAGCTGGCCAAAGAACTCGAGGCCAACCCGGACCTGCTGTTGGGACGTGAGGCGGACGTCAGCATTTTGTTCTGTGACATTCGTGGCTTCAGCAGAGTGAGCAATCGGATCGGTCCGCAGCGCACCATGGAATGGATCAACGACGTCATGGGGACGCTGTCAGAATGTGTCGCTGAACATGACGGGGTATTGGTGGATTACATCGGCGACGGGCTGATGGCGATGTGGGGGGCGCCGACGGAGTCTCCGGACCATCCGCTGCTGGCTTGTCGAGCCGCCTTTGCGATGATTGACAAGCTGGCTGGGATTGACCTTCGTTGGGAAACGGAATTGGGTTCGTCAACGGCGGTAGGCATCGGTATTAATTCAGGCATGTCGTACGTGGGGAACACAGGATCCCATCTAAAATTCAAATACGGTCCTTTGGGAAACACGGTGAACCTGGCCAGTCGTGTGCAAAACGCCACAAAGCATCTCAAGACGACACTTTTGGTCACGGAGGAGACGGCATCGCGATTGAACGAAGAGCTTTACAATCGTGCATTGGGTCCCGTGCAGGTTATTGACATTGAGGAACCAGTCGAATTATACGAAATGGTTCGTGACCCGTCGGAAGGGTGGCCTGGTATGGCGCGGGACTACGAGACTGCGTTGAAGCATTTTCGGGAAAGTAATTTTCGAGAGGCCAGTCGATTGTTGAGCAACAATCTGGCAAATTTTCCAAATGACGGTCCCAGCCTTTGCTTGTTAGCCCGGACGGTAAACGCCATGGCGTCAAAACCGGAACCTTCCCACCCGGTTTGGATACTTCCCTCTAAATAATCTGGCTAGCCCATCGTCAGCTGATGGAGCATGATGAAGGAAGGAAATCCTTGCTCGGGTTCCGCGGTAGGTGTATATTTGTTGTTGGTGCTGAAAATTCCTTGTTTCAGCATCCGTGAGGTGACTCGACATGTCTGATCCAAACGCCACCCATCATCTGTTGTTTGGGATCCTGTCTTTACAAAACGGCTTCATTTCCAAGGAAGATCTCGTCGCCGCCACGAGCTTATGGCTGGAGGACAAATCTGTCCCGCTGGCTGATTTGCTTGAAAATAAATTTAAATTGAGTGCGGATGTTCGGTCGTTGGTCGATGCGTTGGTGCAAAAACATCTGGAACTTTACGATGAAGATGTGGAGAAGAGTCTGGCCGCGATAAGTTCGATCGGCTCGGTGCGGGACGAGCTCCACGAGCTGGGCGATGAAGATGTGGAGAAGAGTCTGGCGTCCATTCCTGAAAATCAGGACACGCCTCATACGATCCTTCAGCAGCGCGAATCGATAACCTCGTCCCAGTGGCGTTTTCGCATCTTGCGGCCACACGCTCGAGGGGGCTTGGCAAAGTTTCCATTGCTGAGGACGAAGAGCTGCATCGTGAGGTCGCGCTAAAGGAACTCTTGCCGCAACACGCGGATATCGCCGACAGCCGCTCGAGGTTCTTGCAGGAAGCAGAGATTACCGGCCGCCTGGAACATCCGGGAATCGTGCCGGTTTATGGACTTGGCCAGTACGCTGACGGGCGTCCATTTTATGCCATGCGATTCATTCGCGGTGACAGCTTGCAAGACGCGATCAAAAGGTACCATGGCGACGATCCAGACGGGCAGGACCCGGCCGAGCGTACTTTGGAGCTGCGTAATCTGTTGGGACGTTTTATCGATGTCTGTTTTGCCATCGACTATGCCCACAGCCGCCGAGTCATGCACCGTGATCTGAAGCCAGGAAATATCATGGTGGGAAAGTATGGCGAAACCCTGGTCGTCGACTGGGGGTTGGCAAAACAATTTGACCAAGAAGAAATAACGGGTGGAAACGGTGAAGCTTCGATCGTTGATACGACCAGTTCCGGCACGGTACCGACCCTCATGGGGACGGCTGTTGGAACCCCGTCCTACATGAGCCCGGAACAGGCCGAAGGGCGCCTCGGCCAGTTGGGGCCAGCGGCGGATATTTACGGCTTGGGAGCAACGCTCTACTGCGTATTGACAGGCGAACCGCCGCTTAAAGGGGCGAGCGTCGAAGAGGTCTTGAGACGTGTCCAATTGGGCGATGTACCGCGTCCCAGCAAAATCAACCCGAGAATTCCGAAGCCGTTGGACGCCATCTGCTGCAAAGCCATGGCGATAAATCCACGGGATCGATATGAATCAGCGCGAGACCTGGCCGAGGACGTCGAGCGCTGGCTGGGTGACGAGTCCGTGGCGGCCTTTGCCGATACCTTTTCTGTAAAATTGGCAAGATGGGCGCGTCGGCACAGGGCGCGGGTCTAGGCCGCTTTTGCCGCGTTGCTCGCCATCGCGATTGTCACCACCGTTGCTGCCATTACCGTCAATCATTGGCGCAACGAAGCCGTCCGCGAACGGGACCGTGCCGATAATAATTTCACCATGGCACGACAGGCCGTGGACAATCTCTTTACCCGTGTAAGCGAAAGTACGTTGCTGAACCAACCGGGCACCCAATCCATCGCCTGGAACTCTTGCAGCAGGCCCGGAAGTATTATGAGGGGTTTCTGGCGGAGGAAAATGATGAGAACGCGTTGAATGACCAGTTGGCGGCCAGTCAATTTCGCGTCGGTCGCATCATCGAGATGATCGATTCACGGAGAGAAGCAATCGATGTTTACGATGTTGTTGAACAGAAACAGCGGTCCATGTTGGAGGAAACGTCCGACGACGCCGGGCGCCTGCATGCGTTGAGTATGACGCTCAACGCCAAGGGGCGGGCCTTTCACGAGATGCAGATGATCGACGAAGCGATGGAGCAATACGACGAGGCGAGGAAACTCCGCGAGCAGCTGGTGTCGATCGACAGAGATCATCACGAGCATAATAGACTGTTGGCCAACAGCTATATGAATCTCGGCCTGATTGCACAAGATCGAGGCGATCCTGACCAGGCGGATGAATTCGCCAAGCGCGCGCAGGAACACCGCCTGGAAAGAATCGACAAAGGTGATGATCGGCCCAGTTTGAAGGCCGATCTTGGGAAAGGCTACTTTAATATCGCGGTCTTTGCGCGGAAGCGCGGACGAGCAGAGCGATCAAAAGAGGCTTTAGAGAAAGCGGTCAGAATATTTGAAGAGCTCAAGACCTACGGGGCGGAGAGTGGCCGCGACTCGGAGAACGGTGACTTCGATGAGATCGCCAATCTGCACCGGCTGGGTATCTGCTACCGACTGTTGGGAGATGTCCAATTCGGAGATGTGACCAGCGACGAAGCGGATGCATGGTATGCCAGTGCCAAGTCTCATCTAGAACGTTTGGTTCTGCAGAACCCCATCGTTCCCCAATACCAGGCCGACCTGGCGGGAACTTTGTTGAACGAGGCAGGGCGACAACGCAGCCGTGAGGAAATCGCTTTGGCACGGCAATCCTTCCAGCGGGCGAGTCAGATTCTTACGGGGCTGTGGCAACGTTTCGGCGAGCCGGCCTATCTTCGCAATGCGGCCGTGGCAACACGAGAGCTGGCACTATGCCAGTGGCAGGTAGGTGACACCAGCTCCGCTCAAAAGACGCTCGACGAATTGATCGCGCTGCTGCAACAGAGAGATGGCAATTTCTCCCAGGAATTAACCGCCGCTGAGGACGCCTGCGAGCAGATGAGCCAGGCTTGGGAGGATCACCAACGTGACGGGGGCATCTGATCTGACGTCAAGACGACCGGCATTCGAGTGTGGCGATTATGACGGTTGGAAGGATTAGCAGTCCTCGGCTTGAATTCAGGTCGTAGCCACCATAGCTGACCAGTCGTCATCCCGCCGGGGCAGGACCCGACGGAGACGAAATGTGGGTAACCCTACGGGCGAGGTTCCTGCCGAGTCTTTTAGCGGCAACACACACCACCTGCGATGAGGCTCGGCAAGAGCTTCGTCCTTCCGGCGTTTTTCAGTGAGCCGGAATTTTCCGCATTCTTTAACTGACCTGCACGTTCGCGCGTCCGAATCCGTTTCTCCGAAGGCAGCGGATGATTCCCGTGAATTGATTTGTGCGGAGTAACCGATCCATGCCTACAGGTCGGGGTATCCCTTATCTTTGTGGGAATAAGGGTGCGATCAGTGCGGTTTCCTTCGGTTTGGCCAGTATTCCCTACATGATTGGAGATACGGGAGCGGGGTCTTGTTTGACGGTTTCCACAATTGTCTATTTGGACTTGGAACTGGCCCATCCGACGTTGACTTGTAGTCGGCTGAATATCTCCGAAAACAATCGGGCCCTGCCGACGGATCGGGTCTACTATAGCCAAGCCATTTTCACAACGGCACGCCGAATCGGCTGTTTCAATTCAGCCAGACTTTCAGTGTGGATCGATTCACCATCGGCGCCGAGAAGACTTTTCTGGATGGCCTTGCCTCGGTCGAGTTGCGAGTTCCGATCGAGTATCGACTGACGTCTGATCTTTTCAGTCGAGCGTACGACATCGTTCCTGGAAATGGCGACGAATTCTTTGACTTCGGGGAAGGTGACGGCACGATCGACCCGGAAACGTTTCAGCTGTTTGGCGACCGTGACGGCGAGTTGGCCAACATTTCGGCCATCTTCAAAGCGGTGATAATGGAAGGGCCGAATTTTCTTTTTACCGCGGGGGTTGGTGTGACCGCACCGACCGCACAGGACGTCAACTACGGTCTCGATTTCCAGAACATCCTGATCACGTACGACGCGTTACCAGGACTTGAGGTTTTGGCTGCCTCCTACCTTCTGGATGTTAATGTATCCAACGAGACGACGTATATCTCCCCGTTCTTGGCATGGTTGTGGTTGCCCACGGATCGGCTGTTTCACCAGGGGTTCCTACAGGTGGAGGTAGCTACAAACCTGTCGACCGTGCTGATGCGTAACTTCGGTTCGATTGGTTTGGCGGCCTTTGAGGAGGATTTCGCCCTGGTGGAATCGGCGCTCAATTTTCCCGATGGGGCGGAAGTGGACCTGCACGCACATACGTTGATGCGATTGAATCTGGGGCTCGGCTATTTGCTGGTCGACAACCCACGAAATCGTTGGCTGCGTCAGTTAGCGGCGCTGTTCGAGATGCACTACACAACGTTGTTGCAGGATGCCAATCCGTCACAAATTCCACTGGACCTGTTCCTCACGGACATATTCGGCAACGTCACGGCGATTGATGCCTTCGACCCTATTCTGGGCAACCTCAACAATCGGATGGACGTTGTGAATGTCGCTGCTGGGCTTTCCGCAACCGTTGGTAAAACTGTCGTGACGCATGGAGTCGTCGTGCCAGTACGGGGGCAGGACAATCGCGGGTTCGATTTCGAGTACAATCTTCAGGTGCAGCGCCCGTTTTAGCATCACCCCTCTTTTTGCGGTGACCGCCGGAATTGGCATGTTGCCCGATCACCTGTTATCGGAAGCGCTCCTTGATGAAGACGACTCGCTGACAAGGATTTGCGGACGTCAGCTGATCAAGACCCTCTCTACACGGCTACTTTCACAACAATCTTACGAACGGCCGCTGGTTTATCATCCACGGCGGAACCGGGAATATGGCCGTCTTCGGGAAAGAAAATTGTGAAGCTCCCGGCCGGGACCGTCACGAAGCTGCCGACGCCATCAAACAATTCATAGTCATCCTTTTCATCGTATGACTTTTTTACGGTCAACGTTTTGATGTTCGCGTAACCCATCTCCTCGACTCCGAAGGCGACATACTGCACGTCGATGTATTTTCGATGCGCCTCCCAAACGCCTTGCTCTCGTGGCTTGGTCGTGTTGTCCTGCACTAGCACGTAAACCTGATCGCCGTGAATTGGAATCTTCTCCACAGCCAATTTAGTACAGTCGTTGTCCTGCAGATATTGCAGCGCCGACGCAATGCGTTCGCCGAGTCCGAAGTACTGAGTTGCATTGTCCAACGTGTCGATAATCATTCGATGAACCTCTCTTAATCGTAGTGGACTCTCTTAATCGTAGTGGACGCTGTCGGTTGTGATTGACGTACAGACGACCGCGCCGAAGATCGGCCTAAATACCAAACCAGGGGACCCAGCGACAGATACTCTTTGGTGGTCGCCCCCCCCCCAACTGCATCCGTAGCCACACTCTGGTGGAATTCCGTTTGGACCCTGTTACCCGGAGCCTGTTGTGCGCCGTGATGATTATATCGAGATTGCCATCATTGTCATAGTCGGCCGCGACGCACCAAATCTATTCGTCCTCTGACCGGCTTGTCCCAATGGTACTAAGCTTGAAATCGGGCGAGTTGTTGACGATTCCTCAATCGCTTCCATGCTGGCCTTTCAGGCCGGCATCATCAACTCCTACATAGATAGCACCACGGCAAGAGAACTCAAGCTTAGTACCATTGGGACAAGCCGGACAGGGTCTACCCCGGAAGCAGGGACAGTGGAATTAGGAATAAGTCTGCTAATGATTCTGCCTCCTCTTCAACGCCCATACGGCCGCACCAGGTTCAGTGCATCTCGATTCAATTCGAGACCGAAGCCCGGTGTGTCAGGCAGCGTGATATACCCGGCCTCCGGCAGCGGCTCGTTCTTGAACATGCTGCCGAAGTTGGGTTCGATCGTGTCTGCCTGCTCGCCCATCATCATGAACTCGGACAGGTTGATGTGGTCGAAGGCCATCGCCATGTAATAGCCGTAGACGCCACAGCCATGCGGTACGACCGCGACGGCCTGCGCACTGGCCTGGGCGACGACTCGGGCGAACTCCGTGGGGCCGCCCATCCACATGACGTCAGGCTGGAGCAGCCCCACGCCGGCGTCGATCAACTGCTGAAAGCCATAGCGGGTGTATTCGTGTTCGCCGGTCGCGAAGTAGGTGGTGGTCCCCATACCCTCTAGCTTCTTGGTCAGCTTGGCGTGCGCAAGGTATTCGTCCGGCATCAACGGCTCTTCGATCCACTTCAGATTGTATGGCGACAGCACTCGTGCCAGCTCCGCGGTGTACTGCAGGTCGAGCGCCATGTAGCAGTCCAGCATCAGCGGAAAATCCGGACCGACCTTCTCCCGCCAGTTAGCGATGAACTCAACGTTCTTGCGCATCCCTATCGAACCGGCGCTGGGACCGTAAGGCAGCGGGATCTTGGAGCCGTGAAACCCCAATTCTTTGGCGAGATCGGGGCGCGATGTCGTGGCGTACACCGGCACACGCTGCTTGGTCCTGCCCCCCATGAGATTGTACACGGGCTCGTTGAGAGTCTTCCCGGCCAGATCCCACAAGGCAATGTCAATCGCGGAAATGGCATGCACACCGAGGCCTTTGCGGCTGTAATGGATCGAAGCTCGCCACATCTGCTCCCACATCAAAGAGCGATCACGAACATTCTGTCCCTCGACGAACATCGCGAGATGCTGCTCAATAAGGAAGGCGGCCGCCTCCCCGCCGGTGCTGGCGCCAACGCCGAGGCGACCCTCCTCGTCTTCGATCTCAACAAGGACTGTCGGGACCCGGGCCACGCCCCAGGAGCTGCGGGAGCCCGAGTACTTCGGGAACCGGGACATTGGGTTGGTGATCGGTGGGTGCGTGGTCTGGTGGTCCCAGCCGCCGTCCGCATCCGGTAGCCCCATGATCCAGTGTGTGTCCGCCGTGTCGTGAACATCGCTGGCGCCGTACTCAGTGCTGCGCGACACGAACGCGCGGACTTCCTTGATCCTGGCCTGGCCTGGCGTGGGGACAACGTCTTCGTTGGGGGCTAAGTAGAGTGACATGGGAGCATGCTACTGCGCGTTGCACCGTCGTTCAACCTTGCCTAACGTTGCTGATCAAATCCCAGGAGGAGGACAACCAACAGGAGGACAACCAACTCACAATAAAGTTGATTTGACGCCGGGTTGGGACGTGCGATTGGATTAGATTGCGTCAATCACTCTGAGAGTTATGATGAGCGGGATGCCTGGCAGGGCCCCACCAAAATGACCAACGGACCGGGGTTTGGGGGTTTTTCCGTGTTTACACCGCTTCCCACCTGCCGCTGGTGCCGCTGCGAACGACGGCTTCGATCACTTTCATATTGACGACGGCGTCTGAGATCGGGGTGGGGACGTCGGTGTTGTCGAGGATGGCGCGGGAGAAGACATCGCCCTGCAGCGTGTATTGATTGCAGGTGTCTAAGACAATCTCCTCGGTTTCGTTCTGACGGGCGTGCCACATCGTGCACGGCTGGTCCGCCAGGGCGTTGAAGGGGATTTCAATCTCGACTCGGCCCTCTTCACCGTAGATATTCACGCGCTGATAAGGCGTGAGCCGCATGGAGCAGGTGAACGTGGACGTGCCGGTGCCGAAGTCCATGATGGCCGAGGCCAGCCGGTCGGTCTTGAAGTCCGGATCGTACTCGACGATCCCGATCGCCCGCGCGGGTTGGTCGTCGAAGATGAACCGCGACAGGGAAATCGGATAGCAGCCGATGTCCATCAGCCCACCTCCGCCGATCTCGGCCTGGTTGCGGATGTTCGTTGGGTCGTCGTTAAAATACGAGAAGAACGACTGGATCGTCCTTAGCCGCCCGATGCCACCGTCAGCGACGATCTCCCGCGCTCGCTGCCATTGCGGATGGTGCCGGTACATGAAGGCTTCCATCACCTTGAGTTCGGGATGAGCCCGTGCGGCGTCGACCAGCCGCTGACCTTCTTCGGAGGAGAGTGCTATCGGCTTCTCGCACAGCACGTGCTTGCCCGCGTCGAGCGCTTGAATCGACAGCGGAACGTGCAAATGATTGGGCAGCGGGATGTAGACGGCGTCGATCTCCGGATCGTCGAGCAACTGATTGTATGAACCGTAGGCTTTGGGAATACCGAGCTGCCGTGCCGCCGCTTGTGCCGTTTCCGAATTGCGCGACGCGATCGCGGCGACCTCGCAGAGCTCGCCTTGCTGCATCGCCGGGATGACTTGCGTCGTCCCGATCTTGGCGGTGCCGACAATGCCCCAACGGATTTTGCTCATGATGTCCTTTCAATCTTGGTGACAAGATCGCAAATTTGCACTCGTCGCTTCAACGGCTCGTTTCAGATTCACTTGACTATTTGTAACCGTCGCTGTTATGGTTGGATAGAGGTGCCGTTGAATGATACCCCACGACCCATTTCAATCACACGCTTACAAGCGGAAAACGTTCTCGCGTTTTCGTTACCCAACTTTTCCGGTCGCACTGGTGTTGCTGGCCAACTGCCTGCCGCTGCTTCATGCCGAAGGTTTAAACTTCCAAGACGAGATCGCCCCCATCATTACTCGTCGTTGTCTCAGTTGTCACGATGAGGCTACCAAAGAGGGTGGGCTGGACCTCACATCCCGTTCAACCATTTTTGCCGGAGGTGAATCTGGGCCAGTGCTAGTGGCCAAACAGCCGGACGACAGTTACCTGCTCCAGCGTGTTCTCGCCGGTGAAATGCCACCGGAAGAAGAGGGAGAATCGCAAAGGCTGCCGGATGAGGAAGTTGCGATGCTGCGCACTTGGATCGAGGCGGGAGCCCCCTGGCCAGACGAGTTGACATTGAGCCTGTTCGCGACGACCTCCGATGTTCGCGCAGGATTTGATTGGTGGTCTCTGCAACCGGTCGAACGTCCGCCCGTCCCTGAGATAAACGTCCCGGAAGTGCAAATGCAGGATCGTGTGCACAATCCGATCGACGCGTTTGTTCTGGCAGGCTTGGAAAAACACGACATGACGATGGCTCCCCCCGCCGACCGCCGAAAACTGGTTCGTCGAGTCTATTTTGATCTGTTGGGACTACCACCCTCGCCCGCACAATTCGATGGCTTTGTAGGCGATGCCTCGCCACAGAGCTACGAACGACTCATCGACCAGCTTCTCAAAAGCCAACATTACGGCGAACGTTGGGCGCGGCACTGGCTGGATGTTGTCCGCTTCGCGGAATCTTCTGGATATGAACGCGACCAGCGGAAACCTAACATGTGGCGATATCGTGAGTGGGTGATTCGTGCCTTCAATGAGGACATGCCCTACGACCGTTTCGTTACCGAGCAATTAGCTGGGGACGAGGTGCCATGGCGCGACGAACAAACCGTGATTGCCACTGGAATGATCCGTGCCGGCACATGGAACGACGAGCCTAACGATCCGGCCGACTACCTTTACGAACGTCTGGAGGACATGGTCCATGCGTCGAGTTCGGCATTTTTGGGTCTTACCGTCAAGTGCGCCCGTTGCCACGATCACAAATTCGACCCGATCAGACAAACCGACTATTATCGAATCGCCAGTTTTTTTTGGGCCGGCCACGTGGGGCAGGAAAACCTAGGGGGCCCCAGCGCAGAGCAACTCGGCTTTGCGGACGTTTTTGGCTGGACGGACAAAGGTCCCACACCGGACCCGTTCAAACTTCTGGTCAAGGGTGACCGTCATCGACCTGGTCCCGTGGTGGAACCCGGTTTTTTGAGTGCGGTCACCGAACTCGATCTGCCGCTCAATCCGCCGCCGGAGGGTAGCGAGACGTCACATCGCCGACTCCAATTTGCCAATTGGATTACGGACCGGCGCAACCCGCTCACGGCTCGTGTGTTCGTGAATCGTCTCTGGCAGCACCATTTCGGCGCGGCGATCGTGCGATCGCCAAACAACTTTGGTTTCAAGAGCGATCCCCCCACTCACCCCGAACTTCTCGACTGGCTCGCCGCGGAGTTCATGGATGGGAATTGGAAAATCAAGCGGCTCCACAAGCTGATCATGTTGTCCAATACGTATCGGCAGGCATCCATTCATCCCCAACAGGAGTCGTATGACAACATCGACTACGAAAACCGCCGCATTTGGAGGCAGAGTCGCAGGCGACTGGACGTCGAAGCACTGCGCGATGCGATGCTCACCGTGTGCGGACAATTGAATCCGTCGGTCGGGGGCGAGAGTTTTTATCCTCGGATGAGTGCCGAGGCCCTCGAAGGATTGTCTCAAAAAGGGGATGCCTGGGGTCGTTCGTCGCCAGAACAGCGCCAGCGCCGGAGTCTCTATATGATGACTCGTCGGTCACGACTGTTGCCATTTATGACGACGTTCGATTTTAGCGACACGACCCTGCCCTGCGGCCAGCGCGATGTGACCACGGTCGCACCTCAGGCGTTGGCGCTGATGAACAATCATTTCGTGCACGCGCAAAGTGCCGAGTTCGCACGGCGAATTACGGATGAAGCAGGTAACGATCTGGAGGCTCAAATCGTCCGCGCGTGGCGATTGGCACTCGGCAGATCGCCGACCGCCGGAGAGCTTGCCGGAGCGCTAGGGCATTTGAACGAGCAGCAGGTGCACTTCGCTGCCACTGAAGTTGATCGTCTTGCCAGCCTTCACGGCGACAAGGATCTAGGAGTGCGTGATGGCCTACGACTCTGGTTGCGTGCCGACAAAGACCTGAGTATCGACGACCAAGGGGGCGTCATGTTCTGGCGCGATCAGGCCCACTCCGAACATCCAGCGCCGCGAGTTGCCTCACAGGCTGACCCTCGATACCGGCCTCGTGTCCAGGAGCGGGAAGCGATGGGAGGACGTCCGGCGATTCATTTCGACGGCGAAAAAAAGTTTCTACAGCTGTCCGGGCAAATCTTCGCCGAAAAATCAGACAATTTATTCACGGTGATTGCCGTGGTGTCCGACAACTCGACCGACGGTGCACATCGCGAGATTGTGTCGAATTGGCAGGCCGCTGACCGCTCAACTACCTCGGTCTTTTTAGGAACGACCGGACAGGGTCGTATTCGTTTTTCCGACCAGTTCGTCGAGGCGGGAGTTCTCGACCAGCCGTCCCGGCCTTCGATCCTCACCGCCGTCAACAGTCAATGCGACGCCACAACTTACCAAAATCGTCGCTTGCTGGCGCAGCACAAAGTTCTGGGAGAGCTTGACTTTAGCGCACCGTATGTAATTGGCACCCAAGGTGACCTGGGAGGTGAGTATTGGCAGGGTGATATTGCCGAACTCTTGGTCTATGGACGGGCACTCAATGAAATAGAATGTGAAGAGGTCTGGAGTTATCTCACCAGCCGTTATTCTCTGAACGATCAAGAGACTCCCGATAGTGGGCAGCTCGCTTTGGCGTCGCTGTGCCATGTGCTGTTGAGTACGAACGAATTTATCTACGTGGACTGAATGACGATGAAAAACGAACATCGACTCTATCCCTGTGGCAATACGCGACGTGAGTTTATCTGGGAAATGGGGGGTGGGTTTGCCGGCCTGGCATTGACTGGCTTGATGAGCGCCGCTGGATTCAGCCCGCGGCGTGCGCACGCAGCCATGTCTCCTCAAGATCCGCTGTTGCCCAAACAGCCTCACCACCCGACCAAGGCACGGGCCTGTATTTTTCTGATGATGAATGGGGGCCCGAGCCAAGTCGACACGTTCGATTACAAGCCTGAATTGGAGAAGTATTCTGGCCAGTCGATGCCTGAAGACAAGCAGTACATCAATTCCGGTAACCGGCCACACGGCTACCTCACACCCAATTGGCGGCCGTTTCAACCAGGCGGTGAAAGTGGTCTGTTGATCTCGGACTATTTTCCGCAGGTTCGGCAGCATGCGGATAAACTGGCGGTTATCAAGTCTTGCCACGCCGATAGCCATGCCCACGGTTCGGCCCTGGTGGCCATGAATACGGGGATGACGTTCATCGGACGACCGTCGCTGGGGAGTTGGTGCGTCTACGGTTTGGGAACTGACAACCAGAGTTTACCGGCCTACGTCGTTATGTTGGACAAACGAGGGGGACCCATTTCAGGTCAGCCGAATTGGTCGAGTGGTTTCATGTCGTCTGCATTTCAGGGGACGCTGTTTCGACCCGAGGGGAACCCGATCCTGGATTTGCAGCGGCCACTGCACATTGACAACCGGGCGCAACGGCGCCAGCTCGATTTTCTGGCGAACCTGAATGAGCAACACCTCAATCAGCGGCCGGGAGGCCAGGAATTGGCGGCGCGGATTCAATCGTTCGAGTTGGCCTATCGCATGCAGTCGGCCGCGCCGGAGGCCGTCGATCTTGCCCAGGAAGACCAGCGGACTCTTGACATGTATGGCGTTGGCAAACATCCGACCGACAAGTTCGGCCGCAATTGTCTGATCGCGCGCCGGTTGGTGGAGCGCGGTGTCCGGTTTATTCAACTCTATTCCGGAGGGGGGCATCTTGAAGATACGTGGGACGCGCATGCAAGTGTTGAAAAGAATCATGGTCAGCACGCGGCCGAAGTCGACCAACCAATCGCGGGATTGCTGAATGATTTGGACGAACGCGGCCTTTTGGAATCGACCGTGATCGTTTGGGGCGGCGAGTTTGGGCGTATGCCGTTCAGTGAAGGCCAAGGGGCGCCGGGCCGTAATCACAATCCGTACGGTTTCACCATGTGGCTGGCCGGAGCCGGTGTGAAAGGTGGAATGAGCTACGGCGAGACCGACGAATTCGGCTTCGAGGCGGTCAAGGACAAGGCACATGTGCATGACATCCATGCAACGATCCTGCACCTGATGGGAATGGACCATGAGCTCTTGACCTACTTCCATCAAGGCCGCCAAGAAAGTCTCACCGACGTGCATGGCCACGTCATTCAGGCTGTGCTGGCGTGAGCTCTACCGATCCTGCCGACCTTGGGTGGAGTTGTTCGCCTATTCGTACAGATTGGATGGCCAGGAGGTCGGGCAATACCGGTTTTCCAACTTTTCTTCCGGGAATCTTGCAGAGAAACGCGTTCGCCGGGCATTGACCTGCTGTTTATACATGACTAAACGATCTAATGAACCACGCCGATAAACACGTTGTCGTAGAGAACGATCAATGACTAGGCATAAAGATAGCGCTGCGGCCGGCCGAAAGCGTGTGAAAAACGCGGGCCAGGGGGTCGCAATTCGTTACTCACGCGGTCTTGCTCAAAGCCAATCACGATTATTATCAAAAACCCAGTTGGACCTGGTCAACTTTTCTGTTGCCCTATCTGGAGCGGCAGTCGCTGCATGACGCCTTGGGCGTCGACGACGAAAAGTTCCTCAACGGGAGTCCCCTGGCGCCACCGACTCGCGAGACAAGTACCATTCTGAGCGTTTATGTTTGTCCGTCGGATTCGGGTCCCCCGTTGAACGACAAGCGAGGTGGCCATGCCAAGTCGAACTATCGGTCACTGATGGGCAACGTGGACACAAGAAGTGGCGTTTTCGAGACTCTGGCCGAATCGAATGGCCTTTTCTATGAACTACTTGCGGGACGGAATGATGGCGAGCGGGCTGGAGACTACTAGTACCTCACGCCACTCGATTTTGTAGGTTGGGCACTCTTGCCCGACTTCGCGTTTCGACGGGCAAGAGTGCCCATTCTACTGCACTGGAGTTTACTGGGCTTGTGGCTTCGAGGTGAGGTCGAAGTTGATGGTGTTGAGCCGGCGATCTTCGACCTTGGCCTTCAGATCTGAGGTTGCCACGTCGAAGTACCTTTCGGCAATAAGCGGACGCCCAGGTGGGACTCCTGGTTTTGGCATGCCTTCCGGACCCGCCTCACGGAGGACGACGGTCACCGTATGATCTCCAACGACGGCACCGTCGTTGACGCCATACGTGCCTAGTTCGAACCCACCGGCCCCATCCGTTTTCCCAATACCAGGCCGCTGACCCGATGTTGGTGAAAAAGTAACCGTTGCACCACTCAACGGCTCTCCGTCATAGGTGACGATTCCGGCGACGTTCGCCACCATCCGATCGCTACCACAGCTGGCAATTAGAAAGCAAACAGCCGCTGCGATCCACAAGCCTAGAACAGGCATCGACGAAATCCTTTCAACTGGCAATTAGGCTAGATTGGAGGAAGTTGACAACTATTAGAAGCCAGCATCTGCGCTCAACACTTCGCTGCCGGCGCGACTACCCAATGCGTTATAGGTCCGCATGTCCATATTCTCTTCGAGAATTTGGACCGCTCCGTCCGTCATCACAAAAATGCAGATTCCCGGCTGATGACATTGAAACCCATGCGTTACCCACCAACTCCTGTCCATGTCTACATATCCTCTTTGTTCCGAACGTTGAACGTTGAAATTCATCGGAGTACTTGTCCCATGGATGTTGCCCGTTGACATAGGCCAAAAATTATCACAGGGGGTGGCTAGACCAGACGAGTGTCCAAAAACAATGGTCTGACTAGTTCCATCCGTAATGTCCCAGAGTCGGACCTCAAATTTGTAGTCGTAGTCTGTTGCGTAATCATTGACTCCCCCCAAATAGTCAAAAATACCACGATGGTTTCTACCACCACTCCATCCAAACGTGGGTTTAGTGCAGGTCCCATCGTTAGGATTACCATCATTACATCCTCCACAACCATAAATCGCTTCGGGGTTAGACTGGCCTGAATAGGGATTAGGCTCCGCCATGTAACCATCACTGTTTTATTTGATTCATACATTGTGCCCGGCGTGCTGCCTCCCGCGCCGCCTGGACCGCCGGTAACAACAGCAAAACCAAGATGGCAATAATGGCGATAACGACTAATAATTCGACAAGTGTAAACCCAACACGAACCGGCCGTCGCCGGTTTACACACCTGCGGATCAGGCATGTCTGTCCGATTGCGACAAGTGCAATCATTTCGAATTTCCCTTCCAAACAGTGCTGCCTGCCCACTGGGCCACAAATCTCTGATTCGCTGACCTTGATAGGTGTTTTAAACGTCGAGCGTCCTGTCATCACTCGCGCTGGCGAGTATAACGTAAATATTGTTCTGCGTTAAATTATTGTCGGGCACGCGTGCAGCCGCAG